>ERZ791899.35-NODE-35-length-177218-cov-26.943442_pt1 | contig 177218 bp, 171 predicted proteins | sample MGYA00510151_ERZ791899 | MGnify/ENA primary metagenome ERZ791899 (study PRJEB30046, sample SAMN00792118) | human gut metagenome | study: EMG produced TPA metagenomics assembly of the A metagenome-wide association study of gut microbiota in type 2...
AGCGACCGGCACACCATCCTTGAAGTATACGCCCTGCGTAGCAGAACCCGCGTTCTTGTTCAGTTTGTTGGCTGAGTTCGCCGCACCGCCCGCGCTGGACGAACCAGCGTAGTTGTGGGTATGGCTGGCGGCAGCTTTACCCGCCAGCGCGTCGCCGGTGGCTTTGGCGTCGGCCGCCGCGCCGGAGACTTTGAGGGCGGTGTCCACAGCCAGAGCTTCGCCGCCCGAATTGAAAGAACCATATGCCATAAAATCACTCCTAGTTCTTTACTGTGTTGATAATGCGATACTGTGCCTTGATGGCCGCAGTCGGAGCTTTCTTGGCCCGCAGCCGCAGCTTCCCGGCCATGCTCTCGGTGGGGATAAAGCCTGCCGTTCGCGCCACACTGTAGGATTCCGGTGCAGGTGTGACATCCACGATGTCGGTGGCCCGAAGCCCCGCGATGGAGATGTCACAGTAGTAATAGCTGGTGAGGGTGGAATCCCTCGCCCAGCCGGTCGTCGGAATCGTAAAAGACACCGCCGCCGTGATGTCCTGCTTTTCGTCGAGGCCATCTGCTGTGGCCGAAGCAAGGTCGCCAAGGGCGGCGGTATACTTTTTCATGTAGCTGCAGAGTTCGGCGAGGCCTTTTGTCAAAAGTGCTTTTACCTTTGCCATAGAGCCTCCTTGTGGGCCTTAGTCTGCCAGCATGGCAGCGATGTCCTCGGCGCTGAAGTCCTCGACATCCTCAGTGTGCAGGACGTTCGCGGGCTCAGTGTAGACGGTAACTTCCTTGCCGTTGACCTTAATGTTGCCGTTGGTGTCGGATGCCTCGACCTTGGCGGTGCTGACGTAGAGGCCATCCTCCTTGAGGGTCAGGGCGTTACCCTCGGCAGCGGAGACGTTGACCTTGACGTCCACCTCGTAACCCGCGATGGAGACGGTGGTGGAAGTATCCTTGCCGACGGCCTTAGCCTTGTAGGTATCCACCAGCGCAGCCATGCTCAGGAAAGAGTAGGTGCAGGAGTCAGGGTTCTCGCCCTTGACGGCCAGCACCATGACGGGCTTGCCGTCCAGCTTGGGGTCGGTCGAGCCGGGATAGGTGGCTGCGCTGAACGCGAAGCTGGGGACGAACTCGGTCTTGGTCTGGTCGAGGAACATTTCGGCGGGGAAGTCCACGGTAAAGGCGGCGTCACCGGTCTTGTCGGTGCTGGTGAAGAAGCTGATGGTGTTGCCGGTCACATCCAGAGACTTGATGGCCTTTTCAGCAGCGGTCTGGATGGGGGCGAACGCTTCCTTCTTTACAAAGCCCTTCTTGACCTCAGCGGCCAGATTGCGGATGGAGTCAGCGGTGGAGATATTCTTGGACATAGTGTTTTTTCCTTTCTTTTACTTCAAAATTTCAGCGATTTCCTGAGATAACTTTTCGTCGTTCACGAGGTCGTCGCTGGTCACAACGGTGTCTTTGCGGACGGTCAGCGCGTCGGTGGCGTCAAAGGCAAGGCCGTCGCCGATGCTGACGGCGATCGCGCCGCTTTCATCGCGTTTGAGGCCCTGCCCGATGGTCACATTGCCAGATGCATTGGAGCCACCTCCTTTCCCGGAACCGTTCAGGGTAAGCGTCACATGGATGTCGGCCGCCGGAACACGCTGCGAGAAGAAACGGACAGAGCCGTCGCGGGTCTCACAGGCGTTGAGGACGCCGGCCCTCGCGGTCACGGCGAAGTCATTGACATCTGCGCCGCCGCTGGGGATAAGTGAGCTGTCGCTGTCAGCCAGCGCGGCATCGTAGATGTACTGGTAGGGGCCGGTGTCCGGCAGGGGAGTCCAACCATCAGTGCGGAGGACGAGGCTGTACTCGCCGAAATACCCGCTGCCGCTGTGGGTCTGAATGAGCTTTTTGACCTGCGCTTCGGTCATGATCTGGCCGGACTCCTCGACGCGCTTTACCGCCGCACTGGCGGCAGCCTCGATGACCGAGGCGTGGGCGTTGGGGTCGGAGTCGTGCTGTTCCAGCTCTTTTTCGACCAGCTGCATGATGGCCTGCACCTGCGGCGATACGGTGACGCTGATGTTGGCGTTGTTGGAGACGGCCAGCAGGACGGCCAGCTCGATTTTGAAATCGCTGCTCGTGCTGGCGGCGGGGATCTCGACGCCCCGGTCATCCTGCACGACCATGAGCAGCGTTTCGTCCGGGCCGGTGTCCAGTTTGCCGTATACCCCCACCTGATGGCAGATGTAGGCTGTCTGCCCGGCTGTGATCTGGATGCTGACCCGCCGGGCGGGCTTGCCGTCGTTCTCCACAGTGTCGATGCCGAGGATGTCCACCTCGTGTGTCTCGCCACTGAGAGTGACGGCTTCTGCGAGGTCAGAGTCACTGGCCTCGGTGGCCGCCAGCGCACGGGTGATGATGAGTGCGCCGCCGGAGACCGACTCCGACAATAAGGCAGCGCCCGCGCGGGTATACGCGGCTTTTTCCCAGCTCATATCGTTATTCCTCCAATCTTGATGGTGATGGTCTCGCGGGTGTTGGCCAGTCTGCTGCCTGCAAGGGCCGGCGCACTGACCGCTTTCGGGCCGATGACGCCGGGCAGAGCCACGGTGGCCTGCACCCGGGTGCTGCTGGCTGCACTGACTGCATATGCCCGACCGGTGACTTCCTTCGGCCCGATGACGCCCGGGATGCGGATGGTGCAGGTGGTGACTGCGCTGCACGGGGCAGCGGCGGCGTATATGGGGATGGTGGTCGGGTCATATACGAGGCAGAGGCAGAATGCGATGTGCGCGGGCTTTATCTGATTGACCAGATGAGGCAGTTCAGTGCGGCTGGCTTCTTTTTCAGCATCTGCGCGGATCGTCAGAGAATAGGCCGGATAATCCACTTCGCAGTCCCATCGGCTCGCGCCGATGAGCTCGTCCAACTGCTGATACAAAAAGCCGAGGGTGAAAGGTGGGCGGGTGCGCAGACGGGACAGAACGCGCTGCCGCCGGAATGCCATTGTCTCTGTAGACGGAAGCGCCCGGATGTGGAATACCCGCTCCCATCGGGAAACAGAATCCTCATCCATCGTCTGAACGAAAAAGTTGTCCTGCACACGGTGGACGCTGTCAGCCAGCCGTTCGAACTGGGCTTTTTCGGCAGCACAGATCTGCTGGTAGTCCTCGATTTCCCGGTAAATGGGTGGCAGCAGTTCCAACAGCTCACAGGAGAGGTCAGGCTTCATAGAGGCTCACCGTCCCTATCACTGGAATCTGCTGCAACGCCCCGGTCTGGGAAAGCAGCAGGTCGGCCGTCTGGCCGTTGAGCTGAACGTCTGTCACATTCACGACACCCTCGGCGGTGATGATGGCAGCTGAGACACGTGCGAGGTACACACTGGCGCTGTAGGAAAGCCCGGTCTGACTGATATTGACGGCCCAGCCTTTGCGGATGTTCAGAAGGTAAGCTTCGAGGGCTGCAGTAACGGTGCTCTGAACGGTCTCCATCGAATAGCTGGGCAGGAGCGTTACCGAGGCGCTGACCAAGATTTCGAATCTTTCCGGGGCGGAGATGGTCACTTTGGCCCCGATGGGCGCGAGGCCCAACCCCTTGCCGGAGTTCGGGATCGGGTCAATGGCGTCCTGAATGGTCCGCACGAGATCGGCAGAGGCGGGAAGCCAGTCAGCACCCAGCATAGAGCAGAGTACGGTGCCGCCGCCCTTCCATGTGGGGTAGACCTGCACCGCACCCACGCCGTCCAGCTTCTCGATTTCTTCCACATACTGAGCGACATTCCCGCCGAAGGCTCGGCTGTTGAGTGCCGCGAGGATGCGGGCGCGAAGCTCTTCATCCGTCTCGGTGTCATCGCCGGGGGTAAGAATGTTGGAGAGGCGGGCAGAAGAAAGCCCTTGAATGGTGTCGATGGGAAGAATGGGGCCGGAATATACGTTGCCGATGCTGCCGGGCGTCTCGGCCTGCAGGCGGTAAGCGTGTCCTGCGCCCAGAGCAGAGATGACGACAAAGTTGATGCTGTCGGAGCCGTTGATGGTCGAGAAACGGGTGCCGATGGGAATAGCAGTATCAAACTCGCCTTTGCGGATGGCAGCGGTCGCCTGTTTGCGGCTGACACTGGCCAGAGGGGCAAGCAAATCCAGAGACTCACCGGTGGCTGTCTGAAAGAATGCCTGCCGCTGCACCATGTTCAGGGAGATGAAAAATCCCTCGAACACATAGGCGGCGGGGGAGATGGCAGTGGGAATGGGACTGACGTCCCGCTTGTCGTAGTCATCCGGAATCTGGGAGAGCATATAGGCAAGGATGGAGCGGTACTGTGCGTTGGAAAAGTCTATCATGCGATGTTCACCTCCATGCCGGCTTCAACGCCGCCGTAGATCGTGGTAACGGTAAAGGATGCGGAAAGGGTCTGCCCTCTGACGTTGTAATCAAAATTCTCGATGCCGGTCACGCGGTCGTCCATCATCAAAGCCTCCGTCGCGCGGCGCTGAAGCTCAGCAGCCACAAAGCCCGCGTCCTGCCCCAGAAGCCCTTCCCATTCCATGCCGCTCGAGGACTGAAATATCTGCCAGCGGTAGCGTTCGACGTTCAGGATGATGTTGACAGCCTGGCGGACTGCATCATAGCCCTCGCAGGTTCCTGAAAGACGGTGTGTGGCCGGGTCGATGCGCCAGGTCTTCGACGGCTGAGAGACATATTCGACGCTGCCCGAGATTCTGCCTGCAGGGAGAACGGCCATTTAGTTATCACCTCCGAAGACGCGTGAAAGCACAATAAACTTCTGCCCGCTCTGGACGCGGAGCAGAAGCACCTTATCGCCAACTTCCAACGCCCGGTTAAGGATGATATATTTGCCGTCCTTGCTCAGCGGAAGTACCTTGCCGTCTTCCCATCCTTTGATGTCCTCGGTCTGCACATCGCCGGAAGAAGCCTCGGAAAGGGTGGAGTATTCGGTGTACTCGCTCGGAGTCGGAGGTTGAGTCGGGCCATGCACACCGACATGGGTGTGGGGAAATTTGTGCCGGTGCTTCAGCAGCGGGAGCTTCTTTTCAATGACCGGTTCTGCGAGATAAAGCACTGCACTTTTCAAGGGCGCCATCGCCTCGCTGATACGTATCTCAAGCTCGTCGTCCGGTGGAGCCTTCACCACCGTGCCGATCTGCAGGTCGGTGGGCTGGCTTGCGTCATAGGCCTCGCTGGTGATAGTCTGCAATAATTCCAAAAGATCCATAGGTTTTTCTCCTTCACAGAGCTTTTGCTTCCAGTTCCATCGTGTGCGCGTCGTTCTTGAAGGTATGTTCTGCCTTTTCCAGCATGACGTAGCGCTTGAAGGGCTCACCATCCAAGTCGGACAGGTTCACCAGCAACAATGCCCCCGCCCGCAGGCTGGGAACGCCCAGCGCCGAGAACTTGAGCTGTTGTAGTACCCGGTCATAATACTCGAGGCTCACGCGGGCCTGTTCCTGACACTGGGCATCGTTGGCGGCTTCGTCAACTTTCTGATAGAGCTGCAGCAGGCCCCATTTCCCGATGGTCTCTGAGTCCTTCATGATGAAAACATCTGCCTTGCCAGTCTCTTTGTTGGGCCGGGCGATCTTGACGCTGTTGTAAGTCTGGGAGTCGATGGAGGAGTCAAAGGTGTAGTTGGTCATGAGGCTGTGATCACCGATGACGATGTCCGTCTTGAGGTCTTTTGCTTCTTTCAGCGCGAGGCCGTCGCCGGAGTCGTAGAAGACGAAGACCCTGCCGGTGTTCAGCAAGGTCTTCTGGACGGCAGTGTTGATGATGTCGATGCAGCTTTTATCCTGCATGATGAGGGAGGGGAGCCTGTAGCCGGTGTCGGCCAGTTCTCCCACATCCAGCTCGAGGTCTTCGGCGATTTGTTTGATGATGTCAGCTGCGCTCTGGGCATAGAACGAGTAGCTGGCGTTCGCCTTGAGGTAGCGCAGACGGTCATAGCAGACCACGTCCACCGGACCCCAGCGGTCTAAGCCTCGGGTAAAGACCCAGCCGTAAAATTGCAGCTGTCCGTCTACCGAGAAACGCACCACGTCGCCCTCCTCAATTTTGGAGGCCGGAGTGCGCAGATAGGTGAAGGTGAATTTGCCCGGTTGTCCGGTGCGCTGGGTCGTCCAGACGGCCTGTGTGGTGCAGCGGGTCAGGTTCAGGGTGTCGCCGGGCGTCTTGCGGCCCACAAGAAGTTCGTAACTCATCCGTCGGCCTCCTGCAGGTCGGTCTCAGCCATCCAGCCCAGCACGTCACCGTTTGCATCTGCGACGCAGACGCGGCAGGGCTTGGCATGGCTGGCGATGCGCCGGACGGTGATGAGCAAGCCGTGGACACTGCCCAGAGGCTCTGCGCCGTCGCTGGCGGCGTAATAGCTGCCGCTGACCTTCCGCCGGGCGTTGACCACCAGCCGGTCGGAGGGGGTGCTTCGGGTCGGCGTCAGGGTGAGGCGGACGGTGCTGGCAGCAGAGGTGACAGCGCTGATGGCGGATGCAGCCGCGATGGCACGGGCTGCAGTTCGCTCAGGCGTTGTGGCTGGGGTGAAAGTGCCGGTCTGGCCTTCGCCCTGCACAATGGCTCTCTGCGGGGAGAAATCGCGGTATTCCGAAAGGCTCAAATCAAAATAAAAGTCGCCGGTCTCACCGCCGCGCTCCTCGGTCTTAAATCTTGTGACCAGACAGGGAAAGCCCAGACTCGGCCCAAGAAAGGGGAGACCGTTTTCATAGAAACGAACCGGGGTGTAGACGATGGGAGATTTTTTTCTCATCGCACTGGTGAAGAAGTCTATGTAGACTGCCGGCGGCAGATGGATGCCGGTTTGCCCCGGGAGACGTCTGCCCGGCAGCAGGCCGGAGATAGAAACGATGCGAAGGTCAGGCGTGCGAGGCTGCATGATTTGACCAAGGCCCAGCACGCTATATTTTCCGTTGTCGGCGGAAATCGTCTCCGGCAGCTTTTCCGGGTTGATGGGCAGCGCGAGGACGGTAGAGTCGCGGGAAAAATAAAGCTTGTATTTGGGCATCTGTTTCTCCTTAATTCACGGTGACAGTGCTCCCGGCGCTGCGCAGTTCGAGCAGGGTATCACGGAGAATCTCTGCCACATTCCGGGCGTCCTGCTCTGTGTCGCCGGTGTTCTGGCCTTTGATGGTGATCATGGGCGTCTGCGAGGTCAGGTTGATGTTGTTGACGTATTTGCGTTCGGCCACGTCTACCAGCATCTTTATCTGCTCGTCGGACATATCGACCGTTTTAGCGATTTTGCTGGTGTTCTTGTCGATGTTTTTCAGCAGATCATTGATGTTGGCGGCCTGAGGAATGGCAAGGTCTCCCATACCATTGCCGAGAAGTCCTGAGAACAGGTCGGAAAAGCTCAGATTTGCGCCCCAGTTATAGCCCTTCGTGTAGGCTTTGCTGAGGTCCATGTTTTCCCACGGAGTGACATATTCGGTGTAACCGCTGGCCCATTTTTCATACTGGCGGTCACGTTTGAGCTTTGTGACCCACGAATCGAGGCCGCTGGTCAAATCGACTGTAACGCCCGGGACCATGTTGACGAGACCTTCCAGCGCTCCTGCAATATTTTGGAGATACTGCATGACGGTGATGGCCATATCGTAGAACAGTATCTTCACGGCGGCAGTGGGATTATTAAACGCATTGCCGAGGAAGTTCACGAACATGGCAAATCCGTTCTGCAAAGGAACAAGAGTGCTGTTGTAGACAAATGCCCCCATAACAGCGAACGACCCGGCGATGATGCCGGTAGCCGAAACGCTGGTGTCTGCAAAGTGGTTTATAATGGCAACACCGCCGTACAATGCGCCCACCAAAAGCAAAACGCCGGCCGCTGCAAGTGCAGCTGGATTTGCCGCCATAACAGCATTCAGAAAAGCTTGGGCGGCGGCTGCTTTCTGGGTCGCAAAGGTAAGGATGTTTGTCCAGTTGGCGGCGATGAGCATGACACCAAAAGCGGATCCGGTGGCCAGCACGATGGGCGCAAGTGTGTCGATGTTGTTCGCCACCCAGTTGATGCCGGACAGTAGCGGGTCCAGCGCCCGGACCGCGATGTTCGTTACCGTCGTCCAGACCTGCGCCCATGTCATAGGCGTTTTTTCAAATGCAGCATTCGTTTCTTCAGCGGCAGAGAAGAGGGCGTTTTTCACAATAGCGGCGGTGATTTTACCCTCAGAACCCATCGTGCGCAGATCGCCGATGCTGACCTGCAGGTAGTCGGCGATGGTTTTGGCAAGGGCGGGCGTCTGCTCCATCACGCTGTTCAGTTCGTCGCCCCGCAGCACACCGGAGGCAAGGCCCTGTTCCAGCTGAAGGATAGCGGCCTGTGCCGCCATGCCGGACGCACCGGAAATGGCCAGCTTTTTGTTCAGCTGCTCGGCAAAGAGGACGACTTCCTGTGTGTTGTCGAACGCACTGCCGGCCATTGTGCCAAGCTGAGAGACGAGCCCCAGTGTATCCACGAAACTGCCGCGCGAGTTCTGCGCTGCCTGATAGATCATGGTTTCCAGCTCTGCGGTGGTCTGCAGGCCGTCATTCATCTGGTCGAGCCGGGTGCGGGTGGAAACAAGCGTGTCGGACAGGTCTGCTGCCTTTTTGAGCGTCTGGATGCCCAGATAGCCGCCCACGAGCTTCTTCAACTCCTGAGTCAGCGAGTTTGCAGCTTTTGCGGCGAGACCGCTGCTGTCCTCGAACTCCCGGTTAGCGTTGGAGGCGCGTTTGGCCGCCGCCGTAGCCTGATCGGCGGTATCAGCGGCCCGCCCGGCGGCAGATGCAGCCTGTTCCGCCGCGTCGGAAGCCTGCCGCATGGCAGATGCGGCCTGCCCGGAAGCTTCCGCTGCGTCAGTCTGTGCGGATGACAACTCTTGTGCGGCAGATGCTGCTGAAGTCGCCGCCTGAGCGGCCTGCGTCTGTGCAGCCTGTGCTCTCGAAAGAGCAGCGGTTTCGTTCTGGACTGCAGCAGCGGTATTGTATTTCTGGGTAAGAGCCGCCTGCTGGGCTTCGAGGAAACGGACGCTGGCACCCTGTTTATCGAGCTGGGCATCCAGTTTCTTGAAGGCAGCAGTGGTCTGCTCTCCGGCAGCGATAAGTTCCTGCTCCTGCTCATAAAGTGCGTCAAAACGTGCATTGGCCTTGATGACCTGCCGCTCGATGCTGCCCAGCGCAGACTGATAATTCCGGGAAGATGCCTCGGCGGCTTTCAGAGCCTCGCTGTGGCGAGCAACAGAGGTGGCAGCTTCGCTTTGTACAGCAGAAAGCTGCTGTTGTGTGTGAATCACTTCCTGTGCGGCCTGCTCCTGCACAGCGGCATTCTGCTGAGACGCTGCAGCAACTCGCTGCACAGCCTGAATAGCCTCCTGTGCAGCCTGAGTGTGTACGGCGGCTGTCTGTTGGGAAGAAGCTGCGGCAGCCTGCACTGCTGTCTGCTGCTGGACAGAGGCTATCTGTGCGGCCTGTGTCATATTGGCCGCTTCTGTCTGCACCGAAACGCTGTAGATCTGTGCAGCTGCCTTTGCCGTGAGTGTCTGCCCGGATGCCTGCTGTGCCAGCTGAAGATAACGGCCAAAGGTGGAAGAAAAACGGTCTTCCAGATAGAAAACATTATGTATCTTTCCCATCCGGTCATTTCACCTTCTTCATCTGCTGCTCTTCTTTGGCTTTTTTCTCCATTGCGTGAATGGCAAACTAACGAACCAGAGCCTTTTCCCGCTCGGGAAGAGTATCATATCGTCCCGGAGTCCAGCCGAGATTGACGAAGCAGTAGTAAGCTACCAGAACTTCGACATCCCAGCGGTCTCCGGTGATCAGTTTTTTGCTTCGTCGTCGAGGTTCTGCTCGAAGCCGGACAGTTCCAAGATGGCGGCGGAGAGCTTGGCGAACTCGCCCGCGAGGAGCATCTTGCCGGGGACCTGAATGGGGTCTTTGGTGCCGAAATGCTCACACACCTCAGCGCTGGCAAAGTCAGGCTCGAGCGTTGCGGCCACGATGATGCGGCTGATGTACTCGTTCTGGTTGACTTTTTCCTGATAACCGCCGTTCACTTTGATGTTCCGTGTGGCAGCTTTGCTGCAGGCGGAATTCTCTTCCTGCGTCAGAGAGCGGATGCGGAAGGGGGCGGGTTTGCCCTTTTCGTCGAGGAAGCGTTTGGAAACGATGAGCTCCTTTTCCTCGGTGGTGACGGTGGGGTTCAGAAATGCAGAAAGTGCGCTCATAAAAATTACCTCCTGAAATCAGCTGCCCAGATTGGCAGGGTCTTTGAATGCTTCCAGACGCTGGACGTCGGTATAGCTGAAATTGAAGTCGTAATTCAGCATTGCCTCTTCGGAATCGAGGATGGAAAGCGGGATGTCACCGGTGAGAACACAGCCATAGTAGCCCATTACCTGCGCGCCGACGCTGGATGCAGGGTCTTCGTTGGTGATGGTGATGTCGAAGACGTCCTGCACGCCGTCGTTGATGTAGTGGAGCACCATATCAACGAACAGATTGGAACCATTCGAGCCGAAATAGACGTTGCCGGTGCCGGTCTGCTTGACGCCATTGGTCTTGGACTGCACCTTGCGGGTGCCGATGGTCTTCATATCGGTAGTCTGGATGCCCGCGATTTGCACGGGTGAGGATGACCAGCTCGGCCACACCGTTCGTATCTGCTGCGCCGCCCCACTGGCAGTTGGGCAGTTTGATGGTGTTACCGGCGGTCTTGTCGTCCGCAGCAGCCTCAAAGCCGCCCACGAGGACGGTGGGATAGTCGGCAGTCGCCGCGATGCGGACGTAAACGTCGCCGCCGAGAGCGGGCGCACCGCGCTGGCACAGCACATTGATGCTGCCACGCTGGAACACACTGCAGGCGTCGCCGGGAGCATAGACGCCGGTGTTCTGGTCGGTGTAGGAAAGGGCGCTCTTGATTTCGTTTCCTGCCACGCCGGCGAATTTGTTGGCAGTGGTGCCGGTGCCGCTCATGACGACGACTTTGCCGCCCTCGTACATGAGGGCGGTGCCAAAGGGAATGTTGACCTTACCGCCCGCCGGGCGGGTGTTGACGATCATATCGGGCTGGCGGGCGTAGGAGCCGGCGAAGCCGTGGGGCATCACCTTGCCGATGACCTGGGTGCTGAGAGTCATAAAATCAGTCCTCCTTCTTCATGTGGGGGTTGCGGCTGTCGTAGGCGCTCTGGGAAGCCTCGCACAGCTGTTCGTATCTGTTTTTGCTGGAACGGTTCGCGGCTGCAGTGGCGGCATCCTGTGCAGCGTGGGCGATGACCTCCACGCTACTCTGGCCCTTGACCTGCTCGATGAGGGTCTTGGAGAGGGCATCGCGGGTGGTTTTGTCCTGCACACCGTTGATGAGCGGGCGCATAGCCTTCAGCAGGGCCAAACCGCTGTCATTTGCAGGGATAGTCTGCGCCGCAGTGTCCTCAGTCTTCTTCTCTTCGCCCTCACCGGACAGTTCCGAGATAGCCTTGTCGATGTCTGCGCCATCATCGGCAGCAGGGGCCTCTTTCTCGGCCAGCAACTTGTCGAGCTTGGCAGAGATACTGTTCAGGGCGGCAATGAGGGGATTCTCCTGCGTATTGGCCGGGGGAGGGGCATTGTCCTCGGCGGGTGATGCTTCCTGCGCCGATGCGGCAGGGTCTGCGTCCAGCGCTGCGGCTGCGGTCTCGACCAGATTGTCCAGCTGTTCGGGGGTCGCGTCCTTGGCTGCCCGACCGAACAGAGAAAGCAGAGCTTCCTTCATGTCCATATGTTTTACCTTTCCTTTCTCCGCCGGAAGCCCGGCGGCACTGTCTTTTATTGCAACATCATGACCAGCGCGCCCACGGGGGACGATGGCGATATGGTTGCCGCGAATGTTGGTCTGGCGGTATCCGGCCCCGCTGGGGGTGTAGTCGCAGAGATAACCGCAGGATACTTCCCGCAGGATGCCGTTCCGTACCTCGGAAATGAGGGTGGGGTCCTTGAGGTGCAGGTCGGCCACCAAAAAGTCGCCTTCCCGGCGCACGTTCTCCGCGTGGCCCTTGGAATAGGAGCTCTGGTTTTCCGGCGCCAGCATCTCGGGCGGGTGGGTGTAGGTAACATCCTTGCCCTCGAAGCTGGCAATAGCGGCAGGGTCGAAGACGTCCTCCGGGCGGCGCTCCACGGTCACGGGCCGGTCAGGCTCGCCGTCCAGCCCCAGCTCCCGGGCGAGGTAGTCCTGCGTGCCGATGCGTGCAATAGGCACATCCCGGCAAATGAGGAAGCCTTCGGGCGTCTGGGTCATGTGTTTGCTGATCGTGCTGCCATAATAGGCAATCAAGGGGCATCACCTCCTGAAAATGGGCAAAAGAAAAGCACGGTGCATCTGCATCGTGCTCAGTTAGGTTTGACGGCTGCGGTAGGCGCTGACCCACCGCTGATATTTTTCGCTCCCGGCCTGCTTGTGCTTCTGGAAGGTGGCGAAGGTCCTTGGGATTTCGTCGCCCAGCGCGGCGCGGTAGCGCTCCCACTGCCTGTATTCACGCAGCCAGACCGCGCGGCTCTGCTCCTTCCTGCGGTAGGCTTCGATTTGGGCCTTGGTGCGGGGGTCGTAGCTGTAGGGGTTGAACTTCGGGTCCGAGAAGCGCTTGATGCGCTCGAGCTCCTTCGGGGTGCGTCCTGCGGACGTCCATGCGCGGAGCGCGTGCAGGCAGTTGGGATGGATGTTGAGCCAGCTGTTCGTGAGGTCATCCGGCCCGGCGGGGTCGATTTTGCCGAAGGCATCGGACAGGGGCGGGAAGCTGGGGTCTGTGCCGCTCTTGCTGTAGACACGGCCCTCGTAGGGGGCGCAGAGGCGGCAGGTGGTGCCGTGAGCAGTGATTTGATACAAGTCCTGCCCGGCGTCCTGCGTTACCACAGACAATATCTCAGCCTGCCGTGAGGTGGTGCGGGAGACCATCGTGGCGTAGGTGTGCAGGCTCCACTTCCGGCCCGCCGCGTCGGTAAAGGCTGTGACGCCCTCCCGGTGCAGTGCCTCCACAAAAACGGGGACGCTCTGGTTGATGCCCCGACCCACGGCCTGCTGTGCGGCCACCTGCTCGAGGCCCACCCGGCGGTAGATGTCCGGCTCCACGCGGCCCAGCAGAACGCTTTGTAAACCCGCCAGCACGGTCATATTTCCGTCGGTCAGCTGGCCCATCAGATTCATGGTGAGCCGCTGGACGATGTCGCTCTGGGTGCTGGTGAGGGCCTGTGCGTTGAGATAGGCCGTGCGGTGCTTCTCGATGCTCTCGCCGGGGATGGTCCGGGCTTCGGGATGATGCGCATAGAAATGGGACTCCACGAGCCTCGGCACATATTCCCACTCGTCGCTTTCCAGCTGGCGAAGGATCGCCTGCACCCGTTCCAGCGCGGCCACCGCGTGGTAATCTACCAGACCCTGACTTCGCAGGCGTCCGATCTCGTTGATGATGTCCGTTTCGGCCTTGAGGTAGAGCCGAATGAGGTGCGAAAGCTCCCGCTCAGGGGATGCGCGGGCAGGATGGGGCATAGTCGGGGACCTCCAAAAAATGGGTAAAAGAAAACCACGGTGCGGTGTGCATCGTGGTGTGTGAGTTATTCGTCGGCGTCGAGTTCTTCTTGTGTGATGCCATGAAGTCCCGGTTTCAGCATCTTGAGAAAATCCCAGAAAGGGGCATCGGGGTGCTCAGTACCATAGTCGATAATGTCCTGCTCGATACCGTCGATAACTGCGGCGTAAACTAACATATCAACATCATCTTCCTGCACATGGTCTTTCTTAAGTTCACCTTGGCCGATGTATCTCTGAAGAAACGCTCGCAATTTCTCTTCCATATGACTTCTCCTACTTTATGGGGTAGATGTTCAGCAATTCAAATCCGCCGTATCCATCAGCTTTGACCGTATACTGACGCTTTGCATCACGGATAGTACGAACGTCCCCCTCTTTCAGTCCCGGATAGCGGGTGTTCAGCACGCCGGTAAGCCGGGTATAGGTCTTGGGCTTGAGCTGTATCTTGCTCTTGCCACGCTGAGGAGAGGGGGCGTACTTCGTTTTTCCTATTGTACCGCTTCCGCCCTTACCTGTAAAGCGCCCGTTGGAAGAATCATGATAGGGGTTAAAGTCCTGTGTCAGAGCGTCGCCGGTGGGAATGTCCGATGCGGGCGTATCCAGCAGCCCTGCCAGCGGGTCGCGCATGGCAGTGACATCCTGATAGGTCTTGCCCTTTGCGGCTGCGATGAGCTGGTCGGTGAGAGAGCCGAACAGGCCGGTCTCATCTTCGAGTTTCTTCAGCTCCTGTATGGCGACCCCTGCATCCAGCAGACCGGCCTGGAACGTCGAGACGATGACCTCGGTCTTCTGCTTGGCGATGCTGGCCGTCTCGCTGGCGGTGGGCGTCCAGAGAGGAGGAAAGGAAATCTCAAAATCCAGTGCCTCGATGCCTGCGCTCCGGGCCACTACAGGAAGCAGCTTGTCCAGAATGGGCCGGAGCTTGCTTTCCCGCAGGGTGTCCACATAGTCGTAGTAGTTCTTCAAATCGCTCTCGCCGGTGGCGTTCATCCCGGCGGGGGAGCGGCCAAACAGCTTGGTCATGGGGTAATGGCTCGCACCGCAGAGGTTGAGGCACATGCTCTCATACACCTCTTGGAGGCCGGTGAAGGTGTACTGTGTGTTCGTCATCTTGTTGCCCTGCTCCACCAGCTGGACGCCGAAGTTGGAGCGGAGGACGCTTTGCGCCTTCATGGTGTTCCAGAAGCGCTTCTGCACGTCCGGGCTGGACAGGGAGAGCAGCTGTTCCAGACCCTTGACCTCCATCGTGTTGATGTTGGCCTGAAAGGTGAGCGCCGCCATGTTGGCCGACACGTTGTCGTGGGCAACGACGTCTTTGTACAGAGCCTCCACCTCGGATTCACCCCAGTAAAGCTCTGCCTGCCGCTCGAGATCGGGCAGCTCCCGCCCGGTGAAGCGCACCAGCCGGGAGTGATGCACCCGGGCGGCGGTGTGGCCTGCGGCGTCGGAGATACTATAAGAGGCAGGCACCAGCTCGCCGCCCTCGAAGGTGAGCGCTGCATCCGGGCTGATGCCCTGCCAGCGGTCGAGGATGTACAGTCCCCGGAAGCTGCCCGGGAGAACGGCGTCCATGTCGAGGGGCTGAGATAAGTCTTCCTGCCCGTCGATGAGTATGAGTCCCGCTGCGCCGCCGTATAGCCTGCCCCACTTGAGGCCGGTGCTGATGCGGTCGCGCAGTTTGGTGGTGCGCTCGACGCTCTGGATAGCCTTGCACTGCTCAGGAGAAGCGCTCTTGAGGCTGTACCACTCACGGAGCATATCATCCACCATCAGGCCGACTACGTTCTGAACCACCCAGTTGCTGCGGTACAGGCTGTTCAGCAAAGCGTAGTTGCTGGTCATCCGGGTGAGCGGGTAGTCGGTGGCCTCGAGCGGGCTCTGGGAGCCATAGCCCAGCCGGAACAGCGGGTTGGAGAAAGCGTCCATGACCGGGATATTCTGTTGTGCGCCCCCGGCGGGGCTGTTCTTGCGGCGTCTGGACACTTATTCAAACCTCCAATCAGGCAGGGAATTGATGTAGTAGCGGACGGCGTCCGGGCCGTGGTCGTTTTCCTTGACGGGCTTTTCGACGCCCAGCAGCGCGGCCTTGTCATCCCAGCGGTAAAGCCCCAGCTCGTCGATGAGGCCGGTGCAGGATGCATTGACCAACAGCCGACGCCGGGAGAAAAGGGTGCTGCACCGGCGGATCCCGTTCAGGACATCGTTGTTAGCATCCAGAACATAAACGCCGCGCTGGCGCAGGGCGGCAATGAAGGACGCCGCCGAAGGGTCTACATAGGCCGCGCAGGGGGTGTTGCCCATAAAGGCCATGAAGTCGTCGGCATATTCCTCGTCGGTCTTCTGACGGCGCTCCTTGCGTCCGTCCCAGCGGTATTCGCGGTCGATGCGGATAGTCTCGCCGTCGTCATAGGTGTCGAGATAAGTGCAGGCATTCAGGGTGCCATAGTCCACAGTAATGGTCCGGGTAGAGAGGGATTGCATCCCCACAGGCCGCTCGGCATCGGTGTAGACGTTGGCGCTGAGGTCGAACATATCGTAGATGAGCCCCTCAGCGGCCTTGCGCTGGCCCAGAATGTCCCGGGCATACCAGATGCTCTTGCGGTCGTAGGTGGCCAGCACGGCGCGGAGTTGGGCGTCTGAGAGGCTCATGTTGTCAGCGATGGTGAAGTGGCCGTAGTTGAGGCCATAGGCCGGGTCGGCTTTTTGTTTTTCCTCGTGAAAATTGAGCACCGACCGGTAATACCAGTGGCCCTCGGCCTTGGGGTTCAGGTCGTGGAATATCTTGCGGTCGGGGCTGGAAAGAGTGCGGTCGAATACCTCCTGAATAAAAACCTCGCTGCACTCGTTCACCTCGGTGATGTAAGCGGTGCCGTAGGTGTTGCCCTTGATGAGCTTTTCATCTCCGGCTTTGCCGCCGCCGGAGACAAGCACGACTTTCTCGCCGGTGAGCGTTTGGATATGCCTCCTTTTTATTTCTGCGGCACACCCAGCTGCACCAGCAGGGCGGGGACGTTGATCATGATGCACCGGCCACTCTTGATGTGAGGAATGGTGCCTTTATCGAGCTCTTTGCGCAGGTAGTATTCCGAAAGCCCGGTGGCCCGGGCAGCATCGCGGACATTCATGAACGGGGTAGAGGGGACGGGAGGCGTATGCTTCCTCATGGTGGTCACTCCTTTTTCTCAATGGCATCCGAGAGGATGTCATTCATCAGGGCGAGATAGGCCGGGTAGCCTTTTGCAACGATGGTCAGCTGGTCAACGGCGCTGTTCAGAAAATCCTGAGAGCTGCGCACGACGGTTTCCATCGTCCGGACGATGTCACAGTCTTCGCTGTATCCGGCTTTGGTTTGACTGCAAAGTGCTTTGACTCGTAAATACAGGGCTTTGCTTTTGTCGCGGGCCTCACGGCGCTTGTCCAGGAAAGCGGTCTGCTCGTCCAGACGCTTCCGGGCGGCGATGACCTGGTCAATGGCCCGCTGGATGTTCTCGTCCTGCACGGCCTGCTGGTCCTTGTGCTGGGCGGCAAGCTGCTTCTCCATCTGGTTGAAGGCTTCGATGTACTTGAGCTTCCACGTTACGGCCTCTTTGCCCGTGAAGCCCATTGCCAGCAGTGCGAAACCGTCGCGGTTCATGAGGTACATGGGGTACTTCTTACCGCGGTTCTCGAAGGTGGCGGGATGGAACATGGATTTGGCGGCTGAATTTTCAGCCACCAGATTTGCAACGGCCTGCATCACATTCTTGTGCTCCTTGCCGAAGCGTTTGGCGACCTCCCGGCTGGATGCCACCGGTTCGCCGTTCTGGGTGGATAAGATAATGTCGTTCAAGGTTTTGACCTCCTTGTGGCTGGCTCCCTTCTGCGGTAGAATAGAGGGACAGAAGGGAGGTGAAAAATATGCAGATGATTCCTGTTTCTTCGTCCGACCTCGCAGCAGTCGGATATGCAGGCACTACGCTTTGGATTTCATTTCATAGCGGCGGACTATACGAGTATTCTGGTGTGCCGCAAAGCGTCTATGAATCGCTGATGAACGCTCCGTCAAAGGGTAAGTATTTTCATGCGTACATTAAGCGCTCGTACCCGTATCGCAGAATTGGTTAATCAATGACCACGAGCACAATGGCGGGGCCGTTTACCTTGACTTCGGCATCTTGGTAGGGCTCTGCTATTGTTGCTTCTACGCCTTCCCGATTGGATAGTTCTGCAACGAGCTGTGCTGTCGGCACATTTTTCAGCGCCCAGCGTTCCGCTTCCGACGGCTCGCTGGGCTTTTTGTTGTTGTCCATTTGGTTAACCTCCTTGTGTACACCTCTTTCTTGCGGTATACTGGAACCCAGAAAGGAGGTGGAATTATGAAGTATTTGCTGTTGGGGTTCTTGGCGATACTGGAGTATCGCTTTGCTTTTTGTGTGTCTGGCTTGCTGAGAACAAATTATTACGAGAAGAAGTATTTTCGCTACCTTAAGGGTCAAGAAAGTACGTTTTTACTTTATGTTGCACCAACACAAAAACTTTTTCGACAGGCCCATGTGACTGACTCTAAAGTGCCGCACTGTGCGCCTATAGGATACGGTAAAGTAATGACAACGACGGTTTCGGTTTTTGATAATCTGGCAAATAAGCGCCAGGATGTGGCAGCGTTGGTGATGACCGGTTTTCAGGAGGCAAAAGGTTATTTCCGCATGGGAGTGCTGGAATGCTTGTCTCCTTTATACTGGGTTCAGTTGATAATTTTCCTTCCCGTAAAATTATGTGAGCTGTCTGGAATTTCGGGAGATAAGCTAGCCGTGAAAATTATCCAAATCATTTACTGGGGGCTGACTCCGCTTTTCCTTTGCTTCCGAACTGAGATGTATGATTTCGTCATCCATCTTCTTCAGAAGATGTAAAATAAATCGGCTCAGCAGAATCAGACCTTTGGCGTCTACCTTTTCGGCAGATGCCATATTTTTTTGTGCGTCCAGCAGATTGTCGAGAACTGTGTCGGCAAACAGCTTGCGGCGAGTAATAATCATTTTCTTCACCTCCTTTGAAAATGGAACTTGCAAAAATGCGAGTATCAGAGCAAAAAGATAGACTTGCATTCGTTGGCGGACAGGTTCAAGGTTGCGGCGATGTCATGCATCTCGCCGACGGTGAATTTCAGACCATCAGATGCAAGTTTGCGGGACAAAGTGCTTGAATCCATGCCGATTTTCTGCGCAAGTTCCTGCTGGGTCACACCGCGCTCTTTCAGCTTGCCGCGCAGAAGATTCATGTTGGTAGACATGAGTGGTTCACCTCCTTTCGTGACTCGCATAAACGCGAGTCTCTGCACATAGAGTAACACGACAGAAGCAAGAAGTCAATAGACGACTTGCGTTTTCGCGAAAATCTTTTTTGAATTTGCAAAACGCTATTGCAATTTTGCGACTTTTCGTGTATTCTCTTATCAAGAGGTGATGAACATGACCACCGGCGAAAGAATGAAGCAACGTAGAAAAGAAATCGGATTCTCTGCGGAAAAGGTAGCAGAGCGTCTCGGGGTTTCTCCTGCCACAATCTATAGATATGAAAAAGGAGATATTGAAAAGGTCCCGGTTGATAGCCTTGCGGAACTTGCGAAGATTTTGCAGACCACTCCCGCCTACCTGATGGGCTGGGAAGAGCAGCCGACTCCCAAGCCCACTTCTCCCGCCCCCATCCCGCCGGGCTTCATCCCGATGCCCAAGATGAAGAAAGTCCCGCTCATCGGCGCAATCGCCTGCGGCGACCCCATCACGGCCCTGCAGAACAGGGAAGGGGATGTGGATGTCCCTGAGAACGTCCGCTGTGACTTCGCCCTCAAGTGCCACGGCGACAGCATGGTGGGCGCTGGCATCCATGATGGGGATGTGGTGTATATCCACATCCAGCCCGAGGTGGAGAACGGTGAGATCGCGGCGGTGCGTATCGGGGATGAGGCGACCTTGAAGCGGGTGTATTACAGCGGTGACACCCTGACTCTGATGCCAGCCAATGCTGCTTATGCGCCGCTGGTCTATACAGGCGAGACGCTGAATGAAGTGAAAATCGAGGGCCGGGCTGTCGGCTGGACGCATTGGGTGTGAGGGGAGAAAAAATGGAGAACAACTTTCAGTTTTTAATATACCGTTCGGCTGAAGAAGATGTTTCGGTCGATGCTATCGTAAAGGACGAAAGCATTTGGCTGTCTCAGCAGGGCATGGCAGAGCTATTTGGTGTGCAAAAGCCTGCAATAAGCAAGCACCTCAAAAAAATCTTTGAAGAGGGCGAGCTTGACGAAAAAGTGGTTGTTTCCAAAATGGAAACAACCACTCACCACGGAGCGCTAGAGGACAAGACACAAACACAAGAGACAAATTTTTACAATCTCGATGCAATTATCTCCGTGGGCTATCGCGTCAACTCCCGCCGGGCCACACGCTTTCGTATCTGGGCGACCGGTATTCTCAAGGAGTACATGACCAAGGGCTTCGTGCTGGATGATGAGCGCCTGAAGCAGGGCAAGGATGCCTTCGGCAAAGATTACTTCCGTGAGCTGCTTGAGCGCGTCCGCTCCATCCGGGCCAGCGAGCGGCGTATTTGGCAGCAGGTGACGGACATTTTTGCGGAGTGCAGCATCGATTATGACCGAAACTCACTGGTGACAAAGGATTTTTATGCAATGGTGCAGAATAAATTTCACTATGCCATCACCGGCCAGACAGCAGCGGAAATCGTCTATAACAAGGCTGACCACACCAAGGAACATATGGGCCTGACTACATGGAAAAACGCCCCCGAGGGTCGGGTGCTGAAATCGGACGTATCGGTGGCGAAGAATTACCTCTCCGAAAAGCAGATTCGCCAGCTGGAGCGCACGGTGTCGGGTTATTTCGATTATATTGAAGATTTGATAGAACGGGAAAACACCTTCACGATGGAACAGTTTGCATCCAGTATCAACGAGTTTTTGTCATTCCGGCGTTATGATATTCTGCCGGATAAAGGAAAAATTTCTGCTCGGAAGGCCAAAGAGAAGGCTGAGGCAGAGTATGAGCTGTTCAATCCGACGCAGAAAATTGTGTCTGATTTTGATAAGGCAGTAAAACAACTGAAGACATAAAGCAATGTGCAAAATTTGCACGTTGCTTTTGTGGATATGTTTAGCCTCCGGGAGTGACAGGGTGCCGCAAGGCGTAGAATATCACTCACCTGTATGTAAAAGAAAAACTCCCCCGGTGCTACCAACACCGGAGGAGTAAAGTAAGCGGCTCGCCCTTGCGGGGTCATCGCACACTCAAGCAATGCGATTATACCTCTTTTGGGCGGGCTTGTCAAAGTGTACCCATATGGAGGTGTATTTTTATGGCGAGTTTCAAGGAGAAACTTGACAAAAACGGAAACCGCATCTACGAGGTGCAGGCCAGCAATGGGCGAGGGCGGCGTGTCTGGCGCACCTTCCGTCCGGAGCCGACATGGAGCAAGCGCACCATTCAGCGGGAGCTACAGAAATTCGCCGCTGAATTGGAGCAGCAGCTGGCGGATGGGGAAGTGCTGACCCGTGAAGAGACTGCGCAAAAGGCCGCTGCAGAGGCCGTAGAGGCTGCCAAAATCAAAACCTTTCGGCAATATGCCGAAGCTGTCTATCTGCCTGAGAAAGCCGCCATGCTGGCAGAGAAGACCCGTGCCAGCTATACACAGCTGTTAGAACAACACGTTTTTCCGGCTCTGGGCCATGTGCTGCTGCCGGAGATCACCCCGGCCATGATAAAGGCGTTACTTTCCAGTCTGTCAGAGGAGCTTGCCTTCGCCAGCGTGACAAAGGTGTATGCTGTACTACATAACCTGTTTAAGGCTGCCTTGCTGGATGATACGATAGACCGGAATCCAATGGACAAGGTGCCGCGTCCCCGGAAGTCGAAGGATGCGGCCCTTCCTACAGAGCACAAGGCTTTTACCGCGGATGAGACGCGGTATATTCTGCGCTGTCTGGATGGTGAGCCGCTCAAGTGGCGGGCGTTTATCCTGCTGCTTATCGATACGGGCTGCCGCCGGGGCGAGGCCTGCGGGCTGCAATGGCAGTCGGTGGATTTTGATACCAACACGATCATCATCGAGAGGAATCTACAGTACACCTCCGAGCGGGGCGTGTACGAGACTCTGCCCAAAAACGGCAAGACCCGCGTTGTAGACATCTCGTCTGACGTGGCCGCGCTTTTGCAGGAGTTGCGGCAGAGTCAGCCGGTAACGGTGCGCTGGGTGTTTACGCAGGACGACAGCCCGGAGCCTATGCACCCAGACACTCCAACTCGTTACTTCCAGCGATTTGGCAAACGGTATGGGATAGAGCACTTCCACCCGCACAAGCTGCGCCACACGTCCGCCAGTCTTGCCATCACCAACGGTGCCGATGTAGTCAGCGTCGCCGCGCGGCTGGGGCATTCTGACAGCAGCACCACGCTGCGGATGTACGCCCATGCCAACGAGGACAGCATCCGCCGGGTCGGTCAGACGGTAAGGGAAGCCTTGAAGCAGCCAGAAAAGAAGAAAGCTTGAATTTGATTCTGCTTCGTCGTGTCTCTTGATGGCTCGCATTCATCCTATAAACAGGATACTTAAAAACCGCAACTTGACCGCAACAAAAACCGCAACATCATCGAAAAATCGAAGTAATTAACGAGACTGCACGATACAGCATCGGACAAACAAAATAATTGCATCACGCAATTTATTTGACAATGAAACAACACGACACAACACATTAAAAGTCCCTTTTATAGCTCGTAATGAGCAGGTCGTCCGTTCGAATCGGATCAGTAGCTCCAAAGTAAAATCCCCGAAAAGTGGCTTCGTGCCTGACTTTTCGGGGATTTTTGTTTGGCTGGGACGCCGAGCGTTCTCAATCTCACTCACTCTCAAATAATTCGCGAGGTGTTATATCGAGGATGTCGCAGAGTCCGAAAGCCACCTCTGCTTTGGGGAAGCTTACGCCGTTTTCATAATTGCTGACTGCACCCGTTGTAATGCCAAGCTTATCTGCAAGCTCCTGCTGCGTGAGCCCGGCACGCTTCCGGCCTTCACGGATGATAATGGAAGTGCGTGTGGGTTTGGACATATGTTTCACCTCGATCCAATCATAAAAAGAAAATACTCGAAATAGGAACTCATTATCAAATTTATACCATTTTTATAGTGAAATGACAAGAATCCTCTCAATATGTGTTGCGCGGGCCACAAAAATATCAAAATGCAATCGAAACAGCTGCCCCAGAGACGGCTTTGAAAAGGCTGATAGAGCAGGTTTCGAGTGTTCTGCCAAACCGCCATATGCGGTTGAAAAATTTTGTGCAATTTTCATAGTTTTCTTCGCGCTGTTTTGGTGGTACAATAGAGGCAGAATCTAGTGACATTCAGGAGGAGCCGCATGGCAGAAAAGAGCATTGAATTAGACAGCGTAGAGATCGCAGCCGCCGTATTCGGGAACTGTGACCGGAACATCCGTATGCTGGAGAAAGAATTTTCGGTGACGGCGGTGTGCCGCGGTACAATGCTGCGCATTTCGGGCGAACCGGCCAATGTTGCAGCTGCGGCCCGTGCTGTGGAGGGGATGCTTCTCCTTATCGAGAACCATACACCGCTGGAAGACCAGACGGTGCGCTACTGCCTGAGCCTTGCGCATGACGGTGAGGAAAAGCGTGTCCGGGAGCTGACCGAAGATTTCGTGACGGTGACAGTCAAAGGCCGGCCTATCCGTCCCAAGACCCTGGGCCAGAAAGAGTACCTCAACTCCATCCGGAACAACGCCATCACCTTTGGCGTCGGCCCGGCGGGTACCGGCAAGACCTACCTTGCTGTGGCAATGGCTGTCAAGGCGTTCAAGGCCAAAGATGTCTCCCGCATCGTGCTGACCCGCCCGGCGGTGGAGGCAGGCGAGAAGCTGGGCTTTTTGCCGGGTGACCTGCAGCAGAAGGTAGACCCCTATCTGCGGCCTCTGTACGATGGCCTGTTCGATATGCTGGGTGCAGAGACATATGAGCGTCTCGTGGAAAAGCAGATCATCGAGGTTGCACCGCTGGCCTATATGCGCGGCCGGACGCTGGACGATTCCTTCATCATCCTCGACGAAGCGCAGAACACCACCCCGGAGCAGATGAAGATGTTCCTCACCCGCATGGGCGTCGGCTCTAAAGTGGTCGTTACCGGCGACGTCACTCAGATCGACCTGCCCGACCGCACCCGCAGCGGCCTTGTGGATGCACTTCAGGTCCTCAAGGGCGTGAACGGCATCGCGCAGTGCTACTTCACTGAAAAAGACGTGGTGCGCCACCGTCTGGTGCAGGAGATCATCAAAGCCTACGAGGCCGCTGCCCACCCGGCTAAACACTGAAAAACAACCCCGGCGGCATACCACAGAAACCGGGGCATTCGCTCAATAGAATGTAGAAACGAAAGGAGCGGACGATTTATGTCCAATAAAGTTTTGATCACCAACTCGCAGAAAGCGATCAAGGTCCCCTCGGGCCTTCGCATCCTCATCCGCCGCGCCTGCAACGCTGTGCTGGAATATGAGCATTTTGACGACCCGGCGGAGATCAGCGTGACCTTCGTGGACAACGCAGCCATCGCTGAGCTGAATAACCAGTACCGCAATAAGCCGATGCCCACGGATGTTCTGAGTTTCCCTCTGGGGGAGAACGGCGTCTATGACGTGGACGAGAACAACGGCTGCAAGATGCTGGGCGACATCGTCATCAGCATGGAGCGCGCACAGGAGCAGGCGACTCTCTACGGCCATCCGCTGCAGAGAGAGGTCGCTTTCCTGACGGTCCACTCCATGCTCCATCTGCTGGGCTATGACCACGAGAACGGCGGTCTGGAAGCCATGCGGATGCGTGAGAAGGAAGAAGCTGTCCTCACCCAGCTGGGTCTGCCCCGTACGGTGAGCTACACGGAATAAAAAGACAGGAGTTCTATTTTGAAAAACGAAACACCGATCCAGGGCCATTATGATACATCCTCTGTGTTCGTGGCGGTCATTGGCCGCCCGAACGTGGGCAAGTCCAGCCTGACGAATCTGCTGGTGGGGGAGAAGGTGGCTATCGTCACCTCCAAGCCCCAGACCACCCGTACCCGTATTACTGGCGTTATCACCCGGGGGCCTTTGCAGTACGTTCTGCTGGATACCCCCGGCGTGCATAAGCCCCACAATAAGCTGGGCAAGCGGATGGACAAGACGGCCAGCGACTCCATTGCTGACGTCGATGTGTCCATGATGCTGTTCGAGCCCTACGGCGCGCTGAATGAATCGGAGATGGTTCTGGTCGAGGCTCTGAAAAAGGGCGGCCCGGCCATCGCGGTCATCAACAAGACCGACCTCGTCAAAGACCCGGCGGACCTCGAGGCCCGCAAGGAGGAGCTGAAGGCTCTGGGCGTCTTTGATGATGTCTATACCGTCAGTGTCCGCGATAATGACCACTGCGAGGAACTGTTCGATGCACTGAGCCGCTATGCTGTGGAAGGCCCACATTATTTTGACGATGATGCCTACACCGATATGCCTGAGAAGGAGCTTGTAGCGGAAGTTATTCGCGAAAAGGCTTTGCTCTATATGCGGGACGAGATCCCGCACGGCATTGCGGTCGTGGTCGAGCGCTTCAAGGAGCGGCCCGGCACCGACCTCGTGGACATCGACGTGAACATCTACTGTGAGCGGGAGAGCCACAAGGGCATGGTCATCGGCAAGGGTGGCGCGATGCTGAAGAAGATCGCCAGCGCAGCCCGCACCGACTGCGAAGAGTTCCTCGGCTGCCGCGTCAACTTACAGTGCTGGGTAAAGGTCAAAGCCGACTGGCGCGATAACGAGTTCATGCTCAACAATTTCGGTTTTAAGCAGCAGCCCAACCGCTGAGCATCATAACAGGACAGATTTCCCGGGGATAGCGCAGTACCCTAGAGGTGATACTATACCTTAAAGAAGGGAGCGTTGTCCGATGGATGTGGAACTCAGCTGGCAGACGTTTGCCTGCACCGGTGATATTCTGTGTTATCTGGACTACAGGCGGCAGCTTGCTCAGCAGCGGCTCACCGCCCCGGCAGGAGAAAAAACAGATGGATACCATTGTGACCCCGGGTCTTGTCCTGAAAGAGACCCGGTATAAAGAATCCGACCGGATCATCACGCTTCTGACGCCGGGGCTGGGAGTCATCTCGGCCTCTGCGCAGAGCAGCCTGCGGCTGAAAAGCAAACTGTTCAGCGCCTGCGGGCTTTTTTGTTACTCGGAGTTCGTGCTTGTCCCCGGACGGAATATGTATACAGTGCGAGAGGCGGATGTCAAAAACGTCTTCCATGGCATTTCGTCCTCCATCGAAGGGATGAGCCTTGCCATGTATATGGCGGAAATGGCCTCGGCGCTTTCGCCCACAGGAGACGAAGCCGCAAAAGAATTGAGGCTTCTCCTTAATTGTTTTTACATGATAAGCGAGAAAAAGGCTGACCTCCGGGTCATCAAGGCCGTATTTGAGCTGCGTACCATGAGCGAGTGCGGATTTCTGCCGCAGCTGGTCTACTGCCGCGACTGCGGCACCTACGACGGCCCGGCCTTTTATCTCGACCCGGCGGAGGGCTGTCTGCTCTGCGAATCATGCGCCCAAAAGGCGGGGAAAAAGTGCAATTTGGACGCCGGGGCGCTGTTTGCGCTGCGGCATATCTGTCTGGTAGAAGATAAAAAGATATTCGGCTTCCGTATTTCCGTCGGCAGTCTGGCGAAACTCTCTACAGCAGCAGAGCAATATGCGCTGACCCATCTGGACAAGCCGTTGAAAAGCTACGCCTTTTTGAGATCCGTCCTGCCATAACCATTTGAAATCGATTTGAAATAAGGAATTACTATGGAAACAAGTTATTTGAAAACGCTGGAACTGGACAAGATCATTGCCCGGGCGGCGGAGGGCTGTGTGTGCAAAGAGTCCCGCGAAAAGCTCCTTGCCATCGAGCCTCAGTGCGACCCCGATGAAGTGCGGTATGCGCTGGAACAGACCGATGCCATCAATTCACTGCTCATCAAGAACGGCTCGCCCCGCTTCGGTGGAGTAGAGGGCGTCAGTCAGCTGGCCGCCCGCGCCGTCAAGGGCGGTGTCCTTTCAATGGGTGAACTGCTGATGGTGGCCGGTGCGCTTCGCAACTTTCAGAACCTCGTCAGCTGGTATGGCTCTTCGGAACACGATGCACTTCCGACGGACGACTTATTCTATGCGCTGGCTCCTCAGCCGGGCCTTGAGCAGCAAATTTCGAGTGCCATCCTTGCACCGGATGCGATGGCAGATACGGCATCGCACACCCTGAACGACCTGCGCAAGAAGATTCGTGCGACTGAAAACAGCATCCGCGACCGTCTGGAAAGCATGGTTCGGAATATGGACACCTCCAAGTACTTACAGGAGAGCGTCGTCTCCATCCGAAATGGCCGGTATGTCGTTCCTGTCAAAAGCGAGTATCGCGGAGAGGTGAGCGGTATCATCCATGACGTCTCGTCTACCGGTGCGACCGTCTTCGTCGAGCCTCAGGCTGTCGTGGAGGCGAACGCACGCATTTTACAGTACCGCGCACAGGAAGCCCAGGAGATCGAGCGTATCCTGGTAGCATTTACCGGTCAGGTCGCAGCCATTGAGCCGCAGTTCCAGTACAGCTATAAGGCCATGCTGGAAATCGACGTCCTGCTTGCAAAAGCCCGCCTTGCTCTGGATATGAAGGCGTTCAAACCCACTGTCCGGACGGATACGTCGTTCTCGCTCATCCGGGCGCGTCATCCGCTCATCGACGCAAAGAAGTGCGTTCCTGTCGATATTTCGCTGGGCAGGGAATATGATTCGCTCATCATCACCGGCCCCAACACCGGCGGTAAGACCGTCACTCTGAAAACGGCCGGTCTGCTTTGCGCGATGACACAGTGCGGCTTCCTCATCCCGGCGGATGAGCGCAGTGAGATCTGTGTCTTCGACGAATTCCTCGTGGACATCGGCGATGAGCAGAGCATCGAGCAGAGCCTGTCCACCTTTTCCGGTCATATGAAGAAGATCACCGGCATCCTTGAGCTTGCCATGCCCCACACGCTGGTGCTTCTGGACGAGCTTGGTGCCGGTACCGACCCGGCGGAGGGTGCGGCACTGGCTGTTGCCATCATCGAAGAACTGCGCCGCCGCGGTGTGCTCCTGATGGCCACAACGCACTATGCAGAATTGAAGGTGTTCGCCCTCGAGACAAAGGGCGTCGTCAACGCCAGCTGTGAGTTCGATTTGGAGACGCTGCGCCCCACCTATAAGCTCAGCGTCGGCGTTCCGGGCAAGTCCAACGCTTTCCTTATCAGCGAAAAGCTCGGCATCCCGGAGCGGGTCATTGAGGCTGCACAGCAGCATCTGTCCGCAGAAGACAAGCGTCTGGACGCCGTTCTGGGCCAGCTGGATGATTTGAAGCTCCAGCTCAAAGCCAGTCAGGATGAGGTGGAAGGCCTGAAAAACGAGGCCGCCCACCAGCTGGATGCAGCCCGTCAGAAGCGCGATGAGCTTATCCAGCAGGGCGAGAATGAGCTGGAAGCTGCCCGCGCCAAGGCCCGCACACTGGCGCAGGAGGTCGAGAGCAAGGCTTACGCTCTGACGGATGAGCTGCGCCAGATCCAGAAAGACGAGCGGATGAGCACCCAGCAGAAGGCCCAGCGCGCCCGTGAGATCGCAAAGAAAGAGTCCGAAAAACTCTTTATGGGGACTGAAGTGGTACACAACCCGGTCAAGGAGTTCGTTCCGCTGAAGGAAGTCAAGGTAGGGCAGGAGGTCTGCATTGCAGAACTGAACCAGCTGGCTACCGTGCTCTCTCTGCCGGATAAAAACGGCGATGTTCTCGTACGGGCCGGCATCATCAAGACGAAAGTGCCGCTCAAAGGCCTCAAGCAGCCGGAAAAGCTGGTCAAGGAGACGAAGCCTCAGACCAAGGCACAGCAGCGTTACTCCCGCCTGACCGGCGACGCCAGTCGGCCCAACGGCAGGGTAGAGCGCGTACAGCGCACGGCAAAGATGGAATGCAACCTGCTGGGTCTTACCGTAGATGAGGCGCTGCCGGAGGTGGATTCCTTCATCGACCGTGCGATTTTGAACGGCCAGACTGTGGTATACCTCATCCACGGCAATGGTACCGGCGCACTGCGCACTGCTATCCATAAGCATCTGCGGGGAAACCGAATGGTCAAGAGCTTCCGTCTGGGCCGTTACGGCGAGGGCGAGAGCGGCGTGACCGTCGTCGAGCTGAAGTAAGCCGATGGCAGGACGTTCAAATCCAAGACACGCACGCCGGAGAAAACAGTGCGGCCCGTCCACTGCGACGGTCATCGGCCTTTTGGTGTGCGTCGTCTGCTTCAGTGCAGCGTTTTTCCTTTGGAAAGCAGCGCTGTTCGGCTCCGGGCGAAATGAGAGCGGGGAAGAATCTTTCCGACCTGTGGTGGGCGACCCGCCCTACCGGGTCTGCATTGATGCCGGCCACGGCGGAAGCGACCCGGGCGCAAGGGGAGTCGTCGAAGAAAAAGAGATGACGGCCCAGACCTCCGAGGCTCTGCTTGCGCTGCTGGAGGCCGACCCTAATTACATCCCGCTGCGTTCCCGTGAAGGCTATGATGTCACCGCAAAGCCCAGCGAACGGGCAGAGGCCATCAATGCCAAAAGCCCGCAGCTGCTGCTGTCCATCCACGGCAACTCCGCGCCGGAGGGTTCTGCCGCTGCAGGCTTTGAGTGTTATCCGTCCGTTCCGGGCCGTACATGGCATCGGGAGAGCTATTACTTCGCGCAGCAGCTGGCGCAGGAAATGCAGGCCGCAGGCGCAAAGCTCCGCGGCCACGGCGGCATCCGGTACATTTATTATCAGGGCGAGGTAAAGCAGCTTGTAGAGAGCACCCATACCGAAGTAAGGGACGAGCGAAGCTTTACCTTGTTGGAAGATGTAAACTGTCCGGCGGTTCTGGCAGAACAGTGCTTTGTGACCAGCGAAGAGGACGTTGCACAGTTTGGCAGCGAAGAAGGCTGTAAGACAGTGGCGCGCGTTTACTATGAAGCGATCTGCGCGTACTTCGGAACACAGCCGCTGGATACACCGCTGTAAAGTCTGATGCAATGGACGCTCGCATGAAAGCGGTCTTGTCCAGCTGTATTTTACGATGCCTGCTTGGCAGGCGATCCACACGTCCCAAACGAAATGATATAAAAGAACAGCAGAGGCTCCCAAAACCTACACCGATGACGGAACGCAGGAGAAGGGGGCCTCTGTTTTTGATTTTTATAATATTTCGTATAATGCAGGTTATACGAAATGCAGGGGAGTGAAAAAGCCCTCTTTTCCAGATTTCGGGCCTTTCCAGCGGCTTCTGAGCCTTCTGCGCTGGCTGGAGCGTTTTTTCGCATTTGGCACAGTTATGTTATTTAACGCAACCGCAATGCAGCATTTTATATGTTTCTTGCAGTCTTTATGATCGTCCGGTCTCTCGCAGAATCTTTTCCAGTTCTAATGTCCAACACTTCGCCGCTCGATTCGGATGCGGCATACTCACAACGAGTGTTTCTTTTTCCGAACGGACTGAACAGCTCGTGTAATACCATAATGCTGTCTGTCCATTGGGCTTGACCCACTCGGCGTCATCCGCAAGTATCTCATCGTGCAGAATGTTCGATACCAGCCCCCAGCCGCCGGTCAGGATGATGTCCGGTTCGTAGAGCTGTATCTGACGTTTCAGTCGGTCCGCATCCTGCCGGGCGGCCTGCCGTACCGCCTTTGTGCTTGCATGGGCGCTGCCGGAACACTTTTTGAGGTTTATCACAGCGATATTCCTAACCATATCATCCAGAGCTGATTTTGGAACAAATTTCCAATATGTTCCATTCAAAACCATATTTATCCAGCGTGCGACATTATTCCACGTCCGATAGTAAGTTTTGCTTCCGCCATGAGAAAGAAAATCCACAAGGCTTCCGCTCAGAGCATTCGTTTCCTTCAATAGAACAACGATATGCTTTCCGCCCGGGAGTGCCGCCCAGCGCTCATAGTCCACGATGCCGTCGGTGTTAAAGCAGCACGGCTGCACAGAGGACGCCGACCATTCTGCCATCATCGCAGTCTCATCGTGCCGAAGCTGCTGTATCTGCTCGGACGTCATCATTTGTCGGTGCTCTCCGTATCCGCAAGGCTCGAAACATCCACCCGGAAACCTTCCTGTGCGGCACCCTCAAAGGCTTCCATCGGGCCGTCCGGTGCATCATTTTCAGGCTCATCCGACGGAGAATCGGCAAATTCCCCCTTGCTCTCCCCTGTCTCCTTTGGTGTTGTATCCAAGCTTGCCTTCTTGACTTCACCCAGCGGATTCTGCTCAATCGCTGCACGCACCTGAAATTCCTGCAGGTGTGTATAAATTTGTGTCGTGCCGACACTGCTGTGGCCCAGAAGCTGTTTGAGGGTCAGAATATCCACGTTGCCAGTCTGATACATCAGCGTCGCGGCAGTATGGCGGAGCTTATGGGTGGAAAAACCGCGCAGACCCGCTGCTTTCATGGCGCCGGTGACCAGCTGCTCTACCCTGCGGTTTGAGATTCGCTCCTTGCGCCGCCGGGTGATAAAGACAGCTCTCTCTTTGGGGTTCAGGCCCTCCATCGTGTTGCGCTTGTTCAGATAAATCTGCAATGCCTCCTTGCAGGCATCATTCAGGTAGACCATCCGCTCTTTATGGCCTTTGCCGAACAAACGGATCTGCCGCTGTTCCATGTCGATGTCGCCGAGGTCCATGCCGACAAGCTCCGAAAGACGCATCCCGCAGTTCAGAAACAGTACGACCATGCAGTAATCCCGCTCCGGAAAATCGCTCTGGGTCTGGGTGCTTTCCAGCAAGTCCATCGACTGCTCTGCTGTCAGGTATTTGGGAAGAACTTTGTCTTGTTTGGGCGGCTTGATGGATGCCGTCGGATTCTCTTTGAGCAAGTCTACCTGATTGACCAGATAATCATAAAAGCCGTGGAGACTTGCCAGCCGCCGGGCCGTCGAAGACTTTTTGTTGCCGCACTCGCTGTTCAGAAAGTACAGATACTCATAAACGTCTTCCTTGGTCACACTGCCCCAGAAAGCCGTATCGAGCCCCTTGGGGTCGATGTCCTTTATCTCGGTATCGTCTGTTACAAGGCCGCGCCGGCGCTTCATAAAGCGGCTGAAATTGCGCAGGTCGCAGTAATAGCTGAAGGCCGTGTTGGGGCTTTTGCCTGCGATGACTTCCAGATAGCGCACATACGCGACGATGTCCGGCGAGGCATCATCAAAAGGCTTATGTTTTTCGGGATTTTTTTCGTCCAGATAAATCGACATAGTTTCCTCTTTTTATGGTCACAGACGGTCAGATTTCAGGGCATGGATGGCATCCGAGATATAGGCGGCGCCGACAAGCTTCATGCCGGGATAATCGGCGGCATTCAGATGAGCAAGGCTGTGCTTTGGTACGACAGCGCGCTCAAAGCCGATACGTTCCGCTTCCCGCAGGCGCTGCTCCAGATTCGGCACGCTGCGCACCTCGCCGCCAAGGCCGACTTCACCGATGGCAATGAGCTTATCGCTCACGGGGCAGTCCAGAAGCGAAGACACCATGCTCAGACAGACGGCAAGGTCGCAGGCGGTATCCCGCAGGGTGATGCCGCTGACGATGTTGATATATACGTCCAGATTGCCGAAGAAATAGCCTGCACGCTTTTCCAGCACGGCAATGAGAAGGTTCATGCGGTTGTAGTCGTAACCGCTGCAGGCCCGCCGGGGTGCCGGGAAATTCGTCTTGGTCGCAAGGGCCTGTATCTCGCTCAGAATGGGGCGGCTGCCTTCCATGGTACAGGCGACGCAGTTCCCGGAAACGCCCAGCGGACGGCCTTCCAGGAGCATCTGGGACGGATTTTCGATTTCCTCAAGGCCCTGCCCTGTCATATCAAACATACCAAGCTCGTTGGTGGAGCCATAGCGATTTTTAGCCGCCCGCAGGATGCGGTATGGCAGCATTTTGTCTCCCTCAAAGTAAAGAACCGTATCCACGATGTGCTCCATGACCTTCGGGCCTGCGATAGCACCGTCCTTGTTGACATGGCCCACGATAAACATCGGGATCTCCTGCTTCTTGGCGACGGCCAGCAGGCGGGCCGCACTCTCTTTCACCTGACTGACCGTGCCGGACGAAGACGAGATGTCCATACACCGCATGGTCTGGATGGAGTCGATGACGACCAGTTCCGGCTTTTCCTTCTCGATGAGGCCGCAGATCTCGTCTACATCATTTTCTGCCGCCAGATAGATGTTATCCTGCGGGACTTTCAGGCGGGCCGCACGCAGTTTGACCTGACGGACGGACTCTTCGCCCGTGATATACAGCACCGTGTGCTGGTTGGAGATGGCACCGCAGAGCTGCAAAAGCATCGTAGATTTGCCCACGCCCGGCTCACCGCTCAGCAGTACGACACCACCCAGTACGATGCCGCCGCCCAATACGCGGTCAAGCTCGGAAATGCCAGTCAGGATGCGGCTCTTTTCCTCCGTCGTGCTGATGTCGGCCAGACGCCTTGCCGTCAGCGAGGTGACGCCCTCCTGCCGGGCGGGCGCAGCGGCTTTTCCGCCGGAAAGCCCAGCCTTGGGCGCTTCGGCGACCACATCCTCATTCATGGTGTTCCAACTGCCGCAGCTGGGGCAGCGGCCCATCCAGCGGGGGCTTGTCTCTCCGCAGTTGGAGCAGACGTATACGGTTTTCAGCTTCGGTTCTTTCATTCTGGACTCCCTGTTTTCATTTCATGAAAATCATTTTCTCTATCATACCACATCCGGTCCGAGGCCGCAAGAAAACCGGGCGCTTATCCGGCCTGCATCAGACGATTTGCAAGACACACAAGGCCGGTGGCCGCACCGCAGAGCGGGCAGAGACAGACCGCCAGTAAGGCGAATTGCCCTACCAGGAGCCGTGCTCCTGCCGGATGGCTTCCCTTATCCCCTCTACCGAAAGAGAACGCATGGATTCGGCTGCTGACCTGCAGAGCCGAGGCACCGAACAAACAGAGCGCACCCGCCGCCAGTGCCGTCGGCAGGCTGGCGGTGAGCAAAAAGAGAACGAGCTGTTTTGCCCCGAGGCTATTCAGAAGCTGCGCCGAGAGCAGGCCGGAGCCTGTCCCGTATAACATCGCAAACAGAAAGATGGGCAGCGGCCCCACTGCTGAGAGCCCCAGCAGAAGAAACACTGCCGCCGCCCCGAGGACGACAGCCAGCTCTGCCCCAAACAGTCCCACCGCCTGTGCTGTACTGGACGCCGCGAACACTCCGCGCCAGCAGTCCAGATAATAGGCAAGCGTCTCCATCTCCTCAGAATCGCACAGTGCCTGCAAAACGCCCGCCATCAGCGTACCGAAGAGATAGGCCGCCGCCAGCAGGATGCAGTCCAAGCTGGCCTGGAAGGGCTTCCGCCGGGGAGTTTCTTTCTGAGGCGGCATTTCCGCCAGCCGTCCGGAAACAGGCGTTATGGTTTCTTTTTCTGCCAGAGACTCGCCCGCTGTATCTTCCGGAAGCGTCGGCACAAGCGCCGCTGCATTTGTTTTTGTTTCCTGATAGACCCACATCGTGCTTTTTCCCTCCTGCTTTTGTTGTGTATGGCCGCTGTAGCGTGGCCTGAGCATTCAGCGCCGCTTTCGCTCCGTGCGCAGCATTCCGAGGATCCCGCCCAGAACTCCCATCAGCAGGACAAGCCCTGCCCGGACGAACTGCATCGCTTCCCACTCGCTCTGGTACAGTGTACCCAGAATGAAAAGTAGGCCAGCAAAGAGCGCTCCTTCCGCTGCGCCCCAGACGAGTCCCTTGCCCTTTTGCAGAATGGCCATCAGCAGACCGCTGAGAAAGCTACCGAGACAGACTGCCGCCGTGGCCAGCGGAGCAGCGGCCTCCTGCGTCAGGCCCTGTTTGACCATCAGCCAGCCGAACCCTGTCAGGCTCACTGCTGCTGCCGCACTGCCCACTCCGAAAACGACCAGCAGCCCTATCGCCGGGAACTTCTTGGTATCAGACATAAAAACGCGCCTCCCTGCACCTACTGTATGCAGGGAGACGCGTTCAAAGCACGGATCCGGAAAAATATTACTTCTTGGGGGCGTTGTCCATGTTCAGCTTCTCGACAGAGCTGATGGCGTTCTTGGTGAAGCGAATCTTCACACGGTCAGCGCCAGTCTCCAGCACGAAGGTGTCGTCCTTGATGGCGACCACACGGCCGATGACGCCGCCGATGGTGGTGACCTGATCGCCGATCTCCAGAGAAGAGCGCATTGCAGCGTCCTTCTTCTCCTGCTTCTTCTGGGGACGGTAGATCATGAAGTAGAGCATCACCAGCATCAGAGCCAGAGTAAAGAAAAGGCTGATGTAGCTTTCGGTCGTAGTCAGAAATTGCATGGGGCAAAATCTCCTCTCAAATTCATATGACCTTATTATACGCGCTTATCCGGCATGTTTCAAGGCTAAATCTCAAATTCGTGTGTCGAGCAGCTTGACATATCGGTCATGGAAGGCGGTAAAGGTGCCTGCATCCAGCTCATCGCGGATGCGCTCCATCAGGTGATTGTAGAACCAGAGGTTATGCATGACGGCCAGACGCATACCCAGCAGTTCCTCTGCCTTGAACAGGTGGCGGATATAGGCGCGGGAGTAGTTCCGGCAGGCCGGGCAGCCGCAGGCGGGGTCGATGGGGCGCTCGTCACGCTCGTACTTGGCGTTCTTGATGTTGATGATGCCGCCCCAGGTGTTCAGGTGGCCGTGGCGGGCATTGCGGCTGGGCATGACGCAATCGAAGAGGTCCACGCCGCGGGAGACGGCCTCGATGATGTTGCCGGGAGTGCCTACGCCCATCAGGTAACGAATCTTATCCTTGGGCATATAGGGCTCGACCGCGCTGATCATCTCGTACATCACCTCAGTGGGCTCACCCACAGCGAGGCCGCCGATGGCGTAGCCGTCCAAGTCCAGGTCGGCGATCTGCTTCATGTGCTCCACACGCAGGTCGGCGAAGGTGCAGCCCTGATTGATGCCGAAGAGCAGCTGGTCGGGGTTGACGGAGATGCCTTCATGCTTCAGGCGGGCCATCTCATCCTTGCAGCGCTTGAGCCAGCGGGTGGTGCGCTCGCAGCTGGCTTTGGAGTAATCGTGCTGGGCGGGGTTCTCGACACACTCGTCAAAGGCCATGGCGATGGTGGAACCGAGGTTTGCCTGGATCTGCATACTTTCCTCAGGACCCATGAAGATGCGGTGGCCGTCGAGGTGAGAGGCAAAGGTCACGCCCTCCTCGGTGATCTTGCGCAGCTTTGCGAGGCTGAACACCTGAAATCCGCCGCTGTCGGTGAGGATGGGGCCGTTCCAGCGGGTAAACTTGTGCAGACCGCCCATCTCTGCCACCAGCTTGTCGCCGGGACGCAGATGCAGATGGTAGGTGTTGCAGAGCATGACCTGCGCACCGATGTCCTTCAGGTCATGGGCGGACAGGCCGCCCTTGATGGCGCCGGCGGTGGCAACATTCTGGAATGCGGGGGTCTGCACCGTGCCGTGTACGGTCTTGAACTCGCCCCGCCGGGCGTTGTGCTCCTGCTTGAGCAGCTTGTAGGTCGTCAAAGAAGGCATAATATTTTTCCTTTCTGCGCACGGAAAACAGCCGTGCATCCTGCCGCAGGGGGCGTATGCTCTCGCTGCGGATACAGAGTCGGGATATTACAGCGGCGAAGCGCTATAATAGTTACAAGATCAGCATCGCATCGCCAAAGCTGAAGAACCGATATTTCTGCTCGACAGCCACCTTATAGGCGGCCATCGTCTTTTCGTAGCCGTACAGCGCCGACACCAGCATGATGAGGGTGCTTTCGGGCAGATGGAAGTTGGTGATAAGGCCGTCGATGCAGTTGAACTTGACACCGGGATAGAGGAAGATGTCGGTGTTGCCGCTGCAGGCTTTGATCTCGCCGTACTTGGCGGCGACGGCTTCCAGCGTGCGGCAGCTGGTGGTGCCTACGGCGATGACACGATGGCCTGCGGCCTTGGTATCATGGATGAGTCTTGCGGTCTCCTCGCTGACGGAGTACCACTCGCTGTGCATCTTGTGGTCGGTGATCTCGTCTTCCTGCACGGGGCGGAAGGTACCGAGGCCGACATGGAGCGTCACCTCGGTGATGTTGACGCCCTTGGCGCGGATGGTATCCATCAGCTCTGGCGTGAAGTGGAGGCCAGCCGTGGGAGCGGCAGCGCTGCCCAGCTCCTTGGCATAGACGGTCTGGTACTGGCTCTGGTCGTCCAGCTGCTTGGTGATATAGGGCGGCAGAGGCATCTTGCCGAACTCGTCCAGCTTCTCGTAGAGGGTCTCAGTGTCGTAGTAGAAGGTAACGAACTTGTTGCCGTCTTCCAGCGTTTCGTCCACGATGGCCGTCAGGCTGCCGTCGCCAAAGCTGACCTTGGTACCGGGCTGCATCCGCTTGCCGGGCTTTGCAAGGCACTCCCACTGGTCGCCCTTCACCTGCCGCAGGAGCAGCAGCTCGCAGACAGCGCCGGTGGGCTGCTTGATGCCTACGATGCGGGCGGGCAGGACTTTGGAGTTGTTGACCACCAGCAGGTCGCCCGGCTCGAGGTATTCGGGCAGGTCGTGGAAGATACGGTGCTGGATGCTGTCGTCTTTCTGGCTCAGGACCATCAGGCGGGCCGCATCACGGGGGGATGCAGGCTCCTGTGCAATGAGCTCTTTGGGTAAATCATACCAAAAATCTTTTTTTAACATAGTTAGCATTTGCCTTTCCGATGATTGACACGAATGCCGTATCAATGTTATCATAAAATCTGTATAGCGGTATCTATTATATTGCATAGACGTCTGCTTTGCAAGCGGAGTCTTATGCGAATTGGCTTTTTTGAAAGGAAAGGTGCTGGAAATGGATAAACAGTATAAAGTGGGCGTCGTCGGTGCCACCGGTATGGTAGGCCAGCGTTTTGTTACTCTGCTCGAAAATCATCCCTGGTTCAAGCTGACGACTCTGGCCGCTTCCGGCCGGAGCGCTGGCAAGACCTATGAGGAGGCTGTCGGTTCTCGCTGGGCCATGACCACCCCGATGCCGGAGAGCGTCAAGAAGATGGTGGTGCTGGATGCATCCAAGGTGGAGGAGGTCTCCTCTCAGGTGGACTTCATCTTCTGCGCCGTCAATATGCCGAAGGACGAGATCAAGGCTCTGGAAGAGGCTTACGCCAAGGCAGAATGCCCCGTCGTCTCCAACAACAGCGCAAACCGCTTCACTCCGGATGTGCCGATGGTCGTGCCTGAGATCAACGCCGACCACATCGACATCATCCCCGCTCAGCGCAAGCGCCTGGGTACCAAGCGAGGCTTCATCGCCGTCAAGTCCAACTGCAGCCTGCAGAGCTATGTCCCTGCCCTGCACCCCCTGATGAAGGATTTCGGCGTCAGCAAGGCTCTGGTCTGCACCTATCAGGCCATTTCCGGTGCCGGCAAGACCTTCGACCGGATGCCTGAGATCGTCGACAACGTCATCCCCTACATCGGCGGCGAGGAAGAAAAGAGCGAGCGTGAGCCCCTCAAGCTGTGGGGTCATATTGAGGGCGACCACATCGTCAACGCCGAGAAGCCTGTCATCACTGCCCAGTGCTTCCGTGTGCCTGTCTCTGACGGTCACACCGCCGCTGTCTTCGTGAGCTTTGATAAGAAGCCCAGCAAGGAAGAGATTCTCAAGGCCTGGGCCGAGTTCCGCGGCCCCGCACAGGAGCTGGACCTGCCCAGCGCACCCAAGCAGTTCCTCCACTACTTCGAGGAGAACGACCGTCCCCAGCCCAAGCTGGACCGCAACACCGAGCACGGCATGGCCGTCTGCATCGGCCGTCTGCGTGAGGACACCCTGTTTGATTACAAGTTCGCCTGCATGAGCCACAACACCCTGCGCGGCGCTGCTGGCGGCGCAGTGCTGCTGGCTGAGCTGCTGGCAGCCAAGGGCTATTTTGACTGATCTGCGCGCTTTTTGAACTTCAACGCGCTGCAAAGGAGTTTTTTGCTATGAAGAATCCTGTTTTTACTGGTGCGGGTGTTGCCATCATCACCCCGATGTATGAGGACGGCAGCATCAATTTCGATGAGCTGGGCCGCATCGTTGAGGATCAGATCGCCCGCGGCACCGACGCCATCGTCATCTGCGGCACCACCGGCGAGTGCTCTACCATGACCGACGAGGAGCAGCTGGCCGCCATCAAGTATACCGTGGACCTCGTGAACCATCGTGTGCCTGTCATCGCCGGTGCCGGTTCCAACGACACCGACCACGGCTGTGCTCTGGCTGCAAAGTCTGCCGCCTGCGGCGCAGACGCTCTGCTGCTGGTGACTCCCTACTACAACAAGACCTCTCAGGCCGGCCTTGTCGCCCACTTTACCGCAATGGCAGAGGCCGGCGGCATTCCGGTCATCCTGTATAACGTGCCTTCCCGCACCGGCCTGAACATCGCCCCCGAGACGGCCAAGGAGCTGAGCAAGCACCCGCTCATCAACGGCATCAAGGAAGCCTCCGGCAATATCGGTCAGGTGGCAAAGATCGCGGCCCTCTGCGGCGACGAGCTGAACATCTACTCTGGCAACGATGACCAGGTGGTCCCCCTGCTGTCCCTGGGCGGCAAGGGCGTCATCAGCGTCGTCTCCAATGTCAAGCCTGAGCTTGTTCACAACTGCTGCAAGGCATGGTTCGACGGTGATACCGCCAAGGCCCGCGAGCTGCAGCTGGAGATGCTGCCCCTGTGCGAAGCGCTCTTCTGCGAGGTCAACCCCATCCCGGTCAAGTACGCCATGAACGTGCTGGGCTGGGAGGCCGGTGAGTGCCGGCTGCCCCTCGTGGAGCCCAGCGACGCACACAAGGAGCAGATCGAGCAGGCTCTGCAGGCTGCAGGTCTTATCAAGGAATAAACGATTTTATGTGCAAATGCCCGGCGAGACAGGTCTCCGGGCATTTGCCGTATGATAAAAAAGAGGATAATAACAATGACGGATATTATCATTCAGGGCATTGGCGGCAGGATGGGTCATGTGCTGTGCGAAATGATCGCCCAGCGTGAGGATTGCCGCGTCGTGGCCGGCATCGACATGAAGGACGGCGAGATGAACGGCATTCCCGTGTATGACAGTCTGGACAAGCTGGACGGCAAGGGCGACGTCGTCATCGACTTCAGCGCTCCGGCAGCTGTCGAGAAGGCTCTGCCCTACTGTGAGGCTCACAAGCTGCCCATCGTGGTCTGCACCACCGGCCTTTCCGAGGAACTGCAGCTGAAGATCGTCCAGCTCTCCCGCAGCATCCCGGTGTTCAAGAGCGCCAATATGTCCATGGGCATCAACGTCCTGTCCGAGCTGTGCAAGCGTGCATCGGCCATTCTGGGCGCAAACTACGACATCGAGATCGTTGAGCAGCACCATCACAACAAACTGGACGCTCCCAGCGGCACGGCCCTGATGCTGGCTGACGCCATCAACGAAGAGAACGACGGCGCATACCACTATGTTTATGACCGTTCCGCTGTCCGCCAGAAGCGCGACCCCAAGGAGATCGGCATCAGCGCCGTGCGCGGCGGCAGCATCGTGGGCGACCATGAGGTGCTGTTCTGCGGCCCGGATGAGGTCATCACCCTCCGCCATACGGCATATTCCCGCAATATTTTTGCAAATGGCGCAATAAATGCTGCCGTTTATCTTGCAAAAAAGGAGCCCGGCCTGTACAATATGAGTAACATGATCGCAGAGATGTAAGCTTTTCTGCGCATGGCATCATAAGGCACGGTATCGTGCGTCAGGAGACGAGCCTATGGCCAAGCACACAGCCCCTCCCCGCCGTCGGCATTCCGCGCAAAAGCACACCTCGCATAAGGGCGTCACCCTGTACACCCTGGGGGTCCTGCTGGTAGCTGTATCGGTGCTGCTCTCTCTGCGCTTCTGGCCCCGCCACATCGTGGATGCAGTTCCTCCGGCAGCGGAGGTGGAGTCCCCTGCTGTTTCGGAGGAGCTTGCCGTGCCTGAGCCGCAGCCTGTCGTCACGACATTGCGCTTCTCGGCTACAGGGGACAACCTCATTCATGAGCCCATCTATTCACAGGCCGCCCGGCGGGCTGCAGAGGGCGAAGGATACAGCTTCGATTACTGCTATATGAATCTGCTCGAGTTCTATGCACAGCAGGACATCAACTGGATCAATCAGGAGACGCTCTGCAGCAAAGAGCTTGCGCCCTCTACCTATCCCTGCTTCTCGACCCCCGGCGAGTGCGCCGAAGCGCTTTACCGGGTAGGCTTCCGGGTGTTCAGCCTCTCGAACAATCACACCTACGATAAGGGAGCTGCGGGCATTGCCGCTACCCTCCGATTCTGGGAGACGATGCCTGAGGATGTGATCACCACCGGCCTGTGGAAGGGCGAGGCGGACTATGGCCGCATCCCCATCCAGACAGTAGACGGCATAAAGATCGCGTACCTTTCCTACACCGAGCACACCAACGGCATTCCCCGGAACAGCAAGATGACCGCAAACATCATCTACACCAGCCAGCAGGATGTCATGGAACAGCAGGTGCGGGCGGCCCGGCTGGAGGCCGATTTTGTGGTAGTCGGCGTACACTGGGGCGTCGAGGACAGTCACAACATCACACAGGCGCAGCGCACCTTAGCTCAGTCTCTGGCCGACTGGGGCGCGGATGTGATCATCGGAACCCACCCGCACGTCCTGCAGGACGCCGAATGGCGCACCGCAGCCGATGGACGGAACGTATTTGTGGCCTATTCGCTGGGAAATTTCCTGAGCACTCAAAGCAAGCCTGACCAGCTCATCGGCGCGGTCCTGACGTTGGATCTGGAGCAGACCACCGAGCCGGACGGCAGCGTCCATTGCGCAGTGCGCGGCCCGAAGCTCCATGTGACCGTGACCCACTATGACGCCGGAAAGTCTAACGTCCGCACCTATCTGTTCCGGGATTACACGCCGGAGCTTGCACAGGCCCATGGCGTCCGCGCCGCGTATCCTTCTTTTGGGTACGATTACATCCGCCAGACGGCACAGACCTACATCAGAAGCGAATTTTTGGAGCTTGCATAAAGCTTGTATCAGAACGCCCGATGGGCAGAATGGAGTGTTTACTATGTACGGTGTATCCAAAATCAATATTGAGCCGAGCCTGATGATGATCAGTGTGCAGGATGCCGAGTTCAAAGGCAACACGATGGCACGTTATCTGCAGATCTTCGCCGACACTGGCGTCGTGGTGGATATGATCAGCCAGAGCGCTCCCCACGGCACCAGCATGGACTTCAGCTTCACGGCATCCAGCGGCGACCTGCCGCTGGTCATGAAGGCCATCTCTGCGGCAAATCTGGACAAGGACGCCAAGGCTTCTCCCCTCATCAGCGTGGGCTACTCCAAGCTGAATCTCTTCGGCGAGGAGATGGTCACCAGCTGCGGCGTCGCAGCCCGCGCCCTGAATGCTCTGGCGATGGCAGGCATCGAAGTTCTGCTCATCACCACCAGCGATTTGGACATTTCCCTTCTGGTCCGTTCGGAGAACGAGGACGCAGCCTATGAGGCCCTGAAAAAGGCTTACGAGCTGTAATAACGATATTAAGCAGCACCCGTGTCTGATAAAACAAGCATGGGTGCTGTTGCAGCAAAAGACCCGGCTGGTCTCCCCTCTGCGGAGAGAAACCAGCCGGGTCTTTTTATTTTATCAGAAGATTTACAGGCTCACCTTGTGGTAGACCTTCTTGCCTTTCTTGATGACGATGCCCTTGGACAGCTGCTCAGCAGTGAAGCTGACCGTGGGAGCAGCGACCTTCTCGCCGTCCACCAGAACACCGCCCTGCACGACGAGACGGCGGGCCTCACCGTTGGAAGCAGCCAGACCAGCCTTGACCATCAGGGTCAGGATGCCGATGGAGCCGTCGGTCAGGTCAGCCTCGGTCAGCTGAGTATTAGGCATATGCTCAGCATCACCGGAAGCACCGCTGAACAGGGCGCGGGCCGCATTCTGGGCCTTGGTGGCCTCTTCTTCGCCGTGGACCATCTTGGTCAGCTCGAAGGCGAGGATCTCCTTGGCCTCGTTGAGGCGCTGGTCCTTCCAGGTGCTCATCTCGTCGATCTGCTCCAGCGGCAGGAAGGTCAGCATACGGATGCACTTCATGACATCCGAATCGCCGACGTTGCGCCAGTACTGGTAGAACTCGAAGGGGCTGGTCTTGTTGGGGTCGAGCCAGACGGCGTTGCCAGCGGTCTTGCCCATCTTCTTGCCCTGAGAGTCGGTCAGCAGGGTGATGGTCATAGCATAAGCATCCTTGCCCAGCTTGCGGCGGATAAGCTCGGTGCCGCCCAGCATATTGCTCCACTGGTCATCGCCGCCGAACTGCATGTTGCAGCCGTAATGCTGGAACATATAGTAGAAGTCGTAGCTCTGCATGATCATGTAGTTGAACTCGAGGAAGGACAGGCCTTTCTCCATGCGCTGCTCATAGCACTTGGCGCGCAGCATGTTGTTGACGGAGAAGCAGGCGCCCACGTCGCGCAGCAGCTCGACGTAGTTCAGATTCAGCAGCCAGTCGGCGTTATTCAGCATCAAAGCCTTGCCGTCGGAGAAGTCGATGAACTTCTCCATCTGCTTCTTGAAGCAGGCGGCGTTGTGGGCGATGTCCTCCTTGGTCAGCATCTTGCGCATATCGGTGCGGCCGGAGGGGTCGCCGATCATGGTGGTGCCGCCGCCGATGAGGGCGATGGGCTTGTTGCCTGCCATCTGCAGACGCTTCATCAGGGTCAGGGCCATGAAGTGGCCGGCAGTCAGGCTGTCGGCGGTGCAGTCAAAGCCGATGTAGAAGGTGGCCTTGCCGTTGTTGATGACGTCGATGATCTCGTCATCGGTGATCTGAGCCACGAGGCCGCGGGCCTTGAGTTCTTCGTACAGAGTCATAAAATTTCCTCCTGTTTGTCGGGCAGAGGGAAAATAAAACACCCTCTGCCAAAATAAATTTGGCAGAGGGCGATAAAATTCGCGGTACCACCTCTGTTTGCCGCCTCTTCACAGAGACGGCCTCACGAGTGCGCACCCCAGAGTAGAGTGACACTCCTGCGTTTGTAACGCTCGCACGCGGCACAGCCTACTATTCGTTCAGCCTGCGGCTCAGGGACGTATTTCGCCTGCGTCTCCGCAACCCCTTTCACCAGCCGGGGCCTCTCTGGGCAGAGCGCATCAAGGTACTCGGTTCCCATCTTCGCCTTTCAACGAGATTCAGTTTAGCACATCCCTGCCGGAATGTCAAGCGCTGGCTTTTTTCTTATTTTTCTGCGTTCCGGCCTAGCATTTCCCGGGCATTGGCCAGCGAAAGCTCTGTGACATGGTCACCGGAGATGAGGCGGGCCAGCGCCTCTACACGGCCATTCTCGTCCAGCGGGTGTATCTCAGTATAGGTACGCTCGTTCGTGATATTTTTCTGGATAAGCAGATGGCAGTCGGCCAGTGCAGCGATCTGCGCCGTATGAGTGATGCAGAGGATCTGATGGCCCTCGGCGCTCTGACGCAGTACCTCGCCGATACGGCTGGCTGCTTTGCCCGATACGCCGCTGTCGATCTCGTCGTAAATAACGGTCGGCACGGCGTCTTTATCAGCCATTGCGTTTTTAATGGCAAGGGTAATACGGCTCAACTCACCGCCCGAGGCAATCTTTGCCAGAGGCTTCGGAGCTTCGCCGGGGTTTGTGGAGATATAGAACTCGATGCTGTCCTGCCCATGGCTGGCCAGCGGGCCGCGCGAATGGCGAAGCGTCATCCGCACACCCGGCATGTTCAGGAAGTCCAGCGTGCCAGAGATACGCTTGTTCAGCTCATCAAAAGCTTTCAGACGGGTCTGGGTCAAAGCTTCGGCCTTTTCCCGCGCAAGGGTGTAGAGACGGCGCTGCTCTTTCTGCAAGTGCTCTACCCTCTCCTGCGAGGACTGTATCATCTCAAGTTCTTTCCGTGCCCGTTCGCCAAAGGCGAGGATGTCCTCTACGGTGTCTCCGTACTTCCGCCGGAGCTTATAGATAAGGTCGATGCGCTGCTCGATCTCGTCCAGCTCTGCGTCGTTGGTGTCGTAGCCGTCCAGACGGCCAATGAGGTCTGCGGCGACATCCTTCGCGGTGTAATAAAGGTCGAGCAGCTGGCCCGCACCGGCAGACAGCTCTCCGTCGAGCTGTGCCGCTGCGTCCACAGCGTTGGAGGCTTCGCCCAGAAGGTCAACAGCCCCCGGGGCCTCGTCGCCGCCGGAGAGCAACGCATAACACTGTGCGATACGGTCTCGGATGGTGGAAGCATTTGCCAGCACTTTGCGGCGGCTTTCCAGCATCTGCTCCTCCCCTGCCGTCAGGCCGGCATCGTCGATCTCCTGCACCTGATAGCTCAGCAGATCGATACGGCGCTGCTTTTCGCTCTCGTCGGTTATCATGGCGTCCAGCGCCTTTTTGATGCTGACCAGTTCCCGATAGATAGCATAATACGCCTGATACTCAGCGCTGTTCTGGGCGTAAGCATCCAGAATGCCTTCATGACGGGCCGGGTTCAGCAGACCCACGGAGTCGTGCTGACCGTTGATGTTGATAAGCCCGCCGCACAGCTCCCGCAGGACGGCGGCAGTAGCCGGCATCCCGTTGATACGGCAGGTGCTCTTGCCCTCGGCGGTGATCTCACGGCTGAGCAGCAGGGCCTCCGAGCGCTCATAGCCTGCCTTTTCGAGGCTGTCGAGAACAGCAGGCGGCACGTCCTCGAACGCGGCCCGGATGACGGCCTTAGCCGCGCCGGTGCGCACAAGATCTTTGGAAGTGCGGTTGCCCAGAATGGCGTTGATGGAGTCGATGAGGATGGATTTACCTGCGCCCGTCTCACCGGTCAGGACGTTGAGGCCCTTTTCGAAATGGACGTTTGCTTTCTGGATAACTGCAACATTTTCGATTTGCAGGCTGCTCAGCATAGTTTCACTCCCGCGTTTATTTCTGCCCGATATGACGGGTCAGTTCCGAACAGATGGTCTTTGCGTCCCGCTCCGAACGGGCTACGATAAGGAATGTATCGTCGCCGGAAAGCGTACCGACGACATTCTTCCATTTCAAGGCGTCGAATACCTCACAGGCAGCGTTCGCCATGCCGGAGTAGCACTTCACCAGCACGACATGCCCGGCAAAATCCACCCCCAGCACCGACTCGTGGAATATCGTCTCAAATCGGCCCTGCATCTTGGGGTTGAGGCTTTCGTTGTGGCTGGAAACATAACGGTAGCCGTCGGCGGTGGCAGCTTTGACGAGGCACAGCTCCCGGATGTCCCTGGAAATGGTAGCCTGTGTCACCTCGAAGCCCTCCTGGCGCAGATGCTCGAGAAGTACCTCCTGTCGGCTGATGGGATGTTCCTGAATGAGGCGGAGGATCGTCTGCTGACGTTCCGTCTTGCCTTTTGCCTCAGCTGGATTGTTTCGGCCCATATTCCTTGCCTCCTCTTGTTATTATCTCCGGCTGCGCAGCTTCTGGTCGATGGCCTGAAACTGGTCCGCCCTGCTGAAGGTGACGAGCTGTACGATCTGGTCGGAGAGGCGTATCTCCGCCGTCGAGCCGGCACTGAGCGGATATTCCGCTGCGCCGTCGCAGCTCAGGAACACTTCGTTGTCGATGACCTGCCCCACACAGATGTTTATTTTACGCTCCTGAGCAAAGACCATCGCAGGGCTGGTCAGACTGTGGGGACAGATGGGAGTGACGACGATGCCCTTGGTCTGCGAGTCCAAGATCGGCCCGCCGGCCGCCAGCGAATAGGCTGTGGAGCCTGTAGGGGTCGCCACGATGACGCCGTCACCACGGTAATGCTCTACAAGGATGTCGTCGCAGTAGATGCTGAAGTCGATGGCCTGCTGCAGGCGGCCTTTCGTCACGACCACATCATTGAGGGCATGGCCTTCCCAGCCATCCTCGCCCAGCACCCGCACATAGAGCAGCATCCGGCTGTCCAGCATATATTCTCCCCGCACCAGAGCGGCGAGTTTTTCTTCCATTTCATCCACCTCACAGGTGGCGAGGAAGCCGCAGCGTCCGATGTTAATGCCGAGGATGGGTTTTTGATATTGCAGCGTAAAATTTGCCTCGTGCAGGATGGTTCCATCACCACCGATGGTTAGGATGACATCGGTGCGCGGAAAGCATTCTTCCAAAGGAAGGTACTGTACACCTTCCACATAGCAGGACTCTTTCAGGTCATCCCGCATCAGAACGACAGCCCCCTGCATCAGTAGAAGCTGCGCTGCCCGGCGGGCGGTGTCAGAAGCCTGTTCCTTTCCGGGGTTTGGCGAAATGTAAACAGTCATAGGGCGGTTTATTCCTCCGTCTCCCAGCAGATTTACTTGTCCAGAGAGCTGTGGCTTGCCGCTACGACCTGTTCGGCAACAGAATCATCCAGCACACCGGGATGTTCGCTCTTCTGGACGAACATCAGGTACTCAATGTTGCCCTCAGGGCCTTTGACGGGGCTGAAATCCAGTCCGCGCACGACGAAACCGTTTGCAGCGGCATAGCCCATCGCATTGTGGAGCACTTCGCGGTGGGTGGCAGGGTCGCGGACGACACCGTTTTTACCCACCTTCTCGCGGCCAGCCTCGAACTGAGGCTTGACAAGGCAGACACCCATTGCGTCGGGCGTCGTGATAGCCTGCGCCACCGGGAAGATATGATGCAACGAGATAAACGACACATCCACGCTGAAAAACTCAATAGGCTCTGCCAGCATGTCCAGCGTGACATTGCGGATGTTGGTGCGCTCCATGTTGACGACGCGCTCGTCAGTGCGCAGGCTCCATGCCAGCTGACCGTAGCCGACGTCCACGGCATAGACCTTGACTGCACCGTTCTGCAGCATACAATCGGTAAAGCCGCCGGTGGACGCACCGATGTCCATACAGACCTTGCCGTTCGGCGTCAGAGGAAAGCACTGCATTGCCTTTTCCAGTTTGAGGCCGCCGCGGCTGACATAGCCGATGTCATGGCCGCGCACCTCGACCTTGGCGTCTTCCTTTATCATCTCGCCGGCCTTGTCCACCTTCTGCTCGTTGACAAAAACGACACCGGCCATGATGAGGGCTTTGGCACGCTCACGGCTCTGGATCATGCCGTGCTGCACCAGATATTGGTCCAAACGAATTTTCAAAGTGTTTTCTCTCCTTTCGGGTCCGCTTCCCGCACAGCCTCGGCCAGATGTGCGGCATCCAGCCCAGTCGCCTGTTTGATTTGAGGAACCGTCGCGTGAGGCAGGCACAGCTTCTTCACGGCACGGTGGATGTACCGGCCCTGCCAGCCAGCATCCTGCAGGGCGCGGGCAAGGTGTTCGCCGATGCCGCCGCAGGCCACGCACTCTTCGGCCATCAGAACGACGGGATAGGCTGAAAGGTCACGAATCAGTTCTTCCTCAAACGGGAAGATACGCACCAGCTTATAAACATCGCAGGAGATGCCCTCTTTGGCCAGCAGCTCTGCGGCAGCGAGAACATCTTCCACCTCATCGGCGTAGCTCACCAGTGCGGCCTTTGCACCCGGTGTGAAAATGAGTTTATCGTATTCCTTGCCCGAGCAGCCGTATTTTGCCAGAGCTTTGCTCTCTCCGCCGCGGGGGTAACGGATGGCCCGGGGACCCTGCATCTCATGGCTCAGCAGGATGGGAAGCCAATGCCACAGTTCTTCGTAGTTTGAAGGCGAATAGATGGGCATTCCGGTCTGGCTGAGAAAAGCCGGGTCGTAGATGCCCTGGTGCGTCTCACCGTCTCCGGGGACGAAACCTGCACGGTCCACCGCGAAGATGACATTTTCATGCAGAAGGTTGACGTCATGGATGATCTGGTCGTAGCTGCGCTGCAGGAAGGTCGAATAAATGCAGACCACCGGCAGCATCCCCTTGCTGGCCAGACCAGCTGCAAAGGTCACGGCATGCTGTTCGGCCATGCCGACATCGAAGAAGCGCTCCGGATGGGCATGACTGAAAAACTGCAGACCTGTGCCGTATTTCATGGCGGCAGTAATGGCACAGAGGGTCTTGTCGGTGTTTCCGGCGGCGCTGAGCGTCCGGCCAAAGGCATTCGAGAACGACTCTGCCGGAGCGACCTCGGGGTCAGGGATGCCGGTCAGGTCGAATTTGGAAACGCCATGGTAATTGCCGGGGTTCGACTCAGCGGGCGCATAGCCCTTGCCCTTTTTCGTCACGACATGGAGCAATGTCGGCCCGGGCTGAGCACAGACAGTCTGGAAAATGCGTTCCAGTTCCGGCTCGTCGTGGCCGTCGATGAGTCCAAAATAGTGAAACCCCATATCCTCGAACATCGTGGAATGGTACATGGCCCGGCGAATTGCTTTTTTGCTGTTCTGAAGAGCGCTTTTGATGGGCGCTCCGATGACAGGCACACCGTTCAGGAAGCTGTTGACATTTTCCTTGGCCGTAAAATAGCCGCTTGTGGTGCGCAGATGGCCAAGATAGCTTGCCAACGCACCAACATTATGGGAAATGGACATTTTATTATCGTTAAGGATGACCAGGAGATTGTCCAGCTTTCCGATATTGTTCATCCCCTCGTAGACCATGCCGCCGGTGAACGCACCGTCGCCGATGATGGCCACCACATGGCCCGGCTCCCCTTTCAGCTTTTTGGCCCATGCGATGCCGATGGCAACAGAAAGAGCTGTATTGCCGTGTCCGGCGATAAAAGCGTCATGGGCGCTCTCATTGGGATTCGGAAAGCCCGAAAGGCCGTCCAGCTGCCGCAAGGTGCCAAAGCGCTTATACCTCCCGGTCAGGAGCTTATGGGTGTAGCACTGATGTCCTACGTCAAACACGAAAGCGTCCTGAGGGGTCTCAAAGACACGATGAAGTGCTACTGTCAACTCGACTGCACCGAGATTGGAAGCAAGATGTCCGCCTGTTTTGGATACGCTGTCCAGCAGAAACTGACGGATCTCGCCGCAGAGCTGCTGGATCTGCGCGCTGTTCAAGCGCTTCAGGTCACGAGGCTGTGAAATATTCTGAAGCAATGAAGGATGCATAAAATGACCGTCCTCCTCACATTTCAAATTCCTGATGTTTTTTACTTAGACAAGGTGCATGGGATACAGGCAGCCGACCACGATGCCGACGACCATGCCGGCCATGACCTGCAGGGGCGTATGGCCGACCATCTCCTTCAGATGCATATTCTGCAAAAACGGAGAGTTCTTTTCGCTGATGTCGATCCACTCTTCGATCATCTGGTTGAGCACTTTGGCCTGCTCGCCCGTCTCGTGGCGCACACCCATTGCATCGTGCATGGTGATGATAGCGACCACACTGGCCACAGCAAAAATAGCCGAGCTGACTCCCTCGCTGCGGGCTGCGGCAATGACCATCGCGCAGACTGTCGCGCTGTGGGCACTGGGCATACCGCCGTCGCCCCACATCCTCTCGAGCTGGAACTTGCCCAGCAGGATAAAGTTGATGATGGTCTTGAGCACCTGTGCAACGAACCAGCCCACGATGGAAACAGTCAATATCTCGTTGACCGAGAACAATTCTTTGATAAATTGCATAGTTTGTTCACCTTCTTGAATTTTATCGCAACCCCACAGCCGATGTCTCAAAAAGCAGTGCATTTGCGATATGTAGTCCTGTGCGATTTCTGAGACGATTTCGGCGTAGAATGCGACTGGCTCAGCTGCGGCGGTTCAGCAGGGTGCGGGCCAGCTGCTCCAAAAACGCACTCTTTTCGCCGAATGCGTCGCGCAGCGCTGTGCAGGTCTCGTCATTCAGCTTTTCCGCCAGCTGCATGGCACCGTCAACGCCGAACAGGGTGACAAAAGTCGTTTTGCCATTTTCGCTGTCGCTGCCAATGGGTTTGCCCAGCTGCTCGGCGGTTCCGGTCACGTCCAGCACATCGTCCACGACCTGGAACACGAGACCGATGCCATAAGCATATGCTTTCAGCGCCTTACGCTGAACCTCATCGGCCTGTGCTGCAGCACCGCCCATCTGGATAGCTGCATTGATGAGTGCGCCGGTCTTGTGGCGGTGGATGAGACGGAGCTGTTCCTCGGTAGCGGCAAGCGCCTCATATTTCAAATCGAGTTCCTGACCGTACACCATGCCTCGGCTGCCTGCACCTGCGCCCAGTGCCTGTGCCGCGTGGACACAGACAGAAGCGGGAGCAGGCGCACCGGCGACTGCCTCGAAAGCCTCGGTCAGCAGGACGTCACCGGCCAGCATCGCGGTGGATTCGCCGAATGCCTTGTGGCAGGAGGGCTTGCCGCGGCGCATATCGTCGTTATCCATGCAGGGCAGGTCATCATGGATGAGCGAATAGCAGTGCAGCATCTCGACTGCGGCTGCAAACTGCTCAGCTGCCTCGGCATTGCCGTGGAGCATATCACACACGGCCAGCACCAGCACAGCGCGAATGCGCTTGCCGCCGCCCAGCAGGCTGTAGCGCGCTGCGCGGCAGACGTCAGATTCCTCAGGCAGATAGCTCTCACACGCCTGGCTCAATGCCTTTTCTGCACGGGCCAGATATTCGGCATACTGCTTTTTATACTCTGCGCTCTCCATAATGGTTCCTCCCTGCAAACTGTTTGCTTTTATTCTTCTGTTTCGGGTCCTGCCTTTTCGCTGCGGGAAGCATCGATCTCCTCCATTTGAAGCGATGCTTTTTCCAGCGCAGCATGGCAGTATTCCATCAGCGAAGCCGCTTCTGCATAGAGCTTGACCGACTCAGAAAGGGTCGTCTCTTCGCTCTGCATCTGGCTCAGGATGGTTTCCAGACGGGCCATGCCGTCTTCAAAGCTTTTGGGTGCTCTCATTCAGTTCCTCCACGGACGTGACCGTACATTCTGCTGTGTGCGCTGCACCGCGCAGGGTGAGCTTATCACCGGTTGCAAGAACATCTGCACTGCACAGCCTTCCTTTGCTGTTATATACCATCGCATAGCCGCGCCCCAGTACCCGGTAGGGGCTGAGAGAATCGGTCAGTGCTGCGGCGTGGCGCAGCTGCGCCTGTCGCTTCTGAATACAGCTCTGCGCAGCCGCCTCGAGTTCTTTCTGCACTGCGGCAAGCTCTGCCTGCCCACCGGTCAGTTTCCGACGGGTCATGTCATAGGAAAACTGCTGCTCAGCCATCATCAGACGACCAGACGCTGCATCCAGACGGTGCTGCATCACGCTCTGACAGCCCTGTTCCAGCTGGGACAGCGCCCGCAGAAGCTCTGCACGGTCCGGCACGGCTAGTTCTGCCGCAGCCGACGGGGTCGGCGCACGGCGGTCAGCCACAAAGTCTAAAATGGTAAAGTCTATCTCATGCCCAATAGCACTGATAAGCGGCACTTTGCAGCGGTAAGCTGCCCGGGCGATGACCTCGGCGTTGAAGACCCAGAGGTCTTCCCTGCTGCCGCCGCCCCGGGCTACGATAATTTCGTCTACCCGACCGCTTTTATCCAGCTTTCCGATAGCATCTGCGACCTGCTGCGCCGCCTCAAAGCCCTGCACATTGACCGGGCAGAGCAGGAGTTTCGCCGCAGGCCAGCGCCGACCAATGACATTGCGAATGTCCTGCAATGCCGCACCGGTCTTGCTGGTGACGACGCCGATGCATTTGGGATACGTGGGCAGCGGCTTTTTGTGCTCTACCGCAAAAAGTCCCTCCTGCTCGAGTTTGGCTTTCAGCTGCTCAAAAGCAAGCTGCGCCGCACCAATGCCGTCCGGGAACATCTCGTTGACATAAATCTGGAACGCTCCGTCCCGCTCATAAAGAGTAGCACGGCATCGCACGACTACCTTCATGCCCTCTTCCGGGCGGAAGCCCAGCCGCCGCGCATCTGAGCGGAACATCACCGCTTTGACACTGGCGCTGGCGTCCCGGAGAGAAAAATAACAGTGGCCGCTGCGGGCGTTCTGTACGAAATTTGCGATCTCGCCCCGCAGCGCCAAATCGAACAGGATGTCATTTGCATCCAGCAGCGTCTTGACATACTGGTTCAGGGCCGAGACGGTGATCACTTCAGCCATAGCCCGGCCTCCCGTGCGGCGAGGATAGATACGCCGATGGCGTTGTCACTGGAATACTGGCCGGGTACGAAATACACCTGCGGGAGGCGCTGCTGCACCCAGCTGCGAATGATGTCGCTGCTCATCACGCCGCCTGCACAGACCACAGCAAGCCCGGGATATTCCTTCTGAGCCACTTTGGTCATCTTGACCACGGTATCTGCCACGCAGAGCAGGCAGTACTTACAGACATAGGCAGGGCTTTTGCCAGCTGTCAACAAAGCATTGCACTGGTTTTCCAGCCCGGAAAGGCTGCATTCCATGCCTCGGACACTGGATTTCGGTTTTATCGTCACATCACATTCCGCGGCCAGACGAGAGACTTCGACGCCAGCCGGGAATCCAAAGCCCAGCTTGACGCCCACACGGTCCACAGCCTGTCCGGCGTAGAGGTCGGAGCTGGTCCCCAGCGTCTCGATATGCTTCACTTCATCGCAAAGGAGCAGGTCAGTCGTGCCGCCGGAAATATGGAACAGCAGTGTTTTCTCGCGGAAGAACTCTTCACCCTTGGCCGCAAACAGTGCCGCCGCCGCATGGCCCTGCTGATGGGTCGTGCGGACGAGCGGGATGCCCCGGGCCAGCGCGAACGCCTCGGCAGCGCTGACGCCCGCCAGAAAACAGGGCATATAACTGCCCTCTACTGGACGGGGCTTTTCCGACACGCCTACGGCACTGATTTTGGTCAAATCGAATTCACCGCTCAGTTCTTTCAGCATCTCAGGTAGAGCGGTTGTGTGGTGAAAAAGGGCGTCGCTCTGGCGCAGCCCAAGCTGGCCCTCCTTCACCGGAAGGAAACGCTTTTTTGCGCAAACAACCTCTCCGGCTGTATCAAAGACAGCCAGAGAGGTTGCATAATTGCTGGTGTCGATGCCCAGCGTATAGCTGCTCACAGCTGCTCAGGCTCTGCGTCCAGACCCTGCTCGCGTGCCACCGTACCCAGCAGACCGTTGACGAACTGATAATCCTCGTCTGCGCCATACTTTTTGGTCAGCTCGACTGCCTCGTTGATGACGACGCCAGGCTTTTTCTCGTCGCCGTACAGCATCTCGGCCAGACCCAGACGGAGCACCGTCAGGCTCACGCGGGGCAGACGCTCCATCGTCCAGTTGCGCAGATGGGCGCTGATAAGGTCGTCCACCTCTGCGGAATGCTCATAATAAGCCCGCAGCAGGCGCTGGCCAAAAACATCCACCGGATGCTCTTCATCGCACTCGTGGTGGTTGTCCAGAGCCTCCTGCAGGGGAATGTCACCAAAGGTCTGAGAAAATGCCAGCAGAAATGCATTTTCGCGTGCTTCACGACGGGGCAAAATATTTTCCATAATGTTCCTCTCACAGCGGCAAGGCCCTCCCTTTTGCGGGAAGGCCGACCGCAATTCTCTTTTACGTTTTGTTTCTCGGCTCAGGCCTGCGGCTCAGCCGCCGGGGCCAGACCGGCAATGACGAGGTCAACGCGGCTGACCGTGACATTGGTCATGTTCTGGACGGCAGACTTGACGTTTTCCTGCACCTTTTCAGCCACAGCCGGGATGCGTGCGCCAAAGGCTGCTACAATTTCCAGAGTGATCTCTGCCGTGCCGTCCCGCATCTCTACGGTAACGGGCGACTGGACGTTGGCGCGCTCGAGAAGGTCTTTCACCTTCCGGTTCTGCTTGCCGCAGGACACTTCTGCCACGCCCTCGATCTCCAGCGCTGCACAGCGGGCGATCTTGCCGATGACCTCTGTGGAGATCTGCAGACTGCCGCCTTTAAGATCCATGTTCTGTAAATCCATTCTATGGCCCTCCATCCAAAATGAGCGAATGCCCATTTTATTTTATGCGTTCCATGCAAAGAGAGTACCCCTTTGCAAAACCTTTGATGTCATTATACCATTTTCTCCGGTTTTATACAACACCTTACTTCACTTCCACCACAGTAATATTCTGCGCAGTCACCTCGCTCTTGCTGAGCACGATGTCCCGTATCTGGGCCACCTGTGCCGCCGTCAGCGCGTCGCCGGAGGTCATCACGGTCAGGTCAGCCCGGCCGGACTGTAAAAAGCAGAGGCAGTCGGCAAAGCCTTTCGCCTTGACCAGCGTTTCTATCTCATTTTCTGCGTTGAGGTCTTCGAGGTTGGAAGTCAGCTGCTGGGTATAACCTTTTTTCTCCTCGGCGGAAAGGCCCGAGGTCTTGAGGGTCTTCTGGATCGTGTCCATCGCTTCATCGTGAGCTTTCTGGCGCTTGAGACGGGCTTCCTCAAAGAATTTCGCTCCTGCGTCGTTGGCCACGCTGACGAGCTGGGCCTCCCCATAATTCTTGTTGGCACTGGATATCGCTTCGGCCTCCGTCATCAGCCCATCGGTAACGGGTGCTGCCACAGGCTCACCCTCCACAGCCACCGCCGAGACGTTGACAGCCTCTTCATCCACACCGATGCCGGTGCGGGCATACTGCCAGTTAAGGTATACCGCCACGACCAGCGCGGCCGCAAGGGTCAGCGCTGTGACCCTGCGTGTGTTTTTGGTGATAGCTCTCATTTGTGTCTCCTCCTTGCATAACTTATATTTCATCGCTGCAAAAAATTATTCCCGGCGCTGCTCTACGCAGATGCGGTTGGACGGAACATCCAGCAGCGCCCCCACCAGTTCGGTGATTCGGGCGGCGACCCGGACATCTCCCCCGCCCTCGCACACCACGGCCACTCCGCACACTCTGGGGGTGCAGACTGTCTGTTCCAGCGCGGTCCCGTCGTCCAGCAGCACATGGGTCTGCTGTTCCTGGGTCTGTCCCGAGAGCGTGTCCAGAGCATAGATGGTCTCCTCTCCGCTTTCCAGTGTTATCATCACGGTGGTCTTTCCCGCGCCCTCTACCTGCGTGATGAGGTCGGAAAGCTGCTGCTCGAGCTTCTGGCGGTAGACGTTGTCATCCGCCGGGACGGCGCTTGCTGCGGCGGTCTTCTCTGAAGGGGTGAACAGCTCCGACAGCAGGATGAGCAGCATGGCCGCCGCGCCCAGCAAAACTGCCAGCCGGGCGCGGTTTTCCTTCTGCGCGAGGTCCTTCAGCCGCGAAAAAAGCTCGTTGTTCATAGCACATCCTCCCCGCTGGGGCTGTTCCATTTGACGCATTCCGGTCCCAGCTGAAGCTGTCCTTCCAGCAGCGCTTCTATTGCCCGCTTCTGCGAGGCAGTGACGGCGTCCTGAGGGACGATTTGTACCTCAGCCGCTTCCACGCCCTCAGCGGTCTGGCTCAGAATGATATTCAGCCTGAGTGAAACACCCGCCTCGCTGAGACAGTGTTCTTCGAGCGTACGGGAGAGTTCTTCTGCCGTCTGTGCCAGAACAGCATCCTCCAGACTGCCTACCGAGACCATCGGCACCTGCGGCAGTTCCAATGCGGTAAACTGTGCCTTTGCGCCGGGCAGAGCATCCGCAAAGACTACTAGAATATATAGCCCTGCCACCGCTTTTATGCACTTCTGCCCCCAGCCCTGCCCGACAAAGCGGGAGAGCAGCTCGGCGCAGATACAGGCCGTACAGAAGACCGCCGCTGCCCGTTCCAGTGCCTGCATCATGAACCACCTCCTACGATAAACAGCAGTGTTACCCCTGCTGCCGCCAGCCCGAAGAAAAGCGCCACCACCGCTGCCATACAGCGCACCGCCTCAGCAAAACAGTCGAATAATGCGCGGCAGCGGGAGATGCCAGTGAGACTGCAGAGCAGACTGCATCCCATCAGAAGAGCCAGCTGTATCATCAGCCCCAGATAGAGCGGCACGAACTCCGCACCCAGCACCGACAGAGCTGCCAGCCCCAGCCCGCTCTTGAGGAGCTGTATCCCCGCGAGGATGGATTCCGATGCACTGCTGAGAGCCTGCCCGATGATGGGAACGCTCCCTGCCAAAAGCTGGCCGGTACGGAGCGAAAAGCGGTCCAGCTGGAATGCTGCAGCCCTCTGCAGGCCCAGCAGAGCCACCAGAATTTTTCCGGCCCAGCCCAGCGCCTGACGGAGCGCACTGCCGACGCCCTTGCAGAAAACGCCGAGGGCTGGTTCAGAGCTGACGCAGCAGGCCATGCTGAGCATCAGATAGCAGTGGAGCAGCGGCTGAACGAAGGCCGCTGCCAGCTGAGCCAGAAAGCAGAGTGCCGTCAGCAGCGCTCCACTGGCCGCACTGCCTGCTGCTCCTTCCCCTCCTATCGTGAGGACACCGGCATAGACGGGAAGGAACCCCAACAGAAAGCTGCGCCAGCTCTCCACCTGTTCACAAAGCTTCTGGGCTTCTTCCAGCAGACTCCCCCAGAGCAGGACGCCGCAGCCGCCTGCCGCCACCAGATCCAGCAAGGCCCCATCGGTGCATTCCCCGGCAAGAAGCCCCAGCACCGCTGTCAGCGTCAGGAACAGGAGCACTGACGTATAGCGACTTGCCGTCTGGCGCACCAGTGCGCCGAAGGATCGGGGCAGAAAGCTTTTCAGTGTTTCCCACGGTGAGGATGCCGCCTTTTCGAGGTCGATGCGGCTCTGCTGCAAATAGGGCTCCCAGAGAGAACTGCCCGGCAGAGCTGTGCTCGAAGCGGCCATCGCCGCCGGGGCCGCGAGTGCAAAGCTCGTCCACAAGAACAGTATTGCCAGACTCAAACGGAAAAGCTTGTCTCTTTTCATCCTGCGATGCTCCCTATCTTCTGGCCAATCTCTTCCAGCAGGGGCCACGCTGCCGCAAGCACCAGCACCCGGCCGGCCAGTGCCGTACACCACGCCAGCGATTCAGCCCCCGCCTCCTCGCAGAGCGAGTGGGCGTAATCGGCCAGCAGGATGATGCCTGTACACCGCAGCAGACAGGAAAAGGCGTCGCCGCCTGCCCGCTGTTCCAGTTTTGTCAGCCCGGAAAGCACGGTCTGCGCTGCCGTGCTGATTTTCCACAGCACAAGGACAACGGTTCCCATCGAGATGAACAGCCCGAAAGCCGGGGTGCTTTTCTGGAACAGAGTGTACAGCACAGCCCCCATCACCGCAAGTCCCAGAATCGTGAGGGTGCTCATAGCGCAAAGAGGGACTTGATGGTGACAAAAAGCACGCTGATCTGCTTGACCAGGATGGACAGCACCACCACCAGCCCCGCCAGTGTGGTCATCATGGCCTGGTCTTCCCGGCCTGAGCGGATGAGCAGCTGGTTGAGCACCGCCACGATGATGCCGATGGCCGCGATCTTGAAAATCAGGTCGATGTCCATACACATTCCCCCTATCTTTCATCAGAGGCAGAGGATGGCCGCCGCCAGTCCGGCAGCAAATCCCAGCTTGTGACTCAATTCCAGCTGCGGGCGGGCGTGTTCCTGCGCCTGCTGCAAAAACAGCGTGAAACGCTCCTGATAAAATGCCAGCTGCTGGCACTCCTGCTCTGCCTCTGTGCAGCCAAGGCCCGAGAAGCACTCGATGAAACAGTCGCGTTCCGGGCGCGTCAGACCGGGCAGCGGACAAAGGCCCCGGAAGCTTTCGCCAGTGACAAGCCCCTCCTGTTTCAGTCTGCGGAAAAGCAAGGTGAGGTCCGTGTGACGATAGTTTATCTCCTGCCGGACGCGCTGCAAAAGCAAAAGCGTCTTTTCCAGCGCCGCCAGATGCCGCCGCGTATTCTGGCAGGCCGCATCTCCTGCGCACCAGCCGCAGCCCAGCCAGAACAGCGCACAGACGACTCGAAGCATTTTCACGAAACACGCACCTCTTTCAGCTGCCCCGGCGCAGTGCGGCCTTTCAGAAGCACTGCCACATGGAGCGCACCGCACTTTTGCAGATACTGCACCTGCGGACGGCGGGCAGCTTCTTCCCAGCTGGCGGCATGAAGTGTGGCGATAAATTCCACCCCGCTGAAAAGTCCCTGCTCCAGCGCGTAAAGCTCGTCCATCCCGCCCAGCTCGTCCAATAAGATGACCTGCGGCGAGAGGGTGCGCAGAGCCATCTGCACCGCCTGTCCCTTGGGTATGCCGCTGAGGATGTCGAGCGGAAGCGCCGCGCTTTCCTCCGAGGGAAATATCTCTCTCCGCTCGTCGATGACGGCAACGGCCCTGTTCTGTTTTGCGAGTTCCCGGGTGACACCTCGTAGAAGGGTCGTTTTGCCGCTGTCGGGTTCCCCCATCAGGAGCATCCCGATAAATCGCTGCTGCAGAATATCCCGGAGTTTCTGTGGCAGAGGAAATTCCCGGTTCCGGGCAACGCGGATATTTACCGAGCGCAGCTCCTGCAAGACGGCGCTCTGCCCCGGTGCGCAGTAAAACTGTCCGGCCAGCCCGGCGCGGCACCCGCAGCTGAGCGTGACATAGCCCGCCGCAATTTCTGTCTCGTGGCTGTGTACCGACCCGCCGCAAAGGGTAACGAATATCTCTTCCATCTGCAAGGGCGTCAGCCGGAGCTTCTGCAAAGCAGGTAGTTCCGCCGGGCAGCAGGGCTTTCCGCCTATGGTCAGCTGTACTCCGCAGCCGACCCGGAGGCGTATCTCATGTACCTGTTCTGCAGTGTCCGTTGGCAGGGCGCTCAAAGGCCGCGCCAACCATGCAGGCAGAGCCCGAACAGCGCGGTAATACTCGTCCATCTTGTTTCTCCTTCTGTCTTGTCATTTTGGTTTCTTGCTCCTACTGTATGCGGCGGCAGAGTTTTTAGAACGCAAAAAAGGCCCACACAGCGGGGACACCCACTGCATGAGCCTTTTGAGTCTATTCTATTTAAGCTTCCGGTTCATCCCGCAGCATGGCAAGGAATTCTTCTTCCGTCAGCACAGGTACGCCGAGGGCCTGTGCCTTGGTCAGTTTGGAGCCTGCTGCTGTGCCGGCCACAACGTAAGCCGTCTTTTTGGAGACAGAGCCGCTGGCTTTGCCGCCGTTTTTGACGATGAGAGCCTCTGCCTCATTGCGGGAGAGCGTCTCGAGGGTGCCGGTGACGACCAGCGTCATTCCCGCCAGCTTATCGCCCTTCGGTTCGCCCTTCCAGGTCATGTTCACCCCGGCGTCGGCCAGACGATGGATAAGGTCTGTGGTGCCGTCCTTGGCGAAGAACTCTACCACGCTCTGGCCCATCACGCCTCCGAAACCGTCGATCTCGCTGATTTTTTCAATATCTGCCTCCCGGATGGCTTCCAGCGTGCCAAAGTGCTCAGCCAGCAATGCAGCGGCCTTGTCGCCGATGTTGCGGATGCCGAAGCCGAACAGCAGCTTGTCAAGATTGTTCTGCTTGGAATTTTCGATGGCGTGGAGGAGATTCGTTGCGCTCTTCTCCTTGAACTTTTCCAGTGTCAGCAGCTGCTCGAGCGTCAAATCATAAAGGTCTGCCGCCGAGTGGACGAGGTCCTTTTCCACCAGCTGTGTCGCTACGGCAGTTCCCAAGCCGTCGATGTCCATCGCATCGCGGGAGGCAAAATGGATGATGTTGCGCAGAGACTGGGCCGGACATTCCGGGTTGACACAGCGCAGGGCAGCTTCATCCTCGAGATGGACGACCGGTGCGCCGCAGGACGGACAGACTGTCGGCATCTGGTAAGGCTCCGCGTTCTCCGGGTGATGGACGACGCCGATGACCTCCGGGATGATGTCACCGGCTTTCCGCACCTGAATGGTATCGCCGATGCAGAGGCCGAACTGGCGGATGAAATCCTCGTTGTGGAGGGTCGCGCGGGCCACCGTCGTACCGGCGAGGAAGACCGGGTCGAAGCAGGCGGTCGGGGTCAATACGCCTGTGCGGCCCACAGCGACCTCGATGCTGCGCAAGGTCGTCTCCTTGACTTCGGGCGGATACTTGAACGCGATGGCCCAGCGGGGGAACTTGTTGGTAGAGCCCATCAGGTCGCGCTGGGCGAAGTGATTGACCTTGATGACCGCACCATCCATGTCGAAATCCAGCTTTGAGCGGTTCTGCCCGATCTGCTCGATTTCCTTGATCGCGTCCTCAATATCGTGGACGATGTGGTAGCGGGGAGAGACCGGCAGGCCGAGACTTTTGAGGTAATCGAGGCTTTCCGCGTGGGTAGTCAGCTCCTTGCCACGCACCTGCTGGACGTTGAAAACAAAAATCGAAAGGCCGCGGCTCCCGGTGATCTTGGCGTCCTTCTGGCGCAGCGAACCGGCGGCGGCGTTGCGGGGATTCTTGAAGGGGGCCGCGCCCTGCAATTCCTGCTCGGCGCAGAGGTGCTGGAACGCCTCATGGGGCATATAAACTTCGCCGCGCACCTCGAGAAACTCAGGGGCATTTTTCAGCTTTTTCGGTATCTTTTTGATAGCCCGGACATTGGCGGTGACGTCCTCGCCTACGACACCGTCGCCGCGGGTAGAAGCACGGACCAGTTCACCGTTCTCGTACTCGAGACTGCAAGAAAGACCGTCGATCTTGATTTCAACGACATACTCCGGCTCGATACCCACGTCACGCACTCTGCGGTCGAAATCACGCAGTTCATCGTAGGAAAATGCATCCAGCAAACTTTCCATCTTGACAGCATGTGTCACTTTTGCGAAGCGCCCACTGGGGGTGCCGCCGACATGCTGGGTGGGCGAAGCCGGAGTGACCAGCTCTGGGTACTGCGCTTCCAGATCCTTCAATTCCCGCGTCAGGGCGTCGTATTCAAAGTCCTCGAGTTCGGGGGCGTCCTGGTCGTAATAAAGGCGGTTATTCTTCTCGATAACAGCGCGCAGTTCCTCTACGCGCTTCTTGGCTTGTTCCAGTTCCACAGTTCCACTCTCCTGCCTGACGCGGGACAGAGCGCCGCGTCTTGATTCTCTTGCGATAGTATACCACAAAACCTCGGTTTGCGTAAATATAAAAAACAGAGCTGCGCTTTCCGATGTCGTGGAAAACACAGCTCCGTCGTATGTTCAAAATATCAAATCGAGATCGTATTGCACACGTCCACGAGGACCGGGTCGATGCTCTTGGTCATCTCGAGAGCCTCATCTACAGGGTAATCCACCAGCTCCTCACCCTTCATGCCGACGATGCGGTTATACTTGCCCTGCTCGAGCAGGCAGACAGCGTGGTAACCCATAGCAGAAGCGTTCACACGGTCACGCAGCGTGGGAGAGCCGCCGCGCTGGACGTGGCCCAGAATGGTGGCACGGGTGTCGATGCCGGTGCGGGCCTGGATCTCGTTGGCGATCTCCTGAGAGTGGCCGATGCCCTCGGCCACGATGACGATAAAGTGACGCTTGCCGGTGCGCTGGGTCTCGACGATCTTATCGAGGATATCGCGCTGCATATCGAACTCCTTCTCGGGCAGCAGCACGGCCATAGCGCCGGAGGCGATGGCGACGTTCAGAGCAATGTAACCAGCGTTGCGGCCCATGACCTCGACGACGCTGCAGCGGTCATGGCTCTGGGTGGTGTCGCGCAGCTTGTCGATCATCTCCAGAGCAGTATTCATAGCGGTATCGTAACCGATGGTGTAGTCGGTGCAGGCAATATCGTTGTCGATGGTGCCGGGCAGGCCGATCATCGGGATGCCGCGGTGTGCCAGCTCACGGGCGCCGCGGTAAGAACCGTCGCCGCCAATGACCACCAGCGCGTCGATGCCCAGCTCACGGCACTTGGCTGCGCCTTTGTCCTGGCCCTCTTTGGTCTTGAACTCAAGGCAGCGTGCGGTGTAAAGGATGGTGCCGCCGGCAGAGATGATGTTCGAGACACTGCGCAGGTTCATTTCGAAGCACTCGCCGTTCAGCAGACCGTTATAGCCGCGCTGGATGCCGATCATGCGGAAGCCCTTGTGCAGGCCGGTACGGACCACGGCACGGACAGCTGCGTTCATGCCAGGGGCGTCGCCGCCGCTGGTGAGAACACCGATCGTCTTGATTTGCTTTTCCATAGAGAGATTCCCTCCAATTTGTTTCTTCACATACCACTCGGGGCGCGCGCATCCCCTTCTTCCACAGATGCGGCCCGACTCGATGCAACATATTTGCTATGGCTTGCCTTAGACAAGTATATCACAAAGTTAATCATTTGAAAACAGCGCAGGCATAATGATTGATGCACAGAAATGTCATTTTGTTGCAACATTGGTTTCACCAAGCAGATGTTTCAGCTCCTGGAACAGCAGTGGATGGCCCGAAGCATAGAGTCTCCGGGGCGCGGCGAGCTTCTGCTTGACATCCTCGAGATAGAAAATGACGGGCATATCGCCGTCGAATATCTCAAGGAGATTGATGACCTTTGCATACTCGGGGCAGCTGCGGGACGGCAGGCGGACATAGAGCCGCTGGGCGGCATCCCGCATGAGGTTGGGGCGGTTGGTCTGCGGGTGCTTGGGGTCGTAGCCCTCGATGGGCGAGATGCTCTCAGCCATCAGCTTGGAAGGCTCATCTTCACGCACGGAGAGGCGTCCCTCGATGACCACGACGGCATTCTCCTTGAGCGCATCGCGGAAAGTATCCAGTACCCGTGGGAAGACGATGACCTCCATCGTACCGGTCAGGTCCTCCACGCTGGCGAAGGCCATCATCGTGTTGGATTTGGTGGTCATCATCCGGTTTTTGACGATGGTACACACGATACGGACATGATTGCCGTCCAGCTTGTGAGCGTCCTCGCCGGTGAGCTCCTTGATGCTGTTGGACGCAAAGCGTGCCGACTGTTCCCGATAGGCATCCAGCGGGTGGCCGGACAGATAGAGGCCGCTGACCTCTTTCTCCTGCTGGAGCAGTTCGGTGTGGCTGTACTCCGGGAAGGGCTTTATCTCGTAGCTGTCAGTGTCGGAAGTCTGAGATTCGCCGCTCATCACCGAGAACAGGTCCAGTTGTCCCTCGAGATTGCGGCGGGAGTCGCTCTCCACGCTCTTGATGATGCCGTCCACGGCTTCCACAAGGCTGTGGCGGTTGACGCCCATACTGTCGAAGGCACCCGCCTTGATAAGGCATTCCACGGCCCGGCGGTTCAGCTCAGTGCCGTGCATCCGCTTACAGAAATCGTAGAGGCTCGAATATGGCTTCTCTTTTCTCTCTTCCACGACTCGCTCGATGAGGTTGCGGCCCACATTCTTGACCGCATTCAGGCCGAAACGGATCTTGCCGTTGTCTGCCGTGAAGCCGCCGTTCGAGATATTGACGTCCGGCGGAAGCACCTTGAGGCCCAGGCGGGCGCACTCGCCCGAATACTCGATGACTTTGTCGGTATTGTCAAGCACACTGGTGAGCAATGCGGCCATAAACTCGCTGGGGTAATGACACTTGAGATAAGCCGTCTGGAATGCGACGTAAGCGTAGCAGGCCGCATGGCTTTTATTGAAGGCGTAGGACGCAAAACTTGACATTTCATCGTAAATTTCGTTGGCAACTTTCTCGGAGATGCCATTGGCGACACAGCCCGGGCATTCGTGACCCGGCTCGGTGCAGCCGTGGACAAAATGCTCGCGTTCTGCCTCCATCACCGCGTGCTTCTTTTTGCTCATGGCACGGCGGACGTTATCTGCCTGTCCGAACGAGAAACCGGCCAGCTCACGGAATATCTGCATGACCTGTTCCTGGTAGACGATGCAGCCGTTGGTGACGTCAAGGATGTGGGCCAGCTGAGGGGTCTTATAGCTGATTTTATCCGGCTCGTGGCGGTTGCGCAGGTAGGTCGGGATGGAGTCCATCGGGCCGGGGCGGTAAAGACTGATAAGAGCGATGACATCTTCAAGGTTCTGTGGCTGCAGACCCACGAGGACCTGTTTCATACCCGAGGATTCGAGCTGGAACACGCCCTCCGTTTCACCCTGACCCAGCATCTTATAAGTCGCTGCATCGTCATAATCCAGCTTTCGGATGGAGAAGGACGGGTCTTTTTTCTGGATGGCAGCCTCCGCATCCCGGATGACCGTCAGGGTACGCAGGCCGAGGAAGTCCATTTTCAGCAGGCCCAGCTCTTCGATCTCGGTCATATTGAACTGGGTGACAGGCAGGCCGTCGTTGGTGGCCAGGGGCAGATAATAGTCTGTCGGTTCCGGGGTAATGACGACGCCGGCCGCATGGGTGGAGGCGTGGCGGGGCATACCTTCAACTTTCAGCGCAGTGTCGATAAGTTCTGTGACCTGCGGGTCGCTGTCGTACATCCGCTTGAGCTCCGGTGAGACCTCCAAGGCGCGTTTCAGCGTCATTTTCAGCTCCATCGGCACCTGCTTTGCCACCACATCCACGCTCTGGTAGGGCATCCCCATCACACGGCCCACATCGCGGATGGCGTTGCGGGCGGCCATGGTGCCAAAGGTGACGATCTGGGCCACATGGTCTGCGCCGTACTTCCGGTTGACGTAGTCGATAACCTCCTGACGGCGCTCATAGCAGAAATCGACGTCAAAATCGGGCATACTGACGCGCTCGGGGTTCAGGAATCGCTCGAAGATGAGGTTGTAGCGGATGGGGTCGATGTCGGTGATGCCTACACAGTAAGCCGCGATGCTGCCCGCGCCCGAGCCACGGCCCGGGCCTACCGGAATGCCCTGACTCTTGGCGTAGTTGATATAATCCCAGACAATGAGGTAATAGTTGGTATAGCCCATCGACTTGACCACGCCGATCTCATAGGTCAGGCGGTCCTTATTGGGCTGTGGGACATCCGAGCCGTAGCGGCGCTCGAGGCCGTCCCAGCAGAGCTTCTCGAAAAACTCCTGATTGTCCATCCCGTTCGGGGCTTTGTAATATGGAATTTTGGTGTGTCCAAAGTCGAAGTCAAAATTGCACTGGTCCGCAATTTTCTGGGTGTTGGCACAGGCTTCCGGCACCATTGCAAACAAATCATACATTTCATCCGTCGTTTTGACGTAAAATTCGTCGGTCTGGAACTCCATCCGGTCGGCATCCTGAATGGTCTTGCCGGTCTGGATGCAGAGCAGGATGCTCTGCATCTTGGCGTCATCCTTCCGCAGATAGTGGGAGTCGTTGGTGGCTGCCATCGGGATGCCGGTCTCCCGCGCCAGTTTGATGAGCTGGGGCAGGACGATAGTATCCTCTTCGAGGCCGTGGTCCTGCAGTTCGATGTAGTAATTGCCCTTGCCGAACAGTTCCTGATACCACAGGGCCGTGGCCTTTGCCCTCTCGTAGTCTCCCGCCAGAATGGCCTGTGGGATCTCGCCTGCGAGGCAGGCAGACAGGCAGATAAGCCCCTCATGATACCGCTCGAGAAGCTGCTTGTCTACACGGGGCTTGGAATAAAAGCCCTCCACGAAGGCAGCGGACACCATCTTGATGAGGTTCTTATAGCCTGTCTCATTCTTGCAGAGCAGGATAAGATGGTTGTTGCCGTCGATTTTGTTCACTTTATCGAAGCGGGTGCGGGTGGCCACATAGACCTCACAGCCGATGATAGGCTTGATGCCTGCCTTTTTTGCGGCCTTATAGAACTGGACACAGCCGTACATGACGCCGTGGTCCGTGATGGCGATGGCGCTCTGACCACACTCCTTGACGCGGTCCATAAGCTGGTCGATACGGCAGGCACCGTCCAGCAGGCTGTATTCGGTATGGATGTGGAGATGAACGAAGTCTCTCCCCTGACGGTTCCCTTCGGTCACATCGCTCATGCTCCTGCCTCCTCTGTTTCAGTGTGTTCTTCGAGCCGCTGACGCAGGGCGTCGGCCAGCGCTTCCAGCTTTTTCATCCGGTGAGAAAGACCCGATTTGCTCATGGGCGGGTCAAAGCATCCGCAGAGCGCCGCCAGCGATAAATCAGGATATTCCAGCCGCCGGGCTGCTGCCTGCTGCAGCGCCTCGGGCAGCGTTTCCAGCGCCCCCTGCTCTTCCAGAAAGCGGATGGCTTTGAGAGTCTGGGCGTTGGCACGGGCCGTCTTGCCCAGGTTTGCGGTGTCACAGTTGGTGTGGCGGTTGATTTGGTTGCGCATCTGCTTGACAGCCTTCTGGGCGCTGAGCTGGGCCGATGCCTCTGCCGCCCCCATAAAGGAAAGGATGCGCTCTACGTTGTCGCAGCTCTTGACGTAAACAAGGTTCACGCCGTTGCGGCGGGTGCGGTGGGGTGCAAACTCGTGCTCCGCCAGCAGGGCTTCGAAGTCACGCGCAAGGTTCGTGCGGCTGGTGAGAAACTCGATGTTATACTCCTTTTGCGGGTCAGTAACCGTTCCGCTGCACAAAAAAGCTGCCCCAATGTACGCGCTGACGCACGTCTGGCAGCGAATCAGTCTGGGGTCTATCTGCAGGCTCGTCTCGGTGCCGGTGGTGCCGAAAAGCTCGTGCATCCGCGCCACCTGCCCCGGTGCGCGGATGCTGAACTCATAGACCACCCCGCTGGGACGCTGCTTCTCGATGATGTCACCCTGTACGCCGCAGCGCGCAAACAGCTGGGAAGCCACCTGCGTCGTCAGCTCCTGTTCCGTCTGCAGCACCAGCCCGCTGGCGTCGAAGTACTTGGCGAAGCAGGCAATTCCATAGGCAGCAGCGCGGACGCAGCAGTCCTTCTGCAAACTGCGCCGGGCGATCTCCTCCCTTGCCTGAGATGCAAAACTCATGATGTGTTTATCCTTTCAACGGACAGAATCGCGGTGCTGGATGCCGGGCTTGTAGCCAAGCTTTTCGCAATATTCCGCGATTTTCCGCGCAAATGTGATGGAGCGATGCTTGCCGCCGGTGCAGCCCACTGCGATGGTGAGCTGGCTTTTGCCTTCCTTGACGTAGAGTGGAAGAGCATATTCCAGAAACGATTCATAGCGCTTCAAAAGCTCCTGCGCCTCCGGGTGGCTCATGACAAAATCGACGACCTCTTCATCAAGACCCGTTTTATGCTTCAGTTCCGGGACATAAAAAGGGTTGGGCAGACAGCGGACATCCAAAACAAGATCCGCCTCCGGCGGGATGCCGAACTTGAAGCCGAAGGACATGACTGTCAGACGCATGGCGCTCTTCGCGCCGCCGTTCTGGTTGAACAGGTCGCAGATGCGCTCTTTGTTCTGCGAGGTGGAGAGCAGGCCGGTATTGATGGTATAATCTGCCCGGTCTTTGAGGGGCTGCAAGATCTCGCGCTCCCTGCGGAAGGCTTCCCGGGTGGAAAGGCCGTCGGAAATGCTCATCGGATGGCGGCGGCGCGTCTCACTGTAGCGGCGCATCAGCACATCGTCCGGGGCATCAAGGAACAAGATCTCATATTCTATCCTCTGCGCGTCCAACTGAGAAAGAGCTTCTTCGATTTCTTCCGGCGTGCGGCAGCCGCGGATGTCCATACAGAGAGCCACCCGCTTGAGCTGGTTGTCACCCGCTTTCGAAAACGCCGTGATGCTGGGCAGCAGTGCCGCCGGGATGTTATCAATGCAGAAAAAGCCGATGTCTTCCAGTGCATTCATAGCGACAGATTTGCCTGCACCGGAAAGGCCGCTGACGATGAGAAGATTCATTTTGCACGCCTCTTTCTTTTATGCTTCCACCACACGAATTTCTTTTTCGAGGTCGTAGCCGGTCTTTTCTTTCACGATGGCACGCACCTCATCGCACAGAGCCAGCACATCTGCACAGGTCGCTCCACCCAGATTGACCACAAAGCCGCAGTGCTTGTCACTGACGGCTGCGCCGCCATGGCGGTAGCCCCGCAGACCGCACTGGTCGATGAGGGCCGCCGCAAATGCGCCCACCGGCCGCTTGAAGGTGCTGCCGGCGCTGGGCTTGTCGAGAGGCTGTTTGTCTTTGCGACGGGCCATCAGGTCGTCCATCCTGGCGCGGATGTCGGCGGCATTGCCTCTTGCAAGGTGGAACTTTGCCGAGAGGATGCAGCCGCCGTTTTCTTCGAAAATGCTGTGGCGGTATCTGAGGTCGAGCTGTTCTGCCGGTATCTCAACGGTCTCCCCTTCTGCGGTCAGATACCGCACGGAGACCAGCACGTCCTTCATCTCGCCGCCGTAAGCTCCGGCGTTCATGTAGACAGCACCGCCCACCGTACCCGGGATGCCGTAGGCAAACTCAAGACCGGTGAGGCTGTTTTCCAGCGCCGTCATGCAGAGCGACGAGAGCATCTTGTCCGCACCGACAACGACAGCATCGTAAGTCAGGGCCGGATCTTTGCCCGGGAAACAGATGTTTTCAAGAATACCGATCGCGCTCTTCATGGCCGATACATTGATGACAGCTCCCCGGTAGCCCGCATCCTCAAACAGGATGTTGCTGCCGTTGCCCAGTAGATAATATTTGATATTCGCTTCCTTCGCCAGCTTGATGGCAGCGCAGAGCTGCGCCTCATTTTCCGGCAGGATAAAGACATCTGCCGGGCCGCCGATGCGGAAAGTGCAGTGCGCGCTGAGCGGCTCATTTTCTTTGTATGCAATGCCCGCAGCGGACAAAGCCTGTTTCAATCGTTCCATTCGTTCTCCCTCTATCGGTAGAAAATCAGTCCATCGTGTCGTTCAGGCCCAGACGGATGAGCAGCTCCTTGGCGGCGTTATAACCCATCTTCTTCTGGCGGTTATTGATAGCCGCCGTTTCCAGCACGACTGCGAGGTTGCGTCCGGGCGAAACGGGGATGATGGTGCTGGGGATGTTGACGCCCAGAATGTCATAATACTCGCTTTCCAAACCGGTGCGCTGATAGTTTTTGGTGGGGTCCCATGCTTCCAGCTGGACGACGAGGTCGAGGCTTTCACTCACCTTGACCGCGCCCACGCCGAACACGCGGGCCACGTTGACGATGCCGACGCCGCGCAGCTCAATGAAGTGGCGGATGTTTTCCGGCGCAGTACCCATGATCTGACGGTTGGAGACCTTGCGCAGCTCCACGGCATCGTCGGCGACGAGGCGGTGACCGCGCTTGACCAGCTCGATGGCCAGCTCGCTCTTGCCGATGCCGCTGTCGCCGAGAATGAGGATGCCTTCACCGTAAACTTCCACCAGCACGCCGTGGCGGGTGATGCGGGGAGCCAGTTCAAGGTTCAGCACGCTGATGAGGCTGCCCATCATGGTGCAGGTCGTCTCGTTGGAGCGCAGCAGGGCTACCCCGTGCTGCTTTGCAAGCTCCTGCATCTCCGGGAAGGGTTCCAATTCCTCGTTGCGGCAGAGGATGACGGCCGGAGGCTGCTGGCGGAACAGCTGGTCAAGGCGCTCACGGCGCTTTTCCGCCGTAAGACCGGCCAGAAAGTTCATCTCCGCAAGGCCCATGATCTGTAAGCGCAGCTTATCGAAATAATCGTAGTAACCGGCCAGAAACAGACCGGGACGATTGACCTCTGCGATCTCGACGCTGATCTTGTCCAAATCGCAGGGCGTATAGATAACCTCGAGGCTGACCTTCTCGACCAGCCGCTTGAGCGAAACAGCGAAATTCCCCATTCGTTTTTCCTCCTGCATCCTCTGTGCTCTGCCATACCAAAAGGCAGCACAGTTTATCCTTCTTTATATTATAATCGAGACGGGCGGCAAAAACAACAATTCTTTCAGGAATCTTTTCTGGTTTTGCGCCAGCACTTGCATCCAGGGGCCAAAACCATATAATAGGAGGCAGGGATAGAGTTTACTTTACATGAGTTTTACATTTCGCCGGTTTCCGATTTTACATTCCACTCGTATACTCATAATCAGGGATAGGACCGGTGAAATCCAGTGCAGGTCGTGTAAAAAGCTGAGACATGATCCTGCACGGGTCCTCTACGGCCGCTGTCGATGTATAAACGCAAGCTTCAACAAGTGAGGAGTAAAACATGACTCTATTCAATGTCTTTTCTCTGCTGGGCGGTCTGGCTCTGTTCCTGTTCGGCATGGACATCATGGGCAAAGCCCTTGAGAAACAGGCCGGCGGCCATCTGCAGAAGATCCTGAGCAAACTGACGGATAACCCCTTTAAGGGCTTCTTCCTCGGTCTGTGCGTGACCGCCATCATCCAGAGTTCCAGTGCTACCACCGTCATGGTGGTCGGCTTCGTCAACAGCGGCATCATGGAGCTGCATCAGGCCATCGGCATCATTATGGGCAGCAATGTGGGTACCACTGTCACCAGCTGGCTGCTGAGCCTTTCCGGCCTGCAGGGCGACAGCATCTGGATCCAGATGCTCAAGCCCACCTCTTTCAGCCCCATACTCGCCTTCATCGGTATCCTGCTCTATATGGGCAAGAATGAGAAGAAAAAGGGCATCGGCACCATCCTCATCGGCTTTGCCATCCTGATGACCGGCATGACTACCATGTCCAATGCCGTTGAGCCCCTGCAGGGTGAGGCATGGTTCACCAACCTCTTCGTCCGCTTCTCCAATCCCATCCTCGGCGTTCTGGTGGGCGCACTGGTCACCGGCATCATCCAGAGTTCCAGCGCCAGCGTTGGCATCCTGCAGGCGCTGAGCGCTACCGGCGTCATCACTTACGGCAGCGCTATCCCCATCATCATGGGTCAGAATATCGGCACCTGTGTCACCGCGCTGATTTCTTCTGTGGGCGCAAATAAGAATGCCCGCCGTGCCGCCATGGTCCACCTCTACTTCAACATCATCGGTGTCACGGTCTTTCTGGCCGGTTTCTACGGTCTGAACGCCGTGGTCCACTTTGATTTTGTGAACGAGACCATCGCCGCCTGGGGCATTGCTGTGGTCCACTCCGCCTTCAACATCGCGGCCACCCTCATCCTTCTCCCCTTCGCAAATGGTCTGGAAAAGCTGGCCATCCTCACCATCCCCGACGACGCCGAAAAAGAGAGCTTTGCTCTGCTGGATGAGCGTCTGCTGAACACCCCGGCTGTGGCCGTGGCCCGCGCCCGCTCTGCTACAGCTGACATGGCCGAGCTGGCCCGTGTGGGCGTCATGCAGGCCATGAGCCTGACCCACACCTGGGATGATACGCTGGCCCAGAAAGTCCGGGATGAGGAGAGCAAAGTTGACCAGTACGAAGATGCTCTCGGCACCTATCTGGTCAAGCTGTCCAGCCGTGAGCTGAACCATGCGGACAGCCAAAGCGTGAATACTCTGCTCCACACCATCAGCGATTTCGAGCGCATCAGTGACCATTCCGTGAACCTTCTGGAATCCGCACAGGAGATGCACACCAAGGAAATCAACTTCTCCACCGACGCCCGCGAAGAGCTGCAGGTGCTTGAGGACGCCGTGCAGGACGTGCTGAACCGCACCACCGACGCCTTCCGCAAAGATGACCTGCATCTGGCAAGCAAGGTCGAGCCTCTGGAGACCGTCGTGGACGAGCTGGTGCGTGCCATCAAGGCACGGCACGTCGCCCGCCTGCAGGCCGGCAGCTGTTCCATCGAGTATGGCTTCGTGCTGGAAGACCTGCTGACCAACTACGAGCGCGTCTGCGACCACTGCAGCAACGTGGCAGTTGCCCAGATCGAGGTGGCGCAGGACAGCTTCGACACCCACGCCTACCTCAACGACCTGCGCAGCGGCCATGCCTCCACCAAGGAGAGCGAGCAGTTCCAGCGCCGCCTGAACCGCTACCGTGAGCGCTATCTCTTCCCCGACGAAAACGTCACCGAAACGGAGGACAAACAGGCATGATCTATATCGTAGAAGACGATTCAGCCATCCGTGAATTAGAGCAGTATGCATTGCAGTCCAACGGCTACGAGGCCGTGGGCTTCGAGTCCTCGGAGCCGTTCTGGCAGGCCGTCCACACCACGCCGCCGGAACTGGTCATCCTGGACGTGATGCTCCCCGGTGAGGACGGCTTCTCCATCCTGAAAAAGCTCCGCGCCGCCCCTTCCCTGCGGCGTCTGCCCATCATCATGATAACAGCCAAGTCCAGCGAGCTGGACACCGTGCGTGGCCTCGACTGCGGCGCAGACGACTACATCACCAAGCCCTTTGGCATCATGGAGTTCCTGAGCCGGGTGCGGGCAGCCCTCCGCCGGGCAGAGCCCGAGGCACGGCCCAATGTCTACAGCTTCCGGGAGATCCTGCTGGACAATGCCCGCCACAGCGTCACTGTCAGCGGCGCACCGGTGGAGCTGACTTACAAAGAATACAGCCTGCTCCGCCTGCTGCTGGAAAACACCAACCTTGTCGTCACCCGCGAGACCATTTTGCAGGTGGTGTGGGGTACTGACATCTCGGTGGAGAGCCGGACCGTGGATATGCACATCCGTACCCTGCGCAAAAAGCTGGGCGACGCCGGAAAGTACATCTGCACAGTACGGAAAGTGGGCTACAAGCTGACGGACAGCGAGGAGGAGCTCGAGCAATGAAACCACGCAGCATGGAAGAAAAAATAAGTTATCTGCTGTTTCTGATGGGATTTGCGGGGCTGGTGTGTACCGCTGCACTCTGCATCTTTGTGTTCCACAAGGCGTTCCGGGAGCAGGCCTGGACAGCCCTTGAGCGGGAAGCCGACCTTGTGGCTGCCAGCTGTGCGCAGGTAGACGCCCCCAGCCAGCTGGAAACTTATGTGGACGGCTCGCTGCGCATCACTCTCATCGCCTCGGACGGCAGTGTGCTTTTTGAGTCGGCCACCAACCAGCCGATGGAGAACCATCTGAGCCGCCCCGAGATACAGCAGGCCATGAAGAGCGGTGTGGGCCGCGACTGCCGCGACTCCCAGACGCTGGGCTATGAGACTTACTATTACGCCATGCTGCTGACGAACGGAGACATCCTCCGGGTAGCGCAGGACTCTGAGACTATCTGGTCGATTTATGACGCCGCTCTGCCTGCCATCGTGCTGAGCTGTTTCCTGATGATGGGCGCAGCCGCTATCATTGCCGGACTGCTGACCAAGAGCCTTGTCCAGCCTGTGCTCAAGATGACCGATGACCTCGACCACATCCAGGAGAATGTCCCCTACAAGGAGCTTATCCCCTTTGCCGAGAGCATCCACTCCGACCGGATGCTGCGGGAAAATAACGAGAAAATGCGGCAGGAGTTCACGGCCAATGTCAGCCACGAGCTAAAAACGCCTCTGACCAGCATCTCCGGTTATGCAGAGCTCATCGAGACCGGCATTGCAAAACCCGAGGATACGCCAGGTTTTGCCCGCAAGATCCATGTAGAGGCCAGCCGGATGATACAGCTGGTCAACGATATTCTGCAGCTCTCCCACCTCGACAATGTGAGCGAGACGGGTGCTGCGCCTGCAATGGAAACGGTCGATCTGTTGGATGTGGCCCGCGAGTGCGTGGAGCGCCAGAAGGTCAACGCCCGGCGCTCCTATATCTCCCTGACCTACCTCGGCGAAAGCGCCCCTGTGACAGGCAGCCGCGTCCTGCTGGATGAGCTGTGCCAGAACCTCTGCGACAACGCCATCCGCTACAACCGCCCTGGCGGAAAAGTCCAGATCATCACGGCTTGCACCCGGGACGGTCACTGCACCCTGACCGTGAAGGACAACGGCATCGGTATCCCGAAAGAGGCGCAGACCAGCGTGTTCGAGCGCTTCTACCGAGTGGACAAGAGCCGCAGCAAAGCCACTGGCGGCACCGGTCTGGGTCTGGCTATCGTCAAACACATCGCCCGCATCCACAACGCCCGCATCAAGCTGGACAGCGTTGTGGACGAGGGTACCACCATCACCGTGATCTTCGAAACGGCTTCTTAACATTTCATGAGTTTCACGTCTGCCCGAATTTTCGGGCAGACGTTTTTTGTTGTGAGCGCAAAGTGACCGTCACGCAGCGCTTGATGCGCACCGAGTCCGGAGATGTCCAGCCCCAGCGTCCAGCAGCGGCGGACGGTGTCCGCACAGAGAGCTTCCAGTTCTGCTTCGGCGTCGGCAGGCAGTCCATTGCGTGAGAGTGCGTTCACCCGGAGCAGGAAGCTCTCCCCTTCCTGCTCCACGCCGCAGAAAGCCCGGCGCAGGCGGAGCGGCCCGGCTTCCAGCGCAAAGCGATGCTCCCCTGTATCCGTCCAGCTTTTGCCCTGCAATAAGAGTGCCATTTCCGTCTGGGACTCGGTCAGCTGGCCGGTCTGTTCAGGGGTAACAACAAGGGCTTCGAGCCTGCAATGTGTATCCTCGTCTTCCAGCTCCACGACAGGCAGGATGAAGCCGCTGCTCTGCTGATAGAGCCGGGGCGCGGCCGGGGCAGCGTTTTTGATGCATTGCAGGAGATTTTCAGGCAGGGCGTCTGATTCATCGGTCCGCTCTTTCAGTATCTCTACCGAAAAGCTTCCCCCGAATACCCGGGACGCCAGCCGCCCGTAGGGTCGATGGAGAAACAGTTCTTCACAGGCAGACAGCGTCTGTCGCACCGAATCCTGCCCGGCCAGAAGGTATTCGCAGAGCCGCCAGTCCGCCCGCTGGGGCAGGGCTTCCTCAGCGGCAGAAACGGCAGAAGAAAGCTCGGGGCCTCGGCCAATACAGAGGCGAATGGCGGCTTCAGCCTCGGAGGAATCGGCGGAAGCTTCCGGGAACTGGTACAGCAGACCCACCGTCCAGCTGTCACCGTTCGTCTCGACGAGAAGGGCGCGTATCATGCTTTTTTCGGTGTTGTCCCAATGCAAAAAGAGGCAGAGCCAGACGACGAGGACGCCTGCGGCCATCAGCCGCAGCCAGCCCCGGCGGGTCATCGTGCAGCCTCCGCATTTACAGGCCCTTCGGCAAGGCGCTCACAGAGCAGCCGGACGGCACGGACGATAAAGCCGAAGCGGAAAATCGCCGCCGCCAGCCAGAGGAGCAGGAACGCGGCATCAAAGCGGGAGATGCCGCCGAAGCTCCACGCCCGCAGCAGCTCATAGCCCGGGTAAGCCTGCGGTACGCCGAAAAGAAGGGCCAGCCCCAACGCATAACCTGAGGAAATGACGGCAGCGATGATTGGAAGCCATACGATAGGCTTTTTACTGATTTCCGCATTATTTTTACTCATACAGAGAAGCGGAAAGGAGAAATATTCCGGGTAAAAAGGGGTGTCTGGAAGCACAAACAAATGTGCCGTCTCACCTGTCACGAGCACCTGCCATTGCAGCTGTCCGGCCAGCCCCAGCACACAGAACATGATGCCCAGCACTACGAGCCACCCGAGGACGGAGGCCATCCGGTCATACAGCTCACAGCCGAGGCTCCACCCTGCCCAGAGAAAGAACGGCAGCAGACCGATGAAGGCCATAGACGCAAACTGTTCCCAGCAGGCTTGTTGGAGCATTGCAGCCGTCCGGACAAGTTCGAAGAGATGCCAGAGCAGAAAGACGGCACAGATGCACTTTCCTGCAAAGCCCGGGCGGTTCAGACGGGAGGCGTTGACCGAGGCAAGCGCTGCAAGGAGCACGAAGACCGCTGCCGCCAGCACATTATTCAGCAGGACGGCGCGGGCGGAGCCGGTCTGCCCTGCCCCGAAGATGGCGCGGCCCAGCTCTGCCGCCGCGATGCTGAGTGTCAGCGTCCGGGCCGAGAATGTCTGTTTTTGCTGCATTCAGGAACCCCTCCTTTGCCAAATGGTGAATGGGCGGCGGGACAGCGCCCGATAGTTGCGGCGGACGACGCCGTCACCCGAAAAGACTGCGCCCGAAAGATAGGGTACCCCCATCGCGGAGATGGACGTCAGTGCGGCCAACACGCCCAAAGCCGCACACACCAGACCTACCGGACCAGCCAGACCGGCGGCCAGCGTAACGCCCAATCGCAGCAATGTGGCCGGTTCGTACAGCGAGGGCGTCACAAAAACTGAGATGGCTGTGATGCTGGCTACGAGGATGACCGGCGTGCTCAGCAATCCGGCCCCGATGGCGGCGTCACCGATGATGAGCGCTGCCACAAGGCTTACCGAGTGGCCCAGCGTCTGGGGCATCCGAAGCCCGGCCTCCCGGATGATCTCCAATAAGATGATGACCAGCAGCATCTCGGCAAAGAGCGGCAGAGGCGTCGCCTTTTCTGCCGCCGCGATTTTGAATAATAACTGCGGTGGGATGAGCTCGGGCAGATAGACCGCCAGACAGACAAAAACGCCTGGCAGAAAGATGCTGAGATAAAATGAGCCATATTTCAGGACACGCAGGAACGACGAAAAAACTGCCGTGGTGGCGTAGTCGTCGAGGCAGTCGAAATTCTCGCAGAAAAGGGACGGCAGCACCAACGCCGAGGGGCTGCCGTTGACAAGGATGATGATTTTCCCCTCACAGAGCTTTGCGGCGGCGGAAGCCGGGCGCTCGGTATAGCTCACTGGGGCGAACAGCCGCCACCTGGCCGGGAAAAGCCACGGTACAAAGTAGCTGGAATCCAGCAGAACCTCCGGCTTTGCCTCCTGGAGCGTCCGGCGTACCCGCGCCACTGCCGTCTTGCTGGCCTTGTCTTTGCAGTAGCAGATGGCATATTCGGTCTTCATGGCACAGTCGGCCTGTGCGGTCTCCATCACGAGAGTGTCGGTACGGATGAGGCGGCGCAGTAAACTTAGGTTGACCCGCAGCAGGTCGGCGAATCCCTCCCGGGAACCACGGAGGTTTCCTTCCCCGGAGGGCTCTTCCACCGAGCGCGATTTCAGCCCCTGAACCGAGAAGACAAGCCCCTTTTTGCACCCGTCCAGCAGAAGCACGGCCATGCCGGCGGTCATGCGGCGGATGAGGTCGTCCATGTCCTTGACCGGGCTGTCCTCGGCGGGCAGACCGGAGTGATGCATCAGAAGCTCATACACCTGCGTACCGCTGTGAGGCATCCGCTCCGGTTCGAGGCTGGGCGTATGCCGGGTGGCAGCGTCCAGTAAAAGCGACCAGAGTGACTCGAGGCTGGCCATATTGTCGAAAAGGACGATGGCCCCCGGGCAGTGATAAAGCTCAATGCGCTTGGCATAAAAATCCGCCGAAGCGCCAAACCTAGCGTTGAGCGCCGCCAGATTCTCTTCCAGCGACGAAGAAAGCTGCAGCATACGGTATCCCCCCTTTGCCTGCCAGTATTCCCGCGCCGGCGACGCTTATTCAACCCACAAGGAGGGCCTTCTCGTGAAGCTTCTGATTTTCCGCACCCTGCTCATCTATCTCTGCGTTCTGTTCGCCATGCGGCTGATGGGCAAGCGTCAGTTGGGCGAACTGCAGCCCGAAGAGCTGGTATCCACCATCCTCATCTCAAATCTGGCGTCCATCTCCATCGAGTCGGAAGAAGTACCGGTGACGGCCAGCCTCATTCCCCTCTTCCTCATCGCGGCTTTGGAGCTTCTGGGGTCGGCACTGAGCTTCCGCAGCCAGAAATTTTTTAACCTGATGTCGGGGCGACCCAAGACGGTCATCTTAGACGGACAAATCGACCAGAACGCTCTGCGCACTCTCCGGCTGACGACTGCTGATTTGATGGAAGCGCTGCGTGGCAAAAACATCTTCGATCCCCGGGACGTCTCCTACGCCGTAGTGGAGACGAATGGCAGTCTTTCGGCGGCACTGCGCCCCGAAAAAGAGACCGCTACCCTCGCCGACTTACAGCTGAAAGTGGAGCACAGCCATGCGACCATCCCTTTCGTGCTGGATGGGCAGGTGCTCGAGGAAAATCTGCACTGGTGCGGCAAAGACCAGGACTGGCTCGAGCGGACAGCGCAGGCCAATACCCTGCTGCCGGAGGAAATTCTGCTTTTAGTGGGCAACGAGACAGAAGACTATTTTCTGCTGAAAAAAGAGAGCCGCCGCAAGGGCAGCTCCCGGTGAGAGGTGTGGAATGAAGCGAATTTATGCGTGTCTGTGCATCGTGGCAGTGCTGCTGGGTGTGGCCTTTTACAGCAGTTGGCGGGTGCAGAAGTTTGCAGAGGATATTTCGGACGACATCGACGACGCCATGGAGGCTATCCGGGACGAGGACCTCCCTTCCGCGCGGCAGGCACTGGCCGAGGGCGCTGAACTCTGCGACAAAATGCGGGAAGGGATGAATCACCTGCTCCGCACACAGGAATTCACGGAACTGGAAGCCGCCCTCCGCGCCGCGGACGGACATCTCGAACTGAGCGCCCCCGAGGAAGCATTTGGTGAACTGCGCCGGGCGCAGGTTCAGGTGGAGACGCTGGAATGGCTGTCGCGTAGACTTGTGTAATTAAATCATTCAGACGCAGTTATATTTCGTGTAATCTATATTATTCGAAATTATATCGTCTCACTTCAGCATGAAATCGGTCTTATAAAATGGATTTTATCAGCAAGGCTACCCGGAGCTTTCATTGCTTTATCGTTATTTTTCTCCGTAGTAATCCTATTTGCAAGAGGCTGTCATTGAGTGTCCCAAGCTATATGGATTTTTATATACCTGATCTTTCAGCGTATCTTCCGAAAGGTGCAGACCTTATAGAAAAAACTCTTTTCCCGTGTCCAAGAGGCGCAAAAAGCGCCCCATCCCCTGCCCTGCGGCAGAGAATGGGGCGCTCGTGCTTTTTTACACTTTACTTCTTACGGTCGCCCATCAGCTTTTTCAGCTCATTGAAGAAGCTCTCGACGTCCGCGAACTGCTGATAGACCGAGGCAAAGCGGACATAGGCCACCTCGTCGATTTTCTTCAGCTCCTGCATGGTCAGCTCACCGATGCGCACACTCGTCACCTCGCGGTCGTAGGTGCTCATCAGGGTCTGCTCGATGCTGCTGACGGCGCGTTCCAGAGACTCGTAGCTCACCGGACGCTTGGCGCAGGCCCGAAGCATCGCGTTGAGCAGCTTCTGCCGGTCGAACGGCTCACGGGAGTTATCCTTTTTGATGACGATGAGCGGCACCGTTTCCACGACCTCGTAGGTCGTGAACCGCATATGGCAGTTCAGGCACTCCCGGCGGCGGCGGATACGCTCGCTGTCTTCGGTAGGGCGGGAGTCGATGACTTTGGATTCCTCAGCGCCACAATAGGGGCATTTCATGGTCGTTCCTCCTAGATTCAGGACAGATTTGCGTCAGGATAGAAGCTCAGTTTTTCTTTGCGCCCTTGCGCTCACTCCAAGTCACCCATGCGGAAGTGGAGACACACAGCGAAGTATACACGCCGCTGAGCATGCCCATCATCAGGGGGAAGGCAAAGGTGAAGATACTGTCCAGACCGTACAGCTTGGAGACGATGCACATCACGCCCAGAGCCATCACCGTGGTGACGGTGGTGATGATCGTGCGGCGGGCAGACTGGTTGACGGAATGGTTGACCAGCTCTTCGAAGCTGGCCTTCTTGCCCAGCAGGCTGCGGTTCTCACGGATACGGTCGTAGACGACGACGGTATCGTTGATGGAGTAGCCGAGGATGGTGAGCATGGCGGCGATGAAGTTGCCGTCCAGCGGGGCGCGCAGCAGCACGAAGGTGCCGAACACCACCATCAGGTCATTGAGCAGGGCCAGAACAGCCATCATGCCGCCGGTGAGGCCGCCGATATTCTTGAAGCGGTAGGCGATGTAGGCGAGGATGAGCACCAGTGCGAACACCACGGCCACCAGACTCTTCTGGAGGAATTTGGTACCCATTGCGGCGCTGACATTGCTCAGAGAGAGCTGTGCAAAGGAGTTATCCGGGCAGCTCTCATTCAGGGAGTCCAGCAGGGTCTGCACTTCGTCGGTGGTGACAGTCTCGGTGCCGGGCATCGAAATTTTCAGGGTCTGCTCCCCTGTCGCGACGTTCTCGCCGGTCTGCAGGGTCAGACCGTTGCTGCCCAGCGCTTCGGAGGCGGTCTTCTGGACGGCAGACATCTCAAAGCTGTTCTCGTAGCTCAGGGTGATCATCGCACCGCCGGTGAACTCGGTGTCCAGATGGACACCCAGCACCACAGCGCAGAGGACGATAGCTGCCATCAGGCAGGCGGAGAAGGTCAGGAAGCGCTTGCGCAGGCCGACGAAGTTGACCTGCTTCTTCTCTGCCTGGGTCTTGCCGGGAGCATCGGCACCATAGAGGCGGGGGTCACGCAGAGCCTTAGTAGAGGCAGCTCCCCGGATCATGGTACGGGTGGCGAAGATGCCGAACACGAAGTTGAGCAGCACGCCGGTGAGCAGCGTGTAACCGAAAGCGTAGATGGTGCCTGCGGTCGAGGGGCCGAAGGCGAAGAAGACGAAGTGCAGGGCCTTGGCGAAGAAGCCGTCAGACGGGCCGAAAGCACCCATCAGCACGATGGCGACGATGACGATGGTCACGTTGCCGTCGATGATGGGAGTCAGGCCGCGGGCGAAGCCGCTCTTGAGGGCGCCGTCGAGGCTCTTGCCGCTGCGCAGCTCTTCCTTGATGCGCTCGGCAGTGATGACGTTGGCGTCAACGCCCATGCCGATGGCAAGGATGATGCCGGCGATGCCGGGCAGGGTCAGGGTGAAGCTCTCAAACACCGGGAAGTAACCGGAGACGAAGGCCAGCGTAGCCGCCACCTGACCAGCCAGAGCGATGCAGGCCAGGAAGCCGGGCAGACGGTACAGAGCCGTCATCAGCACCACGATGAGGGCGAAGGCGATGACGCCGGCCAGCACCATGGCGCTCAGGCTGTTCTCGCCCAGACTCGGGCTGATGGTGGAGTAGCTGTCCACCGTCAGCGCAAAGGGCAGAGAGCCGGAGTTGATCTGGCGGGCCATCTTGACGACGTCCTCCTGCGTGAAGGGGTTCGACGCAGAACTGGTGATGATGGCAGAGCCGTCGGTGATGGCGGCGTTGACGCTGGCGGTGCTGACATTCTCGTCATCCAGCCAGATGCTGATGGTGCCGCCGGTCTGATACAGGCGGGTGGTCGCATCGCCGAATGCCTTGGCGCCCTCATCGGTAAACTTGAGCGCCACATAGTACTCGGAGCTGCTGCCGTTGACGGGGCCATACTGGGCAGCTGCGCTCTCCACCATCGAGCCATCGAGGACGAGCTCACCGTCTGCACTGCTCCCCTCGCGGAAGGTCAGATAGGCGGTGGTGCCGATCTCCTCAATGGCGGCTTCGGGGTCGAACTCCGTCTCGCCCGACTGCCACGGGAACTCGAGGATGAGGCTGTCGGAGTTATTGTCCACATACAGCTCATAGTCGGTCACGTTGAGGGCGACCAGACGGTTCTCGATGACCAGCTGAGCTGCCTCGAGCTGGTCGTCGGTGGCGTCGTAGCCGTCAGAGGGGACGAAGGTGACGTTGACGCCGCCCTTGATGTCCACACCGAAGCGAATGTCTTTCGCGCCCTTGATGTAGGTGGTGGTCACATCACCGTACTTGACTGCGACGCCAAAGAATGCCGTATAGACGAACGCCGCGATCAAAAGCACAGTGAGGACAAGTTGCCATGCTTTGCCTTTAGTTTTCATATGAATCGGGAAACCTCCAAATATAATAAGAAGCTGTTTTCATAACCATTGCACACCGCCTGAACTGCCTTTTGGCGCACTCTGGCTATGAAAACAACTTCCAAATCCCCGCTGCGCCGTCAGAGCGGCAGCACAGCGGGGATCTTGTGCGATGAATCAGGCGTTCTCAGCCAGCAGCTTCTCGACTGCGGCCAGACGGACGCAGACACAGAGCAGGTCGGACGCAGTTTCCACTTCGTCCAGGCTGGGATAAGTGGGCGCGATGCGCAGATGGGCATCGGCCGGGTCCTTGTGGTAGGGGTAAGCGGAGCCTGCGCCGGTGAGGGTCAGGCCGCAGTCCTTGCACAGCTGGGCCACACGCTTGGCGCAGCCGGGCATGACGTAGAGGCTGATGAAGTAGCCGCCCTTGGGGTTCGTCCAGTGGGCGATGTCTCCGCAGGGAGTCAGCTCCTCGTTGAAGGCCGTCTTGACGGCATCAAAGCAGGGTACCAGACGGCGGCGGTGCTTTGCCATGTGGGCCAGAACGCCTTCCTTGTTCTTGAGGAAGCGGACATGGCGCAGCTGGTTCATCTTATCATAGCTGATGATCATGACCGAGAAGCGCTTGCAGATGTATTTCATCATAGCTTCGCTGCAGGCCAGCGCAGAAACGCCTGCGCCCGGGAAGGTGATCTTACTGGTAGAGGTGAACATGAAGACGCGGTCCTCAGTGCCGTACTTCTTGCACTCGTTCAGCAGGACAGGAGTCTCGATGATCTCGTCCGTCAGGTGGTGGACGATGTAAGCCTCATCCCAGAAAATTTTGAAGTCGGGAGCAGCGGTCTTCATCTTGGCGAAGCGGTCGATGGTCTCGTCACTGTAGGTGTAGCCGTCGGGGTTGGAATACTGAGGCACACACCAGATGCCCTTGATGGTATCATCCTCAGCTACCAGTTTCTCAACAACGTCCATATCAGGGCCGGTCGGAGTCATGGGAACGCTGATGAGCTCGAAGCCGAATTCCTCGGTGATGGCGAAGTGGCGGTCATAGCCGGGTACCGGGCAGAGGAACTTGCGCTTCTCTACCTGAGACCAGGGGCAGGGAGACTCGGGGAAGCCGAAGCAGTAGCCCATGGAAATGAGGTTGTACATGATCTGCAGGCTGGAGTTTCCGCCCACAAAGACTTCCTCAGGCTTGACACCCATCACGTCGCCGAACAGCTCACGGGCCTCGTGCAGACCCTCAAGGTCGCCGTAGTTGCGGGCATCGGTGCCGGCGTCGGTTGTGTAATCGGTCATCTGCAGCAGACCCATTGCCAGGTCCATCTGGTGAGGGCCGGGCTTGCCGCGGGCCATATTCAGCTTCAGGCCCATTGCCTGAAATTTCTTGTACTTTTCTTCCAGAGCTGCCTTCTCAGCAGTCAGTTCGTCGCGAGTCATCTCAAAATAATTTGCCATAACACACACTCCTTTATCGTACTTTCTGTTTCCCACAAAATGTCCGGCGCTGCCATCCGCAGAGCAGTCCCATGCCAGTGGACCGTCCCGGTATTCCCCTTGCAATTCCAGACTTTTATAGTTTACTACAAATTGGTCTCGGAAACAAGTCAGATGGCACAAAAAAGCCCCGCCAAAAAGCAAAAAGCTTTCAGCGGGGCTGCTCTTCCCTGCTGTGCGCTGACGCTCAGCTCAGGGAAGTCTGACTCTTATAGCGCTTGCGCACCGCACCGTACTCCATGTGCGCTTCGCCGCCCTCCACGGTGTCCTCGTCGATGGTGACGCGGATGATGGTGGGGTCGTTCGGCACATCGTACATGATGGGCATGAGGATGTTCTCCATCACGCTGCGCAGGCCGCGGGCGCCGGTCTTGCGCTCAATGGTCTTGCGGGCGATGGCATGGAGAGCCTCGTCGGTGATGTCCAGCTCCACATTGTCCATCGACAGCAGTTCTTTATACTGCTTGACCAGACTGTTGCGGGGCTCCTTCAGCACGCGCACCAGTGCATCCTCGTCCAGGTCGTCCAGCACGGTGATGACCGGCAGACGGCCGATAAGCTCGGGGATGAGGCCGAACTTGACGAGGTCGTGGGGTTCGACCTTCCGCAGCAGAGCCTTTTCAGCCTCGCTGGAGTTATCCTTCAGCGCACTGCCAAAGCCCAGTGCGGACTTGTCGGTGCGGCGGAGGATATACTTATCCAGACCGTCGAACGCACCGCCGCAGATGAAGAGGATGTTGGTAGTGTCGATTTGGATGAACTCCTGCTGGGGGTGCTTGCGGCCGCCCTGCGGGGGGACATTGCTGACGGTGCCTTCCAAGATCTTCAGCAGAGCCTGCTGCACACCTTCACCGCCCACGTCGCGGGTGATGGAGGGATTCTCACTCTTGCGGGTGATCTTGTCGATCTCATCAATATAGATGATGCCGATCTGAGCCTTCTGGACGTCGAAGTCTGCGGCCTGGATGAGCTTGAGCAGGATGTTCTCGACGTCCTCGCCCACATAGCCGGCCTCCGTCAGGGTGGTAGCGTCTGCGATGGCGAAGGGAACGCCCAGCATCTTGGCCAGCGTCTGGGCCAGCAGGGTCTTGCCGACACCGGAGGGTCCCAGCAGCAGGACGTTGGACTTCTGCAGTTCAACGTCTGCGCCCTTGCCGCTCAGGATGCGCTTATAGTGGTTGTAGACCGAGACGGCCAGCACACGCTTGGCCTCGTCCTGACCGATGACATACTGGTCCAGACCCTCCTTGATCTCTGCGGGGGTCTTGATATTGATGGCGAGATCATCTGCGGGCTGGATACGCGCCCGGCTGGCGCTGCCGCGGCTGGGGCGGGAGCTGTTGCTGCCCGGATGATCCGGCTTGTCCGAGAGCAGGTCGGCGCAGAGGCCGATGCATTCGCTGCAGATGTTCACGCCGGGGCCGATGATCATCCGCTCCACTTCGTCCTGATGTTTGCCGCAGAAGCTGCAGACCAGATCCTTTTCGTTTTTATCTCTGCCGGAATTGTTATTAGCCATAACCGTTTTTCCTTATCCTGGGTGTATTGCTTTCTGCCGCTCAGCGGTGGGTGATGACCTCATCAATGAGGCCGTATTCTTTGGCCTCCTGCGCAGAAAGGAAGTTGTCGCGCTCGGTATCCTGCTCCACCTTTTCCAGCGGCTGGCCGGTGTACTCGCTGAGCAGCCGGTTCATCTTGGCGCGGGTGCGGATGATGTGGTCCGCGTGGATCTTGATGTCGGTAGCCTGTCCGGACAGACCGCCGCCCTGACCGCCTGCGATCAGCGGCTGGTGGATCATGATCTCAGCGTTGGGCAGAGCGAAGCGCTTGCCCTTGGTGCCGCTGGCCAGCAGGAATGCGCCCATCGAGGCAGCCATGCCCATGCAGATGGTGGAGACATCGCACTTGATATACTGGATGGTATCGTGGATGGCCATACCCGCGCTGATGGAGCCGCCGGGGCTGTTGATATACAGGCTGATGTCCTTATCGGGGTCCTGCCCTTCCAGATACAGCAGCTGTGCCACGACAAGGCTGGCGGAGGTGTCGTTGACATCCTCGCTCAGCACAATGATGCGGTCGTTCAGCAGACGGGAGAAAATATCGTAGGAACGCTCCCCGTGCGCCGACTGCTCGACAACGTAAGGAACAAAACTCATAGGGTTCGCCTCCTGAATGAAAATTATTGTATTTGCAAAATTGACCGATACGGCAAGCGCACATGGGCCGTAGCCGTATCGGTCAATTTTAACAACCTTAGCTTACAGAGCCGGGATCACTCCCTGCCCTGTGTGACCTTATGCGCCAGAATTACTGAGCGTCCTCGGTCTTCTCGGCCTCAGCGGCCTTCTCCACGACGTTAGCGTGGCTCTTGATGAAGTCGATAGCCTTGTTGATGGCCAGGTCGTGCTTCACCTCATCGACATTGATGAGCTCGCGGACCTTGTCCTCTTCCATCTTGTACTGGTCAGCGATACGCTTGACCTCTGCGTTCAGCTCGTCCTCAGAAGCCTCGATGTTCTCGGCAGCTGCGACAGCCTCCAGAGCCAGACGGATCTTGACCTGCTTCTCAGCCTGGGGCATGAAGGAAGCACGGAACTGGTCGACGGACTGGCCCATATACTTCAGGTAGTCCTCGAGGCGCAGGCCCTGCTGCTCCATGCGGAAAGCAAAGTCGTTGACCAGCTCGTCCATGCGGACATCGTACATAGCCTGGGGGATCTCAGCCTCCATGCCGTCGATGACCTGATCGACCAGAGCGTTCTCGACAGCCAGGTCATCCTGCTTGTCCAGCTGCTCCTGGTTGTTCTTGCGGATGGAAGCCTTGAACTCGTCCAGAGTGTCGTACTCGGAGCAGTCCTTAGCCAGCTCGTCGTCCAGAGCGGGCAGCTCCTTGTACTTGACCTCGTGCAGCTTGATCTTGAAGACAGCGGGCTTGCCAGCCAGCTCAGCAGCCTGATACTGCTCGGGGAAGGTGACATTGACGTCGAACTCCTCGCCAGCAGCATGGCCGACGATCTGGTCCTCAAAGCCGGGGATGAAGCTGCCGCTGCCCAGGGTCAGGCTGTAGTGCTCAGCCTTGCCGCCCTCGAATGCGACGCCATCCACAAAGCCCTCGAAGTCGATGTCCACGATGTCGCCGTTCTCAGCAGCACCCTCGCGGGTCAGCTCACGGGCGTTGCGCTCCTGCACACGCTTCAGCTCGGCCTCAACAGCCTCGTCAGAAACAGTATGGACAGTCTTCTCAACGGTCAGACCATTGTATGCGCCGATCTTGACTTCGGGCTTGACAGCGACCTTGACGGTCAGGGTAGCGCCCTCAACCTCGCTGGCGGAGTCAACGCTGACCTCAGGACGGCCGACCGGCTCGATGCCGGCAGCCTTGACAGCCTCTTCGTAAGCTGCGGGGAACAGCTCGTTGATGGCGTCGTAGGTAAAGACATCAGCGCCGTACATCTTCTCGATGAGAGCCTTGGGAGCCTTGCCCTTGCGGAAGCCCTGAACAGGGTACTTCTTGCCCTCCTTCTTGAAAACATCGGCAACTGCAGCCTTGAAAGCCTCAGCGTCGATGGAGAACTGCAGCTCTGCCATGCTCTTCTCGAGCTTTTCGCACTTGATGAAATTCATTTGTGTATCCTCCACTCAAATATTCTATTGCGTTGGGGCAGCGGGAAAACTGCCGCCTGCAACCGCGCACCGCGTCCTTGCTGTTTGCGAAATGCGGGGACGCGCGCGCTCAAATTGGGTGCAACAATCGCGTCACAACCTATTATAGCACGGTCGTGATAGAATTGCCACCCCAAATTTTGACTTTTTGTCATTTCTGCTGTTTTGGTCTCTGCCTCAGTTGATGCGGTAGGGGCAGAACCGCAGACCATCAGCGCTGACAAGCTTGTAGCGGATGCCGTCCACATCACCCTGCACCGCATAGCGGATGGCATTGCCGTGCAGATGGCCATAGTAGCAGGTCCTGATGCCGTAGGCTCTCAGCGTCGCCACGATCTCGGGGGCGCTGGTACCGGTGTAGACCGGCGGGTAATGCAGGAACACCAGCTTTTCCAGCCCGGGTTCTGCGGCGTCGAGGCTCATCTTCAAGCGGCCTATTTCCCGGTTCATCACCTTTTCGTCGTGAGGCTCCCCCACATCAAACAGCCAGCCCCGGGTGCCGCAGATGGCGTAGCCCTCCACAGAGTAGGAGTTGTTGTGCAGGATGTGGAGCGTATCGAAGCCCTCGGCTTTCAGGTAGGCGTTCATCTTGTTGGCGGTGGTCCACCAATAGTCGTGATTGCCCTTCATGATGAGCTTCTGGCCGGGCAGCTGTTGCAGAAATTCGAAATCCCTGCGGGTATCGGTAAGGCGCATGGCCCAGCTGATGTCGCCTGCAAGGACAATGGTATCCTCGGGTTTTACGAGCTTGCGCCAGTTGGCCTCCAGCCGTTCCACATAGCCGTTCCAGCCGGGGAAAACGTCCATCGGCTTGGAGCCGCCCAGGGAAAGGTGGGTATCGCCAAGCACAAAAAGTGCCATAGTTTATTTACTCCTGTTCTGGTTTTCGTCATGCCTGACAGCCCAGTGCCACCTCCGCGATCTGAGCCGGGTCGATGACGGTGGTGAACCGCTCGGCCTTCTGCCGCAGGACGGCGAGACTTGCGGGAGCGGTGCGGCCGGTAGCCTCTTCCAGCGCCTGCATGGCCTCAAAGTCGTTCTCCGGGGCAGTGTGGCCCAGCGCTTCCAGCACGCTGCGCGGGAACTTGAAGGGCGAGGCAGTGGAAAGCACCACCATCGGCACGCCGTCCCGCTTCTTCTGGGCGGCGACATGGAAAGCCACCGCCGTATGGGTGTCGCAGAGGTAGCCGTCCTTCTCGTAGCGGGCGCGGATCTCCCCTGCCACCTGTTCCTCACTGCTCCAGCCGCAGTCGAAGCTCTCCTGAATGGCCTTCAGCGTCTCGGGACGGACGGTGTAGCTGCCCGTCTCGTTCAGACTCTTCATCAGGCCGGCCACTTCGGCATCGCTGCCGGTGACGTGGTAGAGCAGGCGCTCAAGGTTCGAGGACACGAGGATGTCCATGCTGGGCGAAGTAGTCTTGTAGAACTCCCGCTTTGCAGTGTAAGTGCCGGTGGAGAGGAAGTCGGTCAGGACGTTGTTCTGGTTGGAGGCGCAGACCAGCTTGCCGACGGGCAGGCCCATCTGCTTGGCGTAATAACCGGCCAGAATGTCGCCGAAGTTGCCGGTGGGGACGCAGAAATCGACCTTGTCGCCGAAAGTGATCTTTCCCGCCTTGAGCAGCTGGGCATAAGCGGCGAAGTAATAGACGATCTGCGGCACGAGGCGGCCCCAGTTGATGGAATTGGCGCTGGAAAGACGGATGTTCCGCTCGGCCAGTCTGGCCGCAATGGCTTTATCACCGAAGACCTTCTTCACGCCGGTCTGGGCGTCGTCGAAGTTGCCGCGCACGGCATAGACGGCGACATTTGCGCCCTCCTGCGTGGCCATCTGCAGACGCTGGATCTCGCTGGTGCCGCCCGTGGGGTAGAACACGGCGATCTCGACGCCCGGGATGTCGTGGTAGCCGTCCAGCGCGGCCTTGCCGGTGTCGCCGCTGGTCGCCACGAGGATGAGGGTCTTTTCGGTGCGGGAGAGGTTCTTCTTTGCCTCCACGAGGAGTTTCGGCATCAGCTGAAGGGCATAATCCTTGAAGGCGCAGGTCGGGCCGTGCCACAGCTCAAGGGCATAGGTATCGCCCTCCACCGGGGCCAGATGGCCGGCCTTGCCTCCGAAGGCCTCACCATAAGTCGTACGAGTGGCCTCAGCGAGGAAGTCTTTCGAGTAATCGGTCAGATATTCGCTGACGACGGCAGCGGCCAGCTCCGGATAATCCAGCTGGCACAATGCCTCCACGTCCACCTGCGGAAAACTTTCCGGGACGAACAGGCCGCCCTCATCCGACAGGCCCTGTGCGATCGCCTGAGAGGCGGTCACAATGCGAGAATGGTCTCTCGTGCTGAAAAATTTCATCGTTATCGCTCCTTTTTGCCAGAAGGCCCATCACTTGGCCTCGTCGTGCGGCAGCGGCCCAGAGCCGTTTTCTGCCTTTTCCCACCGGCACTTCCTGCTATTTCGCGCAAAAAGCGCCCTTTATAATATGTACCATCCAGCGCCCGCTGTCAAGAGGGACGACTTCGGCCACGTCGAAACGCACCGGCTCGTCGCTCTGATGGGTGCTTTGGAGATACCATGCGGCGGATGCGATGATACGGCGCTGCTTGGCGGCGTTGACCGCCGCAGCGGGGGTATCCAGAGAGTCTTTGGCGCGGGTCTTTACCTCGCAGAACACCAGTGTTCCGTCCGGTTCCCGCAGGATGAGGTCTATCTCCCCCATCCGGGTGTGATAATTGTGGGTGATGAGGGCCGCGCCCTGTTTCTCGTAGAAACGCGCGGCGGCTGCCTCTCCCCTGCGGCCAGTCCCGGCCCGGTCCATCACTTACCCTCGGGCCAGTAGCCCTGCTTTTTGAGGAAGCTGCGGCGGTAGAACGGCTGAATGCCGTACTGGGCAATGAGCTCGTAGTGGAGCTTGGTGCCGTAGCCCTTGTGCTTTGCCAGCTGATACTGGGGATACTGCTTGTCCAGCTCCAGCATATAGCGGTCACGGCTGACTTTGGCCAGAATGGACGCTGCGCCGATGCTGGCGCTGGTGGCGTCGCCCTTCACCACCGGCTGTGCGTGCATGGTCAGCCCGGCCGGGATGCGGTTGCCATCCACAAGGACGAGGTTCGGCACGATGTCCAGCCCCTCCACGGCCTGACGCATCCCGCCCATGGTGGCATTCAGGATATTGTCGCGGTCGACGATGTCGGGGCCGACGAAGACGATCTTGTAAGCCAATGCCTTTTCAACGATTTGGTCGAAAAGAGCTTCCCGCTTTTTCTCGCTCAGCTTCTTGGAGTCGTTGATGCCGTAGATCGGAGCCTCGGGGTCAAGGATGCAGGCGGCCACACAGACCGGGCCGCACAGCGGGCCGCGGCCTGCCTCGTCTACGCCCGCAAAGCAGCCATACTGCGCCCGGATGTCGGCATCGTAGGCGTAGAGCGGCGCGGATATCTCCTCATCCGTCCGGTGCTTCATTCCTCGTCCTCCTCGGCAAAATCGGCCATGTCGTCCCGCTGGGGCGGGCGCTCAAGGGAGATGCGGCCCCACTTGCAGGCGCGGAACTCATCCACCAGCATCACGGCACAGCGCTCGGTGTTCACCTCGCCGCCCCGCACCAGCAGACCTCGCTTGCGGCCGATGGCCTCCATCAGCTCGTAGGGCGGCAGAGCCAGCGTCTCGGCGTCCAGCTTGTAGCGTTGGGCCACGAGGTCGGGATAGTTGCGGCGCACCTCATCCAAAAGGTTCATGGCCAGCTCCTCGACATCAAGGATGTCATCCTTGATGGAGCCGATGAAGGCCAGATTCGAAGCGATGGTCTTAGAATCAAACTTCTTCCAGAGCACACCGGGCATATCCAGCAGGTCGAACTTTTCGGTGCTGACCCACTGCTTGCCCTTGGTCACGCCGGGACGGTCAGCCGCCTTGGCGCGGGCAGAGCCTGCGAAGGTATTGATGAAGGTGGATTTGCCCACATTAGGGATGCCGCAGAGCATGACCTGCGTCTTGGCACCGGCCATGCCGCGGTTCTGGCGGCGTGCCAGCAGGCCGGACAGTTCCTTTTCGATCGCGGCCTTGACGGCGTTCGCGCCGCCTTTCTGCTTGGCGCTGATGGCGACACAGCCCGCATCCGCCTCGTGGAAGTAGCGTATCCACTCTTCCGTCACGGCGGGGTCGGCGAGGTCCGCTTTATTCAACACATAGAGCTTGGGCTTGCGGGCCGTGATGCGCTCGATCTCCGGGTTGAGGCTGGACAGCGGGATGCGGGCATCCAGCAGTACAAGACTGGCGTCAACATGCTGGATCTCCTGCTCCATCATCCGCAGCGTCTTGGCCATATGGCCCGGGAACCACTGGATGGCATATTGGTTTGCAAACCGGGTGTCCTGATTGTTCATTTTACCACTCCAAAATCCGAAATGGGCAAAAAGCAGAGCAGCACTTTGCCCAGTATATCCTGTTCGTCGATGCAGCCGACATAGCTCGAGCGGCTGTCCAGCGAGGCGTTGCGGTTGTCTCCCATCACGAACACCGTCCCCTCAGGCACAGTGTACGGGAACTCCACATCATAGCCCAGATAGGTCGGCTCTGCGATGTAATCCTCTTCCAGCACCTTTCCATTGACCTCTACCGCTCCGGTGGCATAGTCGATGGAGATGGTGTCACCGCCTTTGGCGATGACACGCTTGACCAGGGGGCGGCCATAGCTGGTGTAGCTGTCCACGATGACCACATCGCCCCGCTGAGGCTCATAGCCTGCGCCCCAGACGACGAGCTTATCGCCGTTTTCCAGCGTAGGCACCATCGACTCGCCGTCCACCTGAATGATACGGAAGAAAAAGGAAAACACCAGCACCAGCACCAGCGCCGCCGAAATAAGCGCTTCGTACCATTCCAGCAGGCCCTGACCACGGACAGCAGGCTGTGACTGTTCCATATCCGATGCACCTCTTTATCCGGGCTTCTGCCCGTTTTTATTTTCTCTGTCTCTGCTCCAAAAGCGCCGTATAACAGAAAAAAGGGGACAAACGAGTTGTCCCCTTTTCTCCCGCTTTGAAACGGGGAATCATCAAATATCGCTCTTGACCTTGGCAGCCTTGCCGGTACGACCACGCAGGTAGAACAGCTTTGCGCGGCGGACCTTGCCCTTACGGACAACAGTGACCTTCTCGACGAAGGGGCTGTTGATGGGGAAGACACGCTCGATGCCGACGCCGTAGGAAACGCGGCGAACGGTAAAGGTCTCTGCGACGCCGCCGTGCTTCTTAGCAATGACGGTACCCTCGAAAGCCTGGATACGCTCGCGCTCGCCTTCCTTGATACGAACATCAACGCGGACGGTATCGCCGACGTTGAACTGGGGCTTCTCAGCCTTGATGCTGCCTTCAGAAATAATCTTCAGTGCGTCCATTTTGAATTCCTCCATTTGTTTTTAGACGTTCATACACGGCGAACTGCCGTCAGAGGACCGCCCGTTTAATGATATGTGTCATTAACCCCGCTGTGGTCTCAGCGGACACTAACGCCCTAATAGGATAGCACAAACCGCCCGTAAAAGCAAGCGTTTCGGGCAAATTTATGCAAAAATTTTCGTTCTGGCTTTGATAGACCGTTCTTACTCGAACTTCCGCTTATCTGCCGTCAGAAATTCGGTGCGCAGGATAGAGGCGTTTGCCGCCGGGGCGCCGAATTTTGCTTCCAGCGCCGCCGTCAGCAACGAGGGGTTCAGGTTCAGGTCCTGCGAGGCAGGCAGGCAGACCGCAAAGCTTACGCTCTCCCCTTCCGTCTCAAGCTCGAGAGTGGGGACATACTCCTTCATCTCGACCATCCTGACGCCGCGCTTGCTCTTTTTCTCCACCGGCACGCTGTCGAAAGCGTTGTACTGTGCAAGCTTTTCCGCGGCGTCCGCCGGGTAGCGGATGCGGTAGCAGGCGTAAGCGATGGCGTCGGCCTTCATCTTCACCGGTTCCACGCGGTAGACCTCGATCCCGGCAGGCATGATGGCGTTCAGCGCCGTCTGCCACTGGGCAAAATCGGGGTTTTCGGCCTCGGTCTTGACATCCACGCACTCGCACTGGCTCTCCTGCCCCAGCGAGAGCGGGCAGGCAAAAGTCATATAGATGTGGGGATTAAAGCCCAGCGTATGCCATACCGGCAGGCCGCTGCGCTTGAGCACCCGCTGCATCACCCGCTGCATATCCAGCAGGGAGATGTAGGAGGCTTCGTTCATCTTCTTAAACGAGATCCTTACTGTAATCAAAGCACGGTCCTCCTAACAGATGGTTTGCGCCGCAGCCGTGGCAGGCACGGTTGCAGGGCTGAGTGGTCTGGGCCGCAAGGGCCTTGTTGTACTCCCGCACCAGATATTCGTGGGTGACGCCGTAGTCCATGTGGCTCCACGGGGTCACTTCGTCCAGACCGATCGCGCGCTGGCAGTAGAACTTGGGGTCAATGCCCATATCCTCGAAGACCTGCATCCAGGTGTCGTACTTGAAGCACTCTTCCCAGCCGTCGAAATAGCAGCCGCGCTTGTAGGCCTCGAGGATGACGGGAGCCAAGCGGCGGTCGCCCTTGGCAAAGACGCCCTCGAGGAAGCTGGTGGTGCTGTCGTGGTAGTTGACCTTGATCTTGCGGCTGTGGACGCTTTCGAGCAGGTGCTTCTGCTTGGCCTGCAGCATCTCTTCGGTATCCATCGGGACGAACTGGAAAGGGGTGTGGGGCTTCGGCACGAAGCAGGCGCAGCTGATGGTCACCTGCACGCCGCGGCCCTTGGCGTGCTTGGGATTGGAGTAGAACAAATCGACCACTTTCTGAGCGGTCTCGGCGATGCCCTCGATGTCCTCCATCGTCTCGGTGGGAAGGCCCATCATGAAGTAGAGCTTGACGGAAGTATAGCCGTTGGCGAAGGCCAGCGAGCAGGTCTTTTCGATTTCGTCCCAGGTGACGTTCTTATTGATAACATCGCGCAGGCGCTGGGTCCCGGCCTCAGCGGCAAAGGTCAGGCCGCTCTTGCGCACCTTGGTGGTTTTTTCAATGAGGCTCTGGGAGAAGTTGTCCATCCGCAGAGAGGGCAGCGACAGGCTGACGTGCTCTTTCGGCGCCCACTCGTTCAAATCGTCCAACAGCTCTTCGAGCTGGCTGTGGTCAGAGGTGGACAGGCTGGAAAGGCTCAGCTCCTCGTAGCCGGTATTGGCGCAGAGGTCCTGTGCGGCCTTGTTCAGCAGGCTGGCGTCGCGCTGGCGCATGGGGCGGTAGAGGAAGCCTGCCTGACAGAACCGACAGCCGCGCACACAGCCGCGCAGCACCTCGACACTGGCGCGGTCCTGGATGGCACCCACCATCGGGACGACGAAGTTGGTCGGGGGCGCAAAGTCGTTCAGGTTCTTGATGATGGCCTTGGTGATGACCGCCGGGATGCCCGGCTCGTTGGGAGTGATGGACTTGACGCGGCCATCCTCGTAGTATTCGATGTCGTAGAAAGCCGGGATATAGACGCCGGGGATCTTGGCAATGCGGAGCAGCAGCTCTTTCTTGGAGACGCCGCCCTCTTTCTTGGCCTTTTCGATCTCGGCGCAGATGCCGGGCAGCTGGTTTTCGCCCTCGCCCAGCTGGACGACATCGAAGAAGTCGGCGATGGGTTCGGAGTTGCAGGCACAGGGGCCGCCCGCCACGATGAGGGGCCAGCTCTCGTCGCGGTCTTTCGAGTAGAACGGGATGCCCGCCAGATCCAGCATGGCGAGGATGTTGGTGTAGGACAGCTCATATTGGAGCGTAAAGCCCACAGCGTCGAAAGCCGTGAGGGGGTCTTTGCTCTCCATCGTGTAGAGGGGCAGGCTCAGGTGCTCCATCTCAGCCTTCATATCCAGCCACGGCATAAAGGCGCGCTCACACCACCAGTTTTCGTGGCTGTTCAGCAGCTCGTAGAGGATTTTTTCGCCCAGAAAGGACATGCCTACTTCGTAGGTGTCCGGGAAGCAGAACGCGAAGCGGACGTCTACCTCGTCTTTATTTTTATAGACGCTGCCCGGTTCGCCGCCGGTGTAACGGCCCGGCTTCTGCACCCGGGACAGCGCTTCTTTCAGTTTCGGATCAAACATCAAGTTCCTCCATTTAACAACACGGATTGCATATTTATATATTTTACCCTATTTGGGCGAAGATTGCAACAGACATCTCAGCATTTGAGCTCCATCCAGCGGTGGGATAGGCAGAAGGTTGAACGCCCCGGTGAGCAGATTGGCCGCAAGGAACGCACTGCCCCGGATGGTTGCACACTGCTCTATCCTCATTGTCCAGATGGCGGCCAAGAGGCCATTCATGCCCGGCCCGGCGGCAGCGAGCAGAAAGGTCTGCCCCCGGGTGAGGGTCTGACCCCATGTCCGCATACAGAAACCGGTCATGGTCACTTCGATGACGGGAAATCGCCGGAACAGGAGCAGATAGACAAAGATATGACCCATTTCGTGGAGGACGGCGGCGCACAGCCCGATGCGCAGGAAGCCGCTGGCGTCGAACCAGAGCAGCAGATACAGCGCCCCGCAGAGCAGCAGCGGGTCACGGAACACCAGCGGCCCCAGCCGGACGAGCCGCCTCATGGCAGGCCCAGCAAAGCCCCCGCATCATAGCGGACGCCCTGTTCCAGAAGCTCAAAATGAAGGTGCGCCCCGGTGGAGCGGCCCGTCTCCCCCGCTGTCCCCAGCGGCTGACCTGCCTGCACCACCTCTCCGGCCCGAACGAAGAGGTATTGCAGATGGGCGTAAAGCGTCTCCTGCCCGCCGCTGTGGCTCAGGCAGAGGTAGTTGCCGTAGGTCGCGCTCCGCCGGGCAGCAGTGACGACGCCATCCATCGCGGCCAGCACCAGCGTGCCTTCCGAACATGCGAGGTCTGTGCCGCGATGGAACGTCTCTTCGCCGGTGATGGGGTCGGTGCGCCAGCCGTAGGCGTCCGAGACCCGCCATGCCGTCGTACCCAGCGGGAAGCAGGCCGTCTGCGCGGGCCTCACCCGTTTCAGCGAACAGCCCTCGGGCACAGCTTTTGCGGCACAGGCCCGCAGAGCGGCCATGCAGAACAGGACAGCGCAGAACGCTGCAAAAATCACCCATCCTTTTGTTTTATGCGGTCTTGTCCCCATCGGCGTCCCTCCTGTTTCCTGTACTGTATGCGGCAGGACAATATAAAATGCCGCCGGCCTTGCGGGCCAGCGGCATCGGGGATTATTTCAGGAAGTGCTCGAGCAGGCGGCTCAACAAACCGGTGCGTCGGGGGCGGCTCTCGGTGACGACGATGGGCATCGGGGCGGGAGCGGCCTCTTCCGGCTGTGCTGGCTGTTTTTCCGGCTCTGCAGGTCTTGCGGGCTGAGGTGCCGCCTTTGCCGGTGCGGCAGGCTTTTCCGGAGCCTTGACGGGCTGGGGCTTCGGCGTCTCAGCGACAGAAGCCGGTGCAGGCGCTTTGTCGCGGGCCGTCCAGTCGTCGCGGAGAAGGTCGTACATTCCCATCTGGCTGTTCACCAGCGGCTCGCCGGGGGCGGGCTTGACTTTCTGGTAGCTGCCGTCCGGCTGCATCTCGCGGGCATTGACGTTGTCGCTGAGCTGGAGGCGGAGAATACTGTCCAGCTTCTCCTTCAGCACGGGGTCTTCCACCCGGACGCCGACTTCCACGCGGCACTCGGTGTTGCGGGTGAGAAAGTCGCCGGATGCGATATAGATGCGGGTGTTCACGCCGTCATAGAAGCTGTAGATTCGGCCATGCTCGAGGTAGCGGCCCACGAGGCTGCGGATGTGGAGGTTTTCGGTCTTGCCCGGCACACCGGCGCGGACGCAGCAGATGCCGCGGACGATCATGTCGATGCGGACACCGGCACAGCTGGCTTCCTCAAGCTTTAAGATGATGTCACGGTCAGAGATGGAGTTGTTCTTCAAAATCATGGAAGCCGGGCGGCCCAGACGGGCAGCGTTGATGACCCGGTCCATCTCATCCAGCAGCACGCTCTTGAAGCGGAGGGGTGCTACCAGCATCTTTTCGCTCTCTTCCGTCAGTTTCTGCACGGCAAGGTTCTGGAAGACGTTGGACGCTTCCTCGCCGATGCCGAGGTCGGCGGTGATGAAGGAGTAGTCGGTATAGAGCTCACTGGTCTTCTCGTTGTAGTTGCCGGTGCCGATCTGGGTGATGTAGGAGTAGCCGTGGGCGCTCTTTTTGGTGATGAGAGTCAGCTTGGAGTGGACTTTGTAGTCGTCAAAACCGTAGATGACCGTACATCCGGCCTCTTCAAGGTGCTTCGACCAGTCGATATTGTTCTGTTCGTCAAAGCGGGCGCGCAGCTCCACCAGCGCCACGACTTCCTTGCCGTTCTCGGCGGCTTCCACGAGGGCCTGTACGATTTGAGACTCGCGGGCCATGCGGTAGAGCGTCATCTTGATGGAGATGACATCGGGGTCCTGCGCGGCCTTTTTCAGCATCGCAATAAAGGGGCGGATGGACTGGTACGGGTAACTCAACAACACATCGTGCTTTTCCACCTCGGCGGCAAGGTCGTAGTCCTGCGGAGGCAGCATAGGCCGGGCAGGCGTATAGAACAGCTCGGGGTGGCCGTCGGATTCCATGCGGGAGGTGAGCTTGTAGAAGAAACTCAGGTCAAGAGGACTCTTCTGGACGAAGACCCGCTTGTGGGTCAGCTCGAGACGGCTGCAGAGCAGCTGAGCGACCTGCGGTGCGGCGGGGATGACCTGCAGACGGACGGCGGCCAGCTTGCGGCGGCGCTTGAGCAGATCGGCCATGATCTCGCGGTAGTCGATGTCATGGTCCATCATGCCCTCTTTCACGTCGATGTCGGCGTTGCGGGTGACCCGGAAGAGGCACTTTTCCTGCACATTTTCCTTTCCGAAGATGAGGGCCGCATAATGGAGCACCAGCTCCTCCGTCAGGGCAAAGCAGGTCTCATTGTCCTTCCGGACGAAATGCATCCGCTCCATCTGGCTCGAGATGGGTACGATGCCGAGGGTGTGCTCCGAGGTGTGTTTTTCGTGAAGGAGAACGCCAAGATAGATCTCCTGATTGCGCAGGAACGGGAACGGGTGGCGGCTGTCCACGATCTGAGGACTGAGGATGGGGAAAAGCTCGCTCTGGAAATACTTCTTCCAGAAGTGCTCGTCCTCTTTGCTCAGCTTGTCGAAGTCCACCTTGCGGTAGCCGCAGGCGGCCAGATTTTCCAGCGCTTTGGCGTAGTATTTGTCGCAGTCCTCCTGGAGCTGAGCGGTCTTGGGCATGATGGCGGCAAGCTGCTCTTCCGCCGTCATGTTCGTCTTGTTTTCCCGCTTTTCCTTCTTGCCGCGCATGAGGTTGGCCCGCTCCTGGAGCGAGCCGACGCGCACCATGAAGAACTCGTCCAGATTGGAGCCGTAGATGGCCAGAAACTTGAGCTGTTCGGCCAGCGGGACATTTTTATCCTTGCCCAGCACCAGCACGCGGCGGTTGAAGTCCAGCCAGCTCAATTCCCGGTTGATAAAAATGCTCTCTTCACTCATGATAACTCCTTTTTCCCGAGAAGGTCTCCCCTCTCAGCTCACATAGGCGAGGCCCTGCCATTCGTCTATCATATCCTGCGTAACGCCCGGCACCTGTGCCACCTCATCAAGGCTCTGGAACCGGCCATGGGCAAGACGATATTCCAGAATAGCTCTCGCTTTCTTCTCCCCGAGGCCGGGCAGTGTGGTCATAGCGTCTATCCCGGCGGTGTTGAGGTCCACACGGAAGGACTCCCGCAGAGGCACGACCACCGCTGACGAAGCCTGCGCCGGGGATGGCGGCACGGCATACCAGAACGCCAGACTGACAATGCAGACCGCCGCTGCTGCCGCCAGTGCCAGAAAGCGGCGTTCGCGGGGCGTAAACATAGTTTTTCTCATTGTACTCGAAATCCTTCCAAAAAGAAAGTCTCCTGCGGAAAATTTGCAGGAGACTTTACACAATCTTTACGATGCGGCTTCGGCACTTCGCACAAGGCCATAGAAAAACTCTGCGGCTGCGCCGGTGTCGTGGTCGGTCAGGGTCGTCTGGCTGGCAGCAAGGCGCAGCTCCACCGGGGCATCTGCCGGAACAACGCTCTGCTTGGCCTGACGGACCAGCTCGAGCATCTGGCTGCACCCGGCGGCGACGGTGAGCTGGTCAGCCGTGCAGTTGACGGGCAGGCAGACCGCACCCAGCATTGCTTCCGCCGAGACGACACCCGGTGTCAGCACTATGACATCCATGCCGGTGCGCTCCGAGCGCAGCATGGCGGCATTGTCCCCCAGTGCCTTTTCCAGAAGGGCCTGAATGGGCAGCTGCTGACGGTCCTGATAGAGCAGGATGCGCAGCACGTCCTCGCCCTTGACGTCGGCGGGACTGCACAGCGTAAAGGGGGTGAACTCCCGGCGCAGATGGCGCTCGAGGGCGGTGCTCATCCGCAGCACACGGGTAGAGCCGTCGGCCATCTGCAGCGCAATGCCGAGGCCCACAGCTGCGGGCAGCTTTTTGAAGATGGATTCCTCACAGCCCGCGAAGCTGCACAGCGGCTGGCCGCTGCCCTCCGAGAACCGGTAGGCCAGCGTACCGCCGCAAGTGAGCGCGGGCGCAGCAAGGCGCAGTCCACCCAGCACGGCGCGGACGGCCCGGGGCGAACGCTGGCTGAAGACCGTCAGCCTGCCGCCCCGGCTGGAAAACAGCTGGAGCACATCCCGCACGACCTGCGGCATGTTGCCGTCACCGGCCAAAAGGAGATGGTCCAGATCGCAGAGTACGAGCGTAGAATCGAGAAGTTTCGTCATACAGTCCCCCTCCTGAGCGATGCAATAAAGTGGGTGAAATACTCCGGAAGCTCCGAGTCAAAGCGGAGATGTTCCCCTGTGATGGGGTGGATGAAGCCCAATGTCTTTGCGTGAAGACACTGGCCGTGGAGCCTGGTGATGCAGTTGTGGGGGCCATACACCGGGTCGCCCGCCACGGGATGCTGGATGGACGCCATGTGGACGCGGATCTGATGGGTGCGGCCCGTCTTGAGGCGGCATTCCAGCAGGGTGAAGCCGCCGAAGCGCTCCAGCACCTTATAGCCGGTGTAGGCATACTTGGTGTGGGGCTCGCTGGCCGGGTAGACCGCCATCTTCTTGCGGTCGGTCTTTGAGCGGCCCAGATTTGCTTCCACAAAGCCCTCGTCCTGCGCAAAACCGCCGTAGACGACGGTCTGGTAGGCGCGCTCCACGCTGTGAACCGCCATCTGCTGGGACAGGCCGATGTGGGTGGCGTCATCTTTCGCCACCACCAGCAGGCCGCTGGTGTCCTTGTCGATGCGGTGGACGATGCCGGGGCGTATCTCACCGCCGATGCCCGAGAGGCTGCCCTTGCAGTGCCAGAGCAGGGCGTTTACGAGCGTGCCGTCCGGGTTGCCCGGGGCCGGGTGGACGACCATGCCCTTGGGCTTGTTCACCACCAGAAGGTGATCGTCCTCGTACACGATGTCCAGCGGGATGTCCTGCGGCACAGCCTCGATAGGCTTTGCGTCAGGAATTTCCAGCAGGATGGTGTCCCCCGCCTTGAGTTTGAGGCTCTTGGCGATGCTTTTGCCGTTGCAGAGCACATGACCGTCAGCCACGAGGCCTTGCAGCGCACTGCGGGAAAGGCCGGTGTCCTCCCCGCTGAGGAAGCGGTCGATGCGCTGGCCTGCGGCCTCCGCTTCCACGATAAATTCACGCTGTTCCATGGTTTACCGCTCCTTCGAGGGCTTATCTTCCACTTCTTCCAGCAGGATGACCAACACCCAGAGCGCTACACCGACGCAGACGAGGATGTCGGCAAAGTTGAAGACTGCAAAGTCGATGAACAGCGGGTTGATGTAGTCCACGACCTCACCGTTCAGCACACGGTCGATGAGGTTGCCGATGCCGCCGGCCAGCACGAGGATGAAAGCGATCTGCTGCAGGAGCTTGCCGCGGCTGCGGAAGAACAGCAGGTAAGCCACGAGCAGCAGCGCGGCGCTGGTGGCGAGGATAAGGAAAAGCTGCTTTCCGCTCAGCAGGCTGAACGCCATGCCCTGATTGAGCACAAAGCGCAGCTCCACCACATGCGGGATGACGGTGATGGCCTCCACAGGGGCCAGATACTGGGTAGCCCAGAGCTTGATGGCCTGGTCGATGCCCACCAGCGCGGCTACACAGACCAGATTCAGAATGACATATGCCATAGTTTCTCCTGATTTTTTGAAAAAGGCGGCGCCCCCTTTTGCGCCGGGTGCGCCGCCAGAGATAAAAAATGGTTTAGCCCTCCACAACAGCGGCACAGCGTGCGCACAGGGTGGGATGAGCAGCGTGGGTGCCGATGTCTGCGGAGTACTTCCAGCAGCGCTCGCACTTGTCGCCGGTGGCGTGTGCAGCAGCAACGCCCAGACCCTCGACGGCGCTGGCTGCGCCGCCTTCACCCTTGACCAGCTCCACATGGGAGACGATCATCAGGTCGGCCAGCTCGTCCATCGGGATGCTGTTGAGCAGGTCGTAGACGGCGTCATTGCAGTACAGGGTGACGGAAGCCTCGAGAGAAGCGCCGATCTGCTTATCTGCACGGGCCTGCTCGAGGACCTTCTTGACCTCGTCGCGGACAGCGATGAGCTGCGCCCACTTGGCCTTGAAGGCATCGTCAGCTGCGTACTGGCCAGCCTTCGGCATATCCTCGAAGACAACGTACTTGTTCATAGCCTCGGTCTTGGGCAGGAAGTCCCAGATCTCCTGACTGGTGAAGCAGAGGATGGGAGCGATGATCTTGTCCAGAGCGACGAGGATCTTGTACATCGCGGTCTGCGCAGCCTTGCGGCCAGTGCCGTTGGTGCAGTACAGGCGATCCTTGGTGACGTCCAGATAGAAGTTGGACATGGCCACGACACAGAAGTTGTAGACAGCGTGGTAGACCTTGTTGAAGTCATACACAGCATAACCGGCGTTGGTGTTGACGATGAGGTCATCCAGCGCAGCCAGAGCCCAGCGGTCGATGTCCTGCAGCTGGTCGTCAGCCACACAGTCAGTGTTGGGGTCGAAGCCGTCGAGGTTGCCCAGAATGAAGCGGGCGGTGTTGCGGATCTTGCGGTAGGCCTCGCTCAGCTGCTTGAAGATGTTCTTGCCGGCACGCACATCGACGGTGTAGTCGGAAGAAGCCACCCACAGACGGATGATGTCTGCGCCGTAATCCTTGATGATCTCGCTGGGCTCGACGCCGTTGCCGGCGCTCTTGTGCATCTGCTTGCCCTGCTCGTCCACGACCCAGCCGTGGCACAGAACGGACTTATAGGGTGCGCAGCCCTTGCTTGCGACACTGGTCAGCAGGCTGGACTGGAACCAGCCGCGGAACTGGTCACCGCCCTCCATATACATATCGGCCGGGAAGCGCAGCTCGGGGCGCTCTTCCAGAACGGCAGCATGGGTGGAGCCGGAGTCGAACCAGACGTCCATGATGTCGGTGTCCTTCGTCCACTCGGAAGCGCCGCACTTCTCGCAGACTTCACCAGCGGGGATGATCTGCTCAGCGTCGTACTTATACCAGGCGTCGGAACCCTCCTTGCGGAACAGGTCGCTGACGGCCTTGATGGTGGCGTCGGTGATGTGGTAAGCGCCGCACTTCTTGCAGTAGAAGGCCGGGATAGGCACGCCCCAGGTGCGCTGACGGCTGATGCACCAGTCGTTGCGGTCGCGCACCATGCCGTGCATACGATCGTGGCCCCAATCCGGCATCCAGGTCACGGTGTCGATGGCCTTGTAGACGTCCTCACGGAACGTGGCGATGGAGCAGAACCACTGCTCGGTAGCACGGAAGATGATGGGATTATGGCAGCGCCAGCAGTGCGGATACTGATGCTTGATGTGCAGCTGGCCCATGACAGCGCCGGCGGCGGTCAGGTCGGCCAGAATGGTCTTGTTGGAAGCCCAGACGCGCTGGCCTGCGTACTTGCCGGCCTGCTCAGTCAGATAGCCGCCGTCGTCCACAGGGACGGTGATGGGGATCTGGGGGTACTTCTGGCAGACGTTGAAGTCATCGACGCCGTGGCCGCCGGCGGTGTGGACACAGCCAGAGCCGCTTTCCAGCGTGACGTGGTCGCCGAGGATGACCCAGCCTTCCTTGGGCAGATAGACGTGGTTATAGCGCATCAGCTCGAACTCTGCACCGCTGACAGGCTCACCCACCACCTCATACTCGGTGATGTGGCAGGCATCCATGACGCTCTTGACGAGGTCAGTGGCCATGATGTGGAACTCGTCGCCGATCTTGACGAAGGAGTACTCGAACTGGCCGTTCAGGCAGATAGCCTCGTTGGCGGGCAAGGTCCAGGTGGTGGTGGTCCAGATGACGAAGTAGGTCTTCTCCATCGGGATGCCGTGCTTTGCCAGAACGCCGTTGGGGTCCTGAGAGACGTGGAAGCGGACGAAGATAGAGTCGCACTCGTCCTCGCCGTACTCGATCTCGGCCTCAGCCAGAGCGGTGCGGCAGTCGGGACACCAGTAGACAGGCTTCAGACCCTTGTAGATATAGCCCTTCTTGGCCATCTCGCCGAAGATCTCAATCTGGCGGGCCTCAAACTCGGGCTTGAGGGTCAGATAGGGATGCTCAAAATCGCCGATAACGCCCAGACGCTTGAACTGGTCGCTCATGATGTCGATGTGCTCGGTGGCGAACTTCTCGCAGATCTGGCGCAGCTCGAGCTTGGAGATGTCCTTCTTCTTCTCGCCGACGGAGGACAGGGCCTTCAGCTCAATGGGCAGGCCGTGGGTATCAAAGCCGGGCACATAGGGAGCCTGGAAGCCCTCCATGTTCTTCTCGCGGATGATGATGTCCTTGATGATCTTGTTCAGCGCGGTACCCATGTGGATATTGCCGTTGGCATACGGAGGGCCGTCGTGCAGGATGAACTGAGGTTTGCCCTCGTTGTGCTTCATGAGCTGGTTGTACAGGTCGTTGTCGTCCCAATCCTTGAGCATGACCGGTTCCTTCTTGGGCAGGCCGGCGCGCATCTCAAACAGGGTCTTGGGCAGATTCAGAGTACTGTCGTACTGAGACTTATTCTTAGCCACTGGTTTTACACTCTCCTCTATTGGTTTTGCAATCGCAAACAGCGCAGCTACGCGCTTATTTTATCAAAACAGCTTTACGGCACACAAATGATGCCTTGCTGTCGATGCTTAGGGAATTATTCGCTGAAGTTCACGCCCTGAAAGGCAGCGTTGGCGTCTGCCGGGGGCGGGTCGAGCTTGAGCTGAGATTCGTCCTTCTCCCAGAAGTCCTCGCTGGCCTTCTCGGGGGCGGCGTCTTCCGTCTCGGCAGCGTCCGCAGCGGGTGCTGCTTCCTCGGTGGTATCGGCATCCTCGGTTTCGGGCAGCTCAGCCTCGGCATCCTGTGCGGGGGCCTCCTCCTTCTGCTGGAACTCCGGCAGACGGCTCAGGGACTCCACATGGGTGCGGTAAAGGTTCAGCACGTCGGACTTGAAGCGGGTGACCTCGAGACGAACGCGGTCATACTCGCGCTCTTCGGCCAGCTTTTTGTCGTTGGCGTCACTGATGATCTCGTCGGCGCGGTCGCTGGCCTTCTGCAGCAGCTCGTTGGCATCCCGGATGATGTCGTCGCCGCGCAGATTTGCACGGTGCAGGATGTCTTCTGCCTTCTGGTTGGCCTCGCGGATGACATTTTCGCCCATGCGCTGCGCATTGATGAGGGCGCTCTTGAGCATATCGCCGTCTGCCTCATAGCTCTGCATATTGCGGCGCAGGGTCTCGTTCTCGGCAGTCAGGTCGGCTACCTGCTTGCGCAGGGCCTCCATCTGCTCCGCATCCTGCCCGAGCTGCTGTTCTACCTTATCCAGAAAGTGGTCAACATCCTCGGTACGGTAGCCGCGGAGATTCTTTTCGAATTGGACAGAGCGCACGTCCTGCGGTGTCAGCATAATGATCTCCTCCATTTTATCCAGTTGTCCTTCTCAATATTGGAAGAACTCAATGATTTGTCGGTCTTTTTTGCTCTTGCCCGGCAGGGCTGTGAGGCGGAAGCGCCCTTTTCCCCGCACTGTGAACACATCAGATTCGTATACCGGCGCATGGGCGCTGGAAACAGGCAGATGGTTGATTTCTACCCTTCCCGCTGCCACAAGCTCTGCGGCCATGCCCCGGCTGCACCGCAGCATGGCGGCAAGTACGGCATCCAGACGCAGCGACGATACGGTCGCGGTCTGTAACCGGCGCTCTGCCTGTGCAAACTCCGGTACTTCGTCCAGCGCCAGCTGCTGAGCCGTCACCTCGGTGCGGCCCACACTGCGCAGCTCCTGACAGATAAGGGCTGCAGCAGGCTCCAGCGCGAATAGATAAGCGGTACCCGGCTCCTCCGGCGGCAGGACGATGTCGCCCAGCGCCTCGCGGCGAAGCTCGAGCCCCATCAGGCTGCCCAGATAGTCCTTATGGACGGGCAGCTGCGCCCCGGCCAGCGCACGACACCTGAGCCGGACGCAGCAGACAGGGCTTGCAGGGTAGCAGTCTTCCGGCTCGAGGCAGAGCACCCGGCGCTCGGCGTCGGGCCAGCCGCCCTCGAAGCGGCAGCTTTCCTCCGGCGCACCGGCACGGTTGAGTGCCGCCTGCGCCAGCTGCTGTTCCCTGTCGCTCAGAAACGCCGAATAACGGGCGATGCCCCGGCCAAAAGCGGCGCGGGCCAGGTCCTCGACATGACGCATGAGGAAGCGTTCCTCATCGTTCTGCGCCGGGACGAAGCCCCGCACGGCACTTTGCTGGGTATCAATAGAACGCGCCATTGTTCTCCAGCTCGTCCAGCAGGTCGCCCATGATGTCTACATTGTAGGGAGTAATGATGAAGGTGCTGTTGGCCACCCGCTTGATCTGGCCGTTGTTGGCGTAGGCCACACCAGAGAGGAAGTCCACCAGACGGCGGGAAACTTCCTTGTTGGTGGATTCCAGATTCAGCACGACGGTGCGCTTGTTGTTCAGGTGGTCTGCAATGGTGCTGGCATCCTCGAAGTGCTCGGGCTTGACCAGAACGACCTTGAGCTGGGTGGTAGCATGGATGTTGACCACCTTGCCGTTCCGCTTGGGAGCCGCACCCGCTTCGGGCTCATCCTCTTCCTCGTCGCCTGCGACGCCGAGACCGCTGTTGTTATTCACCATCTGAGGGCCGTCGTCCATGTACTGATCGTCGTAATCGTCCTCACTGCCGAAAAGTCCTTTTTTCAGGCTGTCCACAAAAGACATAGAAACTTGCTCCTTTCATTCGGGCAGCTCACGCTGCCTGGCACCCCTTTGTGAAAAAGAGTTGCTAATAGCTTTTTCTATTATCTGATTTTTTGCGTCAGATGTCAATAACTACAAAAGCTTTCCATCATACAAATTTTGTCCGGAGACGATGATCTCGTCGTAAAGGCGGACTTCGCTGACGGTTTTTGTCTTATCCGAGCTGCTGGGCATGACGATGCGGTACTCGCCGTCCGTCACCAGCGGATGGTCATTATCCACGGGGTCGATCTTGCAGAAACGGGCAAGATTGCCGTATTTGACATAGACGCCCGGGATGTAGTTCTCGCCCTGTGTCTCAGACTCGGTACCGTCTTCTTTCAGGTAATGGATAGCGTCGATGGGGACGCGCAGGCCGGTGGTCTCGCCCACGATGATCTGGGCGCTGGCCCGGTTGAGCCGCAGCACATCGCCGTTGATGATCTCGCAGGTGATGACGAAGCGGGCCAGACCGGTCGCTTCGTCGATGGTCACCTCGGAGACGGAGGCTTTGAGGGGCGTTTCCATCTGGCCGGGGAACTTTATCTTCACCGAGCGGGTCAGGGGCTTGCCGTTGTCGCCCAGCAGCTTCTCCCCTTCCTTGGCCGAACAGAGGCCGACGTACCGCCACGCAAAGCCCGAGACGATCTTGCCCGCGCAGCCGTCCAGCGGCAGTTCAGGGTCAGAGTTCAGATACGCCTGCAGGTCGGTGGTGTTCAGTGCGAGGATGTCGTCTGCCCCGGCGTTGAGCCGCCCGGTGGCAGAGCTGCGGATGAAGTAACCCGTCTGAGGGGCGGTGATCTGGGTAGGCTCTCCCAGCTGGGCCTGCACCTGTGCCGACTGCTCGGTGAGGGAGGCGATCTGGGCCGAGAAGTCCGAGACTTCACCGGTGATGACCCAGAGCTTGTTCTGAGCGAGGATGTAGTTTTCTTCGCCCTGGGCTGTCTCGTCGTAGGCAGAGCTGTCCAGCGCATCCATCATATCATAAAGCGCGGAAGCCCGCTCTTTTTTCAGGGAATCCAGCTGGGTGGCGGTGGTATTCTGAGAGCGCTGCAGAAGCTCGATCTGGTCGTTCAGGCTCGTGAGCTGCTGGCGGAGGCCCGCCTGTTCCGGGCTGCTGTAGATCTCCGCTACCGCAGCCCCTGCCGAGACGCGCTCGCCGTCGGCCGCGAGATAGCCCAGCGTTCCGCCGCCGGGAACATAGACCTCATCGAAGAGGAGAACTCCGTCGGCGTCCACCGTATCCGCCACGGTGGCAAGAAGCGCCGTCTCGTAGGTGTTGGGCGGAAAGAGCACCTGCAGGGCCTGATAGCCCACATAGATGCCCGCCAGCACCACGACGGCGATGACGAAGCCTGCCAGCTTGCCCAAAGCGCTGGACGCGCCGGGATCAGAGCGTGGTCTATCCATCATAAAGGTCACCCTTTCGCTAAAAATTCTTGGGTCAGCTGCACGGCCCGGGCTGTAACATCCGGCGCAGAGGCGTCCAGCCAGACCACGCCGTCCATATGGCGGAACCAGGTCAGCTGGCGCTTGGCGTAGTTGCGGGAGGCCTGCTTGAGCTTTTCGGTGCAGGCATCCAGCATGGCCGTCCCCTCAAAATAAGGGAAGAACTCCTTGTAGCCGATGGCCTGCGCTGCCGTGCGGTAGGTCTGGCGGTGGTCATAGACCAGCTTTGCCTCATCGAGGAGGCCGGCGTCCAGCATCTTGTCCACCCGCAGGTCGATGCGGCGGTAAAGCTGGGCGCGGTCAGGAAAGTCCAGCCCCAGCACCAGCGAACGATAGGGCCGCTCCAGCGGGAGGGACTGGGCTTTCTGCTCGCTCAGACGCTTGCCGGTGGCCCGGAAATGTTCCAGCGCCCGCAGGACCCGCACCTGATTGTTCGGATGGATGGCGGCGGCGGCTTCCGGGTCGGCGGCCTGCAGCTCTTTGTACATGGCCTCCGGGCCTTTTTCGGCCAGCTCTGCGGCCAGCTGTTCCCGCAGGCCGTCCGGCGTTTTCTCAGCGGCGAAGCGGACACCGTACAAAAAGCTCTGGACATAGAGGCCCGTGCCGCCCACGAGGATAGGCAGACGGCCCCGGGCGGAAATGTCCGCCTCGAGCGTTCCAGCCAACGTCACGAAATCTGCCACGCTGAAGGGCTCATCCGGCTCCAGAATATCCACCGCATGGTGCGGGATGCCGTGGGTCTCTTCGGGCGCAACCTTCGCCGTACCGACGTCTAGTCCTTTATAGATCTGCATCGAGTCGGCGCTGATGACTTCGCCCTCGAAAGCTTCGGCCAGCGCCACGCCGAGAGCGGTCTTGCCGGTGGCAGTGGGGCCGACGACGGCCAGCACCGGATGCTTCTGATTTTTATCACACGATTCGGCCAAACTGCTTTTCCAGCTCCTTTCGGGTGAGTTTGAGAACGCAGGGGCGCCCATGGGGGCAGAAGGGAGGCACTTCGCCGGAGAGAATTTTTTCGGCCAGCGCCATCAGCTCCTGCGGCGAGGTGTGGTCGCCCGCCTTGATGGCGGCGCGGCAGGAGATGGAATGGAGCACCCACTCTGTCCGCTCGTTCAACGCGTCGCGGCTGCCGTGGGCCAGCTTTGCCGCCAGCTCGACCAACAAATCTTCGGCACTGCTCTGCTCCACATCAGCGGGGACCGAGCGCAGGCAGACCGAGCTGCCGCCGAAATCGCTCACCTCGAGGCCGGCGCTTTCCAGCAGGTCGAGGTTGGCCAGCAGAGCGGTCTTTTCCTCGGCGGAGAGTTCCACCACCAGCGGCTCCAAGAGAAGCTGACTGGGGACATCGCCGTAGTGGGCGGCCAGTTTCTCGAAGAGCTGGCGCTCATGGGCGGCGTGCTTGTCAATGATGCAGATCTCGTCGCCCCGCTCCGCGAGGATATAGGTGCGGAAGATCTCGCCCACATACCTCAGAGACTCCGGGCCATCCTGAACGTCAAAGCCCAGCTGCTCCGGGGCTGCGCTCTGCTGAGGTTCATCCGAAGCCTCCGGCAGCGGCGGACGCTCCGGTTCATCCGGGGCAGGCTCCCACGCTGCCATGTGATCTCGGGTGACATCCGGCAGGTCGATGTCTGCCTCGATGTCCAGCTTTGACTCACTGGATGCAGCCCGGAAGGGCGGCGGCTCAAGGACACTTTCCTTCTGCGGCGGCTCAGGACTGTGAAGGGCAGCGTTCATCGGAAGAGGCTCGAAGGCCGCAACCGTTGTCCATGTGTGTTCCGATTCCGGCGCAGCCTTTTCCGGGGCTTTTACGGGCAGCGGGAGGATGTCCCGCTCCGGGGCAGAGGGCTGTGTCGTGCGGGGTGTCACAGACGCTGCCGGTGCCGCTGGGCGGAGAGGTTTTTCCTCCGGATGCGGCAGGCTTCCCGGCTCTGCCTGACCCGAAATCACCGCCGAAAGTCCTGTAAAGTTATTATTCTTTACAGGACTTTCTTCTTTATTTCCGCTATTTTCATGTTTGTTGGATACATTATTCTTTTTCTCACTGTCAAAGACAAACTGTCTCTCCCCTGTACCAGGCTGGCTCAGCGCCAGCTTGACAGCATGGTAGATGAGGTCGAAGATGTCGTTTTCCCGGGCAAAGCGGACTTCTGTTTTTGCCGGATGGACGTTGACATCCACAAGGTCGGCAGGCATCTCAAGAAGCAAGATCCCTCCAGGAAACTTGCCCTGCATCGTGGTACCCTTGAACGCCATCTCCATGCCCGCCATCATGGTGCGGTTGCGGACATAGCGGCCATTGATATAGAAATACTGCATACTGCGGCTGGCGCGGCAGCTGCGGGGCTGGGTGATGAGACCCCAGACGCGGTAGACGCCCTCGCGGTTATCCACCTCCACGAGGTCACGGCTGAACTCCCGGCCCAGCACGGCATAAGCCGCGCTGCGGAGCTGGCCGTCACCGGGGGTGACATACTGCAGTTTGCCTTCGCGGATGAACTTGAAGCTCACCTCGGGGTGGCTCAGGGCCACATGGCCCACGATGTCGGCCACGAAAGTACCCTCGCTGGAATCCTTTTTGAGGAATTTCATCCGGGCAGGAGTATTGAAAAAGAGGTCACAGACCCGGATGGTGGTGCCGACGCCTCGCGCACCCGGCTCGATGGGCTGCTCTTCCCCGCCCTCGATACGGTAGAGGGAAGCGCACTCGTCGGCCTCGGTGCGGGTGAGCACTTCGACGCGGGCCACGCTGGCGATAGAGGCCAACGCTTCGCCGCGGAAGCCCAGCGTGTGGATGCTGGTGAGGTCGTCTTCCGTCCGAATCTTGCTGGTGGCATGGCGGATGAAAGCCGTGGGGATGTATTTTGCCTCGATGCCGGTGCCGTTGTCGCTGATTTCAATCAGACGGACGCCGCCCGACTCGATCGAGACGGTGATTTGAGACGCACCGGCGTCGATGGAGTTTTCCAGAAGCTCCTTGACGACCGATGCGGGCCGCTCAACCACCTCACCGGCGGCGATAAGTTCTGCCGTGTGCTTGTCGAGAACGTGTATCTCTGCCATTCGTTTCCCTCCGTTTCAAATAAAATCAGCCATTCAGGCTGCCGCTCAGGGTCTTTTTCAGCTCATACAGGAAGTTCAGTGCCTCGATGGGGGTCAGAGTCTCAACGTCCAGTGCCTCGAGCTTTTCCATCATCTCGCTGGGGACGGCAGGCGAAGAATACTCCTGCAGGGCGTCGAAATCCATCTGCTCCACCTTGTTCTTCGGGGCAGACGCTTCCAGAGTGCGCAGCACCTCGTGGGCGCGGCGCGTCACGGTGCCGGGCAGACCGGCCAGCTTCGCCACCTCGATGCCGTAGCTGTCATCGGCGGGGCCGCGGATGATGCGGCGGAGGAAAGTGATATCTTCTCCCCTCTTTTTGACCGCGATGTTGTAGTTTTTGACGCCCTCGATGGCCCCTTCCAGGTCAGTCAGCTCGTGGTAATGGGTGGCGAAGAGGGTCTTGCAGCCGAGGCCCTTGGCCGGGTCGGAGATGTGCTCCACCACGGCCCGGGCGATGCTCATGCCGTCGAATGTGGAGGTGCCGCGGCCAATTTCGTCCAGCACAACGAGGCTCTTGGGTGTGGCGTTCTTGAGAATTTCGGCCACCTCGGTCATCTCGACCATGAAGGTGGACTGGCCGGCGGCAAGGTCGTCCGAGGCGCCAATGCGGGTAAAGATGGCATCCACGACGCCCACATGACAGCTGGACGCTGGGACGAAGGAGCCGATCTGTGCCATCAGAGCGATAAGGGCGTTCTGGCGCATATACGTCGATTTGCCTGCCATATTCGGGCCAGTGATGATGAGACAGCGGTCAGTGGTGCAGTTGAGCCTGGTATCGTTGGGGACGAAGAGGCTGCCTTTCAGCATCTGCTCGACCACCGGGTGGCGGCCCTCGGTGATGGTAAGCTCGTCGCTGTCATCCACCACAGGGCGGCAGTAGTTGTTTTCAGCGGCCACCTGCGCCAGCGCCGCCAGCACGTCCAGCTCGGCCACAGCATTTGCCGTCCGCTGGATGCGGTCGAGCTGACCGCCGATCGTTTCCAGCAGTTCCGAGAAGAGCCGGTGCTCCAGCGCAATGAGACGCTCATGCGCACCTAAAATCTTGCTTTCCAGCTCTTTCAGCTCCTGGGTGATATAGCGCTCACCGGAGGTGAGGGTCTGCTTGCGGATGTAGGTCTCAGGGACCATGGATTTATAGGAGTTGCTGACTTCGATGTAGTAGCCGAAGACGTGATTGTAGCCGATTTTCAGCTTGGGGATGCCGGTCTCCTGCCGCAGGCGCGTTTCCAGCTGAGCGAGGACGCCCTTGGTGTTGTCCCGGATGGAGCGCAGCTCGTCTACCTCGGGATGGTAGCCTTTGGCGATGACGCCGCCGTCCTTGAGGGTGGAGGGCGCTTCCGGGTCGATGGCGGCAAGGATGGCCGTCTTCACATCGTCCAGCAGGTCGATTTGTCCCGCAAGCGCAGTCAACTCCGGGCAGCTGCAGCTCTCGGCCTGCGCCCGCAGTTCCGGCAGGCGCTCACAGGTCTGGGCCATCGTATAGATCTCCTTGGGGGTGGCGGAGCCGTAGACCGCGCGAGTCATCAGGCGCTCGAGGTCGGCGATGTAGTGGAGCTGTTCAATCAAATCGCCCCGCTGCATGGTCTGGTTCACAAGGCTTTCCACCGCGTTGAGGCGGCGGTTGATGGCGGCGCTGGAAATGAGCGGCTGCTCGATCCAGCTGCGGAGCATCCGCTTGCCCATGGCGGTGCTGGTCTTGTCCAGCACCCAGAGCAGCGTTCCCCGCTTTTCGCGGCCCCGCAGCGTCTCGGTGAGCTCGAGGTTGGCCCGGGTGACCTGCGACAGCCGCATGAACTGGGCTTCATTATACGTGATGACCGTTTTCAGGCGCTCGACGCCTTTAATTTGCGTATCATGGAGATATTCCAGCAGCGCGGCCATTGCAAAGCGGACAAGGCCGTCTTCTGTGATACCGGTCTTTGCGGCCCAGTCGCGGCCAAACTGGTTCTCGAGGGAAATGGCCACGAGGCCCGGGGCGTACCGCTCCTCTTCCACCAGCTCGACGGCGCAGTTCATATTCTTTTTGATGTAGGCAGTGATCTCCCGGCAGTCCAGCAGGCCCGGATTCATCAGCACCTCGCTGGGGTTGTAGCGGCAGAGTTCCGCAATGACCGCCGGGGCGATCTTCTCCCGCTTGAGCTCTGTGATATGGGCCGTGCCGGTGGAAACGTCCGCGAAGCAGAGGCCTGCTGCGCCGCCTTTCAGGAAAATACTCGCAATGTAGTTGTTTTTGTCATCCTGAAGCATACTGCTCTCAATGACGGTGCCGGGCGTGACCACGCGGATGATGTCGCGCTTGACGAGGCCCTTGGCCTTTGCCGGGTCTTCCACCTGCTCACAGATGGCGACCTTATAGCCCTTCGAGATGAGGCGGGCCACATAGCCCTCGTAGCTGTGGAACGGTACACCGCACATGGGTGCGCGCTCTTCAAGGCCGCACTGCTTGCCCGTGAGGGTCAGATCCAACTCCCGCGAAGCTGTGAGCGCATCGTCGAAGAACATCTCGTAGAAGTCACCGATGCGGTAGAATAGAATCTCATCCTTATGTTGTTTTTTGATCTCCAGATATTGCTGCATCATGGGCGAAAGCTCTGCCATGACTGTTCACCTTCCTCCCCTAGTTGTCGGTTTGCCATCCAAAACCGCCTGTTGCAAGCAAAACGCGGCCCTGCATTGCACAGCCGCGTTTTGTGTTTCATGGTTTAAGCCTTAGTGGCAGCCGCCGCAGGTGGAGCAGCTACCGGTGCAGGAAGCGGAAGGCTCCTGCACGGTCATGGGGTCGCCGCCGTTCATTGCAGTGTTGATGATGGCGTCGATATAGTTCACGAGGGCCTCACAGTCGCGCTTTGCCTCGTTGTAAGCCACCATGCCGTCGTCGGCCATAATCTTGCCGTAGAGGTCGTTCACCTTCTCGTTCAGCTCGGCGATGCGCTCATCGCTGCGCTCGGGCTTGCCGATCTCATTGTTCAGGTCCATACGGGCCAGATTGAACTCACCGATGAGGTTCTGCAGCTCCTCGTCCTTGTCGTTCATCTTGCGGGCCTGGTCCATAGCCAGATAGCGGGAGTCGGTCTGAAGTGCCATGGCGGCACGCTTGAAAAGGTCGATGCAATCCATTGTAATAGTCTCCTTTTATCGTTCCTGTGTTATATATTAGGATGGTGTATCCAGAATATCATTATTCAACCAATTCGCCCAGCAGGACGGTGGCACGGGCGCCCGTGAGGCGCACCATCGCATAGCTTCCCATGAGGGCGGGGTCAGCCTTGAACTCGACGGTAAGGTTGTTGTCGAGACGGCCCGAGAGGGTGCCTTCATTGCGGCCATAGCCCTCCACGAGGACGCGGACGGTCTGGCCCACCTGAGCCTTCACGAGGGCCATTGCGATGTCGTCCTGAACTTTGAGCAGGCGGGTCATACGGTCGGTCTTCTCCTTGCGAGGGGTGGGGTCGGGCATATCTGCCGCCTTGGTGCCGGTGCGCTTGGAGTAGATGAAGGTGAACAGCTGCATATAGCCCACCTTCTGCACCAGCTCAAGGGTTTTCTGGAAGTCCTCTTCGGTCTCACCGGGGAAGCCCACGATGATGTCGCTGGAGAAGGTAATGCCGGGGACCTTCTTCCGGGCATACTCGATGAGTTCGAGGTAGTGCTCCACGGTATAGTGACGGTTCATCTGGACAAGCAGACGGTCAGATCCGCACTGCACCGGCAGATGCAGATGCTTGCAGATCTTCGGCTGGGCCGCGATGGTGTCGATGAGCTTGAAGCTGGCGTCCTTCGGGTGGCTGGTCATGAAACGGATGTGGTAGTCGCCCGGGACGGTGCAGAGCAGGTTGAGCAGGTCGGAGAAATCCACCTGCTCCTCGAGGCCCTTGCCGTAGCTGTTGACATTCTGGCCCAGAAGGGTGATCTCCTTATATCCTGCCTCCACGAGACTCTTGAACTCGGCGAGGATGTCGCCGGGCTTGCGGCTCTTTTCGCGGCCGCGGACATAAGGCACGATGCAGTAGGTGCAGAAGTTGTCACAGCCATACATGATGGGCAGCCAGGCACGGAACTCGCTCTCACGGCGGATGGGGATATTCTCCACGATGACGGGGCGCTGAGCCGGCTCCATGAGCACCCGCTTGTGCTTCTGCAATTTCTGAGCGATGAGCTGGGGCAGCGTGTCGATGCCGTCCACACCGAAAACGAGGTCCACGTAGGGGTAGCTCTGGCGCAGCTTTTCTACAACGTGCTTCTGGTTGGCCATGCAGCCGCAGAGGCCGATGATGAGGCCGTGCTTCTTCTCTTTCAGGCCCTTGAGAGCGCCCACGTTACCGAAAACACGCTGCTCGGCGTGCTCACGGACGGCGCAGGTGTTGAAAAGGATGAGGTCGGCGTCCTCAGGTTTGTCACACAGGCCGTAGCCGATGTCCATCAGCACACCCTTGATGCGCTCGCCGTCGTTGACATTCTGCTGACAGCCGTAGCTGTGGACGAAGGCCAGCGGCGGGGTGTCATAGGCCAGCTTGACCAGCTCTGCCGCCGCGTTGTTATGTTCAAATGCTATGTACTCCAATGAAACCATCCTTCTCTGCCGCTGGGGACACACCTCCGGCAGCAGACATACTGATACTATAAAGAAAGCTCTTTATAGTATACCCTTTTTGGCCTTGGAGGGCAAGAGTTTATTTTTACTGAGCCTGCTTGCCGGCGCACGCCTCGCACAGGCCGAACAGCACCACGGCGCAGTCCTGCACGACGCCCTTCTGGCTGCGCACCAGCTTCATCACCTGCTTTTCGTCCACGTCAGCGTCCACGACGCCACCGCAGCAGTTGCAGTAGAGGTGGCTGTGCCAGCCCAGAGTGTGGTCGAAGCGGTCAGCCTTGCCCGGGATGGAGACGCGGCGGACGCGGCCTGCATCTACGAGACTGTTGAGGTTGCGGTAGACGGTACCAAGGCTCAAGCCGGGACATTCCTTGGCTGCGAGGTCAAAAATCTCCTCGGCGGTAGGATGGTCGCAGAGCTGCTCCACCTTCTGCAGCACCAGCTCGCGCTGTTTGGAATAACGCATGGTCTTTCTCCTTTTTATGATGGGGTGTGTATCGGGATAAAGGCCGGGTTCAGAGCTTGTCTTCCCCCTTGATCTTCGCCCAGTAGGCCCGGGCGGCCTGTTCGGTGCGGTTGTCGCCGAACGTATAGTATTTCACGTCCTTGAGCAGGTCGGGCAGATATTGCTGGTCCACCCAGTGGTTCTCATAGTCGTGGGCGTACTTGTAGTTCTGGCCCTTGACGGCAGCATCCTCGCCGTCGAAGTGCTTGTTCTGCAGCTGGCGCGGAATGGGGCCGGTACGCCCCGCCTGCACATCGGCGATGGCCGCATTGATGGCGTCGTGGGCGCTGTTGGATTTTGGGCTGGTTGCCACGAGAATGACGGCATCGGCCAGCGGGAGCCGGGCTTCCGGCAGACCCACCATGTTGGCTGCGTCCACTGCCGCCTTGACGATGGGGATGATCTGCGGGTATGCAAGGCCCACGTCCTCACAGGCGCAGACCATCAACCGGCGGCAGGCCGAGGGCAGGTCGCCCGCTTCCAGCAGACGGGCCAGATAGTGGAGGGCCGCGTTGGGGTCAGAGCCGCGCATGGACTTCTGGTAGGCCGACACGATGTCGTAGTGGTCGTCGCCGTCCCGGTCGTACCGCATGGCCGTGCGGCGGGTGACCTGCTGTATCATCTCGAGGGTGATGTGCTTTCCGGTTCCGTCCACGGGGGCCGCCGTCACCACGAAATCGAGACAGCCCAGCGCCTTGCGCAGGTCGCCGCCCGCACTCTCGGCGAGGTAGGCGCAGGCATCCTCGTCCATCACGACAGGCTGTGATTCCGACTCCGAGAGCTTTTTCAGGGCGTTGCGGATGCCCCGCTCCACATCGGCGGCGGAGAGGGACTTGAACTCGAACACCGTACAGCGGGACAGCAGTGCATTATAGATGTAAAAGTAAGGGTTCTCGGTGGTGGATGCAATAAGGGTGACAGAACCGTCCTCGATGCACTCCAGAAGGCTCTGCTGCTGCTTTTTGTTGAGGTACTGTATCTCGTCGAGGTAGAGCAGGATGCCCCCTGCCCCGGCCAGTGTGCCGATGTCCTTCAGCACTGCTTTGATGTCACCGGTGCCGCAGGAAGTGCCGTTGAGCTTATGGAGGGTCATGCCGCTGTTCTCGGCGATGATGCGGGCGACGGTGGTCTTGCCCGTGCCGGAGGGGCCGTAGAAGATCATGTTGGGGATACGACCGCTCTCGATGGTGCGGCGGAACACCTGTCCCTCGGCCAGAAGATGCTGCTGGCCGCAGACATCAGCCAGCGTTTTGGGGCGCAGACGCTGCGCCAGCGGTTCGTTCATGGGTCTTCCCTCCAAAAATGATCATGAGAATCCTTCTCTTTTATAGTATAGCGCATTTTGCACGCCGCGGCAAGAGAAATAATGAAAATGATTCTCAGATAAACGACAAAGCATTTACAAATTTCGCAAAACATGATATGCTTGTGCCATTCCAATCAAGAAATGAGGGGAAATGTATGCGCGGAAAGAACGTCCCCGCCGAAGACCTGACGGCCAAAAAAGAGCTGGCTCTGGAGGTCATCCGGCGGCTCAAGGCAGAGTATCCCGACGCAGGCTGCACGCTGGACTACGACCACGCCTGGCAGCTGCTGGTGAGCGTCCGGCTGGCGGCCCAGTGTACCGACGCCCGGGTGAATATCGTGGTGCAGGACCTGTTTGCAAAATATCCGTCGGTGGCCGCACTGGCCGAGGCGGAGCCCGAGGACATCGAAGCCATCGTCAAACCCTGCGGGCTGGGCCGCAGCAAGGCCCGGGACATCTCAGCCTGTATGCGGATGCTGCGGGACAAGTACGACTGCAAGGTACCTACGACCTTTGAGGAACTGCTGGCACTGCCCGGCGTGGGCCGCAAGAGCGCGAATCTCATCATGGGCGACGTGTTCGGCAAGCCCGCCATCGTCACCGACACCCACTGCATCCGCCTGTGCAACAAGATCGGCCTTGTGGACGGCATCAAGGAACCGCAGAAGGTGGAGATGGCGCTCTGGAAGATCGTCCCGCCTGAAGAGGGCAGTGATCTGTGCCACCGTTTCGTGATGCATGGCCGGGCCGTCTGCAATGCCCGGAAGCCGGAGTGCGAAAAATGCTGTCTTTCGGACATCTGCCGCTACGCGCGGGAGGAAGCATCCAACGTCTGATTTTACATATTTCAGGAGGTTTTTCTTATGTTTAGTTTTATCTTCAGTCTTCTCATCGGTGCGCTGGCCGGTTACATTGCAGGCCGCATCATGGGCAGTGAGACCAGCGCCCTGCGCAACATCGTGCTGGGCATCCTGGGCAGCTTTGTGGGCGGCATCCTCTTCGGCCTCGTGGGCCTGTCCGCTACCGGCCTCGTGGGTGAGATCATCGTCTCAGTCATCGGAGCCTGTGTCTGCATCTGGGCTGGCCGCAAGCTGTTCAAGTAAGCAGTCCATCTTGAAAAAACCACAGCTTTCGGGGGTGAAAGCTGTGGTTTTTTCGTTTCTGCCCGATGTCTTTTTCTCTCGAACTATGCTATAATAAGGTTCGTGTCTGAAATTGGAAAGGAGCTTTTCTCATGGAAACTACGCATGAGTCGTCGAACCAGACTCTCCGCTCCGCACAGCCCGCCAAACCCTACGCTTTCAGCCGCAAGGTGTTCTGCGAGGGGATGCGGGACGGTGTGCCGATCGCGCTGGGGTATTTTGCGGTGTCGTTCTCGCTGGGCATCGCGGCCCGGACGGCGGGCTTTACACCCCTGCAGGGCTTCGTGGCCAGCCTGCTCAACAATGCTTCGGCGGGCGAGTACGCCGCCTTTGCCCTCATTGCCAGCGGCGCGACCTATCTCGAGGTAGCCATCATCACCCTCATCGCCAACGCCCGCTATCTGCTGATGAGCTGTGCTCTGGCCCAGCGGTTCGCCCCCGGTACACCGTTTTTCCACCGGCTTATCATCGGCTATGACGTCACTGACGAGCTGTTCGGCATCACCATTGCCCGGCCGGGTTATCTGAACCCCTTCTACACCTACGGTGCCATCGCGCTGGCCGCGCCGGCGTGGGCTTCGGGTACGGCGCTGGGCATCATCGCGGGCAATCTGCTGCCCCTGCGGGCCGTCAGCGCACTGAGCGTGGCGCTCTACGGCATGTTCCTCGCCATCATCATTCCTCCGGCCCGGAAAGATAAGATCGTGGCCGCGCTGGTAGCCATCAGCTTTGCGCTGAGCTTTGCCTGCACCTATCTGCCGGGCATCTCCGCCCTGTCGGGCGGTACCCGCACCATCATCCTGACAGTGGCCATTTCCTGCGCAGGTGCGCTGTTATTCCCCGTCAAGACCCAGAGTGAGGAGGCTGAACAATGATTCGCAGCAACTGGCTTTACATCGCAGTGATGTTCGCCGTATCCTACACCATCCGCATCCTGCCGCTGACCCTCATCCGGAAGCCTATCAAAAACCAGTTCATCCAGTCGTTCTTGCACTACGTCCCTTACGTCACTCTGGCGGTCATGACCTTCCCGGCCATCGTCAACGCCACCCAGAGTCCGGCAGCTGGTGCGGTGGCGCTGGTGGTAGGCATTGCGGCGGCATGGTTCGGAGCCAGCCTGTTCCAGGTGTCGGTGGCCTGCTGCGCCGTCGTCTTCGTGCTGGAACTGATCCTTGTTCACTGAGGTGACTGCCCTATGAAACGAGTCCTTGTAACCGGCGCAGGCGGCTTTGTGGGCGCGCGCATCCTCGATATGTGGCGGGGGAAGTTTGCGCTCTGTGCCTTTCCGTCCGACACCCTGCGCACTGCCGATGAAAACGCGGTGCGGCGCTTCATTTTGAAGGAGCACCCGGACGTCATCGTCCACACAGCGGCTCTCTCCAACACCCAGTACTGCCAGCAGGAGCCGGAGGATTCCTTCCGCGCCAACGTCCTGCTGCCCGAGTGGGTAGCGAAGGGAGCGGAGGAGGTGGGCGCAAAGCTGCTCTCCTGCAGCTCCGACCAGGTGTATGCAGGCGTGACGCAGCGGGGGGCGCTGGCGGAGACGCTGCCCCTCTCCCCTTCCAACGTCTACGGACAGCACAAGCTCGAGGCCGAGGCCCGGGTTCTGGCCCGCTGCCCGGATGCTGTGGCGCTCCGCCTGCCCTGGATGTACGACCTCCCGGGCTATCATCTGCCCATCCGGGGCAACCTGCCGCTGAACATCCTGAAAGCGGCAAAGACCGGTGAAGTGCTGCGCTTTTCGCGCAATGACTACCGGGGCGTGGGCTATGTGCGGGAGGTCATCGAGAACCTCGTCCCTGCGATGGAGCTGCCCGGCGGTGTCTACAACTTCGGCAGCGAGTGCGACGGAGATATGGTCGAGACTGCGCGATGCTTCGCCAATTTACTGCAAGTGGATGTGAAGATTGAGGAATCCGATCTCACCCGCAACCTCGCGATGGATACCGGGAAGCTCCGGGCTCACGGCATCGAGTTCTCCTCGACGTGGGGCGCACTTCGGGTGTGTCTCGGAGATTACCGACTTGGGTATTTGATGTAAAAAAGGGAAGGGGCTGCCCAATGCTAGGTATCCGTAAAACAGTTTTCGAGAAATGACACGGTAACTGCCTGTCAGGATTGGTTACGAGTACCCAGCTAGGCCGAGGAAGCACCAAGTCCCATGTCTGCACCGTCAAGGTGTTGGGCATGGGGCTTTTTGCATTTCAGGAACGTGTACGCCTCTGGCAAGGTGTAACACACTAGACTTTGTACCAAAGTCGTGAGCCAAAGGTGCTGCGCCCCTTAGAATCCCTGCTCACATCGCCTGTGGGCGATGTGGATTCGCCGCATAGAAGAAAGCTCTCACAAAGGCGCACCCCGGCTGTTTGCGGCGAGGAAAAGGCACTTCTGCGGAAGTGTAATAACCCACTATGACACTTTCATCCTTGCGGCCTGCAAAGTGTAGTGGGCTCTCCGAGGGGAAACAGCTGTATAGAGTGCGTTTCGGACAAATCGCTGCGTACGTGCGTACGGAAGGTTGGTACGCACGTACGCAGTAAAACGGCCAAATTCTCGTATATATGGGTGGTCATTTGACCACGAGTGTGGTATACTTCACTTGGAAAACCAATTAAGGTAGATATAATGCACAGGGATGTGCTTTATATAATAAAAGCAGGATAAAAACGCAACGCATTTCTTTCTGAGAGATGCCAGAGCTGGTAGGTAGCCCAGCCGTCTACACCGCACGGTGTAGGTAAGTAACCTTCCCCTCCGGGTTGTCCGTTCCTGTAAGGATTTATTTCGGGAGGGTTTCGTTATGGACATTGATTCTACAAAGCTGACTGTATTTTTTGAGGCTCCATTCTGGATCGGAGTATTTGAACGTATTGAGAGAAGAAAGCTTTCAGTGTGTAAAGTCGTGTTTGGTGCAGAACCAAAGGAATATGAAGTCTGGGAATATCTGCTCAAAAATTACAGTCGGCTGCGCTTCAGTCCATCTGTTGAGACAGTTGTAAAGAAAGAGTCTGTGAACCCAAAGCGATTGCAACGGCAAATCCGAAAGGAAACAGTTGCCACAGGAATCGGTACAAAGTCACAGCAGGCGTTGCAAATGCAGCGAGAAGAAAACAAGCTGGTGCGAAAAGCACTTAGCCGTAAACAACGCGAAGCAGAAAAGCAGCGTCAGTTTGAATTGAAACAGCAGAAGCGAAAGGAAAAGCATCGGGGCAGATAATGCCCCTTTGCTTTTATCTGGCAGGGTTTGGGGCAGGCACGCCCCAACAAGAAGCAGTCCCAAAGGGGCAAGAATTTTCAAGTATTGAAAATTTGTGGCCACGGGACGATTCTTGCTCTCACGAAAACCCACACTTTTTAAAAATCCGCTTTTCACAGCCAAAGGAGGATGCACCATGAAAAAAGAAATCGAAGCCTTTGTCAATGCAGCCAGTGAGCAGGAGTTGGATGCTGCATGGAACAACCTCTCGGCAGAGGAACAGCGAGTTTTCGAGCAACTCATGGAGGAAGAACCACCCGAAGATGCATTGGCATTTTTCGCACAGCTGTATGACGATACCCCGAAGGAGCAAGCCAGCGAAACCGTGAGCATCTCTGAAAATGAAATCTATTTCAAGCGGCAGCCCTTGACCGAAGAGCAGAAGAAACACGGATCCTATGTAGATGAGAACGGCAATCTCCATGTCAAGAACCTGTCTGCATTCTGGATTCCTGAACTGACCACCACGGAGAAAGTCGGGCACACCACCTACACCGTGACCGGCAGCTATGAGGGCAAGGAATCCTTTTTGAAGAAGCTGGAGCGCATTGTTGCCAAGAACGCCCAGCAAAAATTTGAAGATGAGGGTGCAGACGAATGACAACTGCGTCCAATTCTGCTATACTTGACCCGGTAACCAATCCTGTACCGACAGTTGCTCCACAGAGTAAGGAGGACACAACAATGTCTGGAGCAACGAATAAAATCACCGCACTTTACTGCCGACTGTCGCAAGAGGACGCACGGCTCGGCGAAAGCCTGTCCATTGAGAACCAGAAGGCCATCCTTCTGGAATACGCCAAAAAGAACCACTTCCCGAACCCGGTGTTCTTTGTGGATGATGGCTACTCCGGCACGAACTATGACCGTCCCGGCTTCCAGAGTATGCTGACCGAGATCGAAGCGGGACATATAGGAATCGTCATCACGAAGGATTTGTCCCGACTGGGGCGCAATTCCGCCTTGACTGGTCTGTACACCAACTTTACCTTTCCCCAGTATGGCGTTCGCTACATTGCCATTAACGACAACTATGACACCATTGACCCGAACAGCGTAAACAACGATTTTGCAGGCATTAAGAACTGGTTCAACGAGTTTTACGCCCGCGATACCAGCCGCAAGATTCGGGCTGTTCAGAAGGCCAAGGGAGAGCGTGGAGTACCGCTGACGGTCAATGTGCCGTACGGCTATGTGAAAGACCCGGAGAACCCGAAACATTGGCTTGTTGATTCGGAAGCGGCTGCAGTCGTGAAGCGCATCTTCTCCATGTGCATGGAAGGCCGTGGTCCGACCCAAATTGCCAACCAACTGTGGGTGGACAAAGTTCTGACTCCTACCGCCTACAAGTTGAGCCATGGCCGGAGTACAAACGCACCTGCCCCGGAAGACCCTTATCGCTGGGATAAAAGAGCAGTAAGTTTGATTCTGGAACGCCGGGAGTACACTGGCTGCACAGTCAACTTCAAGACCTATACTAACTCTATCTGGGATAAAAAGAAACATCTGAATCCTGTAAAAAATCAGGCTATCTTCTCGGATACACATGAGCGCATTATCGACGATGATGTGTTTGAAAAGGTTCAGGAGATTCGTAATCAGCGTCACCGCATGACCCGGACAGGCAAGAGCAGCATTTTCTCCGGTATGGTCTACTGCGCTGACTGCGGTTCCAAGATGCAATATGGTTCGTCCAATCACAGGGACTTCAGTCAAGACTTCTTTGATTGCTCTCTGCACAAGAAGAACGGGAGCAAGTGCAAGGGACACTTCATCCGGGTAAAGGTTTTGGAGGGCCGTGTGCTAAGCCATGTTCAGCGGGTGACGGACTACATCCTCTGTCATGAGGACTACTTCCGCAAGGTCATGGAGGAGCAGCTTCGGGTGGAAAGCACCGAAAAGCTGACTGTCCTGAAGAAGCAGCTTGCCCGGAATGAGAAGCGGATCGCAGACCTCAAACGGCTGTTCATGAAGATTTACGAGGACAATGTTAACGGAAAGCTTAGCGATGACCGCTTCGACATGATGAGTCAGAGCTACAATGCCGAACAGAAGCAGCTGGAAGAGGAAGTTCTCTCCATCCAGCAGGAAATTGAAGTACAGGAACAGCAGATCGAGAATATTGAAAAGTTCGTCCAGAAGGCGCACAAGTACGTTCATATTGAAGAACTCACCCCTTATGCTCTCCGTGAACTTGTATCGGCCATCTATGTGGATGCCCCGGATAAGTCTAGCGGAAAGCGGGTGCAGCACATCCATATTAAGTACGATGGGCTGGGGTACATCCCTCTGGATGAACTGGAAGCAAAAGAAAAAGCGTGACCGAAGTCACGCTAAATCTTCCCCATTGTGGGAACTTTTGCAAATACTGTTTTATGGGAACTCTGCCAAGGCAGCCTCTTCCCCTTTTTATTATTTCCACAGATTTGCCGCGATCAGCTCCAGCACACTTCCCGCGATGCAGCGCGCCTTATCGGAGATGAGGAAGCAGTTTTCCAACTCCTCCCGGCGGGGGTCCACGTCAGCCACCTTGAAGCCGGGCGTGACGGGGTAGCCATCCCGCAGCAGACCGCGCAGGATGCCCGCAATGCGGGTCGTCACCGGAGTTCGGATACCGTCCGGCGTTTCGATTTCCGCGATCGTTTCACCCGCCGGCACAATATCTCCGATGGCACACACATTCCGGAAGATACCGGCCTTTTCTGCGTGGATGACACGCTCAGCACCATAGCCGCCGATGACTCCGGGGACGCCCGTGTTGGGGATGGCCGCACCCTCCCGGATGATACGGCCCAGACGGTGGCCACGCTTGGTCTCCACCACGAAATCAACATCCACACCGGCGGTAAAACCCGGGCCGAGCGCGATGGTCAGCGGAGCCATATCCCGCGTCGTACCGAGATTTTTCTTTGCAAGGATGGCATCAACGAGCGCGGTAGGCTGCACCTGCGGGATGAGCTCTCCCTTCGGGTCCACCATCACCGGCACATCGCCGCGATGCCAGATCACAACGGCCTCATCCAGCGTTTTTACAAGGGCAGCGCGCATTCCCTCCACGACAGCCCCGCCCTCATACACGGCCTCACTCACCGAAACTTGGCGGCGGATGGCGGCAGGATGCTCTGCTTCGAGCACAAGCACTTTCAATCCCGCCGACCACAGCCGATGGATGGTGCCGGTGGCGAGGTCGCCGCCGCCGCGCACCAGGATGACGTCATCACGCTTCATTATTTTCTTCCTCCTTGAGCAGCTGCAGGAACACGTTCATCGAGCCGCCGCAGGCAGCCAGCGCCGCATCGTCCTCTTTCGCGCTGGCCGAATACTCTGCCAGCTGACAGGGTGCAGCCTCGCCTGCCTGCATTTTTGATGCAAGCTGCTGCACACGGTATTCCATAATGCCGCCGCCCACACTGCCCACGGACCTGCCGTCCGGCAGCACCAACATCTTTGCTCCCACCTCCCGGGGGGTCGAACCGTGGCGGGAAACGATGGTCACAAGGACAGGAGCCTTCCCTTGTCCCGTGCAGGCATCCAGCGCATTCAGCAGCTCGGGCGGAAAGCCTTCCGTCTGCTGACGGCCATTTTTCACTTCAACGATCTCCGCGAGGATGGATAGTGCGATTTCCTGCGCTGTCTGCGCCTTGATGGCGAGGCCGATGGGGGCGTGGAGTGACTCAGCCTTTTCCGGGGCAGTTCCGGCCTCGATGAGCTGGCGGCGGACAAGGGCCGACCGGCTTCGGCTGCCCAGCATACCAACGTAGGCAAGTCGTTTCTTGTATATTTCGGTAAGACATTCCACGTCGAAGGAGTGGGCGCGGGTGGCGACAACAAAGTAGGTCTCCGCACTGCCCTCCACCTGCGTGAGATTTTCGGCATAAGGACCGCAGAGGACCTTTTCTGCTCCGGCGCGGCGAAGGGCGTCAGCGTACTCTGGCCGCTCCTCGAGACCGGTGACGGGCAGGCCCAGCATAACAGCCAGCCGGACGACGGACTCAGCCACATGGCCTCCGCCGCAGATGACGAGCCGGGGCGCGCCTCCGAATTTCTCGACGAAGATCCGCTTATTTTCCAGAGTCAGGATGCCGCTTGCACCACATCCGGCCAGCGCCGGGAGATTCCGGGCCAGCAGCCCCTCCGGTCTTGCGGGCCAGACGGGTACGCCTTCACAAAGAAGAAGCCTCGCTCCGCTTTCCGGCCCTTCCAGTACGGAGGCCAGCGTATGCTGCCCCTGTGTGCTGCGCAAAGCGTCCAAAAACTCACGAATCGACATAGAATTTCTCCATTATGGTTTATTGCTCCACCGGTGTGGCAGCATCGTAGCCCGCATTGTTCAACTGAGACTGCCACGCCTGCCAGTCCTCGGGCAACATCCGCCAGCCGAGCCCGCAGCCTGCCGTGATCTCACTGGGCAGCGGGATGAGCCGCCCCGGGATACCCCGGGCGGCACACTCTTTCTCCCAGCCCATCGCACGGGCAGTAGAGGCAAACGAAAGAACGATATATTGTCTTTTTCTGCGCATATCACCCCTCCTGGGCCAGCTCACAGACCGCCTCGGCGGCTTTGAGCACCTCGGTCTCTGTGTTCTGGTGGGAGAAGCTGAATCGCACCATCCCCTGCTCCACGGTACCGAGGGCTTTGTGGATGAGGGGCGCACAATGAGCGCCCGCCCGGACACAGATGCCATAGTCCTCCCAGAGGATGTCGGCGGCACGGGCTGCGTCCTCATCCCCGAAGTTCAGGGAGACGATGGGCGCGCGGTCTGTTTCGTCGAAACTACCGTAAATTTTTACACCGGGAGCATGGACGATTTTCTCATAAAACAGACGCGTCAGAGTCATTTCTTTTTCGTGCAGAGCTTCGACGCTCTGCGAAAGTATCCACTCCACACCTGCCCCGAGGCCCGCGAGGCCGGGAACATTCAGCGTCCCCGCTTCCAGCGCTGTGGGCATCTGAGAGGGGTGTGTTTCATCAAAACTGTGGATACCGCTGCCACCCACCACAAGGGGGGCCATGGTCAGCCCAGGGCGGACATACAGCCCGCCGGTCCCCTGCGGGCCCAGCAGCGCCTTGTGTCCGGTGAAACAGAGAACATCCACCCCCAGCGCCTGCACGTTGACAGGCCGTGCGCCCGCGGTCTGGGCCGCGTCCACGACCAGCGTAAGACCGTGTTTTTTTGCAAAAGTGGAGACGAACGCAAGGTCCGTAAGATTGCCTGTGACGTTGGAAGCATGCGTCACCACGACAAGACGGGTATTAGGGCGGAGAAATTTTTCGAACTGCTCATACCGCAGCCGCCCGGTGTCGTCCACCTCCACAAAACTCACTTCTGCGCCCTGCTCCCGCAGGCGATAAAGCGGCCGCAGCACCGAGTTGTGCTCGCAGACCGTCGTGATAACATGATCGCCGGGGCGGACGAGGCCGCAGAGCGCCGTGTTGAGCGCCTGGGTCACGTTGGCCGTGAAAGCAATGCAGTCCGGACCTTCTGCATGGAGAAGTGTTGCAAGTGTCTCACGGGCATGGTAGACGATACGGGCCGCGTGAAGGGTCGGCTCATGCGCCCCGCGGCCCGGATTGCCCGCATGTTCCAGTGCATCCAGCATAGCCTGGCCCACGCAGGGCGGCTTTTGCAGGGTGGTGGCGGCGTTGTCGAGGTAGATCACGGCTTGACCACGTTCCCGGCGTTCAGCATCTTCTCGGCGATAACGTACATATTCGTCACGCCGCCCACGGCCAGCTTCTCGGTCAGGCCGTAGAAGTTCAGGCAGGTGCCGCAGGTGAGGATCTCAACGCCCTCAGCCTCTAGCGCCTTGAGGTCGTCCAGCATGGGCGAACCCTCGCAGGTGAGGTGCGCACCGCCGTTATAGAGGAGGATCGTCTTGGGCAGCTTGTCCTGCTGGGTCAGCGAGAAGATAAAAGCCTTCAGCAGGGTCTTGCCCAGCTCCTCAGCACCCTCGCCCATCTTGTCGGACGCGATGACCACCACCGTATCGGTGCGGGCGTCAGGGGCGCAGACCGGAGCTTCCCCTTCTTCTGCCGCAGGCTCACCCACGGTGAACAGGACGCGGTATTCCCGCTCGGCCAGCTTTTCGGCGGCAGACTGGTAGCCCTTCTGCTGGGCCATTTTGGTGAGGTTCTGGACGGCGATCTCGTTGTCCACGAGCACTTCGACTTCGCCTGCGCCATTTAGTTCAGCAATCGCTTTCTTTGCCTTCACTACAGGCAGCGGGCAGGCGTCCCCTCTGGCATCAACTTTCCGCATAGTTTTCCCTCTCTATCGTATGTTTTATTCAGAATAGGACACAAATATTTCGGTGTCCTGCTTCTCTGTGATCTCTCCCACGATTTGTGCGGGGAGACTGGCTTTTTGCAGCTCGTCCCGGAGGTTTTCAGCCTCTTTTGGAGCCACGGCAAGCAGCAGTCCGCCCGAGGTCTGGGGGTCGAACAAAATTTCCTGCATGGCAAACGGCACATCTTCGAACCGGACGAAAGGCCCGGTGTGGTTGCGGTTGCGCTGACCGGCGGCGGTATAAAGGCAGTCGTCAGCGGCCTGCCACGCACCCGGCAAGACTGGCACAGCGCTGCCGTCGATACGACAAGACAGCCGCCCGCCCATCATCTCGTGGAGGTGGCCTAGGAAGCTGAATCCCGTGACATCGGTGGCCGCGTGAACATCATAGCTTCGGCTTATCTCGGCGGCAGACTTGTTCAGAGTCGTCATGGAGGCCACTGCAGCATCCATCGCACCGGGGGCAGCTTCGCCCACGCGGTTGGCCGTGCAGATGAGGCCCACACCCAGCGCCTTGGTAAGAATGAGCTTGTCGCTGGGCTTTCCCGTATCATTGGCAGTGAGGCGGCGGGGGGCCACGAGACCAGTGACGGACAGGCCGTACTTCACACCGGTGTCGGCGATGGAGTGGCCTCCCGCGAGGATGCCCCCCGCCTCGGCCACTTTTTCTGCGCCGCCGCGTAAGATCTCACCGAGGATGTTCAGATCCATGCTCTCAGGGAAGCAGACGAGGTTCAGTGCAGTCTTCACCTCGCCGCCCATCGCGTAAACGTCGCTGAGGGCGTTTGCCGCCGCGATCTGGCCGAAGATGTAGGGGTCATCCACCATCGGCGGGAAGAAGTCCACCGTCTGCACCAGCGCGATGTCGTCGGTGATGCGGTAGACAGCCGCATCGTCCCGGCTATCGTAGCCCACGAGAAGGTCGGGGTCTTTCTCACCCCGGGGCAGCTTTTCCAGAATATGGCTCAGTACACCTGCGCCGAGCTTGGCGGTACAGCCACCGCCCGTGCAGAAGACGATTTTGTCCTCTTTTGCCATCAGGCTCTCTCCCCTTTCTCGAAGTGTATCAAATATCCTGTTACATCGTAATTTTCTTTCAAAATAGCAAGTGTCTGTTCCCCTGCTGCACGGCGGGCCTCGTCGTCGGCCTGATTGAGGACGGCGTAGAATTTCCGCGTGCCGACGCACTTTCTTCCACCTGCTTCACTTGCCAGCAGTTTTGCCAGCAGAGCGGGCGTCAGGGGCGTCTCAGGCGGCACGGCCAGCAAGGTGCAGGCCGCTTCGAGGCGGAAGCAGACGTCTTGCAGTGGTTTTCCCATCGCCGATAGCCCGGCTGCTGCCATCACGATGTCGCTTGACCGCAGGAGCACCGGCTCATGAGCGGCCGGGGCCTTGCAGGGATGACGCTTCGCGCCGTCAGCCTCGAGCAAAACAGTGTCGGCCTTGGCCATCCAGTCGGCCAGATGGGGCGGCATGGTCAGCTTCCCGCCTTCGGCAGGCACCCCCGCCACGGCGTAAGTACCAGCCTGCCAGAGGGCGTCCCGCGCCGCCTCATCGGGGGCGTAGTTTGCGTCCGGACGCTGGATGTGGGTCGTGGTGGAGACGAGCACCCGCTGTCCCTGCGCCGAATAATGGCGGGCCAGCGCATAGAGCAATGTTGTCTTCCCTCCGCCGCCCACCAGAGAAATAACGTGTCCCGTTTCTCCGAGGAATGGCAGAGCCTCGAGGCCGGTCATCAGACCGCGCCCTCTTTTTCGGCCACTGCCATTGCGATTTTTTCGGGCGTGATGGGCAGCTCGTAGAAACGGGTGCCGATGGCGTTGTAGATGGCGTCCGAGATGGCGGGAAGCGGCGTGTTGATGACCACTTCGCCGATGGATTTCGCACCAAACGGGCCGTTGGGCTCATAGCTGTTCTCGAACTCGACCCGGACCTTGCCCACGTCCACACGGGTGGGGATCTTATACTGCATGAGCGAATTCTCCATGGGCCAGCCGCGCTGGTCGTAGGTGACGTTCTCGGTGAGGGTCATGCCGATGCCCTGCAAAATGCCGCCCTCGGCCTGCACCCGGGTGAGGTTCGGGTTGATGGGGGTGCCGCAGTCCACGCAGGCGTCAAATTCCAGCAGCTTTACTTCGCCGGTCTCGGTGTCCACTTCCACCTCGGCCGCGCCCACCATGTAGGGCGGAGGCGACAGAGGCGACATGTGGGTCTCGGTGACTTCCAGCGGGATGTCGTGGCCAAACATGGAAGCCGTGGCAATATCACCCAGCGAGACAGATTTAGACGGGTCAGCAGAGGCAAATACCGTTTTACCGTCAAATTCCACGTCATTTTCGCTGCAATCGAGCAGCTGTGCGCCCAGCTTGCAGATCTGGCTCCGCAGCTTCAGCGCGCACTTCTCGACGGCTTTGCCGGTGATGTAGGTGGTGCTGGATGCGTAGGAGCCGGAGTCGTAGGGCGAGGTGTCAGTGTCCGCACCGAAGACCGTGATATTGTCGAGGCCGCATTCCAGCACCTCGGCAGCAATTTGGGCCAGCGTGGTGTCGCAGCCGGTACCCATATCAGCGGCACCGATGAGCAGGGTGTAGAAGCCCTCGTCGTTGACTTTCAGGGTCGCGCTGCCCACGTCCATGCCCGAGATACCGGAGCCCTGCATCGCCATGCCCATGCCGACGGCACGGATCTTCCCGTTGCCCATGTCGCGGCGGGGGTACTTTTCGTCCCAGTTTATCATCTCGTGGACCTTTGCAAGGCACCGGTCGAGGGTGCAGCTGGTGTTCACCGCACCGTAGTAGGCGGGCATGACGTCCCCCTCGTGAACGATGTTCATTTCTCGGATCTTGAAGGGGTCCATATGGAGCTTCGCGGCCAGCTCGTTGACAGCGGATTCCACCGCGAACAGTCCCTGGGTCGCGCCGTAGCCGCGGTATGCGCCCGCCGACATATGGTTGGTATAGACCACATCATAGGTAAAGCGGAAAGCCTCAGCGTTGCTATAGAGCGGGATGGATTTATGTCCCGAAAGGCCCACCGTCGTGGGGCCGTGCTCGCCATAAGCGCCGGTGTTGGAGAGGGTGTAGAGGTCGAGGCCCCGGATGCGGCCATCCTTGTTGGCGCCGAGGCGAAGATGGATCTCCATCTCATGGCGGGGCGTGGAGGCGATCTGGCTCTCCTCCCGGGTGAAGATGAGCTTTGAGGGCTTCCTGGTCTTCCAGGTCACGAAGGCCGGGTAGACCTCGCAGACAGCCGTCTGCTTCGCGCCAAAGCCGCCGCCGATGCGGGGTTTCGTCACACGCACCATGGATTTCGGGATATGAAGCGCGTTTGCAATGATGCGGCGGGCGTGGAAGACGATTTGTGTCGAGCTCAGGACGTTCAGCCGGCCATAGAGGTCGATGCTGCAATAGGTGCGGAAGGTCTCCATCATGGCCTGCTGGCAGGCTTTGGTATGGTAGACATGGTCGATGACCACATCGCAGTCGGCCAGCACGGCGTCGATGTCGCCGCTGCCGCACTCGTCGTGGGCGCAGAGGTTGCGCTTGTTGTCGCCCCCCACAGGGCAGAGGCTCTCCCAGTTGTCTTCCGGGTGGACGAGGATGGGGTTATCCTTGGCGGTGTGGTAGTCCAGCACAGGTTCCAGCACCTCATACTCGACCTTTATCATTTTCAGCGCCTTATCGACGCATTTATCGTCTTTGCCTGCCACGATGGCCACCACGTCGCCCACAAAGCGTACGTGGCGGTCGATGAGAAGGCGGTCATAGGGGCTGGCCTCGGGGTAAGTCTGGCCCGCCTGGGTATAGCGGCGGGCATCCTGCGGCACGTCCTCCCAGGTGAAGATGGCCTCAATGCCCGGCACCTTCTTCGCCACAGCAGTATTGATGCTCTTCACGATGGCGTTGGCGTGGGGAGAGCGCAGGAGCTTCACGATGAGGCAGTCGGCGGGGACGAGGTCGTCCATATAGACGGGCTGGCCCGTCACCAGCTGCATGGCATCCTTCTTGCGGAAGGGTTTGTTGACTGTGTTCATTCTGCCGCCTCCTTTTTCGCCTTTTTCCACGCGAGGAAGTTCTGGATGCCCCGCAGCTGACCCTCATAACCAGAGCAGCGGCAGAGATTGCCGGAAAGATACTCTTTTATTTCCTCGTCGGTGGGGTACTCCTTTTCCCGGAAGAGGGCGAGGGCGTTCATGATGAAACCCGGGTTGCAGAAGCCGCACTGCTCTGCACCCTGATCCGCGATGAAAGCCCCGAACTCGGCGGCTTCGTCCTGCAGACCCTCCAGCGTGGTCACTTTATGGCCATCCGCGCGGGCCGCGAGAACGGAGCAGGACAGCACCGGCTTGTCGTCGAGGAAGACCGTACAGAGGCCGCAGTTGGACGTCTCACAGCCCCTCTTGACGCTCAGACAGCCGTGGCTGCGCACGAAGTCGATGAGCAGAGTGTCAGGGGCCACGTCGGCGGTAAGCTTTTTATCGTTCAATGTAAGTGTTATCTGCATGGTGTCCTCCTCAGCCTTCCAGACGACAGACGGCGCGTTTCGTCAGCACGCCGGCCAGATGTCGGCGGTATTCGGCGCCGCCGCGAAGATTGCTTTCGGTCTTGATGTCGGCCTTTACCTCGGCGGCAAAGCGGGCAGCAAATTCCTCGGCGGTCTCCTCCGCCTCAGGCGCTGCGGTGTAGAGCACAGCCTTGCCCGGACGCGCACCGATGGCGGCGCGGATGCTGCCGTCCGCCAATTTTGCGGCAGCGCAGGTCAGCACCGGGAAGTCCGTCTGGCTGTTGCGCACCGACTGGTAGACAAAGCGGGCGTTTTCCTTCGGCACGAGGACACGCACGAGGATATCCCGGTCGTAGGGGCGCTGGGCGTACTCAGTAAGCGGCACGACGCCGCCCTTATAAAGCTCTACGGAAGCGTTCAGCGCGAGGAACATGGTGAGTACGTCGGAGAAACCGAAGCGGCTGTAAATGCTGCCGCCCACGGTGGCGAGGTTGCGCAGCTGGACGCCCACGATGTGGCGCACCGACTCCCGCACGGCACCGTCCGTATAGGCGGCGAGGCCGGGGTTCAGCTCGAGCTGGCGCAGCGTCACCATCGCTCCGATGGAAAAGCCATCGTCCGTCTCCTCGATGGTGTCGAGGCCGAGGCCCGACAGGTCGATGGCCGTGCCGACATTGATATTCTCCATCTTGAGCCATATCATGCCGCCGAGGACACGGTTGGGGCGCTTCTGGTTGAGCTGCCAAGCCTCCTCGAGGCTTTCAGCCCGCTTGTATTCCCGAATGGTCATCATATGCAGTATCCTCTCTTTTTCCTGTGACCTTTTTCTTTTATTTTATCACAAAATCCGCTATAATACTACCGTCAGAAAGCATCAATTCGGCAACGAACAACAACGGAAATTTCGGGAGGTCTGCGGGATGGAGCACACAGAAAACGCGGCGGTGGGCTGCGTCATCATGGCGTCGGGGCGGGCGGTGCGGTTCGGCTCCAATAAGCTGCTGGCCGACTTCGGCAGCGCGCCCCTCATCGCCCGGGCGCTGGACGTAACAGAGACGCCCGTCCTCGTGTCCCGGGTGGTGGTGACCCGCTCACCGGAAGTGGCTGAACTCGCTTGTAAGGCGGGCGTGAAAACCATCCTTCACAGCCTGCCGGGCCGGAACGACACGGTGCGCCTCGGCCTCGAAGCGCTGCTTTCGAAACTGCCCGGCCTTGCGGGATGCATCTTCCTGCCCGGGGATCAGCCGCTCTTGCGGAAAGAAAGCCTCGAGGCGATGGCGCACGATTTCTCAGCGCTGGACGAAAAAGAACGGGCCATCCTCCGGCTGGGCTTTCGTGCCGAGGACGGCACGGAGCGGCTGGGAAGTCCCGTTCTGTTCGGAAGCAGTTATTTCGGCGCTCTGTGTTCCCTGCCCGAGGGCAAGGGCGGCGGCGTGGTCATCCGCCAGCATCCGGAGTCTGTGCAGGCGGTATATGCGGCACGGCAGGAAGAGCTGGAAGATGCAGATACCGTAGAAGAGCTGGAACGACTGCGAAGACTTTTGTAAATGCTTTACCACAAAAAAGCCGCCCCGGCAGCAGCTGCAAACTGCACACCGGGGCGGCGTATTACAATGACTGGAGTACCCTTGCTCAGACTTCCGTGTTGAAGTAGCGCTTCAGCAGGCCCTCGAAGCCGCGGCCATGACGGGCCTCATCCTTTGCCATCTCGTGGACGGTGTCGTGGATAGCGTCGAGGTTCAGAGCCTTAGCCTTCTTGGCCAGGTCCATCTTGCCGGAGCAGGCGCCGCACTCGGCCTCTGCACGCATCATCAGGTTCTTCTTGGTGCTGTCGGTGACGACCTCGCCCAGCAGCTCGGCGAAACGGGAAGCATGATCTGCCTCCTCGTAGGCATAGCGCTTGTAAGCCTCAGCGATCTCAGGGTAGCCCTCACGCTCGGCCACGCGAGCCATTGCCAGGTACATGCCGACCTCGCTGCACTCGCCCTCGAAGTTGGCGCGCAGGCCATCGACGATCTCCTGAGGAACGCCCTCAGCCTTGCCGATGCCCACAACGTGCTCGGTGACGTAGGTGTTGCCGGTCTTCTCGACAAATGCGGAAGCAGGAGCCTTGCAGACGGGGCACTGCTCGGGGATGGTGCCTTCAGCGATGTAGCCACAGACGGTGCAAACGTACTTCTTCATAAGATTTATCCTCCATTTGGTTTGTTCTTTTTTAGGGGTCTGCTCTGGTACAGCAGACCTTGTTTCTGACTCTATTATAGCGAATAATTCCTAGTTAGTCAAGGCTTATTTTGAGAATTATTCTTATTTATTTGAAGTCTCGCACATTGCCCAAAGAACATTTCAAAAAGCTGTCACTTCTGCCGAAGAAGGGGTTTCCCTGTCGAGGTCAGACCTGCAGATTGCCGCTGGAAGGAGCATCGGCACCATCGGCAGCGTCGAACTCGTAATCGTTGCCGGGGAGGATGGCGTTGAGCAGGATGCCCACGATAGCAGCGATGGCCAGACCGGACAGGTTGATGGACACACCGGCGACCACGAAGGTCAGGCCGCCCACCGAGTTGAAGCCCAGAGCAGACACCAGAATGACAGCGGCGATGATGAGGTTGCGGCTGTTGGTGAAGTCCACCCGGTTCTCGACCACGTTGCGGACACCGATGGCGGAGATCATTCCGTAGAGCACGAAGCTGATACCGCCGATAATGCCAGTGGGGATGGTGTTGATGACGGCCTCAAACTTGGGGCTGAAGCTCAGGATGATGGCCAGCACAGCGGCGATGCGGATGACGAGGGGGTCGTAAATTTTGCTCAGAGCGAGAACACCGGTGTTCTCACCGTAGGTGGTATTGGCCGGGCCGCCCAGCAGGCCGGCCAGAGCGGTGGCGAGGCCGTCGCCCATCAGGGTGCGGTTCAGGCCGGGGTCGTTGATGTAGTTGTGGCCGACGGTGGCGCTGATGGCGGCGATGTCACCGACGTGCTCCATCATGGTAGCCAGAGCGATGGGGATGATGGTGAACAGGGCGCTGATGAACTCGGGGCTGCCGTCGATGGCAAAGAGGCCCATGGCTTCCTTGTGGAGAGGGATGCCGAACCATGCGGCGGAGGCAATGCGCTCAAAGTCCACGGCACCGGTCACAAGGGCGACTGCGTAGGAGACGAGAACACCAATCAGGATGGGCAGGATCTTGACCATGCCCTTGCCCCAGATGTTGCAGACGATGACCGTACCCAGAGCCACAAAGGCCAGCAGCCAGTTTGCCTGACAGTTGCTGATGGCCGAGGGGGCGAGGATGAGGCCGATGGCGATGATGATGGGGCCTGTGACCACCGGCGGGAAGAAGCGCATAATGCGCCGGATGCCGAAGGTGGAGATGAGCAGGCTGACGGCCAGATAGAGAAGACCCGAGAAGGCCACGCCTGCGCAGGCGTAGGGCAGCATCTGGGTGTTGGCGATGGTCAGATTGCCGTCGGCGTCAGCCAGCATGGGAGCCACGATGGAGAAGCCGCCCAGATAGGCAAAGGACGAGCCGAGGAAGGCCGGGACCTTGCCCTTGGTGATAAAGTGGAACAGCAGCGTACCCAGACCTGCGCAGAGCAGGGTGGTCGAAACGCTCAGACCGGTGAGCAGGGGGACCAGCACGGTGGCACCAAACATGGCGAACATGTGCTGGACGCCCAGGATCAGCATCCGTCCGGCACCCAGCTGGCGGGCGTCGTAAATGCCCTTGGAATAATCGATATTCTGACTCATTATTTCCTCCTTCTATCTGCGGCCCAAAAAAAGAGGCACTACCGCGGGAAAGCGGCAATGCCTCAAAAATCGGGACCAAATCGGAAACGGAAAATACAGCCGATGCGTGCAAAAGACGATTTCTTTTTCAGCATCCCGCTCTCCCCTTTCCTTTCATTCTTCGGCATAGTATAGCATAAAAGAAGGACGCTGACAACCTTTTTCCTGTATTTTGCGGCGATTTTCTGTCGGCGGAGGCCGTACAGCCTTGAAATATGCCGCATTCCGCACTATAATATAACCTATTGCCGCAGTTGGTCACTGGGCCGGCGGCATCCGAAACGACAGCTGTTGTACCACTTATTATAGAAGGACACTTATGATATATCTGGATTATTCGGCCAACACCCCCGCAGACTCCCGGGTGCTGGAGCGTTTTTGTGAGGTAGAGCGCAGCTGCCCCGGCAACGCGAACTCCCGCCATCAGGCAGGCCGGGACGCAAAACTGGTCATTGACCACGCCACCCAGACCATCGCGGGGCTGCTGAGCGCACAGCCCGCCGAGGTCATCTATACCTCGGGAGCCAGCGAGGCCAACAACTTTGCTCTCAAGGGACTGGCAAAACTCTCCCGCCATCTGGGCAAGCACATCATCTCCACCCCGCTGGAACACTCCTCCGTCAGCGGCACCCTGACCGCTCTGCAGGAGCAGGGCTATGAAATCGACCTCGTGGACATCAGGCGGGACGGCACCATCGACCTCGAACACCTGAAAGAACTTCTCCGCCCCGACACCATTGCTGTAGCGGTAACACTGGTGGACAGTGAGCTGGGCGTCGTGCAGCCGGTGAAAGAAATTTCGGAAATTTTGCAGGCATGGCCCAACTGCCATCTGCACGTAGATGCCACCCAGGCCGTGGGCAAGATTCCCGTCTCCTTCGAGGGCGTGGACACCATGAGCCTGACGGCCCACAAGTTCTACGGCCTGAACGGCATCGGCCTGCTACTCAAGCGGCGGCGGCTGGCGCTTGAGCCTCTCATCCACGGCGGCGAAAGCACCACCATCTACCGCAGCGGTACGCCTACGATAGCTCTGGCGGCCTCCCTCGAGACGGCTCTGAACTCTGCGGTAAATGAGCTGCCAGAGCGTTCTACCCGGGTGAAAGAGGCAAACCTGTATCTCCGCACTGCTCTGAGCAAGTACCCAAAAGTCCGCATCAACAGCCCGGAGAGTGCCATCCCCCACATCCTGAACCTGAGCGTTGAGAACGTCAAAGGCACCGTGTTCCAGCGGGAGCTGGACGCGGAGGGCGTCTGTGTCTCGGTCAAGTCGGCCTGCTCGTCGGACGGCCTGCCCTCCCGGGCGGTGTTCGCCGTCAGCCGCGACCCGAAGAATGCCCTCTCCTCGTGGCGCATCAGTCTGAGCCACCTGACCACGCAGGAGGAGCTGGACGGCTTTCTCCGCGCCTTTGACGCCTGCTACACCCGGCTGACCCAGCTGTGAGAAAAAAGAAAGGACAGAGCCATGAAACGCGAAATGGAACCTTACCAGCTCATTGAGCGGAGCATCATCAAAAAATACCGCAAGGAGCTGTGGACCCCCTTCATCGTAGCGGTCAAGCGCTACGAGCTCATCAAGGCCGGGGATAAAATTGCCGTCTGCATCTCGGGTGGCAAAGACTCGATGCTGATGGCAAAGCTGATGCAGGAGCTTCAGCGCCACAGCGATGTGCCGTTCGAGCTGGTCTTTCTGGTGATGGACCCCGGTTACAACGAGATAAACCGCCAGAAAATCGAGTCCAACGCCGAGCTGCTCCACATCCCTGTGACCATCTTCGAGAGCAACATCTTCTCTGTGGCCAACAACACCGACAAAAACCCCTGCTATCTCTGCGCCCGGATGCGCCGCGGCCACCTCTACAGCAAGGCCAAGGAGCTGGGTTGCAATAAAATCGCACTTGGCCACCACTTCAACGACGTCATCGAGACGACCGTTATGAGTATGTTCTACGGCTCCCAGCTGCAGGCCATGCCGCCCATGCTCCACAGCACCAGCTTCCCCGGCATGACCCTCATCCGCCCGATGTACTGCATCCGCGAGGAAGATATTCTGGCGTGGAAGCGCTACAATGAGCTGGAATTCATCCAGTGCGCCTGCCGCTTTACCGAAAACTGCACCATGTGCGACAACGGCGGCGGTGGCTCCAAGCGGCAGGAGACGAAAATTCTGCTCCGCCGCCTCAAGCGGGATAACCCCAACATCGAGAACAGCATCTTCCGCAGCATCCACGCAGTGGCGCTGGATACCATGCCCGGATACAAGTCTGAGGGTGTGGAGCACAGCTTCCTCGAGCGGTTCCATGCGCAGGAAGAAGCGTTCAACGAAGAGTAATAAAATACCCCCTTGGACGAGTCATATACCGGTTGGCGGTATAGTTTCCTTCCCGTTTTATCGCAGATCAAGAAAATAACGCAGCCTGATAACAGCATATCTGCGATATGCAATTCAACGCTGTTGCTGTTGCATTAAAAAGTTGAATTGCTATAATACACAAAAAAGCCCCGGTAAATGCATTTCTGCACTTACCGGGGCTTTTCCATGCCACCGGCGGGGCTTGAACCCGCACTCTGTCTCCAGAAAGGGATTTTAAGTCCCTCGTGTCTGCCAATTTCACCACAGTGGCTTCTGAATGAGCTGCCGCTCACGATCCTGCAAGCAGCAGCTCATATAATACAATAGAAATGCTGTTTTGTCAAGTTTATACTTTGCCGCCATGCAGCTCTGCGTACATCTTGGAGCGGCACTCCGCCACAGCAGGGGTCATGTTGACGTAGTGCTTGTGAGGCATCTCGATGCGCAGCTCGCTCTCCCAGGTCTCCTCGGTGAGCTGCTTGACGATATAGGCTTTTTTCTCCGCAATGGAGGGCAGCTCGATGGCCAGCTCACCGTTCAGGATATGCGGCACCAGCAGCTGCTTGACGCGGGTGGGAACGATGGTGACGATACGCTCGATGGCATCGGAGTCGAGGTTGACCATCGTGACCGGCTTGCCTGCCTCGATGACCTCGCCGTCCATGGCGATGAGGTCGCACTGGGCCTGGCCGTTCTCATCGTAGAGACGCCACGGCATCTTCTTGCCGGGGATGATGGCCTTGCTGGCGGAGTCGGAGCACTTCATCTTGGGCTGATAGGTGCCGTCGGGGCGCTTGACCGCCACCAGCTTGTACACGCCGCCGAACACAGGGTCCGAGGCTGAGGTGATGAGGTTCTCGCCCACGCCGTAGGAGTCGAAGTGTGCGTGCTCGTACAGCTCCATGTTGGCGATCTTCTTCTCGTCCAGACCGTTGGAGGCCACCAGCTTGATGTAGGACTTCCCTGCTGCATCCAGTGCCTTGCGCAGGCGCTTGGAGCCTCGGGCCAGGTCACCGGAGTCGATGCGGGCGCTCTTGACGCGGCGGTTGGGGTTATCAGGATATTTCTCAATGAGGTAGTCGTCCAGCTTGATGAGGTTGGGCAGACCGCTCTCCATGATGTTGTAAGTATCCAGCAGCAGGCTGACGGAATCCGGGTAGGTATCGGCGAATGCCTTGAAGGCATCGAACTCGGTCGGGAAGAACTCGATGAAGCTGTGGGCCACAGTACCCACAGCCTTGACCTCAGAGCCGTACTTCATCTCGGCCAGACAGTTGGCCGTGCCGATGCAGCCGCCCAGAACGGCAGCATAAGCGCCGTCGTTGCCTGCGCTCTCGCCCTGTGCGCGGCGGGTGCCGAACTCCATGACGCTGCGGGGGGTGTGAGTGTTGAGGCCGGTGATGCGGGTGGCCTTGGTGGCGATGAGGCTGTGGAAGTTCATGGTCTGGAGCAGGTAGGTCTCGATGAGGATAGCGCCCACGAGGTCGCACTCGATGCGCACCATCTGCACATGGGGGTAGCAGACCGTGCCTTCGGGCAGAGCGTACATATCGCCCTTCCAGCGGTACGTGCGCAGATACTCGCAGAACTCCTCACTCATGCCCTTGGTGCGCAGCCAGTGGACATCCTGCTCATTGAAGTGGTAGTTCAGCAGGAAACGGGTCAGCTTGCGCTGGCCAGCGCTGATGGAGTAGCCCTGGTTATCCGGGTTCTTGCGGAAGAACATATCAAACACAAGGGTCGTATCCTTAAAGCCGTTCAGAAACAGGCAGTTGGCCATAGTGAATTCGTAAAAATCAACGACCATTGCCGGATTGTCGTAGTCCTCATCCGGGATATACGGCACAACTTTGATCTCGCTCATGAAAAGTTTCCTCTCTTTTTCCGCGCACCCCTGCGGCGGGTGCAACCAAACAAACTCTGCGCTGCCGCGCGTTTCGTCCTGTCATGACAGGATGTTTGTACCACTATAGCATCTTTGGCGGGCAGACGCAAGAGGTTTTGGCAAAAAATGACGACAGAAAGAAAAAATGTTTTTTACGAAATCTTTACCAGCACCTCCGGCAGTGCTCTTCTGTCCTCGGATAAATCACGGGCATCGATGCCGCCCGGATATGCAAAAACACCCGCAGCGCCTTTTCGTGCTGTGGGTGTTTTGATATTTCAGATTCAGCCGTTCATGATGCTGGGGGTAGCATTCTTCAGCACGACGTCGTGGCTGCCGCCCTCAACGATGGAGGTGGAGGAAACGACGGTCAGCTTGGCCTTCTGCTGCAGTTCGGGGATGGAGAGTGCGCCGCAGTTGCACATGGTGCTCTTGACCTTGTACAGGGTGGTCTGGACGCCGTCGGCCAGCGGACCGGCGTAAGGAACATAGCTGTCCACGCCTTCCTCGAAGCTCAGCTTGGTGGAACCGCCGAGGTCATAGCGCTGCCAGTTGCGGGCGCGGTTGGAGCCTTCGCCCCAATACTCCTTCATATACTGGCCATTGATACGCACCTTGTTCGTGGGGCTCTCGTCGAAGCGGGCGAAGTAGCGGCCCAGCATGACGAAGTCAGCGCCCATGGCCAGTGCAAGGGTGATGTGATAATCGTGAACAATGCCGCCGTCAGAGCAGATAGGCACATAGATGCCGGTCTCCTTGAAGTACTCGTCACGGGCCTTGGCGACCTCGATGACAGCAGTAGCCTGACCACGGCCAATGCCCTTGGTCTCACGAGTGATACAGATGGAGCCGCCGCCGATGCCGATCTTCACGAAGTCAGCGCCAGCCTTTGCGAGGAAGCGGAAGCCCTCGGCATCCACGACATTACCTGCGCCCACCTTCACGGTGTCGCCGTAGTGCTCACGGATCCAGCCGATGGTGCGGCTCTGCCACTCGGAGTAGCCCTCAGAGGAGTCGATGCAGAGGACATCCACACCGGCCTCCACCAGAGCAGGCACGCGCTGGGCGTAGTCGCGGGTGTTGATGCCGGCACCGACGACATAGCTCTTGTTCTTGTCCAGCAGCTCGTTGGCATTCTTCTTATGGGAGTCGTAATCCTTGCGGAAGACGATATACTTCAGGTTGCCCTCGGCGTCCACCAGAGGCAGGGTGTTGATCTTGTTATCCCAGATGATGTTGTTGCAGTCGTGCAGAGAGGTGTTCTCCGGAGCAGTGACCAGCTTCTCGATGGGGGTCATAAAGGTGGTGACGGGAGCGTCATCAGAGGTATGGTTGACGCGGTAATCGCGGGAGGCCACGATGCCCAGAAGCTTGCTGTTAGGAGTGCCGTCGGCGGTGATGGCGATGGTGGAGTGGCCGGTGCGGGCTTTCAGTTCCAGCACATCGTGCAGGGTGGCAGTGGGGGCCAGGTTGGAGTCGGAAACGACGTAACCAGCCTTGAAGCTCTTGACGCGGCGAACCATAGCGGCCTCGTTCTCGATGCTCTGGGAGCCGTAGATGAAGGAGACGCCGCCCTGACGGGCCAGCGCGATGGCCAGCTTATCGCCGGAGACAGACTGCATGATGGCGCTGATCATGGGGATATTCATTTCCAGCGGGCAGTTCTCCTCGCCCTTGCGGTACTTGACCAGCGGGGTCTTGAGGCTGACAGCCGTGGGGACATTCTCAGCAGAAGAGTAGCCCGGCACCAGCAGGTACTCGCCAAAGGTACGGGAGGGTTCTTCGTAAAAATAAGCCATATTCAAACTCCTTTTCTCTTAACGCATCCGCAACGGATCATATCAAACAACATCAAAACAATTTCATGTTTTCGACTTAGGAATTGATTGTATATACTTTACCACAAACCCACGCGGAATACAAACCCCTGCCCCGCCAAACTTTATAAATGTCCTTTGCAGAAAAACAGGCAAATTGACCTAAGGTCATACTTTCCCTCGCTGTGGGCCGATTTCTCCGGATTTTTGGACGCAAAAAAGCCCGTCTGAAACCAGACGGGCTCTTTTGCACACGAAGCGGAATATCGCCTGTGCGGTGTCGGCCGGCAGCTGCGAAGGAGAACAGCCGGAGGAGGATGGCGGACACCCGATATTCCAAAAAACAAGAAGAAAAAGATTTCATGATCCAGAAGGGTCTTGCCCTTTCTGTAACCATATTGTAACTCTTTTGAAGGACTTTTGCAATAGCTTTTGTAATTTTTCTGTAATTATTTTTGTAAAGATTCTGTGACAGAGCTTCCGAATTCCAGATAACACTCAAAAGCCGCGTGCTCTTCCCTCCGGCCCAGCACATACCAGCCGTTTCCTGAGGGGGCATAGAACACCTGCACGCTCTGGCCCATCGGCACCTCACGGTGGTACTTGATGGAAGCGAAGGACAGCGGCGCAGCCTCCACGACCTCCTGCGGCAGGGCGTCGCAGGCGATGTCCAGATAGAGGGAGTTGTTGATATGGCCGTTGAGGTCACACATGGAGTAGCTGGCGCGGCGCTCCCCTGCCGCCGTCAGCGGCTGGCTCTTGTGGACGATCTGGGGCAGTTCTTCGGGCAGGTCGTCGTTCTGGAAGTCCGGCATCGTCCAGCCGGGGGTGCGCAGGATGCGCCCTGTCTCAGTATCCACGATCATCCAGCGGCAGTCCACGAGGGCCAGCTTCTCCCCTGTTTCGCTGGTGATGGTGGTCAGCCGTTTCATCGTGCCTTTCTTGAACACCTCGCAGGCCGTGTTCAGGTCGATCTTCTCTGCACGGCCGGGCATCCGCCAGACCCTGAGGGCCTGCTTGCCCACGAGGAATGCGTTGTGGCGCTCCCTGAAAAAGGCGTGGTCCATGCCGTAAGCCCGGGCATGGTCTGCCGACACCTGCTCCACATACCGGAACAGAGCGCTGGGCTTCAGGCAGCGGCGGAAGTCGCTGTCGCCGTCCAGCACGGTCATCTGCTCCGTATAGCTTCTGTATTCACTCATATTCTTTCCCTTTCCTATAAAAAGGGGCTGTACGCCTCCGCACAGCCCCCTCAGGTTCAATACATATTGCGCGTTTTCCTGCGCACCTTGCGCCAGATATTGAAGCAGGCCAGAGCCAGCATCGCCGCCAGCAGCATCAGGAACAGATACCCGCTGCCGCCCTCGTCGTAGCTCTTCATCTCGCTCCACTTCACGTCCAGCTCGCTGTTGACCTCATCGCTCAGGGCAGTGAACACCTCTTCTTTGGCCGCAATGTCCTCGGAGGGGTACGCGATCTCGCTGTACTTGAGGTCCTCATCCAGAATATCCCACACACAGTGCATAGGGGTGGTGTAGCCGATATACTCGATATTGGCCTTGCCGACGTCCGGTTCACACATGAAGTTGATGAACATCTCTGCAGCTTCCTCGTGCTCACTGGTGGCGGGGATGGCCATGCTGTCCACCGACAGCACCGTTCCCTCCTCAGGGAACACCCAGGCCAGGTCGGGGTTGTCGTCGATCATGGTGATGGCGTCGCCAGAGTAGTAGACGCCGACGGCCGCCTCGCCGCCGATCATCTTATCGAAGATCTCGTCCATGACATAGGCCTGCACCAGAGGCTTCTGGGCTTTCAGCTCGTCCACCACAGCATCCACATCCTCCGTGGTCTGAGGGTTGACGCTGCTGCCGCTCTTGAACGCACCGATGGCGTAGGCGTCGCGGCTGTTGTTGAACATCAGGATGTTGCCTGCATACTTCTCGTCCCACAGGTCTGCCCAGCTGGTGGGGGCCTCGTCTACCATCTTTGTATTGTAGATGATGCCAGTGGTGCAGAGGGTGTAAGGCACAGTGTAGGCATTCTCGGGGTCATAGTCCCCGTTGCGGTACTCCTCGTCGATGTTCTGGAAGTTCGGGATGTTGCTGTAGTCCAGCGGCATCAGCATCCCTTCGCTTATCATCTTGGCGACCATGTAGTCCGACGGGATGATGACATCGTAGTTGGCCGCGCCGGACTTCAGCTTGGCGTAGAGGGACTCGTTGGAATCGAAGGTGGTATAGTTGACCTTGATGCCGGTCAGCTTTTCAAAGGCCGCCACCACGTCCACGCTGTCGTCGGAACCGTTGGAGATATACTCGCCCCAGTTGTAGACGTTCAAGGTGACATTCTGGCCCTTGAAGCGGGTCCAGTCGTAGTCATCCGAAACAGAAATGTCCTCTGTGACCTCGATCTGTCCCGCGGCCAGAGCCGACAGCGGCATGGTCAGCGCCAGCACAGCCGTCAGCAGAAGAATGACGAAACGCTTCATTTGACATCTCCCCCTCTCAGTGTGCGCTGGTCGCGGCGGTAACCGCGGCTCTCCATGGCGTTGGAGATGAGGATGATACTCAGAATGACCACGAACATGATGGTAGACAGCGCGTAGATCTCCGGGCTGACCTTCTTGCGGGTCATGGAGTAGATGGCGATGGGCAGTGTCTCCACCGTACCGCAGTTGAAGTAGGAGATCATGAAGTCGTCGATGGAGTAGGTCAGGCTGATGAGGAAGCCCGACAGGATGGCCGGGCTGATCTCGGGCAGGATGACCTTGAAAAATGCCTGCCGGGGGTCACAGCCGAGGTCCAGCGCCGCCTCAAACAGCTTGATGTCCAGCTGCTTGAGCTTGGGCGTGACATTGAAGATGACATACGGCACGTTGAATGCGATATGGGCGATGAGCAGCGTGGGAAAGCCCATGATGTTGTCGGGCAGGAAGTCCAGCTCAGACGCAAAGCGCTGGTATGCCACAAAGAGCATCATCAGGGAGATACCGGTGATGATCTCGGGGTTGACCGTGGTGATATAGGTGATATTCGTCACCAGCAGGCGGCTCTTGCGCCCCATGGAAGCGATGCCCAGAGACGCCGCAGTCCCCAGCACGGTGGCGATGACCGCCGAGAACAGTGCCAGATACAGCGACACCCACAGCGCGTGCAGGATGGACTCGTTGTGGAGCAGGCTGGTGTACCACTTAAAGGTAAAGCCAGTAAAGAGGGCGTAGCCCTTGCTCTGGTTGAAGCTGAACACGACCATGTACGCGATGGGCAGGTACATGAAGCAGAAGAACAGGATGACATAGGCGCGCTGCATCAGACGCAGATGTTTCGTTTTCATCAGGACACACCCTCCATCTCATCCTCGTCGAAGCTTGACGTAAAGCTCATGCAGAGCAGCACGATGACCATCAGCACGAGGCTCATGGCAGAGCCGACATTGAGGTTGTAGCTGTTGCCGAGGAACTGCATCTCGATCAAATCGCCGATGAGCAGGTTGGAACCGCCGCCCAGCATACGGCTGATGACAAAGGTAGACACCGCCGGGACGAACACCATCGTGATGCCGGTGCTGATGCCGGGGATGCTCATGGGGATGAGCACCCGGAACAGAGTCTTGGTGGTGGAAGCGCCCAGATCCTGCGCTGCCTCCACGATGCTCTGGTCGATTTTGGTCATGCTGGTGTAGAGGGGCAGGATCATATACGGCACATAGTTGTACACCATGCCCAGCACCACAGCGCCGGAGGTATTCAGCATGTTGTAGGGTCCAAGGCCGAAGACGCCCAGAACGGCATTCACAGGACCGTTGATGCTCAGCAGACCCATCCATGCGTAGGTACGGAGCAGGAAGTTCATCCACATGGGCAGCATCACCAGCATCAGCATGATGTGCTGCTTGTTGACGCGCAGCCGGGAGAGGAAATAGCCCACCGGAAACGCGATGATGAGGCAGATGACGGTGGAGATGAGGGCCAGCAGCAGGCTGCGGGCAAACACCGAGCCATAGCCGCTGACAGTCACCAGATTGTCCAGCGTAAAGCTGCCGGCGGAGTCGGTGAGGGCGTAATACACCACGATGAACAACGGCACCACCGTGAACAGCACCATCCATACAAAGTACGGATAGGCCAGTTTCTTATCGTAAATCTTCATGCGGCCTCACCCCTCCGAACGCGACATGATATGGATCTCGTTGGGGCCGATGCGCATACCGATGGTCTCACCGGGCGTGCAGGCGCGGGTGGAATGGATGAGCCACTCGCGGCCCTCGCACTCCACATGCATCTCGAAGTGGACGCCCTTGAAGATGACATCATTGACGACGCCCACCAGCTGGCCTTCCACCGGGGAGACCACTTCAATATCTTCGGGGCGGACGACCACCTGTACGCTCTCCTCCCGGGCAAAGCCGCGGTCCACACAGGGGAACTCGACGCCCGAGAAGGAGACGAGGAAATCACGGTGCATCACGCCGTCCACGATGTTGGAGTCGCCGATGAAGTCGGCAACAAAGGCGTTCTTGGGCTCGTTGTAGATGTCCTCGGGGGTGCCGATCTGCTGCACCTTGCCGCCGTTCATGACGACGACAGTGTCGGACATGGTCAGGGCCTCTTCCTGGTCGTGGGTGACGTAGATGAAGGTGATGTTCATCTCGCGCTGCAGGCGCTTGAGTTCCAGCTGCATCTCCTTGCGCAGCTTGAGGTCCAAGGCACCCAGAGGCTCGTCGAGAAGCAGGATCTCCGGCTCATTGACCAGGCTGCGGGCGATGGCCACGCGCTGCTGCTGGCCGCCGGACATCTGGCCGATGCTGCGGCGCTCGAAACCCTTCAGGCCCACGACTTCCAGCATATCCCGCACTTTGCGGCGGATGGTCTCTTCGTCCATCTTCTTGAGGCGGAGGCCGAAGGCCACATTCTCAAAGACGTTCAGGTGGGGGAACAGCGCGTATTTCTGGAACACGGTGTTCACCGGACGCTTGTAGGGCGGTACGCCTGTAATGTCCTCTCCTTTCAGCAGCACTTTGCCGGACGTCGGTTCCAGAAAGCCCGCGATGAGGCGGAGGGTGGTGGTTTTACCGCAGCCGGAGGATCCCAGCAGCGTCACAAACTCTTTGTCATGGATGTCGAGGTTCAACCCATCCAGGATGCGCTGACCATCAAATTCCACTACGATGTCTCGCAGCGAAACGATCACTGAGTTGTTCATTTCTTTCCTATATCCTCCTTGTAACTCAGATACGAAAAAAGACAGGGTATCTGCCCCATCCTCTCGTACCAGGGTGACTTTGAGTCTGATCCCGCAACCATCCCACACCGTCTGAACGGCCTTTTTCGTGTCATACCGCGTCGTTCTCCCTTGCAATCCGTCAGGATTGCTGCGGAAGCCCTCCTTGTCTGACGCAAAAACGCCTCGCCCATCCAATGTGTGCTGGCTGTGGGAGCAGACTCATCCCCGCACAACATCCATGACGACCGTAACATTGCGCAGTTATTCTGCCCTGTCCTGTCTATCTTAAACAATCTTTGTCAAAATGTCAATCACTCTGCTGATGTTTGCCGAAACTTTGACTTCGAGGGGGCTTTTCCCACCCAGGTTTTACATCAATTTTGCATATAGCGTTCCTTATACAGCATAAAAGCACCTACAGTGCAGAACTGCGGGTGCTTTTGGGATAAATTCTCAGGTGTCTGCTTTCAGCTGCCGGGCCGTCAGGCAGAGGGCCTGCACGGTCTGGCCGTCCACGGTGTAGACAGAGCTGTCGCCCGACACCATCATATAATAGCCGTCGGTGCTGATGGCATATGTCAGGGTGACAGTGCCGTCTGCCGTCGTCACCTCTGCTGTCACCAGCGGGGCGTCAAAGCCGCAGGCGGAAAGGTCGGCGGCAGTGTCCTGCCCGGTGACATAGCTGGCCAGTGCGGCCAGCAGAGCGTCCGTCTTGTCGGTGTCCAACGCAGCATCCGGCTCATCTGTGAGCTGCCAGACGGTCTGGTAGGTGGTGCTGTCGGCCTCCGTGGGCTGGGATACGGATTGCAGCTTGATCGTCTCGCCGCTTTGGAGGGTGTAGCTCACAGCCTCGATGTCCGAGACTGTGATACCCGCTGGGCTGAACGCCCCAAATAGCTCCGCCTTCGTCTGCTCCATGCAGTGGAACTTGGCCGCGTCCACGGTGTAGACAGCGTCGCCGCCCTCCCGCCGGACGTACACATCGCCGGTGACGGGGTTTTCTGCCCCCACGGTGAGGGTGGTGCGCTCCCCCGCCGCCGAAACATTTACGACAAGCCGGGGCGCGTCGAAGCCGTAGTCCTCGCCGGGCTGCGCCTTGAGCTGGCGTCTGGCCTTCATGCCTGCCAGCGCGGTCCGGATGGTGTTGCAGGCCGAATCATCCAGATGGTAGGCCGGGTCCTCGGTCAGCGTCCAGCCGTCGTCAGAGGGCCGGAGCGTCAGCGTATCGCCGCCATACTGGATGGAAACGCTTTCCAGCGTGGCGGTGGTCACATCCAGCAGCGGGATGCTGCCGTCCTCGGCCTCGCTGGCGGCCTGTTCGGCCTTCTGGTTCGCGTGGGTCAGCAGGGCCAGCGCCGCCCCGGCGGCGAGAACGAACGCCAGCAAAACGATGAGGGTATGCTGTTTTGCTTTCATGGCGTGCCTCCTTACTTGCGGCGTCGCAGCAGCACCACCACTGCGCCCACGGCCAGCACAGCCGCCGGGAGGATGAGGACGAACACCAGACCCAGCACAGCGGCGGTGTGGCCCGAGATGGTGATGGGCGCAGCTTCCAGCGCCTTGGACTCCACGAGGGTGGTCCCCTCCTGCCCGGCCAGAGAGGCTGCGCAGCCCTGCAGGAAGGTCACGTTGCCGGGAACAGTCTGGTAGACGGCCTCGTTGTCCATGTTGCCGCAGTTGACCCAGATGACCTCTGCGCCGGTGCTGTTATTGGAAGCATAGGCTGCCAGTGCAAAGGGACCGTCGGGGTCGCCGTCTTCCTGCTCGGCGGTGGTCATCTCATAGCCCGCCGCCTTGCTGTAGGAGCTCTCGGTACTGACCAGCAGAGCTTCCGAGGCGATGCCCTCCGTTTCAGTGATGGTGATGCCCTGCGCCATCTGCAGCAGGACGCGGCGGCTGGTGTCGATGCCGTCCAGCGTGCCGCTCTCAGTGTCGGTGGCGTAATCCGGCAGCAGATAGTAGGGGTAACCGTTCAGGTAATGGCCGCTGTCCCCTTCCACCACAAGGCCGGTCGTGCGGGTCAGGCCGAACTCGGCCATCAGGGCGTCAAGATTCGGGGTGGAGTAATAGCTGTCGGTGGTGAGCATCAGATGTCCGCCGTTTTTCAGGTAGGCGCGCAGGGCCGACATCTCATCCACGAGGCCGCCCACCGATGCAAAGTCCTGCTGCGGGTCATTGATGATGAGCAGGTCGCAGTCGTCCGGGATGGTGTCCGTCAGCAGGTCGAGGGGGCTGACGGAGAGGTTCTGGCCTTCCAGCGCGTCGGTCAGGGTGTCGGTGAGGCGCTGTTCGCCGTGGTTCGTCGTGTAGTAGGCGTGGAGCTCTTCGCCGCTGGTGATGCGGTAGATGGCAGCGGTAAGCTTATTTTCGCCGCCAAAGGTCACACTGTAGCTGCCGGTGGTGTAGTAGTCGGAGTAGTCATAATCGTAGAGGTCGGACGCCGCCAGCACGGCGCTCTTCTCCCCCGAAACGAGGATGAGACTGCCGTTCTCAGCCGACTGCACACCGTACTGGGCGGCGAAGGTCGGGTAGACGGCGGGGTCTTTCGTCTCCCACTTGATGTGGCTGCTCTCGGAGGCGTAGCGGTCCAGCAGCTTTGTGATGATGGCGTCCTCGCTGCCCGTCTCGGCCAGATAGTAGATGGTGACATCCTGCGTCAGGGCGTGGGCGATGTCCTTGGAGCTGTCGCTGAGGGTGTAGAGCCCGGCCTCCGAGAGGTCGAACTCGGTGTACTTCGTCGGAACGGCCCGGACAATGAGGTTGAGCAGGACGGCCAGCACGACCACCAGCACCGTGACCGCCGAGGCATAGATGCCGCTGCGTATCCGCAGACGTTCCATCGAGCCTGCGCTCTTTTTCTCAAATTTCTTCATAGTCTTCCCCCTCTCAGTTCCAGCGGCGCTTCTCGATGCCCTGCGCCGTAAAGAAGAGGAAGAGCACCGTCACCGTCAGATAATAAACCAGCGTCGGGATGGAAAAGCTGTTGTTGACGAACTCCTCAAAGGGCGCAAACAGGCAGAGGGCGCTCAAGACAGCACTGAACGCTTCGGTGAGCCATGCGCTGCGCAGCAGGAACAGGGCGCTCAGCCCGGCGCAGAGGGCCGCAAAGCAGAAGCAACCCAGCGTGAAGCTCCGGGTGCGCAGGCCCACCGCAAGGGAGGCTCCCGCCGACAGAGCCGTAAAGACCACCAGTGCCACGGCGCTCCCGGCGTTGAACATACTGCGGAGGCTGGGCATCATATAGGCCAGCAGCAGAGCCGAAAAGCCCATGACGGCCGCAATGATCTGGTTCTCCGTGAGGCCGGAGCAGAACTCGCAGACGGCAATGGCCGCACAGCCCAGCAGGAAATAGCACAGCAGCGCGGCGAAATTTGCCCCGAAGGCCGAGGCCGTGCCGCCCAGAAGCCAGAGCACGACGATCATGATGCCGTCGGCCAGACAGGGCAGCGCGAACACGGTGCAGAGTGCCAGATACTTGCCCACCACGATGCCCCACACGGACACCAGGCTGGTGAGAAGCAGCTGGTCGGTGCGGGCGCGGCGCTCTTCGGCCAGCGAGCGCATGGCCAGCACCGGGAAATAGAGCAGCAGCACGAAGATCGTGCGGTAGAGCGTATAGTAGCCAAAATCCGTCAGACCGTAACCGAGGTTCAGGGCCAGAAAATAGATGCCGGAAGCCGCCAGCAGAAAGGCCGTGAGCACATAGCCCATCATTCCGTGAAAAAAGCTGCGCAGCTCCCGCTTGTAGATGGCAAGCATCGAATCAGTCCTCCTTTTTATCCGAAGTCTCTTCCGGAGCCGTCAGCTCAAGGAAGAGTTCTTCCAAATCGCGCTCTTCGGCGGCAAGGTCCACGACAGCGGCCAGATGCCCCTGCGACAGGATGAGCGCCTTATCACAGACGGCCTTCACTTCACTGAGGATGTGGCTGGACAGGATGACCGTGTGGGTTCGGCCCAGCTCCCGGATGAGGCGGCGCAGCTCGATGACCTGCGCCGGGTCGAGACCCACGGTGGGTTCGTCCAGAATGATGAGCTGCGGACTGCCCAGCAGCGCCTGCGCCACGCCCACCCGCTGGCGGTAGCCCTTCGAGAGGCTGCGGATGAGCCGGGGCAGGACATCTTCCAGACCGGTACGGTGGGCGGCAGACTGCACCTGCGCCGGGCGGTCTGCTTTCTTGACGCCTTTCAGTTCGGCGGCAAAGTCGAGATATTCGGCCACCGTCATCTCCGGGTAAAGGGGCGGCTGTTCCGGCAGATAGCCCACGCAGGCCTTGGCGGCGTCGGCTTCCTCGGGCAGCGGATGGCTCGCCACCGTCACCTGTCCCTCCGTGGCGGCGAGGTAGCCGGTGAGGATGTTCATGATGGTGGACTTGCCGGCACCGTTCGGCCCCAGCAGGCCGTAGATGACGCCGTCCTCCACCGTGAAAGAGATGTCATCCACTGCAAGGCGGCTGCCGTATTTCTTGGTAAGGTGGGATACTTCTATCACAAAAAACGCTCCTTCTCTGCGGGTGTCCCCGGGAATATCTGCATCATTCTAGCCCGAAAATGTGTCAGAAATAAGATAAACCTGTGTGCGTTTCCAAATATTGTTTCTTTTGCGCTGGTGCGGCAGTTTTCGCGGCCGGACGCAAAAAGAGCGCCGCTCCCCGCAAAGGGAACGACGCTCTTGGAAGCCTTGTAATTGTTGCAATTACTTACGGCCGAAACGCTTGTTGAAGCGCTCAACACGTCCGCCGGTGTCGACCAGCTTCTGCTTACCAGTATAGAAAGGATGGCACTTGGAGCAAACTTCGACGTGGATCTCGGGCTTGGTGGAACGAGTCTTGATGACGTTGCCGCATGCGCAGGTGATGGTGCAGTCAACGTAGTTCGGATGGATACCCTGTTTCATTCTTTTCACCTCATTTCTGGTTCTGACTTATTGGGGCCATATTTAATGTATGTGCCCATCACAACCTTCAATATCGGCTACCCCCTCGAGCGGCCTTGGAAACGATTGCTTTAGTATTATATCACTCTCCAAAAAAATTGCAAGAGGATATTTTAACTTTTTTGCACTTTTTTCTGGAAAGTCCTTCTCTCCGCCCCGGAAAACGAACAAGCCCGGCAGAAAACTCTGCCGGGCCGTTTCTGATTCCTCCAGCCTCACCTGGGAATGGGCGTTCCGGCTCCCGCAGGACGGCTGCTTTCCGCAAAAGCAGCTGTCAGAGCCAGAGTTCCAGGACAAGGCTTATCTGCATCGCATCTGAAAGACACGATGAAACGAATTTACTGGACAAAGTAGATGCCGTCGGCACCCTCTGCATCCGAGATGGCTACCATGAGCAGTTCGTCCTCGTCCGTCCAGGTAAAGATGCAGGCGTAGCGCAGCTCCTCGCCGTTGTAGTCGAAGATGACGCCCACGCTGCCGTCGTCGAGATACTGGTAAGTGCCGTTCAGCGTGCCGCCGCCCTGAATCATCTTTGCGCCGCCTGCGGCGTCAAAGGTGAACTGCAGCGTGCCGCCGTATGCCTCCAGAGACTCGTCCATCTCGGCCTGGGTCATCTCGCTGCCGTCGATGTAGCCGCCGGCAAACGACCAGACCGTGTTGCTCATGTCCGGCGTATCCGCCTGCGGAAGCTCCCACAAAGAGTTTTCCTCTTCCAGTACAGCTGCCGTAGGGGCTGCATCCACAGAGATGGCCGACGCGGCCAGCACCGGTGTCGAAAGCGAGGCCAGAAGTGCCGCGCTGAGTGCAAGAGAAGCGATACGTTTCATATAGCTTTTCCTCCTTGTACGATATTCGGAAATCACATTTTGTCTGGTTCCAGTATACTCTTTTCTGCCCCTGCGGCGGGCAGTTTGACACGATTCGCCCCAAAACTGCACTCAATCGACCCGGCTCACAGAGAAACGCGGAGGATGAATCTGCCGTCCTGCACCAAGAAATCCGAAAGCCCTTTATATTTTTCCACAATGGCGCATATGCTGCGCACGCCAATGCCGTGTCCTTCAGCGTTGGTCACCGGCAGGCCGTTTTCAAACTGTATTCCCTCCGGACAGGGATTGACGAACTGCAAAAAGAGATGCCCGTTCTTTTCCCGGGCAGTAACTTCAATGTATGCAGGGCCATTCTCTGCTTTCATCCTGCGGCAGGCCCGGAGCGCATTTTCCAGCGCATTGGAGAGCAGCACGCAGAGGTCTGTCTCGGCCACCGAGATAAGCTGCGGGATATGAGCCTGAATGTTGAGCGGCACACCGCAGTTCTCCGCCCGGCCTGCAAAGGACGAGAAGATGAGGTTCGCAGCCTCGTTCTCACAGTAGGTCGTCACCTTGCTGGCCTCTATCTCGGAGCAGATGCTCTGGATGTACTCCTGTGCCTGCTCTCCCCTGCCGTTCTCGATGCAGGCGGAGATGTATTGCAGATGGTGGCGCAGGTCGTGGCGGTAGGCGCGAGTCTGCTGCTGCGAGGTGCGCAGGGCCTCGATCTCCCGCACTGCCTGACCGACCTGCAATTTGAGGTTGTTCCGGGTCTGTTCCAGCTGGCTGCGGGTGCGCTCCTCTGCCGAGACCCGGAGAACAAAGACGATATATGCCACGCTGCACACGAAGGGCATGAATTCCACCGCCGCCTGATTGCCCTGGGCGAGAAGGTCGGTGTAGATGCGGGTCACATAATCGAAAAGGTAGCCTGCCAGCGGCACTACGCCGAACAGAAGCTGCATCGATCGCGGATACCGGGCAAAGCTGCGGGCCGCCGGTGCAACATAGCGCAGCAATACTGCCAGCAACGGCAGCGTGACCACCATCTCGACGGCGGGCTGCAGCCAGTCGATGCCCGGCACCATCGCAATGACCAGCAGTGCCACCCAGCGCCGGAGCTGACAGCACAGATACGCCGCCAGCACCGAGATGGTGGGCCAGAGCCATTTTCCGCTGAGGACGCTGAGGATGATGGCGAGCGGCAGATGGGTGGTAAGCGGATACGCCTCCTGCATCGCCATCCAGCTACCCTTATAAGTAATGAGCGCCTGCATCAAGAGCATAGCTGCTGAGCCAACCGCCAATATGATGCAGTTCTTCTTCGTCCAGTGGATGTCACAGAACGCCGCCGAGAGTGCGATGCCAAAGAGCGCCACGGCAACGCCGTTTGGTACAGTAAGAGCGTTCACTACATGACCACCTGCTTTCGGTCAAAAATATAGCTCAGATAGCGCTCCTTCGTTTCCGAATACTTCCCGTGGGGCAGCGGCACCACGGCTCCGTCCTGCATCGTGATGGAGCGGGCTGCGATGTTGGCGATATACTCCATATTGATAAGGACGGAGCGGTGGGGACGGAGGAAATTCGGGTATTCCACGAGCTGGTCACAGAGGTCGTCCAGCCGGCCCATGCTTTCCAGCACGACGCTGTTGTTCAGGTGAAACGTGAGCGTCCGCCCCATCACCTCGCAGTAGACCAGCTCTTCCAGCTCCAGGCGGACGATGCCGCTCTTGCTCCGGAGGATGAGGCTGTGCTTCTGCTCCCTGGTGCAGGCCGCACAGGCCGAGTCCATCAGGCGGAAAAAGTCTTCTCTCCGGATGGGCTTGAGCTGGTAATACCATGCATCCACCGCGTAGGATTCCACCGCAAACTCCGTGCTTGAAGTAAGGAAGATGATCTTCACATTCGAGTCATATTCCCGTATCTCCCGGGCCGCAACCATCCCGTTTTCGCCCGGCATCAGGACATCCAGAAGGATGATGTCGAAGCGCGTTCCCTTCTCCACCTCCGCCATCAGCTCGACCGGGCTTTGATAAGACGTATGGGCAAAGTCCTGCCCGTGGTCAGCAGCATATTCTTCCAACAGAGCTTCCAGCCGTCTGATCTCTTGGGTCTCGTCGTCACAAAATGCGATCTTCAGCATAAGGGGATCTATCCATTCCCTTCTTTGTTTATTCTGTTCTATAGTATAGAGATTCTTGCTTTTTTCGTCAAGTTGTGATGGCAGCCCACTGGGCTGATCGCTTATCGTCTACGGGTGGCTGTGCTGATCCTCCAACGATCACTTTTGCACATAAAACGAGCCTCCTGCATTGGAAAATCGATGCAGGAGGCTCGTTATTTACATATTATGAGGGAACCGTAATTTATAATTTCGCACCCGGCAAATAAATGAAAAATATCACAGGAAAATGACGCAGAAAAATATTCTTTTCAACCCGCCTGCTGCCGCTTATCCAGGCGCATCTTGTCGGCGATCATCGCGATGAACTCCGAGTTGGTTGGTTTGCCGCGCAGGTTGTGGATGGTATAGCCGAAGTAGCTGTTCAGGGTATCCACATCGCCACGGTCCCATGCCACCTCGATGGCGTGGCGGATGGCCCGCTCTACCCGGCTGGCGGTGGTTCCGTTTTTCTTGGCGATCTCCGGGTAGAGACGCTTGGTGACGGCGTTGATGTACTCCGGCTCGTTCATGGTGAGCAGAATGGCATCCCGCAGGAACTGGTAGCCTTTGATGTGGGCAGGGACGCCGATCTGATGCAGAATGTCCGTGACCTTCAGCTCGTCGCTGTCCACGCTGGCCGTGATAAGCCGCTTCTGGTGGCCGTGGGCGACCTTGAGCACCCGGCTGGCAAGGACATTCTCGTCGAAGGGTTTGACAAAGTAGTAGGCGAAGCCCTCATCCAGCAGCTCCTGGACCATTTCCTCGCTCTGGAAGGCGCCGGTGACAAAAAACGTGGTGTGCGTTTCGCCGGCGGCGACATATTTCTGCTTGACGGCCAGAGCATCCAGCCCGGGCATGAAGGCATCCAGCAAAACTACCTGCGGCCGCACCGCAAGCATCTTCTGCAAAATCTGAAGGCCGTCTTTTTCCACGACGGTCACTTCTACGCCTTTTTGCTCCAGCGCCTCTCGGCAGGCTGCCGTAACATCCGCACTGGTATCCGACATCAAAAATCTTACTTTATCCATCGTACTATCCTCCAATGTGTGCAGTTCCCTTTACACTCTAGATTTTACCATATTTTACCATGGATTGCAACAGGAAATTTTTACATTTTCTGGAATTTTCACAAAAATCTTCTTGTTCATTCTGCGGTCTGCGCTTCGGCACCGTTTTGAACGGCGTTTTTTGCCTGTTCGAGCATCGTCTGGGCGAAAATCCCGTAGCCTCGGGTGGGGTCATTGACCAGAACATGGGTCACAGCACCCACGAGGCGCCCATTTTGGAGGATGGGGCTTCCGCTCATGCCCTGCACGATTCCGCCGGTCGCAGACAGAAGCGAAGGGTCGGTCACCCGGATGACCAGATTCCGGCGGGGGTCGGCGTCGCTGACCCGCTCGATCTGGATGCGGTAAGCGCGGGGCGCTTCCCCCTCGATGGTGGCCCATATCTCAGCGGGACCGGTGACGACTTCCTGCGCGAACGCGATCTCCCTCAGCTGGCCCGAGAAGTGGGTGCGCGTCGTGCCGTAGACGCCGTTCTCGCCATTGATGCGGATGGTGCCGATGGCGTGGGCGCTCAGGAAATGGCCCTTTAACTCACCGGGGCTTCCAGCCGTTCCGGCACTGCAGCCAGTTATCTCGCAGGGAACGATCTCGCCGCTTCGCAGGGCGACACTTTCGCCGGTGTCGCTGTCGCTGATGGGGTGGCCCAGTCCCGCAAATACGCCGAGCTCATCGTCGGCGAAGGTCAGTGTACCCACGCCGGCGGAGGAGTCCCGCACCCACATTCCGGCCCGCCACTGCTCGGCGGCACCGTCCCACACCGGGGTCAGGGTAGTCAGCTTCTGCTCGCCGCTGCGGATATACACGACCTCCACGGACTGCCCCTCGGCAGCGTCCAGGGCTTCCTTTACGGCTTCATTGCTCTCGGTGCGGGTCTGCCCGATGCAGATGACCCGGTCACCGAGGTGAAGCCCGGCCTCCTTGGCGGGATTCGATGTCCCGCCGCCAGCCTGCCCGATCTCCGAAAATCCCACGATGAGCGCCCCTTCGGAGAACATCTTGACGCCGAACGGTGTACCGCAGACGGTCACTCTGGGCCGCTCTGTCACCACTGCCCGGATGGTCTTGATGGGGAGCCACCCACCCAGCGTCAGCGTCGTCTGGTAGCTGCCCACCGCCCGGGTGCTGGCGACATTCCGGCTTCCATGGCCGCGCTGCGGCTCGACCCATGCAAAGCGGGGAAGATATAAGGCTTGTCCCGGCTCCAGATAGACCCGGTCCGGCAGGCAGCTGTACAGCCAGCCCAAAGCTGCCGCCAGAGCCAGCAGCAGATATGCCGCCGCAAGCTTTGCCCGCTGCATTCTCTTCACGCCCATGGCCTCCCTCGCTGTTTTTGGGGTTATTATGCGGACGCAAAGAGGGAATTATCCTTCGGCAGTTGACTTTTGCGGCAAATCTTGCTACTATAAATAAAATTTCCGTGCGGGAGTGGCGGAATGGCAGACGCGCTGGTTTTAGGCACCAGTTCCAACGGAGTGAGGGTTCGACCCCCTTCTCCCGCATAAAAAATGACCTCAAGCTCAGGCTTGGGGTCATTTTTTATCTTGCGGAGAAGAGGGGTCGAACAGCACGGCCGCCCGCAGGCGGCAAGCAATCAGCCCAGTGGGCTGTTGCTTAGTGCGCGGGTCCCACGAGTCAGGAATGTCTACGGGGACCGCAGCCGTTGATGGCCCCAAGCTCAGGCTTGGGGTCGTTTTTTATCTTGCGGAGAAGAGGGGTCGAACAGCACGGCCGCCCGCAGGCGGCAAGCAATCAGCCCAGTGGGCTGTTGCTTAGTGCGCGGGTCCCACGAGTCAGGAATGTCTACGGGGACCGCAGCCGTTGATGGCCCCAAGCTCAGGCTTGGGGTCGTTTTTTATCTTGCGGAGAAGAGGGGTCGAACAGCACGGCCGCCCGCAGGCGGCAAGCAATCAGCCCAGTGGGCTGTTGCTTAGTGCGCGGGTCCCACGAGTCAGGAATGTCTACGGGGACCGCCAGCCGCTGATGACCCCAAGCTCAGGCTTGGGGTCATCTTTTATCCTGCGGAGAAGAGGGGTCGAACAGCACGGCCGCCCGATGGTTCATACCATGATATGGACAAATAATCCCCTTGATGAATCAGGCCGCTGTCTCTGTTTTACGGAGACGACGGCCTGATTCATTATTTTTGACTACTTTTTGTCCCGGGGAAAACCCGGAACATCCTGCTATGACCTACTTTTTCTGACTACGATTCTGACCACAAAGTACCCGGCAAAAGCAGACAGTATCGCGCAGTATCTGGCAGTATCCGATAAACGCAGATAACAAAAAAATCCACGATGCATCGATTTTTCATCGACATTCCGTGGATATTTTCTGGTGCGAGGGAGGGGATTTGAACCCCCAAGGATAAACCACACGCACCTCAAACGTGCGCGTCTGCCAGTTCCGCCACCCTCGCATATGAAGTTTTGATGCAATCCGTGTTTTCTAACAGCTCTGAGGTCCAAGCCGTATCGCTGACTGCTCAAGTATAATACCATACTCCCCCGGCGATGTCAAGCGTTTTCATAGATTTTTTTGCCATTCATATCTTGTAAATGGAGTTTCCGTGCAGAAATGACTTAAGAAGGAGGTTTTTGGAAATGACTTTTTTCAAATCCAGCAAACATCAAAGATTGTTGTGGAGCCTTTTGCTGCTTTCTGTCGGGGCGGCGGCGGGGTTCGGACTGGGGATATTCTGCGGTGCAGAGCCGCCCGTAGGCTGCCGGGAGAGCGACCTGACCCCGGTGCCGGACGAAAGCTTCGTCTCCCCTGCCTCGGCGTCCTCCGTAGAAACGTCCCCGGAGCCGGAGCCGATGCCCGAGAAGTGGGTCTGTCTGACCTTCGACGACGGTCCCAGCAAGACGACGCCGGACGTTCTGTCCGCACTGAACCATGCCGGGGTAAAGGCGACCTTCTTTGTAGTCGCCACCGGCAACAACGACAAATATCTTCCCCTCATCTCTGAGGCTGCTGCCGCCGGGCATCAGATCGCGCTCCACTCCGCCTCCCACGAGTACAGCGACATCTACCAGAGCGCGGACGCTTACTGGAAGGACATCGACCTGTTAAAGGAACGCCTCTCCCCTTACGTCCGGGCCGACGGCCTGTGGTATCTGCGCTTCCCGGGCGGCAGTACCAACACCGTGAGCCGCCGCTACGGCGGGCGCGGGCTGATGCAGCAGCTCAAAGAAGAAGTCACTGCAAAAGGCTACGCCTATGTAGACTGGAACGTCTGCGCTGAGGACGCTGTGGGCGGCAAGCCCAGTGCAGGCACCATCTTCCGCAACATCGTGCGGGAGACCGGCGAGCAGACCCAGTGCATCGTGCTGATGCACGACTCGGCCACCACCCGCACCACCGCCGAAGCCCTGCCCGACATCATCCAGTGGTACAAGGACAACGGCTTCACCTTCCTTACCGTAGAGCAGGCCGTCCCCCTGCCCACAACATAGCAAAAAGCCCCGGAGGGCCTGCCAGACGGCAGACTTTCCGGGGCTTTGGCGCGTAGAAACAGCTTACTCAGCGGCCTGATTGAACAGGACGAAGGCACGATAAGCCATGTACAGGTCGGTCTTGTGGATGACCTCGAAGGGAGAGTGCATGGACAGCACAGGCACACCGATGTCGATGACGGGGATGCCGCGGTTGGCAACATACTTTGCGATGGTGCCGCCGCCGCCCAGGTCGAGGCGGCCCAGCTCACCGATCTGCCATGCAACGTCGTCGGCGTCCATCATGCGGGTGACATAGCCCACCAGCTCGGCAGAAGCGTCGTTTGCAGCGCTCTTGCCGCGGCTGCCGGTGTACTTGAACAGCGCGATGCCGCGGCCTGCGTAGGTGCCGTTCATCGGCTCGAAAGCGCTGGCCCAGCTCGGGTCGTAAGCAGCGGTGACGTCGGCGGACAGGCAGACACTGTTGCGGAATGCAATGATGTCGTCCTGACCAGCGGTACGGCAGAGCTCCTGCATGAAGTGGAAGACGTACATGCTCTGCATACCGGTGACGCCGTCAGAGCCGATCTCTTCCTTATCGGTCAGGACGCAGACGGTAGTGAAGGCAGGATCCTTGGTGGCGATCTCGGCCATCAGAGCGGGATATGCATCGACGCGGTCATCGTGGCCGTAGCCGCCGATCATGGAGCGGTCGAAGCCGACGTCGCGGGACTTATAAGCGGGGACGATCTCGATTTCAGCGCGTGCAAAATCCTTCTCGGTGATGCCGTACTTCTCGTTGAGGAGGATCATAGTATTCAGCTTGACAGCTTCCTTCACTTCCTCGTCATCCACAGCGTCGGAGCCGATGAGGATGTTCAGTTCCTCGGCGCGGATGCCGTCGCTCAGCTTGCGCTCGCCCTGCTCAGCGCCCAGATGGGGCAGCAGGTCGGTGATGCAGAAGACGGGGTCGTTCTCGTCCTCGCCCACGTTCACAGAGACGGTGGTGCCGTCAGCGCGGGAGAACACGCCGTGGATGGCCAGCGGCATAGTACCCCACTGATACTTGCGGATGCCGCCGTAGTAGTGGGTCTTGAAGTAGCTGAAGTGGTCGGACTCGTACAGCGGGGTCGGGCGCAGGTCCAGACGGGGGCTGTCGGTGTGAGCGATGACCAGATGGAAGCCGTCCTCGAAGCTGCGGGTGCCGATGGTGGAAGCCACGATGGCCTTGCCCAGCTGGCTGAAATAGACCTTGTCGCCGGGGGCGTAGGTCTTCTTCGGGTCGAACTGCTGGTAGCCTGCGTCCTTGAGCATCTGCTCGCTCTCAGCGGCCACCTCGCGCTCGGTCTTACCCGCGTCGAGGAATTTCTTGTAGCCCTCAGCGAATGCGTGGGCCTCCTGCTTGACGGCGGCGGACTTGTCGCCGACGTAAGCGGGCTTAAACAGCAGCTTTTCAGCCAGCTGCTGGTTCGGAGTTTTTTCTGCCATAGGATCTCTCCTGCCTTTCTGTTTTCTTACACTTGTTGGAAGCTGTTTTCACGGCCATTGCACACCGTCTGAACGGCCTTTTTGCCCGCAGACTGCGTTGCTTTCTCTTGCGATTCGTCAGGATCGCTGCGAAAAATCGCCTTGCCTGCAAGCAAAAATCCTCGTTCATCCGGCACACTCTGGCCATGAAAACAGCTTCATCTATCAAAGACCCGCAGGTTTTTGGCCTGTCGGTTCTTCTTCATTGGTTGAGATTCAGCCGCCGTAGAGCCGGGTATAGACGGCGTAGCTGGCGGTTATCTTTTCGACGTAATGGTGCATCTGGTTATAAGGGAAGCCTTTCAGGGTCTGCCCGTCGGAGGAATGCTCTTCCATCCGCAGCAGATTATCTACTGTCCCCCATCCGCTGTGGTAGGCGGCGGCAGCGGTAGCCACATCGCCGCCGTACCGCTCCATGCAGAGATGGATGTAGTAGCAGCCGAAGCGGATGCTGACGTCAGGGTCGTAGAGTTCATCGAAGGTCAGGTCCTCATCCGGCGCAATTTTGCTGCGCAGCCAGATAAAGGTCTCCTCGGTCATCTGCATCAGCCCCCGGGCCTCCACGCTGGAAGTGGCGGCGGGGTCAAAGCCGCTCTCCGTCCGGATAAACGCATAGACCAGCAGCGGGTCGAGCTCGTATTCTGCGGCCCACTGCTCCACCTGCTGGCTGTATTTGCGGGGGTAGAGCAGCCGGTCGGCCTCCCGGGCAAGGGGCGGCAGAACCGTCAGGAGCACTGCCGCGATGCAGACCAGCACCACCAGTCTGCGCAGCAGTCGGAACAGCGTTTTCAAGCGCGGCATCCCTCCCCGATGAGAGCGTCACAGAGCTCGTTTGCTGCCTTCGCCAGCGCCTCACGGGTGGAGGTGTTGGGCAGGATGTAGTCTGCCCTGGCGGTCAGCACAGCCTCTGGCGTCTGGGCGTTGAGGCGGCGGGCGGCCATCTCAGGCGAGATGCCGTCCCGGGCCGCGATGCGCTCCACGCTGACTTCAAACGGTGCCGTGACCACGCAGAGCTTGTCGCACTCGGCCTCTGCTGCCGTGCCGATGATGACCGCGCCGTCCAGCACAAAGAGCTTCGCCCCCGCCTGCTGCGCGGCCTGTTTGGCGGCGCGGATGCGGCGGACGATCTCCGGGTGGGTCAGCGCGTCGAGCGCAGCTTTCCCCTCGGGCGTTGCAAAGGCGCGGTCGGCCAGCAGGCGGCGGTCAAGGGTGCCGTCTTCCTTTATAATATCTGCCCCGAAGCGCTCAGCCAGCTGGGGCAGCAGCGGTGAACCCGGAAGCAGGATCTCGCGGGAGAGCTGGTCGGCGTCTGCCAGCGGGATGCCCCGGGCCGTGAACACCGCCGTGACCGTCGATTTGCCGCAGCCGCTGCGGCCGGTGATGCCCAGCGTCATCATAGCTTTATCACCCGGAACGCGGCCGCACGGATGAGGCGGTTATAGACGGCCATGGACAGGCCGTCTTTCTGGGGGCAGCGGGCGTAGACCACAGCATCACCCTGCTCATCCAGCGCACGCAGGGAGCGGAAGATGTGTTTTGCCTGGTCGGCTCCGTCGCCCTCCCGGCCATACTCCACACAGGGTACGCCCAGCTTTTCGGCCTCGCCGGTAAAGCAGAGGCAGCTGGGATTCTCAGCGGCGTGGGCATCCACATAGGCTTTAAACTGCTCGAAGGTGCCATCCAGAAGGGTCACATCTGCCTTGGGGGCGTAGTGCTTATACTTCATGCCGGGGCTGCGGACGACCGCACCCTCCGGCAGCTTCTCGAGGATGGCCTTGGAGACTTCCACTTCCTCGCCCAGCGCACGCTCGAGGTCTTCCAGCGTGATATGGCCGGGACGGAACAGAGTGGGCTTTTCGCCCACCACCGACACGACGGTAGACTCCACGCCCCAGTCGCACTCGCCGCCGTCCAGAATGAGGGGCAGCCGGCCGTCCATATCGGTAAAGACGTCCTGTGCGTTAGTGGGGCTGGGCTTGCCGGAGAGGTTGGCCGACGGGGCCGCAAAGGCACAGCCGCTGGCTTCAATGACAGCCCGTGCCACCGGGTGGCTGGGCATCCGGATGCCCACAGTGTCCAGACCGGCACAGCACTCCGCTGCCACCTCGGGGCCGCGGGGCATGATGATGGTCAGCGGGCCGGGACAGAACGCCGCCATCAGCAGCTGGGCGCGTTCCGGCACTTCGCTGACGAGGCCGTGCAGCATCTCAGGGCCTGTGACGTGGACGATGAGGGGATTGTCCTGCGGACGTCCCTTCGCCACAAAAATCTTGCTCACAGCCTCGCCGTTGCGGGCATCGGCCGCGATGCCGTAGACTGTCTCGGTAGGCAGGGCTACCAGCTCGCCCTGCCGCAGAAGCTCGGCTGCGCGGGCAATGCCCTCTGCGTCAGCCGGGCGGACTTCAGTATTGATACTCATACGAATCATCGCTCTTTTCTTCTGTAAAGCAATTATTCTTTACAGCTTTTTGTGCGCATTTCGCGCATATTTATGTGTTTAACTTTTGCAGTTTCTCGGCCTGCTCACGGGTGGCGAGGGCGTCGATGATGTCGTCCAGATTGCCGTCCATGATTTTGTCGAGATTGTGTACCGTCAGGCCGATCCGGTGGTCGGTGCAGCGGTCCTGCGGGAAGTTATAGGTGCGTATCTTCTCGCTGCGGTCCCCTGTTCCCACCTGACCGGCGCGGTCAGCGTTGATGGCGTCCTGCTGCTCCTTCTGCTTCTGGGCCAGCAGGCGGCTGCGCAGGATCTCCAGAGCCTTGTCCTTGTTCTGGAACTGGCTGCGCTCGTTCTGGCACTCGACCACGGTTCCGGTTGGGATGTGGGTGACGCGGATAGCGCTGGACGTCTTGTTGATGTGCTGGCCGCCCGCACCCGAAGAGCGGAAGGTGTCGATGCGCAGATCTTTCATGTCCAGCGCAAAGTCCACCTCTTCGGCCTGCGGCATCACGGCCACGGTGGCCGTCGAAGTGTGGATGCGGCCCTGCGTCTCCGTCTCGGGTACACGCTGCACCCGGTGGACGCCGCTCTCGTACTTGAGGCGGTTGTAGGCGCCTCTGCCATTGACCGCAAAGACAGCTTCCTTGGTTCCGCCGAGTTCCGTCTCGTTGAGGTTCAGCAGCTCCATCTCCCAGCCCCGGCTCTGGACGTACATGGTGTACATCCGCACGAGGCTGTGGGCGAACAGCGCAGCTTCCTCGCCGCCGGCACCGGCGCGTATCTCCATGATGACGCTTTTCTCGTCATTTGCGTCCTTCGGCAGCAGCAAAATTTTGAGATTATTTTCCAGCTCTGCCACATCCTGACTTTTTTCGCTCAGTTCCTGCTGTACCATAGCCTTAAAGTCCGCGTCGAGGGGCTCGTCCCCTTCCAGCAGGGCTTTCGCCTGTGCCAGATGGTCCTGCGCAGTGGTGAGGGCGTGGTAAGCGTCCACTACCGGCTGTGCTTCATGGTACTCCTGCATCAGGCGGCGGAACTGCGCCGGGTCGGCGGCAGTTTCGGGCTGATTGAGACGGATAGAAAGTTCTTCGAACCGGCGGCAGACGGCCTCCATTTGGGAAGTCAGATTCGGCATATCAGGCAGTTCTCCTTACAAAACAGTTTCTGAATGTGCTGTGCCGCTGGGCTATTCCTGGCCCGGTTTGATGACCTTTTTGATGTTCTTCTCGATCTTCGCCCGGGGCAGCATGACCTCGCGGCCACAGCCCGTGCAGCGGATCTTGAAATCCATGCCCACCCGCAGCACCTCGAAGCTTGCTGCTCCGCAGGGGTGCTGTTTGCGGGTGAGGATGGTATCGCCGACTGCAATATCCATATTGAATCCCTCCTGTCTGCACATTTATAGTACAGGCCGTGTGTCCAAAAGAGAGACACACATCTATAGTATAATCCAAACTCGTATAAAATGCAAATGCAGCTGCATATGGTTTTGTAGCTGCAATGCTACCCAAAAAACAGAGAAAGAGGAATGAAAGATGATGCAAGCGTTTCGTACCGAAAACAACTACCGCAATGCTTCCCGCCTGAGCGCCGCCGAGCTGCGGGCCGCGATGGCCAGCCGCGAGATCTTGCAGAGCACGGCGCTGGCCTTCGACACCCAGCGTCAGCTCCGGTTCGAGCTGGGCGGCTGCCGGGCTGTAATGCCCTTCGGGCAGTGCGCCGACGGGGCCGACACTGGCAGCGTACGGGACATCGCCGTACTGACGCGGGTAGGCCGACCCACCTGCTTTGTCATCGAGGGCATCGACACCGACGAAAACGGACAGACTGTCTACCGCCTCTCCCGCGCCGAAGCCCAGCGGATGTGCAAGGCCGAATACCTCGACCAGCTCCAGCCCGGCGACATCCTGCCCTGCATCGTGACCCACATCGAGCCCTTCGGCGCGTTCTGTGACGTAGGCTGCGGCATCAGCGCCTTGCTGCCCATCGACTGTATGTCGGTGAGCCGTATCTCCTCCCCTGCCGACCGGGTCAGCGTAGGGCAGCAGATACTCTGCGCCATCAAGAGCCGGGACGTACAGGGGCGGTTCGTGCTGACGATCCGGGAGCTGCTGGGTACCTGGGCCGAGAACGCCGCCGCCTTTACGGTGGGCGAAACGGTGGTGGGCATCGTGCGGAGCGTGGAAGAGTACGGCACCTTCATCGAGATAGCGCCCAACCTCGCGGGCCTCGCCGAGAGCTGCCCCGACCTGCGCCCCGGGCAGGCTGTAAGCGTCTACATCAAGAACATCCTGCCCGAGAAGATGAAGATAAAGCTCGTCATTGTCAACCATGCCCTCAGCCAGAGCCACCGCTTCGAACTGCGGTACTTCATCACCGAGGGCCACCTCGACCACTGGCTCTACTCCACCCCTGAAAGCCACAAGCGCATCGAGACGGATTTTTCGGTCATGGCTTGCAATCCGGCGTGAAACCCTTTATACTATAGTTAATACTATAGAACACGGGAGATGGGAGTAACAATGGCCGCCAACGATGCTTTTACCGCCGGTGTGCGTCCCGGTGGACTGACCAACAGCACCGAGATACGATTGCTGCTGTGTTATCTTGTCAAGAACGCCGGGCCTATCACACGGACGGAGATCGAAAACGCCCTGATGGAAGAGGCACTGGTGAATTATTTTGAGATTGGCTCCTGCCTGGACGACATCGCCAGGCAGCAGCTCGTGACAGTGGAGGGCGACCGGTACACCATCACCGACAAGGGCCGGAAAGTGGCGCAGGAGCTGGCCTACGACCTACCCCGCAGTGTGCGGGAAAAGGCGGTCGCCGCCGTGCTGCGCAGCCAGACCTGGGCGCGCAAGGAAGCCGAGTACAGCGCCCGCATCAGCGAAAAGGCCGACGGCCATTGCTCCGTTCGCTGTCAGGTGAAGGCACTGGACAGCGAGCTGTTCTGTCTGGACATCGGCACTCCTGACCGGCTGAGCGCTGAGATGGTAAAAAAGCAGTTCATTTTGAAGGGCAATGAGATTTATCAGATGCTCATTACCAAATTGACCGAAGAAGAGAAATAGCATAAAAGCCCGCTGCACGTTGGTTTCGTGCAGCGGGCTTTTTGTCAGATCAAGATACAGATGAGTCCGGTACAGCCCTCGTTGATGACCCGTTCCAGCGTCTCCTGTAAACGGCCCCGGGCCTCCTGCGGCATATGGAGCAGCTTGTTCTGCAGGCCGTCGTTGACCAGCTCGTGGAGGCTCTTGCCGAAGATGTTCGACTCCCACAGGCGGACGGGGTCGTCCTCGAAATCCTTCAAAAGGCTCTGCACGAGGTCTTCGCTCTGCTTCTCCGTCCCGACGACGGGACTCAGCTCGGTGTGGATGACAGCTTTCATCATGTGGATGGACGGCGCGCTGGCCTCGAGACGGACGCCGTACCGCCCGCCCTGCCGGACGATCTCGGGCTGTTCCAGCGAAAGCTCGTCGATGGACGGCATCACGATACCGTAGCCGGTGGCCTCCACCTGCTCCATCGCACTGCGTATCTTCTCGTAGGCGCGCTTGGCTTTGGCCAGCTCGATGATGCAGGGCATCAACCCGGCTTCGTCGCCGATTTCGAGGCCCGTCTGCTCACTGAGCACCTTATAAAACACCTCGGGCTTGAGCAGCACCGTGATGCGGACCACACCGTCGGCGAGGTTCATCCCACTGAGGGCGGCGTTTTCCACGGCCTCGCAGTCCAACGCCGCCCGGCCGGAGTCGGAGACGTCCTTCATCCGGGAAATTTTCTCGGAGAGCTGCATAGCCGCTGTGTATACTTCGGTCTGAAGCCAGTGGCCTTTGTCCAACATCGTCACCCAGCGGGGCAGGGCGAAATCCAGCTCCCTCACCGGGAACTCGTAGAGCACTTTTTGCAAAATCTCGCCCAGCCGCGCCTCGTCGAGGTCGAGGCAGCTCACAGGCAGAACGGTCCGGCCATAGCTCTCTTCCATTTCCGCCGCCATCGCTCTTGTCTCGGGGGCGTCGGGGTGGGTACTGTTGAGCAGGATGACAAAGGGCTTGCCCAGCGCTTCCAGCTCGTCGATGACCCGCTTTTCTGCCGGGATGTAGTTTTCGCGGGGTATCTCGCTGATGGTTCCGTCGGTGGTGACGACGATGCCGATGGTGGAGTGGTCCCGGATGACCTTGCGGGTGCCAGTCTCGGCGGCGAGGTCGAAGGGGATCTCCTCGTCGAACCAGGGGCTTTTGACCATCCGGGGCTTGTCATTCTCCTCATGGCCCATGGCTCCCTCCACCATGTAGCCCACGCAGTCGATGAGCCGGATGCTGCACTCTCCCCCGCCCTCCAGCGCCAGCGGCACCGCCGACTCCGGGATGAACTTGGGCTCGGTGGTCATGATGGTGCGCCCCGCTGCCGACTGGGGCAGCTCATCGCGGGCGCGGAGCTGCGCGTCCTCCGGGCCGATGGCTGGCAGCACCAGCTTTTCCATAAACTGCTTGATGAGGGTGCTCTTGCCCGTGCGCACCGGCCCCACCACGCCAATGAGGATGTCGCCGCCGGTGCGGGCTCCTATCTCGCGGCAGACTGCCGCCTGCTCGATTCGTTCTTGCTTTGCCAAAATGCTCTCCCCTCTCTTCCCATTTGAAAGCCCTTTGGAAGAAATTTATGCGACGGTGGGAGGAATTAGTACGATGCAAAGCAGCGCATCACCGTCAAAATCATACTTTCTTCAAAAAAATCCAAAAAAATTGCAAAAATCTGTTGACAAGACTGCCTTATCCGAGTATAATATCTCATGTCGCCGGTGCTTCGGTAGGGAAGTAACGGATGATGACCGGGTGTAGCGCAGTTTTGGTAGCGCGCTTGAATGGGGTTCAAGAGGCCGTGAGTTCGATTCTCGCCACTCGGACCATAAATCCAACGATTTCACGTTAGAAATCGTTGGATTTTTTTGTTTGTAGGCTGACCTCATTTGGTTTTGACCACAATTTTGACCACAATGCCAACGATTTTATCTGGTCTAATTAGTGCTGTTTCGTCCAATTTTCAGGCCGAAAACGCCTCGCTGAACAACTGGATCGCACTCTGCCGAATGGATTCCTGAACATGGAGATAATGCTCAGTCATCTCGGTATCAGCATGGCCTACGATGCTCTGGATGGTCTGGATGTCCACGCCCAATGCCTGCATCTGCGACACATAGGTGTGGCGACAGCTGTGCGGTGTGAGCAAGCGGACATCGTCCGCTTCTTCCAGAGATTTGCGGAATACATCCCGGAAATGCGTGGGATTGCAGGGCAAGCCCGTCTTGGGGCTTTCCCAGATGAACTGGTCGGTGGTATCCCGCAGCTTGATGGCACACGAGCGGACATTCAGCGGCACCGGAATATCCCGGATACTGTCTTTGGATTTCGGACTGCCGATGCTGACCGTACCTTTTACGACCTTTACTGCCTGCCGGATGTGAATGACAGAGCCATCTTCTTCAATATACTGCGGCTCCAAAGCCAGAAGTTCCTGCATTCTCATCCCAGTGCCGAGCAAAAGCCGGATGCTCAAGCCCATGCGGTCATCGGGCAGCACCTTCATCAGATGCGCAACTTCCGCCGTGGTAAAGGCTTCCTTCCGTTTTGCGGTGTTGGATGCCCTCATCTTTTCAGCAAGCCGAACCGGGTTGCGGCGCACAAGGTCATTGGCTTCTGCCTTTTGAAAGATCTGGTAGAGCATCCCTCGTGCCTTGCTGATGTAAGAATCGGAGCGTCCGTCACGGCGCATCCCTTTCAGGAAGTTTTCGATGTCGATGGGGCGTATGATGGTCAAGGGGCGATGATAAAATCCTTCTTTGAGCATTTTCAGGCAGTATTTGTAGCTTTCCTGTGTCGTGGGAGCGATATTATCCTTGTGACCCTCGAACCATGTATCTGCCCAATCCTCGAAGTACAGAATCGTGTCCAGCTGGACACCGCTGATAAGCGCATCCTGATACTCTTTCAGTTTGAGCTTGACCTCCTTCTGAGTCTTGCCATAGAAGGTTTTGAAGCGCGGCGAACCATCTTTCTGGTAGCCGTCCATCATACGTAATTCCCAGCGACCATCGCTGCGGTGGCGAAGCGTACCCTCGCCGTGAGAACGTTTGCTTGGCATATTGCCTCCTTCCTGATGTCAAGTCGTTTCGTGAATAGTATAGAAAAAGAAACCTCTTGAATCAAGGATGTCAGATCAGCCGTTTACGCTGTCGGTGATCCACTGAAGGAAGCGGTCTTTGGGAACGACCATCCGCTTGCCGATGTGGAGCGTGGGGAAGCCATCGGAACGGAGCAGGATGTAGGCATTGGCGCGGGAAATACCCAGCGCAGCAGCAACATGATCGGCGGTCAGCGTGATGGGAAGCTGCTCATACGAAGTGAACTGAGAGCGCATACTCGTTGAAGTGGGCGGCAATCAGTTTCACACGCTTTCGCTCCACACCACGCTGGTACAGTTCGCGGGGGTAGACCAGCTTGCTGCTGTGGATGACCATGAGCTGGTACGGCGGGTTGACATGAATGAAGGGATTGTTGTTGTCTTTCAGGCGCATCGCATTTCCTCCTTGATCCTCCAGATGTACGTTTCGGCTTCTTTCAGAATTTCAGCAACCTGCTGCTTACGCTTCGGGCTGGTGAGCAGGCTGGGGTTGAACGTGAAGCTATATTCCAGCCGCTGGATCATTGCGTGTACCGCAGCTTCCAGCTCGGTGTACAGCATCATGTCCTCAACGCTCCCGGCGTCCTCAAAGGACGATTTGATGGGTGTGTAGGGATAAGCTGTAAAAAGAAGCATGGATGCCCCCCAAAAAAGGAGAGCATCCATGCTTCTTGCTGTATCCGAATGGAGGAGATTGCGAAATCAGTGATTGTCCGGGCAGACGATCGCGGTCATCTGATCGAATATATCTTCCATCTGTCGTACCAGCGTGAACTGGGTGCGGGCACGGTCGAGGTTGTGGTTCGGGTGGGCAATATGGAAATAATGGTCTCCCTCCAGATAGTCGGTCAGGAAACGGATGCCGCATTCCAGTGTCATGAGCTTAGCACCCCAAGCAAGACTCTTTTTTTCAGCTGTGTGCATGGTGGAACCAGCAGTGGAAAGATAGCCTTTGGCAAACACTTCATACAGATGCAGGTCAAAGTGGACTTTGCTCTGGTCAGGTTCATCCTCGGCGCAGTCGTTGGCACCGGTGCGGATGGAATCACCGAAATCATAAGCCGAAAGACCCGGCATCACGGTGTCGAGGTCAATGACACAGATGCCTTTGCCAGTGGCTTCATCGAGCAGCACATTGTTGATTTTGGTATCATTATGGGTGACACGCAGCGGGATCTCGCCAGCGGCCAGCTGATCCAGCAGAACGTGGCAGTCCTTTTCCCGTGCATGGATAAATGCAATCTCCGGCGCAATGGTTTTGGCTCGACCCAGTGCATCGGCTGCAAGAGCTTTTTCAAAGTTTGCGTAACGGTTGGGCGTATCGTGAAAACGTGCAATGGTTTCGTGGAGGGTAGAAGCAGGATAATCGGCCAGCTGGTTCTGGAACTTGCCCAGTGTTTCTGCCACAGTGCGGAAGTCTGCCTCACAGCCGACCTGTTGCAGACAGACGGTATTCTCTACAAAATCATAGGCTCTCCAGGCATTGCCTTCAGAATCAATGTTTCTTTTTATCTTTCATGCCGTTTTGCCGGGGCAGGGCGTTGTCCCTGCCGTACCTGACGGCGGTATTCGTTGGGAGTCAGCCCCTCCGCTTTGCGGAAGCACTGGGAAAAATAGCTGGGGGACGAAAAGCCCATCAGTTCGCTGATCTGAGCCAAGCTGTAACCTGTATTGCCCAGCATATATTTGCTTTCCTCAATGCGGCGGCGATTCAGATAGGTGATGGGAGAGATGCCGTACTCCTTTTGAAAGGTATGGGCCAGATAATATTTGTTGATGTGTGCGATCTCTGCCAGACGGTCAAGTGAGATGTCCTCCCGGAAGTTGCTGTCCAGATATCGCTTGATCTCTACACACTCCCGGCTGTCAGACCGTGGCGTTTCTTCCACCTGCAAAGAGAGCGTTGTGCAGCGTACCAGCCAGATCAGCAGCACCTCCAGCAAGTCCTGACAGACGGTTTCGCAGCCATCCAGACTGCGGTCGGCTTCGGCAAGCAGCATATGCAGCAGAGTGACCATCCGTTCCCGGTTTGCACGGCAGTTGAAGATAGCATAAGAAGATTCAGCCTTGCCGAATAAGATCTCAATGCCAGCAACGCCCAATACAATGTATTCCAGCGGTGAAGCATTCAGGCTCAACTCAGTATGCTCTACCTGCGGATTGACGATAATCATATCATCCGGTTTGACCGGATAAAGCTGACCGCTTAAATAAAACTGACCTTCTCCGCTCAGGCAATAGAACAGCTCCGTGCAGGAATGGGTGTGAGCCGTGCTGTTCCAGTCGCCGCCGAATTTGCTTTTGCTGATGTACAGCAAGCGAAAGGACTCACGGGGAGCGGGAGCATGACGGATATCAAAGCGTTCGGTGCTCATAACAGGCTCCTTTACAGCGAAACGCAATAAACATAAAAATAAAAACAAGAGACTAAAAATATAATCGCAAAAACCGATGCGTTGAATCGTGCGTTTTTCTCATTATAGGGGCAAAGAAGAAAAAATGCAAGCCTTGATTTTGGACAGGATAAATATTTTTGATGCCGTTAAAGAATAAAAATATGTCAAACCGGTTACAAACGGGAAGAATGTACCAAAACAGACGGGACGAATTTAGCGCTTTTGCTGAAAGAAATTTCTAAAAAGCAAGATTTATAAAAAACGAAACAACAAACATCTTGTTGTAAAGGGTGAAAACCTCTATATTGAAATCAATAAATCACACGACCCTCTCGGACAAAACCTGTTTGTCCCGGTTGTGGTTTTGAACGAAATCTTTATGATGGAGGATACACTATGAAACGCATTTCTCGTCGCAATTTCCTGAAGGTGGCTGGCGTGGGTGCCGCTGCACTGGGGCTGGCCGCCTGCGGCAGTTCTTCCAGCTCTACCGGTTCCAGCACAACTTCTTCGGCTGCTGCCTCTGCCACGCCTGCGGAGGACGTGACCATCAAGGTTGCTGCCATCGAGACCGGCTACGGTGCTGAGATGTGGAAAAAGGTCACCGAGGCCTTTACCGCCCAGACCGGCATCAAGGTGGACCTGACCACCGACAAAAAGCTGGAGGACGTCATCGGCCCCTCCATGCAGGGCGGCGACTACCCCGACGTGGTCCATCTGGCCACCGGCCGTGAAGCTGCCCTGACCGAGCAGTTCATCAAGGGCAACCTGATCGCCGACATCACCGATGTGCTGAGCATGACCGTGCCCGGCGAGAGCAAGAAGGTGAGCGAGAAGATCGCCGGCGGCTTTACCGATACTTCTCTTACCAACCCTTACGGTGATGGCAAGACTTATCTGGCTCCCATGTTCTACAGCCCCTGCGGCCTGTTCTACAACGCCGGTTTCCTGAAGGAAAAGGGCTGGGACGTGCCCAAGACCTGGGACGAGATGTGGGCACTGGGCGACAAGGCGGCTGCGGAGGGCACCTACCTGTTCACCTACCCCACCACCGGCTACTTTGATGCGTTCTTCTATGCGCTGATGTATGCAGCAGGCGGCCCCGACTTCTTCAACAAGGCGACCCATTATGAAGAAGGCATCTGGGACACCCCCGAGGCAAAGACCTGCTTTGACATCGTGACTAAACTGGCCTCCTACACCAACCCCATCACTCCGGCACAGGCGAACGATCAGGACTTTACCCAGAATCAGCAGCTGGTGCTGGATAACAAGGCTCTGTTCATGCCCAACGGTACATGGATTGTGGGCGAAATGGGCGAAGCTCCCCGCGCGGATGGCTTCGAGTGGGGCATGACTGCTCTGCCCGCAGTCAAGGCTGGCGGCGATCAGTACAGCTATACATGGTTTGAGCAGGCATGGATTCCGGCAGGTGCGGAGCATCTGGATGCTGCCAAGCAGTTTGTAGCCTACCTGTACAGCGACGAAGCCTGCAAGCTGTTTGCCGAGAGCGGCGCGATCCAGCCTGTGCTGGGCATCGCCGACAGTCTGGAAGGTGACAACAAGATGTTCTACTCCATCTACGACAACGGCGCAAAGGCAGCTATGGGCAACTTTGCTTCCTTCACCGCTATCCCCGGCGTGGAAGTCCGCACGGTGTTCTTTGACCCCGTCAACTCTCTGGTTTCCGGCAGCACGACGGAACAGCAGTGGATCGATGGCATCAAGTCCGCCAGCGACCAGATGCGCGCCAACATCATCGAGTAAGAACGAAGCTGCATCCGAAAACAGCTTCCAAGGCCCTGCCCAGCGGAGGCGGTTTTGACCGCCTCCGCTTTTTTGGGTTTCTGGATTCCAGTAGAAAGGAACGGTTTGTCTATGAAATCTGACAAAAGCCGCAAACGGTTCGTGTTCCTCTGTGTGGCACCGGCCACCATCCTGTTTTTCATTTTTATGATTTTGCCAACCCTCAATGTGTTCCGCATGAGCCTGTATGAGCGTGGAGCCTACTCGCCAAACGAAACCTTTGTCGGGCTGAAAAATTTTCAGCATCTGCTGAAGGACACCCAGTTCATCCGCTCCATGCAGAACATGATCCTGCTGGTGGTGGTCGTTACCATCATCACCTTTGCGTTTGCGCTGGTGTTTGCAGCCATCCTGACCCGCGAAAAAATCAAGGGGCAGAATTTCTTCCGCATCATTTTCTACATCCCGAACATCCTGTCTGTGGTCGTCATCTCCGGTATCTTCTCTGCCATCTATAAGCCGGAGAATGGTATGCTGAACAGCATCATCGGGCTGTTCCGGGATATGACTGACCCTATCCTCTGGAAAGGCGAAAAGCTGGTCATTCCGTCCATCATCATTGCAATGGTCTGGCAGGCCGTAGGCTACTATATGGTGATGTATATGGCTTCCATGTCCTCGGTGCCTGCCAGCTTGTACGAGAGTGCCAATCTGGATGGAGCGGGCCGTCTGACCCAATTCTTCCAGATCACGATTCCGCTGGTCTGGACGAACATCCGTACCACCCTGACCTTCTTTATCATTTCCACCATCAATATGGCGTTCCTGTTTGTTAAGGCGATGACCAGCGGCGGGCCGAACGGCGCATCGGACGTGGCACTGAGCTATATGTACAGCCAGAAGGACGCCGGTCTTTACGGGTACAGCATGGCAATCGGTGTGGTCATCTTCCTGTTCTCGTTCGCCTTGTCCGCCTGCGTCAACCGTGCCACCAGCCGTGAACCGCTGGAGTTTTAAGGAGGAAAAATATGAAGAAAACGGAAGAAAAATCCTCCCGTTCGGCGGAGGGCCTGTACAAATTTTTCATCTATTTTGTGCTGATCCTGCTGGCTGTGACGATCATTGTGCCGGTGGCATGGGTGTTTATGGCATCCATCAAGCAGAACTCGGAGTTCTACGGCAATCCGTGGGCGCTGCCTGCCGGATTCTACTGGCAGAACTTCGTCAATGCGTGGAATGGAGCCAAGATGGGCGAATATATGCTCAACTCCGTTCTGGTCACAGCGCTGGCTCTGGTGCTGTTGCTGGTGATTGCGCTGCCGGCAGCTTACTGCCTGTCTCGTTTCCGGTTCAAGGGCCGCAAGCTGCTGAACACGCTGTTTATGGCAGGTCTGTTCATCAATGTCAACTATATCGTAGTTCCCATCTTCCTGATGCTGCGTGACGGTGATGTGTGGCTGAAAAACCATATCGGCAGCAGCTTTCTGCTGAACAATCTGGTGGTGCTGGCGGTGGTATACGCCGCCACCGCGCTGCCCTTTACCATCTACCTGCTGTCGGGCTATTTTGCCACTTTGCCTCACGACTTTGAAGAAGCAGCCTACATCGACGGTGCCAGCTATTTCTCTGCAATGACCCGTATCATTTTCCCAATGGCGAAGCCGTCTATCATCACCATTATTCTGTTCAACTTCCTGTCTTTCTGGAATGAGTACATCATCTCCATGACCCTTATGAGTTCCACCAGCGCACCCCGTACTCTGCCGGTGGGTCTGCTGAATCTGATGCAGGCTCAGCAGAGTGCTGCGCAGTACGGCACCATGTACGCAGGTCTTGTGCTGGTGATGCTGCCTACTCTGATTTTGTACATCTGTGTGCAGAAGCAGCTGACGCAGGGCATGACGGTGGGCGGCTTGAAAGGATAAGGTGACAAAACATGAAAACATTCTGGAAAACGCATCCTGCCCTGCGCATCGTGCTGATGATCGTGCTGTTTGTGCTGTCCATTGCATTGGTTGTGGCAGGCTGGAAAATGACCGGACAGCTGGCAGGGCTTGGCATCATGCTTGTAGGCGTGGCACTGCTGCTGGCGGTACTGGCCATTTACAACGCAACCTATCAGGATTGAGGATAAGAGAGGAAAACTATGGAAGATAAGTGCAAGACCGGGCGTGTTACCATTCCGACCGACCTGGATGTGGTGCCCGAAACGTTGGAGATTCTGAAAAAGTGGGGTGCGGATGCCATCCGTGACTGCGATGGTACGGATTTTCCGCAGGAACTGAAAAACGCCGATGCAAAGATCTATTCCACCTATTATACCACGCGCAAGGATAACGCATGGGCCAAAGCAAACCCGGACGAGGTGCAGCAGTGCTACATTATGACGGGCTTCTACACCGCCCCCGGCAACACCGTGACCATCCCTCTGATGAAAGGCATCAGCCCGGAGCTGATGAAAGTGAACGATCACGATGACATCACCCGCTGGTGGGAGGTCATGGATCGCTCCACGGGTCAGCCTGTGCCGCCAGAACAGTGGCGCTATGCGGATGGCAGCGTGACCGTGCAGGCGGTGCCGTTCCATGAGTATACTGTGAGCTTCCTTGCCTACCTCATCTGGGACCCGGTGCATATGTACAATGCCACCACCAACGGCTGGACGAATTTCGAGCATCAGATCACCTTTGATGTGCGCCAGCCGAAAACCCACAAATATTCCATGGAGCGTTTGCGGAAATTCATTGCAGAGCATCCGTATGTGAACGTCATCCGCTACACCACCTTCTTCCATCAGTTCACCCTGATCTTCGATGAACTCAAGCGGGAAAAATTCGTGGACTGGTATGGCTATTCTGCTTCCGTCAGCCCCTATATCCTCAATCAGTTTGAGCAGGAAGTGGGTTACAAGTTCCGCCCGGAATATATCATCGACCAGGGCTACTACAACAACCAGTATCGTGTGCCCAGCAAGGAATACCGTGATTTTCAGGCGTTCCAGCGGCGCGAAGTAGCAAAGCTGGCCAAAGAAATGGTGGACATCACGCACGAGTGCGGCTGCGAGGCGATGATGTTCCTGGGCGATCACTGGATCGGCACCGAGCCTTTTATGCCGGAGTTCAAGACCATTGGTCTGGATGCCGTGGTGGGCAGCGTGGGCAACGGCTCCACCCTGCGCCTGATCTCTGACATTGAGGGCG
>ERZ791899.36-NODE-36-length-175610-cov-44.765008_pt1 | contig 175610 bp, 126 predicted proteins | sample MGYA00510151_ERZ791899 | MGnify/ENA primary metagenome ERZ791899 (study PRJEB30046, sample SAMN00792118) | human gut metagenome | study: EMG produced TPA metagenomics assembly of the A metagenome-wide association study of gut microbiota in type 2...
TCACACTGCGGCCATCAACCTTAACAGTTTGCTCCTGATAACCTACATAAGAGAATTTCAAAGATTGACCGGAATTTACTTTAATGGTATATTTACCATCAAGATCGGTAATAACACCATCGGTAGTTCCAAGAACTAAAACAGCAGCACCAATCAACGGATTATTTTCCGCATCCGTCACTGTTCCACTAACGGTGATTTGTTGTGCATATGTGCATATACTAAATATGCACAGCATTAGAGTTAATGTAATTTGTTTCATAAAATATGTATTAGAATTTGATTAAAATAACACTCTTTGTCTGTCGGTTTGAAAACATATTGAATCAAAACCGTTAAGAATGAATCATCTATAGGTTAAAGGCACTATATTAATTTCTATTTTGCTTCGTATGAGTAGAAAACAAGAAATTATACAAAGGATACTCCTGTTCCACTCTGTCATATTATGGCTTGTACAGCCAACAAACGCCAACGAAAGAATAATCAATAGAAATAAAGATTTCATCGTTTTTGTCATAAATTTGATTTTAAGGTTAATTTTTCACATTGCAAATATCCCGTTTCTTTTATCAACCTACAAATACAATTCAAGCATTATATAATGAAATCTTATCAATAGTAAAAAACATCCAGTTATTCAAGAGGTGACCGATTGGCAACAGAGAAAACCATATTTTTCATCCACAAAATATGCTGTGACATGATAGATAACGTAAAATAAGGTTCATTTTATAAGCGTGTGTATAGACTCCTTTCACTCCATCGCTGGTAGAGAGAAAAGAGATATCCAAACGGACATAATACAAGGAACGCATCGTATCTTTTCAACTTTATGGTTAGAAACTCTTTTGGTATAAATGCAAATAACGTAATTAAAATGGAATATCAAGATGGGAATGACAGATTGAGTGAATAGTATCAAAAGTTGATAATATAATATTAATTGACTTTTTCGTTTTTCTCTACTTTTGCAGAGACAAGGGAAAAGTGAATGTAACTTGCTAAAAAGAATGAAAAGACAAAGAATTATGCAGCATGATACCCGATATCTATTTTTAAGTATGACGATAAGTGGAGTAGCTTGTTTTCTGTTTTTCCGCTTCGCCTATCCTTATCATCTTCTTCACCGAGAGCAAATGCTATTGTTCACTTATACAGTCGATCAATTTATCGATTATTTCAATCATCCTGCCCCCTTATCATGTCTGGGTGGTGACTTTTTGACTCAATTCTTCCATAATATCAATATGGGGGCAGCTGTCGTTGCCTTAACTATGGCGGCATTAGGGACATTGACTTATTTCACTTGCCGTAAATGGACCAACCGATGGATAGCCATAGGTATTTCAATAGTGGTTTTTATTTGGGAAAGCCTGCGCTTCTGCCAAATTCAGTATCCATTTTCGGCGACCCTTTCACTCATCGGTGCTTTGTCCCTGTTTTTGCTGACAGACAAATTAAAAGGGAAATGGGATTTCTTTATCGGAAGCATTTGCGGAACCATGTTATGCTATAGCCTGTTCGGTTATGGTATGTTTGCTTTCACATTATTTACTATCCTTTCCGCCTTGAAGCGGAAACAGAATTATGTGGTTATTTACGGAATGATACCGGTCGCTTTGGCACTGCCTCCCTTAGCTGCCCGCAAATATCTGGTCATTCCTTCGCAAGCATACTCTTTCCCGGCTACGCTTTGGTATGGAACACCTGATTTTGAGAACGAACGCATATTAGGCCTGAATACCGAAGACTATTTTGAGAATTGGGACAAGATAAATGAATTGGTACACGACGGTGTTCCGGGAAATGCCATATCCGTGTGCTATAATCTGGCCAATGCCATGCAAAACAATCTTCCGGAAAAGCTTATGGATTATTACCAACCGGCAGGATTGGGTCTGTTCATGCCTGTGAACGAAAAATCGACATATCTTTCCACCCAATTGTCTGGAGAGGTCTGGTTCCGCTTGGGCGACATGACCATGGCAGAACACGCTTCCCTCTTAAGCATGATATTTTCTCCTCAGAACAAGAGTGTACGCATGGTACAGCGACTGGCGGAAATCAATTTGATAAACGGAGATAACGAAGCGGCACGAAAATATCTGCGTATCCTCTCGAACACACTCTTTTACAAGGAATGGGCGAAAAAACGCACACCGGGGAAGGAAAGTCCGGAAGTGAAGGAATGGCTGAAGTACAAACGCTCGTACCTGCCCCAAAAAGATACCCTGAGACTTTCGTCTACTGATGTCGTAAAATCGCTTCACCTGTTGATGGAAGCCAATCCTGCCAACCAAATGGCACGGGATTATTTACTTTGTTTCGATTTGCTGATGAAGGATCTCTCCGCTTTTCTGAAAGATTATAAGCGATACCATACCGGAGCACCTAACCGTCTGTACGCAGAAGCTTTATTGATTCATCTTTATCAAAAGCGGGCAACCGGTAGTGAAATCAAATCCACAGGCATAAACCCTGTCATCGTACAGGATTTTAATGAATACAACCGGTTGCATACACAAGGCAATTCATCTGCACTGGAAAGCAGATTCGGAAGAACGTATTGGTACTATTATCAGTTTGCACAATTTCAATAATGTTGATCATGAATAAGATGCAGTTGTTTTTCATATTTTGGCTGGCGGGACTGGCGGCATGTACTCCCATTCCCGAGAATGTGACGCGCGTAAAAGAATGTGCTCCCATCTATCCCGACTATACCGACATTACTATACCTTATAATATAGCTCCTCTGAATTTTATGATAGAAGGAGCTGAAGGATTGCAGGTCATTGCCTACGGAGATACGGACAGTCTGCGGATATCGGGTAAAGACAAAGCCCGTTTTCCCATCGGCAAATGGAAGAAACTGTTGCTGCAACAAAAAGGGAAATCGGTGCAAGTACGTGTAACGGCCTTGATGAAGGGCAAATGGCTGGAATATCCCTCCTTTCAATGGCAGGTAGCTGCCGAGGCAATAGACGGCTATCTGAGCTACCGCCTCATAGAGCCGGGATATGAAGTCTGGAATAACCTGCAACTATGTGAAAGGAGTTTGGAAGATTTCAGCGAAAAGGTCATAGCGGACAATAAACTGACAGGTGGTAATTGTATGAATTGTCATACTTACGGAAAGCAAAGCGGTCGGCTTTCCATGTTTCATCTGCGTGGGAAAAACGGAGGAACCATCCTCAACCGCGGTGGAAAGTTACGTAAGCTCAGCCTCAAAAATGATTCCATGATTTCAGCGGCGGTTTATGGAGACTTCCATCCGTCCGGACGTTATGCAGTGTTCTCGTCTAATATCATCATACCTGCTTTTCATGCCCAAGGCAGCAAACGTCTGGAAGTCTATGATACCGAATCCGATTTGGCAATTGCTGACTTTGAACAGAATCGGATGATTCTTTCTCCGCTTACCCGGGATAAAAAAGTATTGGAAACTTTCCCTACTTTCTCGGCAGACGGAAAACATATTTATTATTGCTCGGCTCCACAAACCACGTTGCCGGACAGTATCTGCCAGTTACGCTATTCGCTTTGCTGCATCGGTTTTGATCAGGAAAACGGTTCTTGGGGGAAACAGGCAGACACCTTATGGAATGCACGCGAACAACAAGGCTCCGTCTGTTTTCCCAAAGCGTCTCCCAATGGTAAATACCTGCTGTTCACCATAGCCGACTATGGCACCTTTCCCATCTGGCATCGGGAAACAGACCTATACATACTGAATCTGTCTACAGAGACCATCCATGAGTGCAGTGCTGCAAACTCGGATCGCTCGGACACTTATCACAGCTGGTCGTCAAACAGTCATTGGTTTGTCTTCGCCAGCAAACGGGGAGACGGACAATATGGCAAGCCTTATTTTGCCTATATAGATAAGGAAGGAAAGATTTACAAGCCATTTGTCTTGCCGCAACAGGACCCGGCACATTATTTCCATACATTCAAGTCCTACAACATTCCTGAACTATCGAAGAGTCCACTTCCTTTTGATGCTGTAGACCTTAAAGAGATTTATCTAAATAGTCCTGCAGAACCATTTAAATAATCGTTTTATTTTTACGGTAGTTGTCCCGAAACTCACTTGGCGTGACTCCCTTTTTCTTTTTAAAGATGCGGTTGAAATTGGATAAATTATTGAATCCACAGTCATATCCAATTTCAGCTATCGACAAAGAAGAGTCTATCAAGGCTCGTGAAGCAGCCCCCAAACGGATATCTGTAAGGAAGTCAATAAAACTCTTGGAAGTATGTTGCTTAAAGAAACGGCAGAACGAGGATTCGCTCATATTTACCATTTCCGCCACTTCCGATAGGCGGATGACTTCGGAATAATGCCGGCTGAGGTAATCCATCACCCTACCCAAGCTCTCGTCGGAAGAATGCTGATGCATGACATTTGCGGCAAATTGTCCGGTGGATAATTCACGCATACCTTTGTCTATCGATAACTCATGCAGAATGATGAGCAACTTAATCAGGGAATAAAAGCTGTCGTTCTCGCAGGTAAGGGTTTTCAGCAACGGGCGCACCTTAGCTATGGATTCCCGGCTGAATGCGACACCCCTTTCGGCATGGCGGAAAAGTTGTCGTATGCTAATCATTTGGTTCTTATTGAGGAAAGTGTCGGTCAACAAGTCGGGATGAAACTGGATGGTAATTTCATGGATGTTTTTCGATACATTGCGATAGTCTTTCCAAGCGTGCTCCAAGTGGGGATTGGTCACCAATACCAATTCCTCTTCGTCTATCTCCTCAATAGAGTCACCCACAATGCGTTGTGCTCCTTTGGCGTTCTCAATGAAATTCAGTTCACACTCGGGATGTATATGGATAGGAAAATTAAAGTTCGTTTTCTGGCGCTCTATCAAAATGAAACAATCCTTGGATGACAAGGGGGATACTTCTTTGAATAATTCAGTGTTTATCATATTTTCGATTAATAAGATTCAAGTATTTGCGTCAAAGGTACAAGGAAAAGTGAAAATAAAAATAAAAAGCAGGATGTTTTTTCACAATACTAGTAAATTTTTACTGATACTTTAAAGGTTAAATATCGAACCATATAAAGCAGGTTCATAGATATATAAGAAGTCATTTAAATATTATCACAAACGAATGGTTAAGCAATAAGAATTGCAGGAAAAGCACTTTGCATACCCCAAAATCAGAGTATGTTAAACTACAAATAATTAATTATAAGGCATTTGTAAAATCGATATTTTTTGAGTGATGAAGTCATTGAAAAAGATATTATTTACAACAACAAAATAGTGAAACTGAAATTTTAGTTTGCTGAGCGGTATAGATGGAATTGGAGGAAAGAAGTCTGTAGACAGCGGAATATCTCAGTTTTTTTATATCATATTCCATTATCGAGAAATTAATTGTTATTTTTGTGCTGAATCTTAGATAAGTCTATAAATATATAATATCCTGGAAGGCATCAATCTATGAGATTTGAAAAAGGAATCGATAAAAAAGAATAACGCTATTAGTGAGAGTTTGGGTCTGATGGGGAAATGTGAATACTATGAAAAGAAAAATACTGTTATACGTCCTTTTATTTGTCTCTATCACGCTTCGAGGCAATGTGTATTTTAAACATTTGGGTAAAACAGACGGATTGTCCCAAATATCAGTTATTTCCATTTGTCAGGATGAATTGGGAAGAATGTGGTTTGGCACATTGGAAGGGTTGAGTTGTTATGACGGAAACTCTATGACTGTTTATAAGCCGTCGCAAGATTCTGTCAGGAGTTTTTTGGGGAACAACGTAGATAATCTTGTCAGTGATAAGCAGGGAAATCTTTTTTTTATTTCGGATTACGCACTTGTTCGATATGATCTTCGTAAGGAGCAGTTCTCTCTTCTAAAGCAAAGGGCGAACTGTCTGCATGTGCATAACCAAGAGGTGTGGGCGGCAACACGTGATTCTGTTTTCAAATGGGATCGGCAGAAAGAGGAATTTGCTTTTATCTATCAATTGTCAGTCAAGAAATATATCACCTATCTTTATGTGGACGATAATGAATGTGTGTGGTTGGGGACTACCGACGGACTTTATCGGGTGGATAACTTGGATAATCCGGCTCCGGTTTGTGTTATTCCCAAAGTCAATGTCCTTTCACTTTATAGAGATACGAAGGGGAAAATGTGGGTGGCTGCGTTCAGGCAAGGAATGTACACCATAGAAAATGGTATAAGCCAACAGTTTGTTGATGATCAAAACTTTCTATTATCTAACAATGACATCCGATGTTTTGTAGAAGACGATGAAGGTTCTATTTGGATAGGGACTTTCAATGGACTGAATAAAATAGATACGCTGGGTAATGTATCCTGTTACAAAAAAGATACGCAACCGGGAAGTTTGAAGCATTCATCCATTTTCTCGCTTTGCAAAGATTCTCAAGGAACAATTTGGGTCGGTACCTATTATGGAGGAGTACAATACTTTAATCCTCAGGTGGATATTTTTACACATTATTCGGAAGGGGTAGGTCGAAAGGATTGCTTGAGTTTCTTCTTTGTAGGAAATATGGTGGAAGATAAACGAGGGGATGTCTGGATCTGTACGGAAGGGGGAGGATTGAATTATTTACATAGAGATTCCAGACAATTTACGCATTATTTGACTGATGAAAAGAGTGTGTCTCCGTTATTCTCTAATTTGAAATGCATAGAATATGATGAAGGACGGGATTGCCTGTATATAGGTACTCACAAACAAGGTTTCTTCTGTTTTGATATAACTGCAAGAAAAGTGGTATATCATACGGAAAAGATGGGAAAATCTCTTTCCAAAATAATTTTGCGTGGAGACAGCCTTTATATTCTTTCCGGTGACGGTCTGTATGTCAAGGATTTGAAGCAGGAGACGATGGGGTATTTATATCCGTCTATTCGGGAAACTCATCGGGCAGGTTCCTCTTTTTTGATAGATTCCAAAGATTATATTTGGATTGCCCAGCATGATCAGCTTGTGCGGATTAATATGAAGATGCCGGAAGAGAAATATATTTATAAGTATAATGAGAGGGGATTAGGTAAGTTTCAAGTGTTGAACATAGTGGAGTATACCGATGGTACTTTGTACTTTGGAACTTATGGGGCTGGTTTATATGTATTCAATCCTGCGGAAAACAGCTTTAAGCAATGTTCTATTTTCGATATTCGTTATTGTTATAATTTGTCTGTTATTCAAGGTGATTATTTGGCTGTTTCCTGTGAAAAAGGATTGTTGGTTTATCATCCGAAAACTCAAGAGATGAAGATGATTGATGCTGAAAATCAGTTACACCTTTCTGCCATAAATGATGGATGCGGTTTATTGAGTTGTAGTGACGGTGAAGTGTTTGTTGGCGGAACCTCGGGCATGGCTTCTTTCATGAGTCACTCTTTGTTCAATCCGTCTCCCCGGTATAACCTTTATTTTTCATCGTTGTTTGTGAACGATAAACTTGTTTCGTGCGAAACATCCGACCGTATTTTGGAGACAGCATTACCTTTTGCCGATCAAATAAATTTGGAGTACAATGAGAATAATATTTCAATATCTGTAGCTTCGAATAGTTATATTGATAATGCTAACAGAAAGATTTATGAATATTGGCTTGAAGGATTTAGTAATGAGTGGAATACGATTTATAATAATACAATAGTATATACAAACTTGAATCCCGGTAAATATAAGCTGATTGTACGTGAAAAGCAGCAGAGTTCACTTGATGAGGTGCATTCCATTGCGTTGGCTATTGTTGTACATTCTCCTTGGTGGTCTACATGGGTGGCTTATTTGGTTTACCTTTGTATGGTTGTTGCAATTGCTTATTTATTGTTGCGGAACTGGCGTGCCCGAATGCAGTTACGTGCTTCGTTGGCGCAAGAGAAGCTTGAGAAAGAAAAGAACGAAGAACTTATACAGGCAAAACTTCAGTTTTTTGCCAATATATCTCACGAATTCCGTACTCCTTTAACGTTGATTATCTCGCAGCTTGAGGCTTTGTTGCAATCCGGCAACTATTCTCCGTATCTGCGGACACGTTTGCAGAAAATATATAAGAATACTTTTCATTTTAGGGAACTGATATCCGAACTTTTGGATTTCCGGAAGATGGAACGGGGAAAATTACAGCTTCATGTATGCCAATTGGATATCATTCTTTATCTGAAACAGATTCAGCAGGATTTTATGGATCAGGCACAGTTGAAGAATATACAATTTGAGTTTCATACGGAGGTGGAGAATATACAGTGCTGGTTTGACGGCCGGCAGTTGCGGAAAGTATTTTCCAATCTGTTGTCGAATGCATTTAAGCATACTCCGGAGAAGGGAAGGGTAGAGTTACAGATAGAGGCGAAGGAAACGGTTATTGAGATAAAAGTTATCGATACGGGTGAAGGTATACCGGAAGAAGCATTGCCTTATATTTTTGACCGTTTCTATCAAGTGGATTCTGCCATTTCTTCACCCGGAAGCGGTATCGGCTTGGCTTTGTCAAAAGGAATCGTAGAATTGCATCATGGTGACATTACAGTGCAAAGTGCGATGCATTACGGTACTATTTTTACGGTTACATTACCTAAAGAAAACCTTTTCCGTGACGATGATTATGTGACTTTTGTTGAGCCGGAAGAGATGCTTGACAATCATTTTGTGATGCCTCTTGAAGAAGGTGGCGAACAAGAGGCTGATCGGATAGGGGAGGAAACCCTCGAAACACAGGGAGATATGACAGCAAAGGATTGCCTGTTGATAGTAGAAGATAATGAAGACTTGTTACAGATATTGACTTCATTGCTTTCACCTTTATATCGGATTACTATTGCCATGAACGGTAAGGAAGGATTGCAGAAGGCAATGGAAGAACATCCTGTTCTTATTCTGAGTGACATTATGATGCCCGAAATGTCCGGTTTAGAGATGTGTGCCAAAATAAAGAGTAATTTTGATTTATGCCACATTCCGGTTGTGTTGCTGACTGCTTTGACTTCGGACAATAAAAAAATGGAGGGGTTACAGTGTGGGGCTGATGATTATATAGAGAAACCTTTTAATAATAAGATGTTGTTGGGACGTATTGCCAATATTATACGCAACCGCAAGATGTTGAAACAAAAGTTTGGAATGGAGATGACAGCTGGTAATTCTGTGGAAGCTGAGATGCAAACGTTAGTATTGAATCCGATTGATGCCAAATTCTTATCAAAACTGGAGGAAGTTATAAAAGAGCATTTATCGGACTCGGATTTTGATGTGAATATGTTAGCTAAAGAATTATTGATAAGCCGTAGCTCGCTATATAACAAACTGAAGGCGCTGAGCTGCATGACTCCGAATGAATTTATATTGAATACCCGCTTGAAATACGCTGCCGATTTGTTGAAGCACCATACTGAGTTACAGATAAATGAGATAGCCTATCAGGTTGGATTTAATTCTCCGCGTTATTTCAGGCATTGTTTTAAGGCTTGCTTTAATCAGACACCGCAGGAGTACAGGGGGAGTTGACTGGATGATATAATTTAGGCACGGTTGTGTTTCCGTGCCTAAAAAGAGAGTTCCGACAGGCATTAAAGCCGGTATTTGTAGAATCAGTGATTTATTCGGCTGACCATTCTTTAGCACCTTGTTCTTTTAACTTGGCTGTGAACGCTTTTGCTTTTTTCATGCTTGAGGCTTCTTCTTCAGGTGTAGCATAAGCATGTTTAAAACCTTTTATGGTATTCCATTCTCCACGTGTAAAGTCAGGAACTGACACGGCTGCACAGTTATTGTCCATAGAAAGTTCTCCTAATTCTGCCAAACAGCACCATTCAGCCAAATCGTAAACATCCATATCCAAGGGAAGACCGTTCTGCAGGCAATATATCAATCGGCTGTCCATGATAAAGTCCATACCTCCATGACCGCCTACTTCTTTTGCCATTTCTCCGTATTTCTTCAATATTGGGTGGCGATACTTTTCAACTAATGCGTCTTGTTCTGCCTTCGGCATGAATCCGTGCGCACTTAGATTGTCTACCTGAGGCTGTATGCCCGAAGCTGTCAGCTGGTCGGCACTCAATGCATATCCTTGTGTGGGATACTTATTGGCAAATCCTTTTGTTCCTGTTAGTTGGTATAAACGATTATAGGGTTGCGGTGTCATTACATTGTGTTGAATTTCAATTACTTTTCCGCTTTCTGTGCGGATTAGGGTAGTGGTATGGTCGCCGTTGCGGAAATTATTGCAAACGGAATCGGTTCGTTGTTCTACCAATGATTTGCCGACAATAGATTTAGTATCCATGGCTACCAACGTTTTCATGCGGTCCCCTCGGTGAATATTCAATGCTTGTGCAACGGGGCCCAGTCCATGAGTGGCATATACATCACCGCGATGGCGCATATTATAATCCAATCGCCAACCCAGTTTGTCGTTTTTTCCATCCTTCCAATAATAATCCCAGAATTGGTCTAGATTGTGAATGTATGCTCCTTGTGCGCGGATTACTTCGCCCAATACTCCCTGTTGTGCCATATTCAGCGTGTTCATTTCAAACCAGTCGTAGCAGCAGTTTTCTAATAACATGCAGTGTTTGCGGGTCTTTTCGCTCATGTTCACCAAATCCCAGCATTCCTTCAGATTCATGGCTGACGGAACTTCGATTGCCACATTCTTTCCGTTTTCCAAAGCACACATGGCTACAGGAAAATGGTGTAACCAATCGGTGGCTACATAAACAAGATCGATGTCGTCGCGTTTGCAAAGTTGTTCATATCCTTTTTCTCCCGAGTAAACGGCGGCTTTGGGCATTGAAGCCTTTTGTAGGAACTTTTGGCATTTTTCTGCGCGTTCTTGTTCGTAGTCACAAAGTGCCACTATCTGTACACCGGGAATATAAGTGAAACGTTCCACTGCTCCGGGACCACGCATGCCCAGTCCCACAAATCCCACACGGACTACTTCCATTTTGGGAACAGTCAGTCCGATGGCGCTTGTCTGGCCTGCCGGACGTTCAGGAGTCTTCACTACAATGGTTCCTTTATCCCAGCTCCATTGTGTACCGTGTTCGTTGGTTTGCACGATAGAGGTGGATTGATTGGAACATGCTCCTAATACGAAACATATTCCCAGTGCGAATAACTTTAATACTTTCATGTCTTTGTCTTTACTTTTATATTTTTGTTTTTATTTATGGTTAGAATTTTTTGCTACTCATCCGTATCGTCACCTTACCATCTGTTTCTTTGAATGAACATTCTGCTTCAAGCATTGTGATACCCTCGATAGGTTTTTCTCCCTTATAAGTATTCTTGGCCGGATAAGTCTTGAACACTGCACCGGCAGGAGCAGTTATCTGCATATAGAAATGTTTGCCATTGCGCATAAAGTGAGCTTTGTTTCCGTTCACTTCTACATTAGCTTTGGTGCCGGCTACCCATGACACCTTTGACCCGGCATCAAGTAGGTTTACTTCATCTTCCACTTCTATGGTATAATTGTTTAGTAGCGTGAATTTGCGATAAGCACTTTTTGCTTTTTCCTTGTACACTTCACATAAGTTCAGTTTGACGGAAGGCTGCTTGGCTTCGGGATGCTCCTCGCAGACAAAAGCATGGCCATTGGCATATTGCAGGCTATGGTCTATGTTGATGACATTGTGCGAAAAATTGTTGTTGCGGAAGTATTTCCAACGCTGGCCACCGGGTTTCCCATCCCAAAAACCGGGCAAGTCGTAGTCATCGGCACCGAGATCTTCTGTCCAAAGCACACCGTCACTTTCTACAATGAATGTGCCGCAATCCATTTGTTGATGTGCCTGATTGGGTAGACCGCCTTTGGCTACTAAATAGATAGAACCCTTTTTGTTGCGGTCACCGTTGAACACCACAATGTCATTAATCTTGTTGTGATACACTTCCATGGCAGGTACAGTGCTTGTTTTACCGGTAGGAGTGTCGTCAAACCAAGGTAAGGAGAGAAAGAAGAGCTGGTCGAACATTCTGGCACCATGCAGTGCTTTAGCCACTTCGTTTCTATTCCAGGCGGATACTTCGGGCTGATGGAACATTTTACCATACAGAAAATAGGCGGGACCGCCAAAAGACTCATGTCCGATACCTGCATTGCCGAAATAGAACGGATGTCCTGATGGGGTGAGTGTGCGTATCTGGTAAAGTGCTGTACGGTTGATACCCGGCAATTGGGCAATGCCTCCCTTATCTCCGCCATTGTCTGTTACCGCTTTCAAATACATGGAAAGGTAGCGGTTGGTGTATCCCCAATAGGCGGGGCCTTCGTAACATACACCGTCGGGAGCAAAAAGTTTCAGGCAGTTGGGCATGTATCTGGCGGCATTTTCTAAGATGATACCGGTTTCTTGGGGATAGTCTTCGGCTACAGCCAATGCGCCCAATACCATACCGGTGTTACATACCACGTTCCAGTTGGTTTCGCGCTTTGCCCAACTGCCCGGTCCTCCTTTTTCGTATTCGCGCAGCACCCGGTGAATCGCATTTTTGTAGATACTCGCTTTGACCAGCTGTTTTGTAGCCTGTGGAAGTTCGGCAAAAAGCCAGTCGTAGGCAATGGCTACGGCTGTGGTCATTTCGGCTGTATCAAGGTAGTGTTTCGGGTCCCAGTCAGGGAAGTTACACACCCATAAGATAGCATCATTGGTCGCCTTTAAATATTTATCTTCACCATAGATGCGGTAGGCTAATGATAAAGTACCCAACCGATAGACATAAGCACGTGAGGTCCACAACATATTACCATATTTATCCATTTCGTATGGCAATTGTGGTGCTTCTGCTATGGAATCTGCTTCTGCTTTCAGATATAATGCCAATTCACCGGCTAATGGCTCGTTCTTTATCAATTCTTTCACTTCGGAGGTCTCGGCTCCGGTAAATAATAGACGGGGATGGTTCGGCAGCCAATTTTGTTGTCCCCATGCACTGTAAGTTAAAAGTAGCATGGCCAGAAGCATAATGCTTTTAACCATGCGGCTCGTTGAAATGATAACGTTCTTCATAATAAATGATTGGTTAGAGTATTGCTTATTTAATTTGTTCTATTCTTGTTTAATACATAAAATACAAAGGTTTGCCTTTCAGTTCCATCGTTGTGGATAAAACTCCCGATGTAAATCTTTCCGGTGCATTGGGACATACGTTGCCTATGTACACTTTTATTTTACCGGGCATGGTATTGACTCCGCCGGTTTCGTCTACATAAGCCAGATTTCGGGGGGATAGCTTAAAATGTACAATCTTGCGTTCACCCGGTTGAAGCATTACTTTTTGGAAACCGACAAGTTGGCTGTTGGGAGCTTCGGGGGCGATATCTTTGTGTGACAAGTATAACTGCACCACTTCTTCTCCGGCAGATTTACCCGTATTTACAACTTCTGTACTGATGTTGATAGTATCCCCTATTTGAACTTCTTGGGGAACATTGAGTTTCTTGAATTTAAACTTGGTGAAACTCAGGCCGTATCCGAATGGATAAAGTACATCACCATTGAAATATCGGTATGTACGATTTTTCATGGAATAATCTTCTATTGCCGGTAAGTCACTGTCAGACCGGTAAAAAGTAATAGGCAACTTGCCTGAAGGATTGTAACGTCCGAAAAGAATATCAGCCAATGCTGTGCCGGTCGCTTGTCCTCCATACCATGCTTGAATAATGGCAGGAATGTGTTGGGATTCCCAGTTAAATGCGATTGCACTGCCGGACATACATATAAAAATCATGGGCTTGCCCGATTTTTGCAACATTTGCATGACTTGTGTTTGTACAGCAGGTAAATTGATGGTGGTTCTATCTCCTCTATAGAATCCTTCCACATTTCCGGTATCACCTTCTTCTCCTTCCAGAAGAGCTGAAATACCACCGGCATAAATAATCAAATCCACATCTTTATATTTCTCTGCATAATGCTGCAAATCAATACCGGGTTGTAGGGTGATGAAATCTGATATGGAATCGTATACCACTTCAATGCCTTTTTCTGCGCGAAGTGCATCCAGCAATGTGGCGTTTTTACTTGGAATACCGTTATAATTCCCCAATTGAGTGGTACCATTATTGGCATTGGGACCAAGTAAGGCTATTTTTTTAATCTTAGAAGACAAAGGCAATAACTGTTTTTCATTTTTCAGCAAAACCATTGACTGACGTGCCATTTTCAAGGCTTGTTGCTGATGAGGCTTGGACTCCAGCACTTCGGCACCGATTTTTGAATAGGGAACTTTGTCCTGTGGGTCAAACATGCCCAGGCGGAACTGTATCTTTAGAAGTTTTTTTAGTGAGATGTCTATCTGGTCTTCGGTAATCATACCGGCTTCGACTGCTTCGGTCAGTGAACGGTAAACATTACCACATTCCAAGTCAGTACCGTGCAGGACGGCATCCGATGAGGCGGATATGGAGTCTTTATGGGTTTTATGTCCATATATAAAGTCTGATATTGCCCAACAGTCAGAAGTGATGTAACCATTGAATTTCCAGTCATGCAATAATATTTTTCTTAAAAACAGATTGCTTCCGCAGCAAGGCTGTCCTTTGAAACTATTGTAGGCGCACATTATTCCCGAAACATTTGCTTCTTTTATCAGACGATAAAACGCAGGTAGGTAAGTGTCGTATAAATCGTGTTCATTTGTGGTGGCATTGAATTCATGCCGAAGAGGTTCCGGACCACTGTGCACGGCAAAATGTTTGGCACATGCAGATAGTTTCAGGTAATTGGGGTCATTCCCTTGTAAACCCTTGGTCATGGCAATACCCATTTCTGCAGTCAGCAACGGGTCTTCGCCATATGTTTCATGCCCTCTTCCCCAACGTGGGTCTCGGAAGATATTGATATTAGGGGTCCAGAAAGTCAGTCCTGTATACCGCTTGGCTGTATTCCCTTTTTTTACAGACAAATTATAGACTGCACGTCCTTCATCGGAAATCATTTCTGCTGATTTTTGCAGTTCTTTGGGATTAAACGTGGCTGCCAGTCCTATGGGTTGTGGAAATACCGTTGTCTTTTCTTCCGAACGGGCAATGCCGTGCAGACATTCGTTCCACCAATTGTAGGCGGGAATTTCCAATCTGTCTATTTGAGGGGCATTGTACATCATTAAGGATACCTTTTCTTTCAGTGTCATGCGTGACACCAAATCATTTACTCTTATATCAATGGGTAACTGACTGTTTTTGTAAGGTAAGGGAGTTTGTGCAGAAACCATTGTTGCTAATAGGGCTGCCCCTACAAATAAACTTTTCGCTAATTTTCTCATGGCTGTTTTATTCAGTATGATTTAAGACTTTCATTGTTTATTGCACAAAAATAGGAATATAAAATATAATGTAGGGGGAAATATCATCTATTTGACGGGTGCTTTCTGTTCAATGAATAAAAAATTAAATTATATTGGAGATAGCCATAAAAATGGCTGAAATTTTTTGGTTATAAAGTCTCCATATCAGCCGATTCGTTTCTTCCTTCCTCCTTTCATTAGCCGTTGAAACACCCTGTTGATAGGGGATCCGGTGGTGAGTGGGCATCTTGTTGTCGTCCTTTCAGCCTCCCTTCATTCGTTAAAAAGGAAATTGCTGAAGGCAGATTGTGAAGGGACGTGGAAAGCACGGATGAAGGGAGGAATAGGGGAGGCACTGTTATATTTAATGGGTTGTTTGTCAGGATGTTAAATTTAAAATGTAAGGGTGAAGGGACAAGAAGGAATGAGCGGCTTTGTGAGGGGGCAATCCGCCCTTACATTAAAAACATGCCGAGCTTTTTTAAAAAGGTGATGAAGTTTTTTGAAAACATAACGAGCTTTTTGGAAAACACAAAGGCCTTTTTGCAACATTCACACACATACGGTGGCATCGGGCTACACGTATATACGCGTAAGCTCACACGTATATACGCATCGGACTACACGGACGTATGTATAAGCCTGCGCGTATATATGTCTGAAGTGTCAGGTTCCGCCATTTTAACTTTTATTCTTTGTACGGAAATGTATCTTGTTGTACAAATATGTACCCTGTGCCACAAACGTTAAAACTATAAGGGTACAGATATACTCCTCTCAAAAACACAAATGTGCCCCTATTCCAATGGGGTATTCATATAATTTTGCAGCAAAACCTTAAAATTATATAGGACTATGTATCAACAGAAAAAACAGTGGTGTGTTTTACATGCCAAACTATTCAAACTTTTTGTGGGAGGAGCTTTATTGTTGGCAGTAAGTCCGGCGTATGCAGCCGGAGATAATTATTCTGGCACCGATTCCACACATTCTTCTCTTATCGTACACCAGAATGGCCGTACTATTACAGGTACAGTTATCGATGAAACCGGTGAAACTGTTATTGGTGCCAATGTGGTAGTGAAAGGAACGACTAACGGTTCTATTACAGATGTTGATGGTCGATTTTCATTGAACAATGTGCCTGATGGAGCGATTTTGATTGTCAGTTATGTAGGCTATGAGGACTTGAGCGTAAAAGTCGGTGTTCAAAGTCAGTTAACTATTAAGTTAAAGGAAAGTAGTGAACTTATCGATGAAGTAGTGGTAGTTGGTTATGCTTCACAAAAGAAAGTGAACTTATCCGGTTCTGTTGCTTCCGTCAATATGGATGACATCGCAGAGAAACGTCCTATAACCAATCTTTCTTCCGGTTTGGCGGGTATGGCAGCAGGCGTTTCGGTAACATCGTCCAGCAATAAGCCGGGTGAAGACAATACAAGCATTATGATACGCGGTCAAGGTACTTTGAATAGTTCTTCTCCATTGGTGATTATTGATGGTGTGGAATCTAATATTAATACTGTTGCTCCTCAGGATGTGGAAAGCATGACTGTGTTGAAAGATGCTGCTTCTGCTTCTATCTATGGTAGCCGTGCTGCTAATGGTGTTATCTTGATTACTACCAAAAAAGGTAAGAGTGGTAAGATAAACATCGATTATACAGGTTATGCCGCCATTCAGTCTATTGGCCATACCATTGATGCAGTAACTAACTACGCTGATTATATGTCATTAAAAAATGAAGCTGCCAAAAACTCGAATAGAGCTGGGCAATATGACCCGCAAATGATTGAAGATTGGAGGGCTGATAATGGCCGTAACCCCTTACTTTATCCAAATACCGATTGGGTGGATGAGGTATTTAAATCTGCTTTGGCTACTAATCATAACCTTTCATTGAGTGGTGGGTCAGAGAAGGTTACATTTTATACTTCGTTTGGCTATAATGACAACCCTGGTGTTATGGAAAACTCGGGTTATCAACGTTATAGTTTTCGTTCTAATGTTGAGGCTAAACCTTTAAAATGGTTGACTTTAGGAATGAAGTTGGGTGGTTATCTTTCCAATCGTGAAATAGGCTCTGGTCAACTTTCTAATGTATTTACTTATGGTAGTGCCAGTACTCCTGGTATTGTTTATCGTGCTCCTGATGGACGTTATGGTGGCGCACAAGCTTTGGGTGAAGATATTCAGTTGGATAATCCTTTAGTTTATTTGAATAGCCGCGATGGTAATTATAAGCGTCGTAATTTCCGTTCAACTTTTAATGGAGCTATTACTCCTTTAGAGGGGCTTACTATAACAGGATCTTATACCTATGAATTGACTGATGATGATAACTGGGAAAAGCCTGTCTATCATGACCAGTGGGATTTTCTGCACGAACAAATTGTGAAACATAATACAGGTCGTACTTGGATTAGTAATTTTAATGGTAAGCAGGAGCGTATGTTTATGGATGCCACTATACGTTATGAAGATAAGGTACTTAACAATAGATTGTCTTTCAGTATGTTAGCCGGTGCCAGCCAAGAGTTATTCCGCTCGTATAACATGACTGCCAAGAAATATGATTGGACAGATGAATCAATGGATGTTATTAATGGCTTTACCGGTGATGCAGAAGCTTCTGGTAGCCGTAGTGAATGGGCGATGAGATCTTACTTCGGACGTATCAATTTGGGCTGGGATGATAAGTATTTGGTGGAAGTGAATCTCCGTGCTGATGCATCTTCTCGCTTTCTGAAAGAAAATCGTTGGGGATATTTCCCTTCTGTATCTGCAGCATGGCGTGTTGATCAGGAAAATTTTATGGAAAGTACTCGTGGATGGTTGGACGCTTTCAAACTCCGTGCTTCTTATGGTGAATTAGGTAACAACAGCGTGGGTAATTACGATGCTGTTTCTACTTACAATGATGTAATGTATGGATTGGGACAGCAAGCGCAATTAGGTATGACTATTTCTAGTTTGGCCAATGGGGGATTGACTTGGGAAAGTACGGCTATTACCAATGTGGCAGTAGATTTTGGTACGTTACAAAACCGTTTGACCGGTACATTGGAGTACTTTTATAAAAATACGAAAGATATTTTGATTAGCTTGCCTGCTCCGCTAGTACATGGTAATGCTGGTATTCCTAAGCAAAACAGTGCACGAGTACGTAATCAGGGTTTTGAACTGACTTTGAATTGGCAAGATAAAATCAATGATGATTTTCACTATAGCATTGGTACTAATGTAACTTTTGTAGATAATAAGGTAACTAACTATAAGAATGGTGAAATGGCGGATTATGGTAGCTATTTTATTCAAGAAGGTTCTCCTATTAATCAGGGTTATGTACTGAAAGTAGACCGAATCATTCAAACACAAGAGGACTTGGATTATGTAGAAGAATTGTCTAAAAAATACAAAGAAATAACAGATGAAAATGGAAATGTGACAGGAAGGAAAGATTATTTTCAAACCTATAAACGCCCTGAATTAGGAGATGTACTCTATAAAGATATGAATGGTGATGGTACATTGGACGATAATGACCGCATAAAAAGAGGTCATGGTACAGCTCCCCGCTTTTTCTATGATATCAATGTGGGATTCGAGTACAAAGGTTTTGATTTCTCTATGTTGATGTCAGGTACTGGTAATTACTATGTACAGTATCAAAATATGCACACCACTAACTTGGCTGTTTCAGGCTATCAGATTGGTCAAGAAATTGCAGATGGTCGTTGGTATGAGGGTCGTGAAACACCGGCTAAATATCCTAGGCTCTTGATTAATGATGGTCGTAATACTCGCGCTAGTGATCTGTGGGAAAGTAATAAGCGCTTTTTTAAGATTCGCAATATACAATTGGGGTATTCTTTGCCGCAACGATGGCTGAAGCCTGTTTTATTAAGTCGTGCACGTGTATTTTGCAGTTTGGAAAACTTCTTCACTTTTACCGACTACAAAGGGCTTGACCCTGAAACTAGTGGAATCAATTATCCCACCATGCGTCAGGCTTCCTTTGGTGTTAATGTTTCATTCTAATAACTCAATGATTTTATCGATATGAAAAAATATATATTGCTTTTAGCAGTAGCAGGATTGATGAGTAGCTGCTATGATTTGGACCTATATCCTCATGACCAGCTTAGTTCTGGGACTTTTTGGAAAACCGAAGAACATGCTCATCAGGGAATGGTGGCTATGTACGCCACATTGAGAAATGAAAATGTGTTTGGTGCCTACTATAATATTGATGCATTAAGCGAATTGGCGGCAGACTATAATAACTGGCAAATGCCTGGTATTATTATGGGTACTTATGACTATGCTAATGGTTATGTAAAGAGTAAATGGCAAAGTGCTTACGATGGTATTTTTAAAGCTAATCTTATGTTGCAAAATATTGATAACGTAGATATTAGTGAAGATGATAAAATCGTATACAAGGCTGAAGCTCGTTTTTTGCGTGCTATGTACTATTTTCATTTGCTTGATTTCTATGGTGGAGTGCCATTGTATGATGAAACAACCATTGTGGCCAATGAAGTGATGGATATGTTGAAACCTCGCTCTTCGGAGGACGAAATACGTAAATTCATTTTGGATGATTTGGATTTTGCCAGTGCTAATTTGCCTTTGAAGTGGGAAAGTACTGAATATGGACGTGCAACTAAAGGGGCTGCTTATGCGTTGCGTGGCAAGGTGAAACTTTTTGCTAAAGATTATCAAGGGGCTCAGGCTGATTTTGAAGAAATAGTGAAAGGTACTCAGTATGGCTATGGCTTGAATGACAGTTATCCTGATTTGTTTACTACGAAGGCAGATCAATGTAAAGAAATCATTTTCAGTATAATGGCTGTTAATGGTACTAATTCAGAATACGGTATGGCTTATCCTCTTCGTTTGGGTACTCGCTGTACCTATGGAGGTGGATGGAATAATAATGTAGCAACTGATTATTTAGCTGATATGTATGAAAATCGTGATGGATCTAAGTTTAGTTGGGAAGATTATTTCCCCGGTTTCACTACAGATCGTCAAATGCAGCATGATATATTTTGGGCAAAATTGTCTAGTGATTATAAAACAGTAGCTGAATATCCTGCGCAGAAAGACAAAATCCGTCAAGCTTATGAAAATCGTGATCCACGCTTGGAACAAACTTTAATCACTCCTTACTCTTACTATTATGGCTGTAATGGTATTGTTCCTAAAATGGTAGAATATGTGGTAGCTAATAACACAAATGAAGCTAACGGATTCTTACGTGAGAATAAGCCTAGTCATTTCAATTATTATTGGCGTAAGTTTGTACCCGAAGGTGATATGGATGGTACATTGCTTGATCGTTCTCATTCACCTGTGGATTTTCCTCTTATTCGCTATGCAGATGTTTTGTTAATGTTGGCTGAATGTTATAATGAGAATGGAAATCAGAAAGCAGCAGTAGAAATGATTAATAAGGTTCGTCAGCGTCCTTCTACTAATATGCCGGCTATTAATAATGGTGATCCTTGGATGAAGGCGACAACGAAAGAGGAAGTTTTTCAGCGTATTGTTCATGAGCGTGCTGTAGAATTAGCATGTGAGGGCCATCGTTTTGGTGACTTGAAACGTTGGGGACTTTGTGAAGAGAAGCTAAACTATGAGTATGATGATATTGTGGGGCAAAAACTTTTTGCTCGTAAGTTTGTAGCGCGTGATTACAAATTCCCTATTCCTAAAGAGGAAATTCTGCGCAACCCGGCATTAGGGGAACAACAGAATCCTGGTTGGTGATTTTGAATTATTAAGGTAAAAAGGTTGGAATATAAATCCCACGTACTAATCAGTGGTTTTCTGGTGTGTAGGTGGGATTTTTCTGTTTGTTCAACAGTTTGAGGTCATTATTTTATCTTCTTTCAAAAAGAACTTCTTGGTTTTTATTCAGAAAGTACTATGTTTTTTTTGAAAAGATTTAGACTATGCATACAGTCTCATCTGTAATACAGTAACGGATGTCTTTCAGGCATCTTTAGTTGAGGTCTCAAAGTATTAAATTGAACTTGAAAGAGTTAGATATAGGAGGAGTGTAATAGAAACAGAGAATAAAAGTAGGGGGAGAAATTGTTCAAATGGGGGGGATGTTTTGTCTAATCCAGAGGGTGCCTTTTGTGTATATAATGTCTATTCTCTACTTTATTCGTTAAAAATGCAAGGATGTACGTTTTCTCTCCTTTATAAGATTGATGTTCGTTCTTTTTGCATTCAATGTCTATATATTTGCAGTAAACCTATTTGAAATTAACACTATTAAAAATATGAATATGATAAAAAAAACGTTCGGCTTGTTCACTGCTATTTTGTTTTCGTGTGTGACAAGCAATGTACAAGCACAGAATTCCGAAAAGGAATTTATTAAGGAAAATATGGAATTTGCAGCTAAACAGTATAATCTGATGCTGAAGACTCCGAGTCAGGGCAAAAATGGTAGTGGCGTGATGCCCCACAGTATGCGTAAAGACGGAACGGTGTCCAAAGGAAGCATTTACTTATGGACAGCCGGTTTCTTTCCTGGCAGTTTATGGTATATCTCTGATTTCTTAGGTGATAAGTCATTACAAGATTCTGCCTTGGTTTACACTCGGAAAATGGAACCTTGCAAGACTTTTACTGACAATCATGATATCGGTTTCATGATGTATTGCAGTTATGGCAATGCGAACCGTTTCGCGCCGAAGACCGAATACGAGGACATTTTGACAGAATCAGCTAAATCACTCTGCACGCGTTTTCGTCCCAAAGCCGGTGTGATTCAGTCGTGGAATGGTTTCCGGTCTTGGCACGGTGATAAAGTTTATGACTTTCCTGTTATTATTGACAATATGATGAATTTGGAGTTGTTGTTCCACGCCAGTAAGGTGACAGGAGATGACACTTATAAGAAAGTAGCTGTTTCGCATGCCGAAAAGGTGATGAAGAATCAAATCCGTAAGGACTACAGTCACTATCATATTATTTATTATGATAAAGAGACCGGGGCTTCTATTAAGGGAGAAACCTCTCAGGGGTATTCCGATAACTCTTGTTGGTCGAGAGGACAGTCTTGGGGTATTTACGGGTTTACTTTGTGCTATCGCGAAACCGGTGATAAACGTTTTCTGAAAACAGCTCAAGGCATGGCTGATTATTATTTGGATCATCCTAATCTGCCTAGCGATAAGGTGGCGTGGTGGGACTTCAATGCTTGGGAAGAAGGTTATGTTCCCGGTGTACGTTCTAAAGCCAGCATTACACCTGTTCTTTATCGCGATGCTTCTGCAGCAGCTTGCACAGCTTCGGCTTTGATGGAGTTGAGCACTTATGTGAAAGGTGCTAAGAGCAAAAAATATCTGGAAGGAGCCAAGCAGATTCTTCATTCGTTGGGCAGTCCCGCTTACCGTGCTAAATTGGGTGAGAATGCAAACTTTATCCTGATGCATAGTACCGGTGCTATTCCGCATGGTGGTGAAATCGATGTGCCTTTGACGTATGCGGATTATTATTTTGTGGAAGCTCTTCATCGCTATAATAAATTATTGAACAACGAATCTCTTTTCTAATAAATAATGCTCATGAAACAATTAAATTATTTTGCATTGTTGTTGGTTGTTCTAATGGCAATGCCTGTATCTTCTTTGCAAGCCAAAAATGAAAAAGATAAAACAGCCAAAGAACAACAAATGACTACCGGTGCGCAAGATCGCGCTGTTTGGGTGGAGCTTATGTGGAAAATTGCCTATCCTGTTATTCATAATTTGGCAGAAAACACGTTGCGTCAAAATATGCCAATAGAATCTCCAAGTGGGAATCCGAAAGGTTATGCTGAAGTCACTCATTTAGAAGCTGTAGGTCGTACATTGGCTGGTGTAGCTCCTTGGTTGTCGCTTCCTGATGATGATACTGAAGAGGGGAAACTTCGTAAACAGATGCGTGAGGAAGTGTTGAAAGGACTGAAAAATGCTGTTGACCCGAATTCACCGGATAAATTGAACTTTACAAAACAACCGCAACCTATTGTGGATGCAGCTTATTTGGTACATGCTTTTTTACGTGCTCCCAAAGCTCTTTGGGAGCCGTTGGACGATGTGACAAAACAGCGTTATATTGAGTCGTTGAAAGCTTTACGTAATCGTACCGGTGCTTACAATAATTGGTTGGTTTTTACCGGACTGAACGAATCTTTTATTAACTGGGCAGGCGGTGAATGTGATCCTTTCCGTTTAAAGATAGCCAAGAATAAAGTGAGAGAATGGTATGCGGGCGATGGTTGGTATTGTGATGGTCCTAAATTTAGTATGGATTATTATAATTCTTATGTATTGAATCCGATGTATGTGGCCATGCTTGAAACATTAGCATCCAAAAAAAGAGCTGGTCAGAAAGAAGTGGATGAAGCTATGGCACGTATGGTACGTCATGCTGAATTTTGTGAACGTATTATCGGACCGGATGGAACTTATCCGGCTTTGGGCCGTTCTGTGACTTATCGTTCGGCTGCTTTCCAGTCATTGGCAGATGTGGCTTTGCGCGAGAAATTACCCGTCCATCTGAAACCGGCTCAGGTGCGTTGTGCTTTGACTGCCGTACATCGTAATTTATATGAAGGCAATCAGAACTTTGATGAGAACGGTTGGTTGGTTTTGGGATTCAATGGTCACCAACCCGAGGCTGCTGATGGTTATACTTCTACTGGCAGTCTTTATATGGCAACTTTGAGCTTCTTGCCTTTAGGACTTCCTGCTGATAATGCTTTTTGGACAGCCCCTTATGAAGATTGGACGACTAAGAAGGCATGGAAAGGAGAACACTTGCACAGGGATTATAAGGTGGAATATTAATGTGATACACAAGGAAGAGATATAGTTTTAACATAGTAAGTGACTTGTTTGAAAATAGATGAGGGTCTCGGTTTGCGACAAATCGAAGCCTTCATCTCTTTTTTGTGTGGAATAGGGTTAATTATGAATATTTATTTGGTAAATATGCGAATAACGGTTACCTTTGCACCAAAATTTATAGATAATATGAACCAATTATGCTCTACATATAGCACATATAGCGTTAGATGGGAACGAGAAAGCCTGTGTAACAGCTTCATTGTACACGTGCATTGGTTCAGCGGGTTTATTTGAGTTTTATCCATTCTATTTTTTCTTCATTCCAACAGGCTGTGGAAATGAAAAGTATATTAGTGGTGACTTTGTTTTTAGTCATCAGAATCTATGTTTCATTCTAAAAGTAGCTATTTTATGTTTACTATTATATCTATAATGTTTACGGGTATCGGCATTGGATATCTGTTGCGTGATTTACGATTTTTGCAAAAAGTAGAGAAAAGTATTTCTCTTACCATATTCCTGTTGCTTTTTGTTTTGGGGCTTTCAATAGGTTCCAATAGCTTAATTATTAATAATATAGGAAAATTCGGATGGCAGGCCATTGTGCTTGCAACTTTAAGTATTTTAGGTAGTTTACTGGCATCTTTTCTGGTGTTTCATTTATTTTTTAAGAAAGGAGGTAACGAATGAAAGGTAGTTTGATTGTTGTGGCGTTTTTCTGTGTCGGTTGTTTGATAGGAGCAGCCAATGAGTTCCGGTTTTCTACACACAATGTTTCCATGTATGTGTTGTATGCATTGATGTTGCAAGTTGGAATTGGGATTGGATGTAACAGACAATTAAAAGAGTTGATTAAAAGTTTGCGATTCAAAATGCTGCTGGTGCCTGTTGCTACTATTACAGGAACGTTGCTTTTTTCGGCATTTGCCAGTTTGTTATTAACCCAGTGGAGTGTTTTTGACTGCATGGCGGTGGGAAGTGGCTTTGCCTATTATTCCCTTTCTTCTATTTTGATTACACAGTTCAAAGAACCTTCTATGGGATTACAGTTAGCCACAGAGTTAGGAACAATTGCTCTTTTGGCAAATATTTTTCGTGAAATGATGGCACTTCTCGGTGCTCCTCTTATTCGGAAATACTTTGGGAGGCTGGCACCTATTTCTGCTGCCGGAGTTAATTCAATGGATGTATTATTACCTTCTATTACCCGGTATTCGGGAAAAGACATGATTCCGATTGCTATTTTTCATGGAATCTTGATTGACATGAGTGTTCCTGTGTTTGTTTCATTCTTTTGTAATTTATAAATCTTCGCTTTTGTTTATTCGAAGGAAAATAAGGCAGGAGATAAGGATAATATGAAAAGTAAGCGAAAGTCCGGCTTGAAAGACATCGGGACTTTCGCTTACTTTTTTATTTCTTTTTGGCTGCAACGGCCAACAACACTCCCAGTACGATGCCCAATATGGCGGCAAACAGTACTCTCATATTCGGAGGGAGCAGGAAAGTGATGGTATGTGCCGGATACCAGAACAAAGGAATGGTTTTCTTGAATACGAATCCCCACAACACTGCCCAGTTCAGTTCCGTCATAATCCGTTTCATGGGGATGGGAGTGAGCAGTGCCTTTACCGAACCGCCGCAGTGACCTATGTGGGTGTCGGTTATCTTGTGAAGAGTCATAAAGACGGGGGCAAAAATGCTGTTCATGGCTACCGATATGGCTAATGCTATCATTATTTTCTCAAAACACATTTCTCCGTTGATGGTGGAGGAAGCATTTGCCATACCCATATATTCCATAAACATCGGCACTCCTTTTGAGAAGATAATCATTGCCATATTGATGCCCATGCCAAGCAGTCCCCATACCACCATCCGGGGAATGATTCCGAAAGTCCGGTTGATATAAACACCGGTACTGATGCGCAGTCCGATCATTTCGCCCATGGTAGAAAGGATGGCAAACTTCAGGAAACTCATGACCATGCCATGGGTGGCGTTAAAGGTTTTGTACCATTCATAAGCGTCATCGCTTACAAAAAAGGGGAGAAAAATGGCTGTAGCCACCAAAAGAAAGATAAAATCGCTCTTTTTCATTGTTTAAGTTGTGTTTTTCAATAATATAATGGACAAACATACAAAAAAACTTCTAGGTTCCTATCAAAAGACTTTCTTTATTTTATTGTTTCTTATACCTGGAGTGAGAAAAATAATCGGAAAAAATGAAGTGTTTGATAGGAAAGGTTGCTGTTGTGATTATAATATGTATTTTTGTAATAGAGTAATAATGAAATTCTTTGTATAGTATGAAGACACCTCTTCTCTCGTTTTTGTTTTTTCTGGTGATATTTGGAGCATGTATATCCGATAGGCAGCCGGCGTCGGCTGTTGATTATAGTTTATTGGTAAACCCGTTTATCGGAACAGATTTTACCGGGAATACCTATCCCGGTGCTCAGGCACCGTTTGGCATGGTTCAGTTGAGTCCGGATAACGGCTTGCCCGGTTGGGACCGTATTTCGGGTTATTATTATCCCGACAGTACCATTGCCGGTTTCAGTCACACGCATTTGTCGGGAACAGGGGCCGGTGATTTGTACGACATTTCCTACATGCCTGTCACCCTTCCTTATCGTGAAGCTGAAGCGCCTTTGGGCATTTATTCCAAGTTCCGGCATTCGGATGAAGAGGCTTCTGCAGGATATTACCGTGTATTGCTGAAAGATTATAATATAAATGTGGAGTTGACTGCCACGGAGCGTTGTGGCATTCAGCGTTACACTTTCCCAAAAGCGCAGTCTGCCGTATTCCTGAATTTGAAGAAGGCGATGAACTGGGATTTCACACAAGACTCCCATATCGAGGTGGTGGATTCATGCACCATACAGGGATATCGGTTCTCTGACGGTTGGGCACGTGGACAGCGTGTTTTCTTCCGTACCCGTTTTTCCAAACCGTTCCGGTCTTCCGAAATAGATACTACCGCCATCATACAGGATGGCAAGACCATAGGTACTGCATACGTGGCACGTTTCAACTTTGATACGACCGATGGGGAAGAGATAGTGTTGTGTACGGCTCTTTCGGGAGTAAGCATGGAAGGGGCAGCTGGAAACCTGGCGGCTGAGGCTCCTCATAATGACTTTGATAAGTATGTGGCGGAGACCAAAGAGAATTGGAACCGTCAGCTTGGGAAGATAGAGGTCAGGGGCATCTGTGACTTGGATGACAAGGTGAATTTCTATACGGCTTTGTATCGCACCATGATAGCACCCACTGTCTTTAGTGATGTGGACGGTTCGTATTATGGACCTGATAAGAAAATACATAAAGCCGATGGCTGGGTGAACTATGGTACTTTTTCTTTATGGGATACTTATCGTGCCGCCCATCCGCTTCTTACTTATACCGAGCCTGTCCGTACCAATGACATGATAAAGTCTTTTCTTGCTTTTTATGACCAAAACGGCCGGCTTCCGGTTTGGAACTTTTGGGGCAGTGAGACTGATATGATGATTGGCTATCATGCTGTTCCCGTCATTGTGGATGCTTATTTGAAAGGAATAGGTGACTTTGATGCAGAGAAAGCATTGAAGGCCTGTGTCGCCACTGCCAACTTGGACAATTATCGGGGAATCGGGCTTTATAAGAAGCTCGGTTATATTCCTTATAATATAAAAGATGAGTATAATGCCGACAATTGGTCGCTTTCCAAAACGTTGGAGTATGCTTTTGATGATTATTGTATTGCAGAGATGGCGCGCAAGATGGGAAAGACGGAACTGGCGGAAGAGTTTTACAAGCGTTCTCAAAACTACAAGAATGTATTCAATCCCGCTACAGGATTTATGCAGCCCGTTGATGACAAGGGTGTTTTTATCCGGCCTTTCTGTCCCGATGACTATACAGCCCATATTTGCGAGAGTAACGGATGGCAGTATTTATGGTCTGTGCCTCAGGATATTCGCGGACTGATAACTTTGGTCGGAGGAAAAGACCGCTTTGCAGAGAAGCTCGATAGTATGTTTACGTATATCCCTGCCGGGAAGGAGGATTTGCCTATTTTCAGCACCGGTATGATTGGGCAGTATGCTCATGGCAATGAGCCGAGCCATCATGTCATTTATTTGTATAATAAAGTACGTCAGCCGTGGAAGACTCAGAAGTATGTGGCACAGGTGATGCATCATCTTTATTTCAATGCACCTGCCGGACTGTGCGGCAATGAAGATTGCGGTCAGATGTCTGCCTGGTATGTATTCAGTGCCATGGGCTTTTATCCGGTCAATCCCGTAAGTGGTGAATATGAAATAGGGACTCCGTTATTTCCCGAAATGCGTATGCATCTTGACAACGGGAAGACTTTTACAGTGCTGGCATCGGCTGTCAACCGTGAGAATATCTATATCCGGTCGGTCAAGTTGAACGGAAAGCCATACGATAAGAGTTATATCACCCATCAACAGATAATGGACGGGGCTACTGTGGAATTCGAGATGAGTTCCGAACCGGGAGAGATTTGGTATCGATAATCCGTTTCATCGGAAATAAAATAACATCAAATAGAAAACAATGAAATTCAATAGACTCGTAAGCGGTTGTTTGGTAGGATTATTATGTTTGAGTGCATGTTCTACCCAAACAACGGAAATGAAAGAATACACCGGTTATGTCAATCCTTTCATCGGAACGGGAGGACACGGACATACGCATCCGGGTGCCATGTTGCCTCACGGAATGATTCAACCGGGTCCTGATACGCGTATCGATGGCTGGGACTCCTGTTCGGGCTACTATTACGAAGATTCCACCATCAATGGTTTTGCCCACACACGCCTTAGCGGTACGGGCTGTGCCGATTTCGGTGATTTTCTTTTGATGCCTACCGTAGGTGAGCAGAAGGTGGAATATCTTGGGAAAGAGAGTCAGCAGCGTCCTTTCGCTTCTGCTTTTTCGCACAGGAACGAGTATGCCGAACCGGGATATTATTCGGTTTTCTTGGATACTTACGGTGTGAAAGCCGAGCTGACGGCTACTGAGCGTGCCGCCATGCACCGTTATACGTTTCCTGAAAGCAAGGAATCGGGTTTCATTCTGGATATGGACTATAATATTCAGCAGCAAACCAATCAGGTCATGGAGGTGGAGGCTGTCAATGATACCGTGCTTTGCGGATACAAGCGCAGTGCTTATTGGGCTTGGCAACAAGATCTTTATTTTTATGCTGTTTTTTCAAAGCCTTTTACCCATACTCTTTATACCGATACCATCGAGGAAGGCGGACAGCAGATTCCCGTCTGCAAAATGCTGCTCCGTTTTGATACGGCCGAAGATGAACAGGTGATGGTTCGTTTCTCCATCTCGTCTGTCGATGGTGAAGGAGCCAGGCAGAATCTGCTGGCTGAGTTGCCCGACTGGGATTTCGACAGAGTGCGTGCCGATGCCCGAAAGACTTGGAATGATTGTCTTTCAAAGATAGAGGTGAAAACGGAAGACCCCGACCAACTTGCCATTTTCTATACTGCCATGTATCATGCATTCTTGAGTCCGAACTTGTTTACCGATGTAGACGGGCGTTATTTGGGAATGGATTTAAAAGTGCACACCACCGATAAGGAAGATCCTGTTTACACCACTTTTTCTATTTGGGACACATTTCGTGCGTTGCATCCTTTGCTCACCATCATAGACCCTCATACCAATGAAAGCTATATCCGTTCATTGTTGAAGAAACAGCGTGAGGGAGGTGTTTTCCCGAAATGGGATTGTGCTGCCAACTACACGGGAACGATGATTGGCTATCATGCTGCCTCTATCATCACCGATGCATACGTGAAGGGCTATCGCGATTTCGATGTTCGCGAAGCCTACCAAGCCTGTCTCCGCACTGCCGAATACGACACGACCGGCATTGTCGGTCCGAAGTGGCTGGTTCCTTTTGTGATGCCCCGTGCCCGTTATTACAAGGATGCGCTGGGCTATATTCCTTGCGACCTCGAAAACGAATCGGTGGCAAAGGCATTGGAATATGCATACGATGATTGGTGTATATCCGTATTGGCAGATAGTTTGGGAGATGTGGAAACAAGAGATAAATATGCTCGTTTTGCCGGGGCATATAAGTCTTACTTCGACCCCGAAACCCGTTTTATGCGCGGGCGGGACAGTAAGGGGAAATGGCGTACTCCGTTCAATCCTCGTTCGTCTACCCATCGCAGTGACGATTATTGCGAAGGTACGGCTTGGCAGTGGACTTGGTTTGTGCCTCACGATGTGCCCGGTCTGGTTGGCTTGATGGGAGGAGAGGAGGCTTTTGCCGGTAAGCTGGATTCCCTGTTCACTGTTTCTTCCGAGCTTGAAGGGGAGACGGTTTCGGCAGATATTTCCGGTCTTATCGGGCAATATGCTCACGGCAACGAGCCGAGTCATCACATCATCCATCTGTATAACTATGTCAATCGTCCGTGGCGGACACAGGAATTGGTAGACAGTGTGCTGCATAGTCAGTACCGCAATGCTCCCGACGGTCTTTCGGGCAATGAGGATTGTGGTCAGATGTCAGCCTGGTATATTCTGAATGCGATGGGTTTCTATCAGGTGTGTCCCGGTGAGCCGGTTTACTCCATTGGCCGTCCCTTGTTCGAGGAAGTGACCATTCACCTGCCCGGTCAAAAGGATTTTGTGATTCGCACGAAGAACAACTCAAAAGAAAACAAATATGTTCAGTCCATTCTGTTGAACGGGAAACCGCTTGAACAGCCTTTCTTCACGCACAGCGACCTGACGGCGGGGGGAGTGATGGAAATCAGTATGGGAGCCGAACCTTTTAAACCGTAAATAAACCAGGCAACACGATGATAAAGAAACTTTTCCTGTCAGTTGTATTCTTTTGCCTCACTTTATGGGTGCAGGCAAAGGACTATGCCGATTATGTGAGTCCGTTGGTGGGAACTCAGTCCTCTTTCGAACTTTCCACCGGCAATACTTATCCTGCGACTGCCCGTCCGTGGGGAATGAATTTTTGGACACCACAAACTGGAAAGATGGGTGACGGATGGCAATATGTTTATACTGCCAATAAGATTCGTGGCTTTAAGCAGACTCACCAACCCAGTCCGTGGATTAACGATTACGGTCAGTTTTCTCTGATGCCCGTTACCGGGAAGCCGGAGTTTGATGAAGACAAGCGTGCCAGTTGGTTTTCCCATAAGGCCGAACTGTCGCGTCCTTATTATTATAAGGTGTATCTGGCAGAACATGATGTAGTGACCGAGCTTACACCGACCGAACGTGCGGTGATGTTTCGCTTCACTTTTCCTGAAAATGATTCATATATTGTGGTCGATGCTTTCGACTGTGGGTCGTCTATCAGGATTATTCCCGAAGAGAATAAGATTATAGGCTATACCACACGCAACAGTGGCGGCGTGCCCGATAACTTCAAGAACTATTTTGTCGTTGAGTTCGACAAGCCGTTTACTTATCGGGCCACCTTCTCCAATGATGAGAAGCCTAAAAGGAAAAAGGATGAGGTTTCCCTTTCTTTAAAGAGAGACGTCATGGAGCAGAATGCTTTTCACACAGGAGCCGTTATCGGCTTCAAGACCCGTAAAGGGGAAGTGGTGCATGCACGGGTCGCCTCTTCGTTTATCAGTCCCGAACAGGCGGAAGCGAATCTGTGTGAACTGGGTGCCGATGATTTCGATACGCTGGTGCGAAAAGGCAAGGATGCCTGGAACCGGGTGTTGGGCAAGATAGAGGTGGAAGGCGGAACAGACGAACAATATCGCACCTTCTATTCCTGTCTCTACCGTTCGTTGCTTTTTCCGCGTAAGTTTTATGAAATGGATGCGAAAGGACAGCCGATACATTACAGTCCTTATAATGGCAAGGTGCTGTCCGGTTATCTATATACCGATACCGGCTTTTGGGATACATTCCGCTGCCTGTTTCCATTGCTCAACCTGATGTATCCGTCCGTCAACAAGGAAATTCAGGAAGGTCTGATAAATACTTATAAAGAAAGCGGTTTCTTTCCCGAATGAGCGAGTCCGGGGCATCGCGGTTGTATGGTGGGTAATAACTCGGCCTCCGTTTTAGTGGATGCTTATATGAAAGGTGTGCGTGTGGAAGAGGTGGAAAGCTTGTATAAAGGGTTGCTGCACGGAACCGAAAATGTGCATCCCGAAGTATCCTCCACCGGGCGACTGGGCTATAAATACTATAACCGTTTGGGTTATATCCCATACGATGTGAACATCAACGAGAATGCTGCCCGCACACTGGAGTATGCATACGATGACTGGTGCATTTACCGTCTGGCAAAGGAATTGAAACGGCCGCAGGAAGAAATTACTCTCTTTGCCAAACGTGCCTTGAACTATAAGAATCTTTTCGACACCGAAAGTAAGCTGATGCGCGGCAAGAACCGGAACGGAGAATTCCAAAAACCGTTCTCTCCGTTGAAGTGGGGAGATGCATTTACCGAGGGAAACAGTTGGCATTATTCCTGGTCGGTTTTTCATGACCCGCAGGGGCTGATAAACCTGATGGGAGGTAAAGAAATGTTTGTCACGATGCTTGACTCGGTGTTTGCCGTTCCTCCTGTTTTTGATGACAGCTATTACGGGCAGGTGATTCACGAAATACGTGAGATGACGGTAATGAACATGGGGAACTATGCACATGGCAACCAACCCATTCAACATATGATTTACCTTTACGACTATGCCGGACAACCCTGGAAAGCGCAATATTGGTTGCGTGAAGTGATGAATCGTATGTATACTTCGGATCCCGACGGATATTGCGGAGACGAGGACAATGGCCAGACTTCGGCTTGGTATGTGTTCTCGGCATTGGGCTTTTATCCGGTATGTCCCGGAACGGATGAATATGTTCTCGGTGCACCGCTTTTCCGCAAGGCAACCCTTCACTTTGAAAACGGCAACGACTGGGTACTCTCTGCTCCCGAAAATAGTGAAGTAAACCGTTATATCGACCAAATGCTGGTCAACGGCCGGGTCTATACGGCAAACTTTCTCAAGTATGGTGAGATGTTGAAGGGCGGTAAGGCAGAGTTTCGTATGTCTGCCCACCCCAACTTGCAGCGCGGAATACAGGAGGTGGATTTGCCTTATTCTTTTTCAGTAGATGGAGTGTGACAGATATATGATGGAAAGTGTTAGTCGTCATCATCGTCATCATCCCAATCGTCATCGTCACGATCATGCCATTTGGGATGTTTATGGCGTTTATGCTTTTTATAGTGTTTGTGATGATGTTTATTGTGATGATCGCAATAAGAACAATAATGTTCATGCCAACAGTTGCTATGATAATGAATCCTGTCATAGAACGGGTTATAATATGTTGAACCGGGTTTGATACCTATTTCTACCAGAATACGATTCCAGCCATATCGGTGATAACGTTTATAGTAATCACATACATCCCGCATGTGCTTGCCGGAAGTTCTGGCTATTTCAAGAGCCAAGCCAACATTTCCCCAATCGCTTCCACATCGCCTATAATAGTCATCCAATGAACGGTTGGACACATTATATTCTACACATAAACGCTTCCGGTAATCAGATAACTCTACAGAAGCGTATTTATTTGCTCTGCCTATAAACAGCGACAACCTATCCTGTGCGAACATGGAACAAGATATGGCAATGAATAATAACAGAATTTGAAATCGTCTCATAATGTTATAAAATTATTCGTTGAGTAAAATCATTAGAGCCACAAATATAGATATTAAATATACAACAAGCAATCTTTTCTTGGAACTTCAGCGTAAGATTTAATTATTGCTTGATAGAAGCTTTTAATTATCAGTAGGATACGAAATATTTTGTGTCTTGAGGTATGGCGTTTTGAATAATGGGTATGGTTTTTATTGATTATATATGGTATCTTTGCAATTTCAAAATGTTCGGTTATTTAAGGATATAAAAGAATATATCAGACAAATTATTGAGACAAGACAATATGCGCAGTTGGAATGTGTTTACACATTTATAATTCGACAGAGATAAGTTGATTGATTTTTATTTGTAAAACGAAGAAAAATATGAATTGGTTGTTATTGAATGCAGCTCCGGGCAGTAAGCTTGAGCAAGCGTTGGAAAAGTTGGTAGATTTTGGAATGGATGCAGGTAAGGATATATTTGTTGCCATTCTGATATATTCCATTGGTCGTTTTATCATCAGGCAGATAAGTATATTAATTGCCAAAGTTCTTGAAAAAAGGAAGATAGAGGTTAGTGTGCAGACTTTTTTGAAGAGTCTGGTGAAAATTTTACTGAATATGGTACTTGCTTTTGCCATAATTAGCAAGTTGGGAGTTGAAACTACCAGTTTTGCTGCACTTTTGGCATCAGCCGGTGTAGCTGTAGGTATGGCGCTTTCCGGCAATCTTTCTAATTTTGCAGGTGGTTTGATTATACTTGTTTTTAAACCGTTTAAAGTGGGCGATTATATAGATGGTCCCGGGGTGAGCGGTACCATAAAGGAAATACAGATTTTTCACACCATACTTTCTACTCTTGACAATCGAATGATCTATGTTCCCAATGGAATGCTTAGCGGAAACGCTGTGACTAATTATAGTAAACAGGAAATGCGTCGTGTTGAATGGGTATTTGGGGTAGAATATGGAGAAGATGTGAAAAGGGTCAGAGCTGTATTGCAACGTATTATCAATGCGGATAGCCGTATTTTGGATACTCCCGCTCCCATAATCGTTTTGGGGTCGTTAAGTGCAAGCAGTGTGGATATTACCGTTCGTGTCTGGGTAAAAAGTGCTGATTATTGGAGTGTTTTGTATGATATCAATGAAATTGTTTATACGACATTTAATGAAGAAGGCATCGGGTTCCCTTTCCCACAACTCACTGTACATCAGGCAAAAGATTAATAAGGTATAAATTTAACTTCTTAAATAAGTGATAATGAAAAAACTAATTTGTTTATTTACTATTTTGGCATTTCTTGGAGTAGCCAACAGTATGGCTCAAGGATTACATTTTGGTTTAAAAGCCGGTGTGCTTGGTAATAAAGCAAATGTCAGCGGTATGCGTAATCAGTTTAAGGAAGAGAGTTTGACCGGATTCCAAGTAGGACCTATGTTGCAATATCAAACAGGGTTTCATGGCATTGCTTTGGATTTTTCTTTGTTGTATGTACAACGCGGAGTGAAGCTTACCAATACTTCTAATGGGCGTAGCACTGATATCAGAACACAAAGTATTGATATTCCTATAGAGCTGAAATGGGAAATGGGGATATCAGATGATTTTGATTTATTTTTGGGAGCAGGTCCTTCTTTCTCTTTTTTGGTGGATGAGGATAATTGGGGACGTAAACTTGCTCATATTGCTGTAGATGCGATAGATAAGGATCTTTCATCTATGGGGTGGCGCTCTACTGAAGTTGGATTGAACTTGGGAGGCGGTGTGAAGATTGTGAAGCATCTGATGGTAAGCTGTTACTATAATATAGGATTGACTCAGTCTGCCAAACATAATATAGGAGGTAATAAGCATGACGTCATAGACCAGATATTTGATGGTGATGTATTTGAAAGTAAAAATAGGTACTGGCAGTTATCACTTGCTTATGTATTTTAATTTAGGCAAGTATAAACGATAGCGGTTTGGTATGTTTCTTATGGGAGTGTATCAAAAACTCAACCGGTCTATCCCATCGTCGGCGGTAGGGGTAGGGCTTGCCTGCCCGAATACACGAAGCAAACTGTTTTCGGGCGAGCGAACCTCGCTCCTACGAACTAAACGACAGTATTATCCACGTTTTGACAACCCCAATTTTGTTTATGGGAAGATATTTAATCAACAAGTATGATAAAAAATGAAACTATATATTCTGATACAACGTTTGTTGAAAAGGCAATGGGTTCGATGTTTTGTTCTTTTCTTTATTTTGATTTCAATTATAGCAGTTATTGCAAGTTCATTTGAGGAAATGTCTGAATACAAAGTACCATTATTCGGAATAACCTATATATCTTCTTTTGTTTTTCTGGTTGAATATACAGCCCGCATTTTATCTGCTCCCGCGCTCTATCCTGATATGAAAGCAGCAAAAGCACGTCTGAAATATACATTTTCCTTCTATGGTTTTGTTGATTTTGTAGCAGTGATTCCTTGTATTCTTACTTATGTATATTGGAATACAGAAGTGGTGCATATTATTATTTTGCCCTATATTTTTATTATTTTTAAATTGATACGGCATTCGCGTTCTTTCCGGGTTATCGGCAAAGCTCTTGCTTCCGTTAAGGAGGAGCTTGAGACAGCCTACACTGCCAGCTTTATTACGATTTGTTTTTCTGCCATTCTTATGTATTATATTGAAAGGAGTGCTCAACCCGAGGTTTTTGAAAACATTGGCGACGGGATTTGGTGGGCTATCATTACATTTGCAACGGTAGGGTATGGCGATATTTATCCAATTACGCCTTTGGGAAAATTATTGGGGTGCATCATTTGTTTGGTGGGAGTAGCAATGGTGGCTATTCCGACCGGTATCATCAGTTCTTCTTTTATCAATATCGTACAAAAAAAAGAGAAGAAACAAGGAGAAGACTGCAATAACGAAAGTGATAAGCAGTAAATTGCTGTGATACAGTGGTGTGCGTGGTTAAAGTTTGTTTGTGGTGACAACGAACTTGTTTCTTGTTTTTGGCAGAATAGAAGAAGGCAGTACACTTCGAGAAAAGGTCATGGCTTTTTGAGAAAATTTTAAGTTCATCGTTGAACTAATTGGAACTTTCCGGCAAGCATTGGGTATTTCACATTAAGACTATTTTATGTTTGTTAGTAATTGACAGTCAGAATAAAAAGAAATCCCATTTAATGCTTAATTGCTTCATAATGTGGAAAGTATATTTGGAAGAATAAGAAGAAAAAAAGTGTATCTCTTAGTAAGAGATACACTTTTCGCTGCAAATTTACACAAAGTTTTGATAATTAAAACTTTTTGAGAAGAAAAATCACAAGGCAAGTGCAAAAATATCTTTAGTCTTAAGTTTCAGGACGCTTTTTTATGGGCTTAAACAACTAATAATAAAGTGCTTATGTGCGTTCGGTGTATCTCTTACTAAGAGATGCACCGAACGCAACTCTTTTTTAAGGGTTTGAAAGATGTGTATTTATTTGAAATAGAGACGATAAAAAGAGAGTACAATGGACTACCTGTTTCTACACCGCGACAAGCGCACTTTTACTTCCGAAAGGCAGAAGAATCTGCTCTTCCGGGCTGCCCGGCTTTATTGGGAGCAGAAGTATGCGGACAGCGAAGTGGTTCCGAAAAGGAAAGTCGATTGTGAGCTATATAAATATGTATTGTATTATTTGGAAGTGCGCCAAGCGTTTCTTGACCCGAAGCTTTCACTGAAGAAGCTGAGCGATATGATTGAAACGAACCAGACTTATCTGTCGAACGTGGTCAACCGCTACTTCGGTTGCCATCTGAAAGAGTTGGTGAACACGTATCGGGTGGAATATGCCAAGGAACTGCTCCGTTCGGGCAAGTGTCTGCCGGAGGAGCTGCCCCAACGCTGCGGGTTTCTGTCGCGAAGTGCGTTTTATGCTGCTTTTAAAAAGGTGACGGGCGCCTCTCCCAAACGTTATATGAAATATGGACAGAGAGAAAAGCTCTCGGAACCAACAGAATATGTATAACCAATTTTAGTTTTTTAAATTTATAAATTTAAAGTTTTTCTATTATGAACAAAAAGTTTTTAAGTGCAATCCTGTTCGGAGCCTTAATGGTTTCGTCGACAGGAACATTTGTGTCTTGTAAAGATTACGACGATGATATCGACGAAATCAACAAGGAATTGACTGACCTGAAATCAAAACTTTCAGATCTTGAAAGTAAAGTAAATGCCGGTGGTGCTTACGTTACCAAGATTGAATCGGTAGACGGTGGTTTCAAAGTATCGGTAAGCGACGGTACTTCTTACAACCTGACTGTTGCCAGCGCTGCTGCCGGTAGCAAGGTTGTGATTGACGACAAGACCGGTGAAATCAGCATTGATGACAAGGCTACAGGCTGGTTTGCCACTACCGGTGAAGGTGAAGAAGCAGTGGATATGACTCCGTATGTAAAAGACGGATACTGGTATCTCTATGACAAAACAGCAAAAGAGTTTGTGAAGTCTGAATACAAAGCTGCCGGTAACGCTTATGCTGTAGTAGCTAACGGTATCTGTACATTGAACATTCCTGATGCTGATGGTAAGATGCAGACTATCCAGTTGCCTACCACTTCGGCTGCTATCACTGGTGTGCAATTTATTGATGTGACTAGCGGAGCTGTTGAAACTGATCCTGAATACGCTTTGAATTATGGTGTGGCAACAAAGGACAATGCTAAATGGGATGGTCCTAAGGGTGCGATTACTAAAGACCAATTGTTGGTAGGTACTATCGAACCTCTTACTTTGCAGGTATATCCTTCTTCTGCAGACTTGTCTAACGCAGATATTAAGTTGGTGGGTAGCGATGGCACAGTTGCTCCGGTTAAGGTAACAGCTACTCCGTTTGAAGGTGTTATCACCAAGGCTGCTTCTGCCAATGGTCTGTGGAATCTGAATATCCGGCCGGATGAAACGGTAACAGACAAGACTATTGCAGATGCATTTAAGGCTGAAACTGACAACTATGCTTATGCATTGCAAATCAATGGCAATATTCTGACCGGATATGCTTCTGAAGTTACTCCTGCAGATAAAGCATCTTCTGCTACTGCTACATCTTTGAAAGCTGATGATGTTAAATACAATGCTAAAGCTCTTAGCAGTAAGAAAGTACCTTTCGGTGAAACAGTTACTCTTGAATTTGATGGAACTAAAGCATACGATGCTTATTTGACTCCGAAATCGGCCAGTGCATTAGAATTGGCAGGTGTTACTATCGATGGTAAGACGATGTCATTCACTTCTACTGAAAAGGCTGCCGGTAAGACGGTTCAGTTTACTGTGAATTTCGTAAACTTTAAGGGAGAAACCGGTACTACTTTTGATATAACAGTTAACTTTGAAGGTGCAACTGTTGATCCTGAAGCTCCTGTAGCAGCAGTGAAATATACAGCAACTGATGGTGTTAAACCTATCATTATTGATTTAGGTACTACATTTACAAGCTTGAGTGCTCAGACTGCTACAGCGTTGGCTGCTGTTACTCCGACTTGGAATGTGATTTCTATTGACGGTAAAGCGGTAGCTACAACAGACCAATCTACTGCTAACGGTAAGTTTGCATTTACAATGGATCAGGTAAAATACTACTCAGACTTGAATGCTGATGGTACACCGAAAACAGAAGTTACTTCTATCAATACTGCTGATAATCTTAAGAAGGTTAAGTATGCTGTATTTACCTCTTCTGATTATCAAACAAATGTAGCTCCGGGTGCTTATGTGTTGAACATGACATTTGTTGATGGTGAAAATGAATTGAAGAAAGTGGTTGCTCCTGTAACAATCTCTGTTCCTACATTCACTGACTTGTTCACTAAGGTTGCTTCTGTATGGAATGCAGATAAGACTGTCTTGAATGCTTTGTTGGTTGGCTCTACTGATGCAACTGTTGCTAAACAATATGTAATGACTAACGCATTCAAGAGTGTAGAAAACTCAGGTGCGGACTGGGATAACTTGACTCTTACTCCGAAAGAAATGAGTATTAGCGGAACTCCGACTGAGGTTGCTACATATACTACAACCGGTTCAATCTTGGCAATGGCTGATGCTTTGCTTGATGCCAATGGTGCAGTAAGAGGCAATGTAACAGTTGATGGTACATATCTGGTTAAAGGTAAAACAGACTTGAAAGTTGAAGTTCCTGCATTTGCAGTAAACTTTATGTCTCCGTTCAATGATGCGGTGCTTAACTTCTACAAAGGCGGTAAAGTGGTAGATTTGAATGTTGCAATTGCATCAGATGGTACAGGTACTATCGCTAAAGTTGACGGTGCTGCTGGAAAAGAAGCAGGTTTGCAATTAGTTGCCAGCAGTGAAAAGGTGGCAGTTAGCAATGCAATGGAATTGTTTGGTGCAACAGATGATAAGTTTACATTCGTAGTTAAGGGTGAAGGTGTTCCTGCCGGTGCAACAGCTAAATTGTCTGATGACGGTATTGCTTTGACAGGTATGACTTATGCTCCTAACTATTCAGCAACTCTTGAAATGACAGTTACAGCATTGAATGGTATCAAGACTACCATTACATTGCCTATGACTATCAATAAGCCCTAATCATTATCCTAAGTATACTGTTTACTTAAGATAATCAATAATTAGAGAAGGTATCCTTTTATAGAAGGATGCCTTCTTTTTTTCTTTCCTCTAGTGTGGTTGCATAATCTTTGATAGTCAGATAGGATAAAAGTTAGGATTAATTTTATAGTTTTGTCCTGTCATGCAAAACTATAACGATATTGATCTGCTATTTATCCGTATACTCACAAGGGATGATGTTACGGCATACAAGAAATTGTTTTTCGATTTCTTTGCCCCTCTTTGTCTTTTTGCTAAAAGGTATGTAGAGCAAAAGGAGGTATGCGAAGATATTGTACAAGGGGTGTTCTTTCAGTTATGGAAGAACCGTCATTGTATTACCATAACTACTTCTGCGCGTAATTTTTTAGTGACTAGCGTGCGTAATGCTTGTATAGACTGGATGAGAAAGAAGGATTTGGAAGCTACTTACCGGGAAAAGCTATCTATAGAACTAATGAATGAAGAAGATACAACTACACTTTATGCTGTATCTGAACTAGAAGAACGGTTAAACATAGCATTGGCTAAGTTACCTGAAAATGTACGTCATACTTTCGAAATGAATCGTTTTGATGGTAAAACCTATCCTGTAATAGCAGAAGAATGTGGAATTTCAGTAAAGACAGTGGAGGCGCATATCAGCCGGGCTTTGAAGTTGTTGAGGAGTGAGCTAAAAGATTTTCTTCCTCTTCTTTTACTATTTTTAGAACCTTGATGCTAGGGTAAATGCCTTTCTAATTCGTCTATATAACCTAAGAATGAGAATATATGGAAACAAAAGAAGATCAAATAGTGGCTTATCTGGATGGAAAGCTGTCATTGGAGGAAGAAAAGATTTTTGAGAGGGAATGTGCTCAATCTGAAGAACTCCGGAAGGAACTGGATGACTATCGGTTTATTTATCAACAAAGTGCTTTGCTAAGTGAACAATCACAGTTTCGGACTTGGCAAAATTGGGATGCACTCGAGAAACGAATACGTTGGGAGCAATGGCTGTCTAAGGTTTGGAAAGTGGTACGTAATGCTGCTGCTATTTTGTTATTGCCACTGCTCGTTTCTCTTTTCTTTTTATGGGAAGAGAAGGGAAAGTTACCACATATAGCCGAATGGGTGGAAGTAACATCGGTACGTGGGACTGTTTCCAAACTCATTTTGCCGGATAGTACGATGGTATGGCTTAATTCATCATCAACTTTACGTTATCCGCGTGAATTCTCTACAGTCGAAAGGAAAGTAGCTTTGACGGGGGAGGCTTATTTTAAAGTAAAGGCTGATAAGGAACATCGTTTTGATGTTTCTACCCCCGATGGTATGACAGTCAGTGCTTATGGAACAGAATTTAATGTATCAGCTTATGACACCGATTCAGTGACAGAAGCAACTTTGGCTCAAGGGCATGTGGAAATATGGATGCGAGATACAGCATTAACCGAATTAAAAGTGGGTGAACAGGCCATATTGCATAAAGCAAAAAATACTTTTAATATCATTTCCTGCGATTTGGCGGAGGAGACAGCATGGCGTGAAGGAAAGCTGATATTCCGGCGGGCAAGTTTAGATGAAATATTGCATAAGCTTTCTCGCCATTTTAATGTGGATTTCGTTGTGACCGGACAACATACCGATCATTATGAGTTTTCTGCAACTTTTGTCAATGAGAATTTAACCGAAATATTTTCTATACTTGAACGTACGGCTCCGATGCATTTCAAGATTATGGAACCGGAAAAACAAGATGATTATACCTATCGTCGTCGTAAGGTGATTTTAAAACTTGGATAGTTATAGAAAAAGTCTTTCGGTATAAATTAAAAAAGTTCATTTTTTCCATAGGGTGTATTAATATCTCATTCGTCTATTATGCGAAACTATTAATAAACCTATTGTTAACTTTAAATTTGGAAAGAATGGAATTAACTTTAATGAAATGTTGCCGAGAACCGTTTACCGGACGATTGGGGCATAAAATTCCTCTAGCTATGAGAGTGACACTTATTTTACTTTTTGCAGTCTTTCTTAACCTGAAGGCTGAAAATGTTTTTTCGCAGACATTGCCGAATATTTCTTTAGACATGAGTCAAAGCAGTGTAGAGAAGGTATTAAATGCAATTGAACGCCAATCGGGACTTTATTTGGTGTATAACAGTAAACTGATTGATGTCGATAGGCTGGTAACAGTAAAATTTAAGGATTGTCCGATAAATGTCGTATTGAAAGAATTGTTTAAAGGTACTTCGGTAAAATATGAGGTTGATGGGAATCATGTCATATTGACGCCCGGAGCGGATGTCTTGCAGCAGTTAGAACGAAAAGTGACGGGAGTTGTACGCGATGCAACCGGAGAACCTGTTATTGGTGCTAATGTTGTGGTAAAAGGTAATGAAACGCAGGGTACCATTACGGATGTAGACGGAAAGTTTGCATTGGAGGTCTCAGAGGATGTCATACTGTACATTTCTTTTATCGGATATATCCCGAAGGAAGTTGCTGTAAAGGGAAAGAACACGGTGAATGTGGTACTGGCAGAAGATTTAAAGACTTTGGATGAGGTAGTCGTTGTTGGTTTTGGGTCGCAAAAAAAGGTGAATCTGACAGGAGCGGTTACTGCAGTAAGTATGGATAAAGTGCTGGGAGAACGTCCGGTTACTAATATTACTACTGCTTTGCAAGGGGCTGTTCCGGGACTGACTTTTTCAACGGATGGAGACAATGGCGGGCTACAACCGGGAGTTGGTAAGAAAATCAATGTACGCGGCATGGCTTCCATTAATGGTGATGGAAGTCCTCTTATCCTAGTGGATAATGTGGTAACGGATAATATCAATCTGATTAATCCGGAAGACATTGAAAGTGTATCAGTACTGAAGGATGCTGCCTCAGCAGCCATTTATGGAGCGCGTGCAGCGTTTGGTGTTATTTTGATTACGACCAAGCAGGGGAAACGCAATGACCGACTTTCCATTAATTATAGTGCCAACTTTGCCTTTTCTAAAGTAACCAACCGTCCGCGTGCAGCTTCACCCATACAGACGGTAAAAGGCTTGAAGGATATGGGATATTCAGCCTATTGGACAGGGCAGAATATTGATATTTGGCTCGGGTTATTGCAGGAATACTCAAATAACCCTTCCAAATATCCAGATGGATGGACAGACATTGATGGGACGAAATACTTTCTGCGTGAGACGGATGTTATCGGTGATATGCTGGAGACCGGATTTAAACAGACTCATAACGTGTCTGCTACCGGGGGAAGTGAAAAAATAAATTACCGTATGGCATTGGGGTATACGAATGAAGACGGCATTCTGATTACCGATAAAGACGGTTATCGACGTGTTAATGCATCATCTTACATTAGTGCCGACATAACAAATTGGCTTACTACCTCGCTTGACTTCAAGTTTGCTAATGGAACACGCTCTTTTCCTAATGCGGGTTGGCATCAGCAGTTTTGGCACTTGAATCGTCCCAGTTATCATCCTACTGGTACCTTGCCTTATGAAGGAGTCGAGTATTTGGTACAGACTCCTGAAAATGCCATCAATCAGGCAAGTGAACAGACTTGGAATAACCGTAATACACGTTTGTTCTCACGTACGGTTCTGAAACCATTGAAGGGATTGGAGGCTGTATTGGAGTATACTTATGATTATACAGTAAATCGGAATAGAAAATATAATAACTATTTCGTGCTCCATCAAGGATTACAAGATGCATTGAATCCATCTGATCCGAAGAATGAGTTTTATATGGATCGCCGGTTTGTTTCTTATAATTCACTGAATCTTTATGCCACTTATAAATTTGATATTAATCAGGAGCATAACTTTACGTTGATGGGAGGGTTTAATCAGGATTCACGCAATTTTGAGCGTCAATGGTCCAAGAACTTTAACATGATTAGTAATGATCTTCCTTCATTGGCTGGTGGTACAGGTATTGTGGAAACTTCAGACAGTTATGATGAGTATGCATTGCGGGGGGCATTCTATCGTATTAATTACAATTATAAGGACCGCTATCTGATTGAGACCAATGGACGTTATGATGGCTCCTCTAAATTCCCAAAAGAGAATCGTTTCGGTTTCTTTCCTTCTGTATCAATCGGATGGAACATTGCAGAAGAAGTATTTATGGCTCCATTGCGAGAAGTGCTTTCATCCCTAAAATTGCGTGGCTCATGGGGACAACTTGGTAATCAGGCTATAGATAACTATGGATTTTATTCTGTTATGAATCCTGAAGATGCCAAGTGGATTTATAATGGAAAAGTGCCTACTACTTTGACTACACCGGGATTGGTACGTGCCAACTATACATGGGAAAAAGTGGAAACTATTAATGTCGGAATAGACTTTTCGTTGTTGGGCAATCGTTTAAGTGGTGCATTCGATTGGTATCGGCGAGATACAAAAGGAATGTTGGCACCTGGAATGGATTTTCCTGCGGTAGCAGGGGCGGCGGCACCTTTACAGAATGCAGCTGACCTGCGTACCAAAGGCTGGGAACTTAGTATTTCTTGGCGTGACCAAATACGTGACTGGAATTATGGTATCGGATTTAATTTATATGATTCTCGAACTAAAATCACTCGCTTTAATAATGATACTTATTCCCTTTTTACTACGAAGAATGGTCAGGAAGTTAATCAATATTATAAGGGGTATGAAATAGGAACGATTTGGGGATATGTGACGGACGGATTTTATACCGATGCTGATTTTAATGCAGATGGAACTTTGAAGGATGGTGTGGTAAGCATTAATGGAGTGGCTATCCAGCATCCGGGTGATATTAAATATATGAATCTGCGTGATGGTGAGAATAGTACTAACCGTATAGACCGTGGTGACGCTACATTAGACAATCCGGGGGATTTGAAGATTATAGGCAATAACGCTGCACGTTACAATTTCGGTATAAATGGATTTGTAAGTTGGAAAGGCGTTGATCTTTCTTTCCTGATGCAGGGGGTAGCAAAACGTGATGCATGGATAGGCGGTGAGATTATGTTTCCTCATGCCGGAACTTTTTCGACCTTCCTTTCCCACCAAATGGATTATTGGACTCCCGAGAATCCAAATGCCTATTATGGACGAATCTATCAAAACGCACAATACGCCCATAGCGTAAATCAATGGACACAGACTAAATTTCTATCTAATGCCGCTTATTTGCGTATGAAAAATATTACTTTGGGTTATAATCTGCCAAAGTCTCTTTGTCAAAAGATGTCGCTTATCGGTGCTAAGGTGTTTTTTAGTGGTGAGAATCTATTTACCATTTCTAGTCTGTTACCGGGAATAGACCCTGAAGCTTTGAGTTGGCAATATCCCATGACTGCTACTTATTCATTTGGCGTTAGTATTAATCTTTAAAAAGACATTCATTATGACTACAAAAAAATATCTATATATTGGATGCCTCTCGCTACTGACTACGATGCAAGCGGGATGCAATGATAGTTTTCTTGATAAGGCTCCTATTGACAAATTGACGGATAAAACAGCTTTTGTGACTTATGAAAACTTCCAGACTTACGGTTGGTCACTTTATTCTGTTTTCTCTGATGATAACCATTTGCAGCGTATTAAGGATGCCGGAGCACTTTATCAGGGAGATGTGGAAGCTAATTATTTGTATAATTCTAATGGAACCAATCGTTGGGCATGGCAGACTGTCAGCCCTGAAACAGCTCCAGGAGGATGGGATTTCTCATATATTCGTAAGGTGAACACGTTGCTCGATAATATTGATGCATCTGCCATGACTCAAGGGGATAAAGCCCATTGGCGTGCTGTAGGCCTTTTCTTTCGTTCTTATCGTTATATGGAATTGATGGCGCGGTTTGGTGATGTACCTTGGATAGACCACGTATTGGGTGAAAATGAATCGGAAATTATTTACGGTTCTCGTACTCCTCGTGACGAAGTGGCAAATCATATACTTACAGACTTGAAATGGGCCGAAGAACATATTAAATTGAACGGTGAAGGAGATAATACTATTGGTCGGGATGCTGTGCGGGCTTTACTTTCACGTTTTTCGTTATTTGAAGGTACTTGGCGTAAATACCATGGTTTGGGAGGTGAGAAAACTTATTTGGATGAGTGCATACGGGTAAGTGAATTGTTGATGAAAGATTATCCTCAGATAGGGGAGAATTATCAGCACTTATGGAGTACAGAAGATTTACAAGGCTATCCAGGTGTCATTCTATTCAAGGAATATAGGGAAAATGTGATTATGCAACCGTTTTCACGTCATGAACGAGGGGGAGGACAACAGGTTGAGATGCATGCTCGTACTGCAGAACGTTATTTGTGTGATGACGGATTGCCTATATCTGTTAGTCCTCGGTATGAAGGTGCCGATTCGCAATCGACTATGGCTGATGAATTCCGTCACCGTGACCGTCGTTTACTTTATCGGGTTATTCCGCCTTATCGTGTACAACGGTTACCGGGTGGAAATGTACAATGGGAATATACAGATGATCCGAAAGATCGTGAATATTTGGATTTGATGAATGAACTGGATAAGACTGGGAATCGTCCTTTTCCTGTATGGTCTTGGCAACCGTTTACTATAGACCGTATGCCGCATATAAAGGGAGCTGCGGGGTCTTTAGCTCCTATGTCCAATAATACAGGATATTATGTATATATGTTTTACAATGTGGAAACGAATGTAATCGGTGGTGCTGAGTTCTCGACCACCGATTCACCGATATTTCATATTGAAGAAGTGATGCTTAATTATGCTGAGGCTATGTATGAGCAAGGGAACTTTGACCAATCTGTAGCCGATCTTACTATTAATCGTTTACGGCAGCGCGTAGACATGCCTACTATGACTGTAAGTGCCATTACAGAAGCTTTTGATCCTGCTCGCGATCCTCGTGTGCCGCCTGTGTTATGGGAAATCCGACGTGAAAGAATGGTGGAATTAATGGGTGAAGGGTTTGGTTTTCATGATATCCGCCGCTGGAAGACAGCAGATTGGTTCATTAATCCTCAACCCTTGGGAGTGCGTATGAACGAGCAGTTTCGTGCAGAAATGCCTGCTTCCATGAAATGGATGACAACCGGACCTGATGCAGGACGGTGCTATAAACTTGATGCGCCACTTAGCCAAGGTAAAGGGTGGAAGGAACATTATTATCTTTATCCGATACCTGTGACACAATTGGTTTTGAATGAACAATTAAGACAGAATCCGGGATGGTAATCTAAATTAGGAAAATTACCAGAGAGTTTTCTAATAATTAGGACTCTCTGGTAATCTTTTCTTGTGAACCTATTCTTTTGAGAAAATAAAATAGTCATTATCTAAATATTATAATTTTTATGTATCGAATAATAAAGCCCAATACAATATGTATAGCATTCGCTCTAGGATTGACTATGTTTCCATTGTCGACTGTTCATGCAGTAACACCTTCTTCCTCTGATTCGGTCACACATCCTAATATTATTTATATTTATGCTGATGATATGGGGATGGGTATGTTGTCTGCTTATGGGCAACAGCAATTCACTACTCCTAATATCGATCGATTGGTGCAGCAGGGTACTTCTTTCAGCCGTGCTTATGGCTGTATGCTTTCTGCCCCGGCTCGTGCTTCGTTACTTACAGGGTACCATGATTGTCATGGTACAGATAAGTGGAATATTTCCAGAGGGGCTGCTTTTTCAGTTTCTTTGTCTGATACTGCTAGTATTGCTAAAATGGAAAAAGAAATAAATGCAGAAGATATCCGTTTGCCGGAAGGGGATTTTTATTTGTCTCAGATATTTAAGAAAGCTGGATACACTACAGCTCAAATAGGTAAATTGGAATGGGGCTTTACTGCTACGCGCAAGCAAATGCGAGATCATGGTTGGGATTATTATTATGGTTATTTGGATCATGTACGTTGTCATGGGTTTTATCCTCCTTTTTTATTTGATAATGGGAATATCGTTCCTATTAGTGGAAACACATTAACTAATGGGGGGAAAAGTATAGAGAATGAAACAGCTGAAACATTAGCAGAGCGACGGAACCGGATAGGAAAGGAGGTTTATTCTCAAGATTTGTTTTTGGAGAAGATACTTGTCTTTTTACGTGAACATCGTGATAAACCTTTCTTTCTTTATCATCCTACTCAACTGCCTCACGGTCCAGTGGCTATCCCTGCCATTCATCCCGAAGTAGCTGCTAATCCGGCATTGACCCCCATAGAACGTGAATATGCTTCAATGGTAAAACTGTTGGATGATAATGTGGGTGTTATCCTTGCTGAATTAGAACAATTGGGAATTGCAGATCGCACTGTTGTTGTGTTCTCTGCAGACAACGGACATGAAATCTATTACTCACAGAAAGGACGATGTGAAAAACCTTACCGTAACCTGCAGACGGGGCAGTTATTTGATAACTATGCAGATAAATATCGCAGCTCTGTTAGTGGAGATATATTCAATGGTAATGCCGGTATGGCAGGTTTGAAACGCAGTAATCTAGAGGGGGGAGTCCGCATACCGCTGGTTTTTTATGGTCCTGGTATTGTTCCTTCTGGGAAAAGAAGCGATGCTTTAGTTGCTAATTATGATTTTTTGCCTACTATGGCAGAATGGTTAAAGCTTGGAGATATGCGACAAAAAGATGGGCGTTCGTTTTTATCTCAACTATTGAAGGAAAAGACGGAGTCTGCTCATTCGTATATTGTATTTGGATCAAATACAGGTCCAGCGATTGTGACAGCAGATGGTTGGAAGCTACGTTATTATTTATCTCGAAATACAATAGAACTTTTTTTTCTACCGGATGATCCGCAAGAATTGAATGATCTTTCTACTATTCATGTGGATAAAGTGAGTGAGTTGAAGAGCTTATTATTAAAGGAATGTGGTGGCAATTTGCGGAATGGGGTGAATAAAGCAGGATAAATCATTCATAGTATAGGGGAGGTCAAAACGTTTATAATACTGTCATTTTATTAGTAGGGGCAAGGTTCGCTCACCCTAAATAGCCTGTTTGTGTATTCGGGCAGGTAAACCCTGCCCCTACAGTTGACGATTTGATAGACCATTTTAGTTTTGGTACACTCTCTTTTTATTTATAATCAGGATACAGCTGCCAAATAACCTTTTCAAAAACAAACATATTATCAAAACTATTACTACTTTTGCAAACCCTTTAAGTGAAACTTTAGATAGAAGCAGTATGAAACACATTTTATTCCTCGCAATAGCTCTTTTGTCGTTGACAGGCTGTATGAAAGAAAAACCGACAGCCCTTCGTTGGGCTACATTCAACATTCGCTATGATAACCCACAAGATAGTTTGAACAACTGGCAGTATCGTAAAGCACGCGTATGCAAGTTTATTCAAGAACAGAAAATAGATATCCTCGGAATGCAGGAAGTGTTGCACAATCAGTTTCTCGATTTGCGTTCCGGTCTGCCGGAGTATGACGGTATCGGTGTCGGTCGTGACGATGGCAAGACAGCAGGAGAGTATGCTCCTTTATTCTACCGGAAAGATAAATATGAAGTATTGGACTCAAACACTTTCTGGTTGGCAGAGAATCCCGACAGTGTGGGCATGATGGGCTGGGATGCTGTTTGTGTGCGCATTGCTACATGGGCCAAGTTCAGAGAAAAGTCTACCGGAAAGATATTTATGGCAGTAAATACGCATTTTGACCACATCGGTGAAGAAGCGCGCCGCCAAAGTGCGTTACTTATTATCAAAAAGATAAAGGAAATAGTGGGTGAGCGCCCTGCCATTGTGACGGGCGATTTCAATGTGACGGATGCAAGCAGTGCTTATGAAACCATTACCACGAATGAGTTTGTCATGAAGGATGCTTATAAGATAGCCGGTCATGTGACCGGTGTGGATTATACTTTCCATGACTTTGCCCGCATCCCGCCACAGAACTGCGAGAAGATTGATTTCATCTTTGTCACTCCACAGATAAAGGTAACAGGATGCGATATTCCGGCAGAAATACCGGGCGCTCTGTTGTCCGACCATAATCCCCAGTTGGCTGATTTGGAATTCTAGCCGGATTCCCCGGAGACTCCATGACTCATGTCACTCCCGAAGAACACAGTCTGTTCAGCCCCCTGCTGATATTGTTTCTGTGCCTTTTCTATATATTGATTATGCTTCCCATACGGCTGAACAAGATTTACAGGAAATCCGTCGCCGGGCATACTTGGGTTGAAATGACTCCTGAAGGACTGGTATACGACAGGGCGGAGCAGAAGAAAGAGATTGCCTGGGAGGAGGTGGCAGGTGTAGCCCTTTATAAGGATTATTGTTTTTTATACGACAAAGGCGGCGAGTTCTTGCTTGTGACTTCGGACGAGAGAGTGAAAGAATCCCTCCTTTATTATCTGAATGCGAGAAAAGTAAAGTAGGAGGGTGAAGTGTTTTCCCTCAAAACGTTGTTCCTGTTGTTATAATGTGTATTTTTGTACTCATTAAAACCAAATCAAAAAAATACGTTTATGAGCAACTTATCTAACATGCCTTGGGAAGACCGTCCGGTCGGTTCTAAGGAAGTGGTGTGGCGCTACTCTGCCAATCCCATCATTCCGCGCGATTTGCTTCCTACTTCCAATAGTATTTTCAACAGTGCCGTGGTGCCTTTCGGTGACAGTTATGCCGGAGTGTTCCGTTGCGACGACACGAATCGCCGTATGCGCCTGCACGTGGGCTTCAGTAAAGATGCCGTTCATTGGGATATCCATCCCGAACCTTTGACGTTTGAGTGTGACAATGCCGAAGTGGGCGAATGGGTGTATGGCTACGACCCCCGTGTTTGCTTCATAGAAGACCGTTATTATGTTACCTGGTGTAATGGTTACAAAGGCCAGCCTACCATCGGTGTGGCATGGACCAAGGACTTCAAGACTTTCCATCAGCTGGAGAATGCTTTTCTTCCGTTCAATCGCAACGGAGTGATGTTTCCGCGCAAGATAAACGGACGTTATGCCATGCTGAGCCGTCCGAGCGACAACGGGCATACTCCGTTTGGAGATATCTATTACAGCGAATCACCCGACATGGAGTTCTGGGGACGGCATCGGCTGGTGATGAGTCCGGCACCCTTTGAAGTGAGTGCATGGCAGTGCCTGAAAATCGGTGCAGGGCCTATCCCTATCGAAACACCGGAAGGCTGGCTGCTCATCTATCACGGCGTGCTCCGCTCGTGCAACGGTTATGTATATGCTTTCGGTTCGGCATTGCTCGATTTGGACGAACCGTGGAAAGTGAAATACCGTTCGGGAGCCTACCTGCTTTCGCCACGCACTCCTTACGAATGCATGGGCGACGTGCCCAATGTGTGCTTCCCCTGCGCCGCGCTGCATGATGAAGAGACAGGACGCATCGCCATTTATTATGGCTGTGCCGATACCGTGACGGGGCTTGCCTTCGGTTATGTGCCTGAAATCATAGAATTTACTAAACGTACTTCCATCATTTAACTCAAATGATTATCTTTGCGGCATAAAGAAACAAGCAAAGATTTCATCATGATGAACCGGAACGTACTTCATTTGACATGTCCTCCTATACCTGTCCTCCGCATTGGCTTTGTGGGGCTGGGTAATAGGGGGATTTTGGCTCTTGAACGATATATGCATCTGGAGGGTGTGGAGGTAAAAGCCCTATGTGATTTGCGCCCCCGGAATATAGAGCGTGCCGCTGCGTTGCTCCACCGTTTCAACCGTCCTGCGGCTGTTGCCTATGGCGAAGAAGGCGGATGGAGGCAATTGTGCGGACGTGCGGATATTGACTTGGTTTATATTTGTACCGATTGGCTGACACATACCGATATTGCGGTATATGCCATGCAGCAGGGACGCCATGCCGCCCTTGAGGTGCCTGCCGCCATGAGCGTGGCGGACTGCTGGCGTTTGGTGGATACCGCCGAGCAGACACGCCGGCACTGCATGATGTTGGAGAACTGTTGTTATGATGCTTTTGCCTTGACGACCCTGAACATGGTGCGGCAAGGGGCATTGGGAGAGATAACCCATGCCGAAGGAGCATATATCCATGACCTCCGCCGGCATTACTTTGCCGACGAAACGGAAGGCGGCTATCATAATAACTGGATAAAGCTGTATAGCCAGCAGCATACCGGAAATCCGTATCCCACTCACGGGCTTGGTCCTATCTGTCAATGGATGGACATTCATCGTGGAGACCGCATGGAGTATCTTGTATCCATGTCGTCGCGTGAAGCGGGGCTGTCGGCTTATGCCCGCGGGCAGTTTGGCAAGCATTCCGCCGAGGCTGCACAACCTTATCTGATGGGAGATGTGAATACGACATTGATTCGGACGGTCAAAGGGCGTACTATCGTATTGCAATATGATGTGACGACTCCGCGCCCATACAGCCGCCATCAGACTGTGTGCGGCACAAAAGGCTTCATGCAGAAATATCCCGTGCCTTGCATCCTGCTGGACGAGTATGGTAAAGAACCCTTGGCAGGAGAGGATTTTGAGAAAGTAATGGAACGTTATAAGCATCCGTTCACTGCTACCATCGGTGAGGAGGCAAAGCGGAAAGAGATGCCGAACGAGATGAATTATATCATGGATTATCGTCTGGTGCATTGCTTGCGCAATGGTCTGCCTTTAGATCAGGATGTGTATGATGCAGCCGAATGGTCGTGCATCACGGAGCTGAGCGAACTTTCGGTGCGGCAGGGAAGCATTCCGGTGGAGATACCGGATTTTACACGGGGGAATTGGGAAGGAGACAAGTGATGTTCTTGACAGAGGGAGCGTTCTCCTTTCTCCTTACCTTTCGCCTTTTATGGTAAAAGAGTCAAGAATCCGTTTTATCTCTTCGATTTTCCCCGGATTCTTTTTGGCATAATTTTCTCTCATCCTTATGGTTACACAATGTACCATGTCATCATCTTGCTGTAATAAATAGTAAACGCGATATATATTCCATGTCTTATCATATTCTTGACTCTTTTGCACAATGACAAACCTTTCTTGATTCTTATTGGATTTGATTCTCGTTTTGCTGCAGAGCCGGATAGGACCGGAAATCTTTTTCATTTCCAATTCTTCTACTTCTTTTAAAGTAATAGGGGATGCCTTATCTATTTTCTGATAGCTTTCAATAAAACACAATACATGATTCGGTAAGTCTTCCCGGAAATTAATCAATGGAGTTTCCCATATCAGATAATAGAGATGACAACCGATGGACCGGGCGTCTCGCTCTTCCGGTATAATGCCATTGCCTTTTTCATTCTTTGTGCTCCAATGGCAAGGCAAGGTGATGGAGTAGAACTTATTGCTAATCTCTTTCCATTCCTCATCGTGTTGCTTGGTGAAGGAGCAACATAACAGGAACAGTAAGGAGTAGAAGATAGCGGATTGCTTGTTCATGATATGATAATTATGGTTAGTTATATGCTTTAATGCCAATAACGTCCCGGTGAATGAAAGTTATATTTCTATTAACCACGGCTGTGGTTAACTCTAACCACCTACGTGACTAACTCTAACCACCCGGGTGATTAGGCTTAACCACGGTCGTGGCTAAGCAATCACGATATGCTTTACACCAAGATATGTATTTACTTTATAAGTATGTATTCAGTCAGCACTTCCTTATAAAATAAATAAGAACAGCCGAAAGATAAATCCGGCTGTCCTTATTCAATGCTTTGAGTTCTCTTTTTATTCCATATCTACACTATGCTTTACGGGAGAGAGGATGAATGTAAATTCATAGTCACCGTAAGGCAATTGATATTTAGGCAACGCTATGGTTCCCCAACTGTTGACGCAACCCAATCCCATTTGTGCCTTGTCGATGCACAAGTTGGTGAGGTTGGCCTTCTTCACTTCGGGTGAGTGACGCTGGTCTTTCTGTGCGCCGTCATCCAGTGATTCGATGGTGTAATGCAATGCAGAGGCAGAGAAAGGAGCTTCGGCTACAATCTTCACGCCATTGCCGCCGGCATTCAACTGTTTCCACCAACGGATGTCGGTCTTGTTTCCGGTTTCCTGCGGACGGATGTAGGAGTAGAATTGTTCGTCTACGCTCTGGCGATAGATGCCCAAATCGGTGCTATGGTTACGGTCACTGTAGTTTTCAACCGGGCCGCGTCCGTAGAACTCAATGGTATTGAAGTTCTTCGGCATTTGCATCTGCATACCGAAACGGAACATCGGAGATACCTTGGCATTTTTATCGGCTGTCATCTTTTGGGTGATTTTAACGGCACCTTGGTTGTTGATGACATACTCCAAATAAAGTTTGGCAGAAACGGCTTTCATGTCGTATTCGGCTGTTACCTGTACTTGATTGTCTACGGTAGTGGAAGCCAGGCGGACAAGTTTCAATCCCGGGTTTTTCCATACTGCAAAGCGGTGTTGCAGGCCGGCACCCATATCATTATCGGTCGGAGCACGCCAGAAGTTGGGGGTCAGTGCAGCGCCTTCTTTAATCATTTCCAGCCCATTGACATCGTATTTACTCAGGTAACCGTTGGCTTTGTTGAACTCAACAGTGAAGTTCTCACCTTTCACAATCAGGTAGTTTCGCTGGTTGTCGATGATTTGGGGAGTAACGATAGCCACATTGGTGGTCTCTACATTCTTCAACTCCATGGCCGGAGCCTTGTAGGGATTCAGAGTGAGCTGGTCTTTGGCAACTGTATGACCGGCAGCCAATAAACCTTCGCGGTTCTTCAGTTTGTAGGATACGTTCAACAGCCATTCTGTGCACTGACAAGTCTTGCCTAAGTCAAGTTTAATCTTGGCGGTCTGCTGCGGAGCGACATTGAGATTATCCACACGTCCCGAACGGATTGCTTTTCCGCCTTTCAGCACTTCCCATTCCATATAGTAGGCAGAAAGGTCGCGGAAGAAGTTCTCATTGTAAACGTTTACTTCTCCCTTGCTCAGGTCGGCAGGAGTAGTCCAGATGTTCTGATAGAAATAGCCTACTTCGTGCATGTGGGGATTGGGGTTACGGTCGGGGCTGATCAGACCGTTGTCGCAGAAGTTGTTGTCGGATGCATCGAAGCGGTTGAAGTCGCCGCCGTAAGCATAGATTTCAACTCCGTTCTTGCCTTTCCAGCGAACGGATTGGTCGACGAAGTCCCAAATGAAACCGCCTTGAAGGTTCGGATATTTGCGGATGATGTCCCAGTATTCTTTGAATCCGCCTTGAGAGTTGCCCATGGCGTGAGCATATTCACATTGGATGAGCGGTTTGGTGGCATCGGTACGCTGACCGTATTTTTCCATGCCTTCATAGTCGTAATACATCGGACAGAAGATGTCGGTGTGCTCTTTCAAGCCGGCTTGTTCGTATTGGCAGGCACGGCTGGGGTCTTCTGCCTTTATCCATTTGTAACATGCTTCGAAGTTGGGGCCGTCTCCGGCTTCATTACCCAATGACCAGAAGATGATGCTGGGGTGATTGAAACCACGTTGAACATTACGCTGGTTGCGTTCCAGATGTGCTTGTTTGAATGACGGATTCTTTGCCAGAGTAGCTTCACCGTAGCCCATTCCGTGAGATTCCACATTTGCTTCGGCTACTACATAAATACCGTATTTGTCACAAAGGTCGTACCACAGGTTGTTGTCCGGGTAGTGGCAGGTACGCACGGCGTTCAGATTATATTGTTTCATGATTTGAATGTCCTGAAGCATACGTTCGGGAGATACTACATATCCTCCGTCCGGGTCGAGCTCATGGCGGTCGGCTCCCTTGAAAAGAACAGCTTTTCCGTTGACCAGGATTTGACCTCCTTTCAGTTCAATTTTGCGGAAACCGACATTTACGGGGATAACTTCATCGCTTCCCTGCATGCTGGCACGCAAAGTATATAAATAAGGAGTCTCGGCACTCCATTTATTCGGATTTTCTACGTTCATGGTCACAGTGCCGCTTCCTTTGGCGGTAGCCGTGGCTACTTGCTTGCCGGTGGCATCGACCAGTTCCAAATCGACGGTTCCGCTTCCCTTCAGGTCGAGCTTCACAGCCAATGAGCCGTTTTTATATTCAGTATCCAAGTCGGGAGTGACGCGGATATCCTGAATGCGCTTCTTGTTGCGTGCATACAGATAGCAGTCACGTCCTACACCGCTGAAACGGAAGAAGTCCTGGTCTTCCAGATAGGTACCGTCGCACCAGCGGAATACCTGAAAGGCGATTAAGTTCTTTTGTCCCGGTTTCAGGTAAGGAGTCAGGTCGAATTCGGCTTCCAGCTTGCTGTCTTCGCTATACCCCACATAACGTCCGTTTACCCATATATACATATTGGAAGTGACGGAGCCGAAATGAGCGATGATATCTTTCCCTTTCCACGAAGCGGGAACAATGATTTCGCGGCGATAAGAACCGACGTGGTTGTTTTCGGTCGGAACTTCGGGAGGATTGTTCTTAAACTGGTTGCGCCATGCATAGCCTACATTGACATAAATAGGGTCGCCGTAGCCATTTAATTCCCAAACACCGGGAACCTGCATATCGTTCCAACCTTTGTCATTGAATGTTGTTTTCCAAAAGTCCATGGGGCGTGCGTCTGCATCTTTCACCCAATTGAACTTCCAGGTGCCGTTTAGCGTCATATAGTTGGCTGATGATTCTTTCAGTCCTTTTTTAGCTGCATCGGCATTTTCGTAAGCAAAGTAGTTGGTGTGCATCGGGGCGCGGTTTACCGCATTTACCTGCGGGTTGCGCCACTCATTGGACTGTGCGCTTGCTGCGAGTGCAAATACGGTGAACAGTCCGGTAAGAAGTTGTTTTTTCATGCTATAATAATTATAAAGGTTTTGTGCAAATATAGTGAAAAACTATAGTTCTTATGGGGATAGACCGGGCAATATTTGTTATAATTGTACTTATTTTATAACTTATTCTTAAATATAATGGCATTTTTGAAAGGTATATGGGGAAAATGGCAACATTTGCTGCACAATGACAAATGGAAGCATAAAATTTATGTGGTCATCTTTGAGAGCGATACTCCGGCAGGGAAATGGTTTGATGTGGCGCTTATCGGATTTATCGTGCTTAGTATTCTGGTAGTGATTGCCGAAAGTATTCAAGGTTGGTCAGCAGTGATCGGGCCTTATTTGCGGTTTTCGGAATATGTCTTTACTTTCTTCTTTACCGTGGAATATCTGTTAAGGCTTTATTGTTCTCCCCGGCCGCGCAAGTATGCTTTAAGTTTTTTCGGTATTGTTGACTTGCTGGCGACTTTGCCTCTTTATATAGGCTGGTTTTTCGGCACGGCGCGGTATTTGCTGGTAATCCGTACTTTCCGGCTGATTCGGGTGTTTCGTATCTTTAAACTGTTTAATTTTCTGGACGAAGGAAACTTGTTGTTGCATTCACTGACCTATAGCAGCCGCAAGATTATTGTTTTTTTCCTCTTTGTGCTGATATTGGTCATCTCTATCGGAACATTGATGTACATGATTGAAGGACAGCGTCCCGGCACGGCTTTCGACAATATTCCCAATAGCATTTATTGGGCGATAGTTACCATGACCACTGTCGGTTATGGCGATATCACTCCCGAAACCCCTTTAGGGCGTTTCCTTTCGGCAGTGGTGATGCTGATAGGCTATACCATCATTGCTGTTCCCACAGGAATTGTATCTGCATCAATGATGAAAGAACACAGACGCAGGCAAGTCCTGAAATGTCCGCACTGTGGAAGAGACGGACACGAAGAGGGAGCAGCCTATTGCAAATATTGCGGAGGGAAGTTGGAATAAAAGAAACTGTCATTCCACTACCCATCTTTTATCATGTGGGACAACCGTTTGGGGGTTGTAATACATGCCCTCTTTGGTGGGTATTTTCAACTTATAAGTCCTTTTGCTATGATTGGCTAAGCTGGTTTCCCGTAACCATGGGTTCATATTCTTCAGGATGGCCAATGTGATTCCTTTGCTGCGGGCAAAGCGGGCAAGGTTTGCTATTCCTTCTGTTACGGTTATTTCGGTATAAGGGATGGCAGGGTATAAATCAGATGCTCTCAGCCGGAAACCGAAAGCAGTCGGGTCGGAGAACATAATTTTGGCAGCGAGGATACGATATACATAGCGTGCGGTTTCTTCCACCAATTGCAAATCCAGTGAATCATCTACATCTTGTTTTGTCAGTTGGCTGGCAATTCTTGCCTGTCCGGCATTATAAGAGGCGGCCACTGCCACCCAGTCTTTGTATTTGGCATAAGCATCTTTCAGATAGCGGCAGGCAGCACGGGTTGCTTTTTCCACATGATAGCGTTCATCTATGTTGGAATTGACTTCCAGTCCGTAGTCTCGTCCGGTCCCTGGCATGAACTGCCACAGTCCGGCGGCTCCGGCAGAGGAGCGTGCGATGGGGTTGAGGTTGCTTTCTATTACCATCAGATATTTAAAGTCATCCGGGATTCCGTTTTCCTTCAGTATGGGTTCTACGATAGGGAAATAGCGGTTGGCTTTCTTTATCATTTGCAGGGAGGTGCTGTGCATATAGGTAAATGCCAGTAGTTCGCGATCCATACGCTCATGGCGGTCGTATCGGCTGAGGTCTATCGTTTTTCCACAGAAAATGACACTGGCCGGCACTTCGGGACTGCTGTATTTCAGTGCGGTGATACCTAAATCTTTTTTTATGGCTGTACTTGCTGTGTCTTCCTGTTCTCCTTTCGGAGCAACGCAACTGCTGCCCACAAGGGCGGGTGAGATTGTGACCAAAGCAAAAAGCATGGCTGCGGTTATGTTCAGTGTATATTTCTTCATCTTTTTTCTACTTTCTTCCGGCGGTGGTACCATCAGGTTATTTTTATATCATGGCAAAGATAGCTTTTTTGCCTTATAATACCTATATTTATTTTTGCAAAGGTGTAATTTATCGTTTGGTGTTGTGCCTGTTGATAATTTACGATTTGCAGTGATGAAGCGGATAAAACGGGAAAGAGGTAGCGGAAGAAAGGATACTGACTATGCTTTTATTTGGTCCGACTTATTTTTATTGTAGTAAATATTCTTCGGATATGTCTTATTTATGGAATATATTTTTCTATCTTTACAGCCATTAAAGGACTGGAGTCTCTAAAAAGTCTAATACATGTGAAGGTAGGGTAGCAGGTTTTGACTTTTCAGAAATGGATACTCAGCCATAGTACGAAATCAATATCGAAAATTATGATAAAGAATAAAGCTCAAAAACAAAAGCTGCTATCCCCGGAAGCATATATTAAGGAGAAAGCAAGACAGTTGCCGATAGTAGAGTGCTATATAGGAACAAAATGGGATTATATGGGGGAAAAGACAGTTATTGTCACTCGTCAACATCCGCAAGGACACTTTACGATGGGAGTTTATTTGGTGGATATTTATTGTAAAGGTTTGCTTCATTCCGAATATTTCTTCAATATGAATCATGACGATTATGAAATGATGGTGAAACGTATCGATATGGATGAAGACTTGAAAAAAGCAGCGTATGCCGATGCCCATAAGTTGGTGTATGGTGCTATCGATTTTGCCGAAGCTGTAGGAATAGATTCTGAGGATTCTTTCGATATCACGAAATATATTCTGGATGAAAAGAAGGAGGAGATACCGTTTGCTGAATTTGGCAGAAATGGTAAACATTACCTGCGTGCCGATACAGATGAAGAAGCTGAACTTTATATACCTATTATAATGGAGGCAATCGGCACTGATTTTACTTACAGTATAGAAGGAGTGACTGATGGAGAAGTGGATGCAGCAGAGGTGCCTTTTGGTGATTTTGATTTCAGTGAATTGAATTATGATGAAGAAGAATTCGACAAAATGTTTGAGAAACTGAATAGGGAATCTCAGGATTGATGTTGTATAGTCTGTTAGATTATCACCTGTAGGGGACAAGCATATCTCGTCCCTACAGGTGACAATAGCAGCGTTATCAACGTTTTGATACCCTTTCTTCTTATTCTTATTTAGGTAAATTGAAAGCGACAGACATTTCTTTCATTTGTTCCTGGCTCATGCCGTCGGGTTCAAAGCCCATGTTCTTTGCCGCGATATAAATCAATGCTGATTTATTCAATACATCAATTTGGTCGAAGGCTGCCATTACATCGCGGTCCACAGCAAAGATGCCATGCTTTTCCCACATGACGACATCATAGTCTGCCAGTTCCTTGATAGTGGCTTCTGCCAGTTCTACTGAGCTGGGAAGCGCATAAGGAATCATGCCTAGGCCGCGCGGACAGAATGCTTTTGTTTCGGGAATCATACTCCACAGCAGGTTAGTGGCTACATCTTTTTCCATGAATTTCTTGTTGTGCGACAAGGCAATCAGTTCGATGGGATGCGTATGTACGGATGCTTTATAAGGAGAACCTTTACTGATGAGGTAATTATGCACGCTCAGATGAGAAGGAACTTCAGAGGTGGGCTGAACCGGTTTGTCGGCTATAATAACGTAGCTTGCGCAGTCATCCAGAATGCGGATAACAGAACCGTTGTCCATGGGGCGGCGAGCTAAATCACGCATACGCATGTTGGTTCCTTTGCAATAGAAATAGCATCCTTTCAGATGAGGCAGTGTAACGCCGATTTGTTTAACTTCACTGATGGCAGGCATATTGCGGATTTCGTCGTCTGCGTATTCTGTGATGTTAACGGTGATATTTCCTCCGTTGCGTTCTGCCCATCCTTTTTGCCATAAATAACCGGCAACTTCTGCTACTTTATTTACTTCATGTGCCAGCTCGGGGCGATTGTCTAAAATTGATTTCATATTTCTTTTTGATTTGATTGTTCTGTAATTTACAAATATAGCAAATATTAAATATCCTCTCTGTAACAGGCAAGATATTTATGATAAGCTTCTTCCCATTGGGTTGTATTCTGCGGCTCGAAGGAGACGGTCTCTACAGAGGTACTGATGAGACGGCGCATGGCGGCAATGTCGTTTACCAGTCCGTTTGCTTTTGCCTGCAGCATGATATTGCCGATTGCTGTTCCCTCACTCGGTCCTGCCATGACAGGAACACCCACTGCATTGCAGGTGAATTGGCTGAGTAGGTTATTGCGTGAGCCTCCGCCGATTATGTGTAATTTTTCGATAGGGAATGGCGCAATCTTTTGCAGCACACTGAATATCTGTTTGTAGCGCATGGATAAACTATCAAAGATGCAACGGGTTATTTCTCCGTATGTTTCGGGGACAGGTTGACCGGTCTGTTTGCAATATCCGGCAATAGCCTTGATCATGGATGCCGGATTTTGGAAACATGGGGCATCGGGATTGATAAGACTGCGGAAAGCGGGTGCTGCCAAAGCAGCGTCAATCAATTCGGTATAAGAATAACTGTTGTTGGTTGTTTCCCATTCCTTGCGGCATCGTTCGAGTAACCACATACCGCAGATGTTTTTCAGGAACCGGGTAGTACCTTCCACTCCTCCTTCATTGGTGAAGTTCTGTTCGTAGCTTTCTTTGTTGATAATGGCATCTTTTACTTCGATACCCATCAGGCTCCATGTGCCTGAGCTTAGATAGGCGAAATTCTCGTTCTGAGCCGGTACTGCTGCCACAGCCGAGGCGGTGTCGTGTCCGGCTACCGAGATGACGGGAACAGCTCCCAGACCGGTCAGTTTCTGTACCTCTTCTGTCAGTACTCCGATTTGCTCTCCGGGGAAGACAAACCGGCCGAATTGTTCTTCTCTGACTCCCACTACGTCCAGCAGTTCTTTTTCAAAACGTTTGGTGCGCGGGTTCAGTATTTGTGAAGTAGAGGCAATTGTATATTCGGTGACCATTTTTCCGGTGAGCATATAGCCCAATGCATCGGGCATAAAGAGAATTTTGTCTGCTGCTTCCAATGCGGTGCAATGATTGCGGTGTAGTGTCGATAACTGGAATAATGAATTGAAATTCATTATCTGAATGCCGGTAATATCATATACTCTTTCGCGAGGAATGTGCGTGAAATATTCTTCGGGTGCTCCTACTGTATGTGGGTCACGATAGCAATAGGGATTGCGGAGCAGTTCGCCATCCTTACCGATAAGTGCGAAATCCACCCCCCATGTGTCGATACCGATGGAACGGATGGGAATGTTGTCTTTGGCTATTGTTTTGAGTCCGTTGATGATTTCGCGGTAAAGGGCATAAATGTCCCAGTAACAATGACCGCAGGCCTCTATTATATGATTGGGAAAGCGGGTAACCTCTTTCAACTCTAATTTGCCGTCTCCCAGGCAACCTAAAATGGTTCGTCCGCTGGTGGCTCCCAGGTCTACTGCAAAGAAATAAGTGTGTTCCATGTTTCTGCAATTGATAATTTAAGGAATTAATGATACTGCAAAAATAACTCATTCTTTTAAACTGTTCCTCTTTTTTTGATATAATAACTGTTCGATAGCGTGGTAAATGCCCTAAAACATATTATTCTTACTTTTCTGGTAACTTCTTTGGTGAAATGACAGAATATCAATACCTTCGCTAAATGAAAAATGTATGAAGGTTTAATTAAGAATGAAAAAAATAGTCGGACATCTTATTGTTCTCTCTTTATTATGCTTGATAAATGTTAATCCGGCAAGAGCGTGGGATGCTGATCGACGGCAGCCCCAATCTTATGAATTGCAACAAAAATATATCCATTCATTCAGGCAAAATGCCGGCTTTATTCATACAGAGAGGAATGATAGTATTGCTCTTTTGGGGGACAGTCTGACCACTGTATTGGATTCTATAGGCAAATATGATGAATATTTTGAATTGAAGAGGGTCGTAATCCGTTCGCATATTCTTAGGGGAGAGACTCGCATTGCCGTTGCTCAAAGTGATATGATGTACTCCAAAGCTCAGGCAATGAACCACAAATTCGGAATGGCAATGTCGCTCAGTGCAATTGGTGAAGTGTATAGTCACATGAACCGGTTGGAGGAAGCGCGAACATCACTTGAAGAGGCTTTAAAGCAGTTAAAAGATCCTTCGGATAATCAGATTCTTACAAAAATACTGCTGATGCAATTGGTGGATAATCTTCTGCATTTGAAGAATATTGGGAAGGCTAAATTGTACATAGAGCGCATAAATGAGTATTTGTCGGAAGATTTATCTCCGGTGGAACAGGCATTGTTTTATAATTATAATGCTTACTATTGTATTCAGGCGGGGGTGCCGGATGAAGCCGACAACTACTTAAAGGAGGCTTGGAAGTTAGAACCGATGCTGCCGGTGGGGATTATCCGGCATCTGTTGATAACCGAGGCGGCTTATTATGAGAGTAAGGAAGAATATGAAAAGGCGTTGGATGTTTACGACCGTTTCTTTAAAGGAAAGGCACCGCAGAGCAATCGCGGATTGTATATTGATGCAATGCGTAATAAGGCAGAATTGTATGTTATGATGGGGAAAGAGCAGGAGGCTTTTAAACAGTTTGCTAATGTATATGCTTATGTGAAGTCTGTATTTAATAAGAATTATCCTAAGGAGATTGACCGGCTTTGCACTCGTTTTCAGGCAGATCGGCTGAAGTTTATGAATGAACACCGGCGTACTCTGTCCAACCGCTATTATGTGACCGGAATTGCTGTTTGTGTCTTGGTGCTGTTTTATCTTATTTTTCTGAGTTGGAAGAAAATATTCAAATTGAAGGAATCAAAAAGAAAGCAGGAGGAGATGAGGCGGAAGGCAGAGAATGCCATTCGCAAAAAGAATATGTTCCTTTCTAATATGAGCCATGAAGTGCGTACGCCGTTAAATGCTATTGTGGGTTTCTCCACTTTGTTGGCGTCGGAAGAGGATATGGGCATGGATGATGACTCCCGTAAGCAAGCTTGTGAGATTATCCGTGTCAATTCGCATCAACTGCTGAAACTGATAAATGATATACTTGATTTGTCGGATTTTGAAGAAGACAATATTCACTTCAATATGAAGGAGCATGATGCGGTAAAGATATGCAATGAAGTAATAGAAACCATACGCGCCTCTTATAAACTGAATGTAAGGTTGGAATTTGAGACAGCTCTTGCTTCGTTGAAGCTCGAAACGGATGATTCGCGACTGAGGCAGGTGTTGATAAATTTGTTGGTGAATGCTGTTAAGTTTACTAAAGAAGGTTCTGTTGTGCTTAAACTCGAAAAGGCAAATGACGGGACAGCTCTCTTTTCGGTGGCGGATACAGGTTGCGGCATTCCAAAGGAAAAGCAGAAACTTATTTTCGAACGTTTTGAAAAATTGAATGAGTTTGTACAGGGGACCGGTTTGGGACTTTCTATCTGCCGGCTGATAGTGACGTTCGTAGGTGGTAAGATATGGATTGACGGAGATTATACCCAAGGGGCACGTTTTTGTTTCACTCATCCGTTAAAGTATAAATCGACACTATTATAAGCAGAGTATCATAATATGAAGAAAATTATAACACTGGTATCTTGTCTGATTTCGTTTTCATGTCTCTTTTCCCGGGGATGGAAAGGGGATGATACGATTGCTTTTCGTGACAGTTTGATGAGGAAGGTGGAACATTTACCAGCAGATACTTCTCGTTTGTCTGTGTTGCTGGACGCGGCATATTTGCATCAGAATCCTCCTTATAATGTGTTTTTTGCCAAGTGCCTTTATGAAGAAGCACGTAAGCAGCAGAATATCTATTATGAGAATTTGGGTGCCTATTATCTGGCTGTCTGTTATGATAAGAAACATGATTTGGACAGTATCACCCTTTGGGTGGATGAGTTGCAGGAACTTGCTTCCAAGATAGGCAAGTATGATTATTATCTGGAACAAAAGGCTGCTATCAGTCGCGTGCTGGCTTCTAAAAAAATGAATGAAAAGGCGGCTTTTGTGGCAAAAGAAGTTTTGAAAGAGGCACAAGAGAGAAAAAGTAATAATGGCATAGTGGCTGCTTATAATAGTTTGGGATGTACGTATGCTGCTTTTAATCGTTCGGATGAAGCACTTGCAGCTCTTCTAAAAGGGTATCGGGCTTGCAAGAAAACGACTAAATTGAGTTTGCGCATTGATATTCTTTCTCGTTTATCAAGTAGATATGCTGATATTGTTTCCGGTTTGCCTTCTAAGGACCCCGATAGAGTGAGGAGAGATTCTGTTTTGTTTTATTTAGAGAAAATGGAGGGCTTGTTGAAAGAAGTGTTGTCTAAGGAGCCCAAGACTGTGAATAATTGGAGAGATGTTATGGTGGATTGCCAAACCAGGTATGTTCGTTATTATATGCATCATAAGGATTATTCTAAAACGGCTGAATTCCTTGAAAAAGCCAAAAACTTGCTTACTCCGGAAGTGGATTCGGTGTATTGGCTGAATATACAATTGATGGAATTACAGTATTATGCCCGGATACAGGAATATGATAAAGGAATCGCATTTAGACCAGGTCGCTCCGTTTGTCGAAAGGGGACATATAGATGTATTCGAAACTCTTATTTTTTATAAGTCTTTGATATTGCGTGATAAGGGTGACTGGAACGAAGGCATCCATACATTGAAGTTTTTGCTGCATAAACAGGATTCTTTGAGTATAGCTACAACCACCAGCCAGTTGGAACAAGTAAAAGAGAATTATCAAATCAATGAATTGCTGATAGAAAAGCAAAAGATTACTAACCTGAACTATCTTCGGGCTATTATGATTTTGGGTGTACTATTGGTTTTGATGCTGTTGTTTTATCTTTATACCGGTTACCTATCAAAGAGAATTGCTTTGGCAGAAAAGGAGGCGATAAAGGCTGCCGAGCTTTCGCATACTGATAATTTGGCTAAAGAACGGTTGAAACTTGAAATCAGTCATGATATACGTACTCCTTTGAATGCTGTGGTGGGTTTTGCCGAAATTTTGGCTGATGCGGATAATTTGGATGAAGAAAGTAAATCTGCTTATAATAAGATTGTTCAGGAGAATGCTACACAGTTATTGGACTATGTGAATAATATCCTTGAGCTTTCTCGCCTTGAATCGGGGAAAATAAAATATGTGGAAGGCAGTTGTGACTTTATCGGTCTGTTTCGCGCTGTGATAGAGGAGGCTGATAAAAACGGGCAGAACTGTGTGCATGCAGAGTTGCATACCGATTTGGAGAAACAGATGGTCAGAACAGATCAGGCACGTTTACTTTCTTTGTTTGAAAGTTTAGCCGTCTCTACCGTGGACACGGAATTTTATCATTCGGATATAACAGTAAAACGTGTGGAAGAAAAATCGCTTTTACTGGTGACGGTTGTTAATACACCATTGGCAAAGGAGCGTTTTGAAAATAAAACGGCTATGATTCGTAATGAGATAAATGCTCACTTTATTCATTATTTCGGAGGATATTATAAAGTAGACGAACAGGCAAAACAAGGACCTTCTGTGACTTTTACATATCCGTATGATGTTGCCGGTCTGCATATTCATTGAAAAGTTTCACGAAAGGATTGAGTTACGTCGAAAGTAGACAAAGGCAGTTGTTTTTCTGTCTTACTTCCTTATTGGGTATGGCTCTTTTCGGTTAAAATATAACTTTAACACTGCTTTTTTGCATATTTGCGCAAAAATATTCTGCTTTTTGTATCTATATTCCCAAACAATGCGTAATTTTGCAATCGAATCAGAATAATTATGCAGTATGAAGAGCAAGAATAGCAGACTGGATGCCATCAAAATTATAATTTCCTGCAAGGAAATAGGAAGTCAGGAAGAACTGTTACAGGAATTGGCTAAAGAAGGATTCCGCCTGACACAGGCTACACTGTCACGTGATTTGAAGCAATTGAAAGTTGCAAAGGCTGCCAGCATGAATGGGAACTATGTATACGTATTACCTAATAATACAATGTATAAGCGTATGACCGAACAGCATTCGGCCGGCGAATTATTAATGCATAATGGCTTTATTTCCATTGAGTTCTCGGCAAATCTGGCTGTGATAAAAACTCGTCCCGGTTATGCCAGCAGTTTGGCTTATGATATTGATAGTAAAGATTTTGATGAAATTCTGGGAACTATTGCCGGAGATGATACCATTATGCTTGTGGTGCGCGAAGGTTGCACAGAGACCGGGGTGAAGAACGCACTTTCACTCATTATACCGAATATACAATAAAAATAATATAGAATAAGAAATGGATGCTAAACAAGTTGATGTGATGGTGGCTGATGCCTCACATGAAGTTTACGTTGATAAAATTTTAGATACCATCAGGGAAGCAGCTAAGGTACGCGGAACGGGCATCGCAGAACGCACACATGAATACGTGGCGACTAAAATGAGAGAAGGAAAAGCGATTATCGCTTTATGTGGCGAAGAGTTTGCAGGCTTTACTTATATTGAGTCGTGGGGAAACAAGCAATATGTGGCCACTTCAGGGTTGATTGTTCATCCCGATTATCGTGGCTTGGGATTGGCAAAACGCATTAAGGCGGCGTCTTTCCGATTGGCGCGTTTACGATGGCCGAAAGCTAAGATTTTCAGTCTGACAAGTGGTGCAGCTGTAATGAAAATGAATACGGAATTGGGCTACGTTCCTGTCACATTCAATGAGTTGACGGACGATGAAGCTTTTTGGAAAGGTTGTGAAGGATGTGTCAATCATGATATATTGATGGCAAAAAACCGTAAGTTCTGTATTTGTACTGCGATGCTTTACGATCCGTCTTTACACGAGGAAGACACGATTTAAAGAAGAAATAATAGAAAAAACACATATTATTATGGAAGAAAAAAAGAAAAAAGTAGTAGTTGCGTTCAGTGGCGGTCTTGATACTTCGTTCACTGTAATGTATCTGGCTAAGGAAAAAGGATATGAAGTGTATGCAGCTTGTGCAAACACCGGTGGTTTCAGTGAAGAACAGCTGAAGCAGAACGAAGAAAATGCTTATAAGCTGGGAGCGGTGAAATATGTAACTTTGGACGTTACTCGGGAGTATTATGAAAAGAGCTTGAAATACATGGTATTCGGTAATGTTCTTCGCAACGGAACTTATCCTATTTCTGTAAGTTCGGAACGTATCTTCCAAGGATTGGCTATTGCCCGTTATGCCAATGAAATAGGTGCTGATGCTATTGCCCACGGCTCAACCGGTGCGGGTAACGACCAAATCCGTTTTGATATGACTTTCCTGGTATTGGCTCCGGGGGTAGAAATTATTACCCTTACCCGCGATATGGCGTTGAGTCGTCAGCAGGAAATCGATTACTTGAACGAACATGGTTTTGCTGCTGATTTTACAAAGTTGAAATATTCATATAATGTAGGTCTTTGGGGAACTTCTATCTGTGGCGGTGAGATTTTGGACTCTGCACAGGGATTGCCCGAAAGTGCATACTTAAAACAAGTGACTAAAGAAGGCAGCGAACAACTTCGTCTTACTTTTGAAAAAGGTGAGTTGAAAGCTGTGAATGATGAAAAATTCGACGATCCGATTAAGGCTATCCAAAAAGTGGAAGAAATCGGTGCTGCATACGGTATCGGTCGCGATATGCACGTGGGAGATACCATTATCGGTATCAAAGGGCGTGTAGGTTTCGAAGCTGCTGCCCCGATGCTGATTATCGGTGCACACCGTTTCCTTGAAAAATATACTTTGAGTAAATGGCAGCAATACTGGAAAGACCAAGTTGCCAACTGGTATGGCATGTTCTTGCATGAAAGCCAGTATCTGGAACCGGTGATGCGCGATATCGAAGCTATGCTTCAGGAATCGCAGCGCAATGTCAACGGTACGGCTATCCTTGAGCTCCGTCCGCTTTCGTTCTCTACGGTAGGCGTTGAATCTAAAGACGATTTGGTGAAGACTAAGTTTGGTGAATATGGTGAAATGCAGAAAGGCTGGACGGCAGAAGATGCGAAAGGCTTTATCAAAGTAACTTCAACACCATTGCGTGTTTATTATAATAACCACAAGGACGAAGAAATCTGATTATGATTAAAGTAGGAATTATCGGTGGGGCAGGTTATACGGCAGGCGAATTGATTCGTCTGCTGATTAATCATCCCGAAGTAGAGATAAAGTTTATAAACAGTAGCAGCAACGCCGGCAATAAGATTACCGACGTACATGAAGGGCTTTACGGTGAAACCGATTTGGTATTTACCGACCGGCTTCCTTTGGACGAGATAGATGTATTGTTCTTCTGTACCGCCCATGGTGACACGAAGAAGTTTATGGATAGTCATAATGTGCCCGAGGATTTGAAAATCATCGACCTCAGTATGGACTATCGTATCAAGAGTGATGACCACGACTTTATTTATGGCTTGCCCGAGCTGAATCGTCGTGCCATCTGTCATAGCAAGCATGTGGCAAACCCGGGGTGTTTTGCTACTTGTATCCAGTTGGGGTTATTACCTCTGGCAAAACACTTGTTGCTGAACGAAGATGTGATGGTGAATGCTATTACGGGAAGCACCGGTGCCGGTGTCAAACCGGGTGCGACAAGCCACTTCAGCTGGCGCAACAATAACATGAGCATCTATAAACCGTTTTCTCACCAGCATGTGCCCGAAATCAAACAGTCATTGAAGCAGTTGCAGAACAGTTTTGATTCTGAAATAGATTTTATTCCTTACCGTGGAGACTTTCCGCGTGGTATCTTTGCCACATTGGTTGTGAAATGCAAGGTAGAACTGGAAGAGCTGGTGAAGATGTATACGGACTACTATGCCGAGGATTCCTTTGTTCATATCATAGATAAAAACATAGACTTAAAGCAGGTGGTGAACACCAACAAGTGTTTGATTCATTTGGAGAAACATGGCGATAAACTGTTGATAATCTCTTGTATCGATAACTTGTTGAAAGGTGCCAGCGGTCAGGCTGTTCATAACATGAACCTGATGTTCAATCTGGAAGAAACCGTAGGCTTGAAACTGAAGCCGGCTGCTTTCTAAAAAAGAAGAGTTATGAAATTATTCGATGTATATCCTCTTTTCGATATTAATATCGTAAAAGGAAAAGGTTGCCATGTATGGGATGATAAAGGTACAGAATACCTCGACCTGTATGGCGGTCATGCTGTTATTTCTATCGGTCATGCACATCCGCATTATGTAGAGATGATAAGCAATCAGGTGGCACGGTTGGGCTTCTATTCCAATTCGGTGATTAACAAGTTACAGCAGGAAGTGGCAGACCGATTAGGCGAGATTTCGGGATACGATGACTATCAGCTGTTTCTCATCAACAGTGGGGCCGAAGCAAACGAAAACGCCTTGAAGCTCGCCTCTTTCTATAACGGACGGAAACGGGTGCTTTCTTTCAGCAAAGCATTTCACGGACGTACTTCATTGGCAGTAGAAGCAACTCATAATCCGAAGATTATTGCTCCGATTAATGCGAACGGTCATGTGACGTATCTGCCTTTGAATGATATAGAAGCTGTTAAAGCAGAGCTGGCAAAAGGCGATGTGTGTGCTGTGATTATTGAAGGAATTCAGGGGGTTGGAGGTATTCAGATACCCGATGCTGAATTTTTGCAAAACCTGAGCAAGGCATGTGAAGCGGCAGACGCGGTGCTTGTGCTGGATGAAATCCAGTCGGGTTACGGACGAAGCGGTAAATTCTTTGCCCATCAGCATGCAGGTATCCGTCCCGATATGATAACCGTGGCAAAGGGAATCGGTAACGGTTTCCCCATGGCAGGTGTCTTGATTAGTCCGAAGTTCAAGCCGGTATACGGACAGCTCGGTACTACTTTCGGGGGAAATCATTTGGCTTGTTCCGCTGCCATTGCCGTGCTGGATGTGATGAAGCAGGAAAATCTGGTGGAGAATGCCGCTAAGGTCGGTGCCCACTTATTGGCCGAATTGAAGAAACTTCCACAAATAAAAGAAGTCCGCGGTGAAGGGCTGATGATTGGTATGGAATTTGATGAACCTATTAAGGAATTGCGTCAGCGTTTGTTGTTTGAACAAAAAGTATTCACCGGGGTCAGTGGCACAAATGTTATCCGCTTGTTGCCTCCTCTTTGTTTGAGCATGGCTGAGGCTGATGAATTTTTAGCTCGCTTTCGTAAAATATTGCCATAAACACTATATGCTGGAATAATAATTAGCGAAAGAAAAAACTTGCCGGGATCAGAGTAAATCCTAATAACCGGATATGTTGATCTAAGCAGGTTTGCAATGAAAAGGGGACGTATCAAGACATGGAGAATGCTGTTCTTTTGTCGGTAGGGGAGAGGCTTGCTCGCCCGAAAACAGTTTGCCCGGTGTATTACTTCCTAGGTTGTGACTGTTGGTTCGGGCAGGTATCCCTCCTGTCTTTGCTGTTGATGATTTGATACATCTCCTTTACATTTTTCTCTTTCACACGGTTTGGAGTATTTTCCTGACAGGAAGATTAAAAACGTACTTGCAAGCGTGCCTGTAACACGCCAAAAGACCTTTTCACCTCCTCCATGTCTTTAGTCCATACTACAGAACCGTTCAATTTTAATATCAGAAACTTGTTCATGTAATAATTCAGTCCCACCGTGATGTCTTGTTGCATTCCTCCTTTAACCGGTCCGTCATTCAGATTGGTAACATTAATCCGGCCGGACAATAACAGAGACTTACTTTCTTTCGGAGTCAAGGGTAAAGCATCCCATTCATCATAATTTAAAGAAATTTCCTTTTATCAGGAATCCTCCTTGTATATATGCTCCCCAAGGCCGGTAGCAGGCAGCCTGTGCACGCTGTACATTCATGTTTAAATATTCTCCTTGAAGAAAAAAGCGGCGGGATAGATACAATGCCTCCAAATTCCATTGGAATGTATGCTTTACGTTGTTTATTTCTATGTCCAATACCGAAGGGACAGACAAGCCGGTAACACCATTGGAGCTGAAAGTTACCAATCTGTCTTTTTGTTCTTTCTCTCTGTCCGGTCTGCGGAATAAACCACCGACTCCCAGATGGAGCAATTTCCCGGCTTCATTTAACGGACGAAACACTCCACGCAAGGTTGCATTGTAACCGGGTAGTACCTTATCATCATATTCCGCTCCATCTCCGCAAAAGAGTCCGGCCGAACAATAATATTTATTCTGCGAAAAAGTATAAGATACTCCCACCCTTCGTCCCAAATAGAAAGTTTCGGCAGCATTGGCACCGGTCATGAAGACATAGTCATTGGTACTGGCAGACTGCTCTATACAGCACATCCCCAACATATAACCGATTCGAAAATTATTATTTCCCCATTTCTTCTGAACAAAAGCATCTTTCAACGAAACTTTGTTGCCGGCAAAGCCCACATCTATTTTTGTATACCATTCATCGGGCAAAGTAATTTTTCCGGTTAACCGGACATCCGTTATTTCAGCTTTGGCATGAGCTGAATAAGAATTCTTTGTAAAAAGACCTCCATCAATAAATAATCGACCGCCCAATTTTACAGGTCCATCTGTATTGGCCGACACAATAATAGGGAACAAAAAAGCAAGCAAAAATCCCCGCCACTTATAATACATAGGCTATTTATCTGTTTAAAAAGTGATTGAAACATTCTCTATGACCGGTAAGTAAACACACAATGCTATTTCAAAATCACTTTTCGGTAACATCCGGTTTATCATTTCTTACCTCGCTTAAAAATTGAAAATGGTACTTCACCCACCCATGGAAGCGGCTTCTTTACCTTAAACAAATATAAGATGGTGGCAGCCGTATTTACTGTATTGTTAGGTTCCTCCAGTTTTATCCCTTTTTTTATATCAGGACCGGTGATTCCCCAAGGCACAATCATTTCATCAACAGAGAAACCTCCATGCCCATGCCCGATACCTCCATGATCCGACAGAAACATAAAATAGGTATCTTCATATAAACCTTCTTTTTTCATTTTATCAATAAACGCGCCTATTTGTATATCCGCCTCTTCTATGGATTTGATATATTCCGCCGACATCCATTTATGGGCATGTCCGGCGTGGTCTGTATGCACTGAATATAAAAAGACAAGTGTGGGCAAATCCTGATTCCGGACTATAAAATCAAATGCCTTTTCATAATTGGGAACATAAGCATCATTTTCCAAATAACTCACTTCATCTAAATATTTCTTGTTATATGGATAAAAAAGATTGATCCAATTATAATAAAAAGCAGTTTTACACTCCGGAATTTCTTCTTTCATTACCTTAAATACTGAGGGATAATATCCTTCTTTATCAATTTCCACTGCAGGAAATCCTTTTTTATCTATTTGCCATCCATTATCAACCACTCCATGCTGCTCGGGACCGCTGCCGGTCAGATGACTGGTCCAATTGGGCAAAGTCACGGAAGGCATTACTACACGAGTCGTTAATGACAAGGCGCCTTGGGCTAATAAATTGTCAAGATTAGGAGTGTGGGCAGTAGTAAATCCCGGAACAGAAATGCCATCAAGGGCAATCATTACAACCCGTTTTGCCCGTGGACGGGCAGATATCGGCATAACGCCTACAATCCATAAAGCCAATAGGACTGACATGATACTTTTTAAGTTTTTCATCATATTAATTTTTAAAAAAGGTTTTCAGACAGATATACCACTTTAGAGTTGGGCATAATATCTTTTCTATGGCAATAATTTGTCGGATAGTTTCCAATTCGACAAATACACTTTATAAATTTTGCAAAGTAACTAATTTACTATTATCTAAAACATAGATATTCTTTTTAATTTCATGGATAATCTTACGGTTGCTTATGCGGTTGGTTCGGGCAGGCAAGCCCTGCTCCTACGGTTGACGGTTTGATATCTCTATACTAAAATATGTGGTAATATGTCAGACACACCGAAATCTCATCATGTCTCAGAAAATTCCATAAGTATGCCATTGGTCATCCCAAATAAATTGATACCTTTGTCAAATCCCAATTGTTCTAAACATACACAGGAAGCCGATTACACATAAACAATATATAACTTTATAATCAACAATCATGAACAAAAACTATCTTATCATCGTCCTCCTATTCTTTTGCTCTATCCTGAATGCGCAAAACCTTAATATTGTTTACATAGGCAATAGCATTACAGAAGGAGCTTTACTGAAAAATCCGAAAACCGAGGCTGCACCCATACGTGCCAGCCAATACCTTGATAAACATTTGAATGGTAAAGTAACCTTTCGGAATTGCGGAGTAAGTGGTATGACAACACTCAATTTCCTTCCCATTAGCGGGCAACAGTTTCCCAATGTAAAAACAGCAGCTTCGGAACTGGCGCAACGGGAAGGGCAATTATTATTTTCCATTTCGCTGGGAACCAACGACAGTGCCTGCACTATGGCTTTCGGTGCCCCGGTATTACCGGAAGAATATTACACAAACATGAAAGCCATTATTGATGAATTGTTGACATTATACCCACAAAGCAAAATTGTAGTACAATATCCCATCTGGTACAGCCCCAATACGTACAACGGTGCTATGTACTTGAAAGCCGGTTTGGAGCGCCTGAAAAGTTACTATCCTATGATAGAAAAACTAATGGCACATTACTCCGTCACTCATCCGAAACAAGTTTTTCCCGGTTCAACCGAAGCTTTCGACTTTTTTAAAGAAAACTATTCAACGCATTTTACTCCCGAAGAAGGGAATGCCGGCACATTTTACTTGCATCCCAATAAGAAAGGCGCAGAGGTCCTAGGAAATTATTGGGGAGAGGCTATTTTAAAAGCCATTGGCAATGAATAAATAAAAGACTTCAATACTTGCCTGCAGTTTATCTGCTGATTTAAGTACAAAGCCTGGAATCCCCGGGCTTTGTGCGAATAAATACCCCGCAAAATCTTTTTCCCTGTCAAGCCAAACCGATTATAATCTGGAGTTTATATGTTTCCTCTCCCTAAATTCACCAATGCTCTGTGTTTTTTTTGATTCCGTCTGCAAGGACACTTCTTTCAACTTTTTTATACTGATAGTCATTCTTTTTGTTTCTGCTTTTTAGAAGTAATTTTATTTTTAACTCTTCATCATATGTCCTTCTCTTTTTTTCCTTTTATCTTTGCGTTTGTAGACTTAATCATTATAATCGTATGAAAGTAGCAATTATAGGTGCGGGAAATATGGGAGGAGCCATTGCCCGCGGCCTTGCCCAAGGCACAATTATTCCGGCAAGTGATGTAACCGTAGCCGATCCGTTCAGTGGTAATCTGGAAACCTTGCAGGCCGACTATCCGGAGATTCGTGTAACGACGGAAAATCCGAAAGCGATAGAGGATGCCGATATTGTGATTTTGGCTGTAAAGCCATGGCTGATAGACCAGATATTGAGCGTGATTCGTTTGGAGCCCCGGCAAGTGTTGGTTTCTATCGCAGGGGGTGTGACTTTTGAACAGTTGGTGAATAGTGTAGGTCCGGAACAGACTATTTTCCGTCTGATTCCCAATACAGCTATTTCCGAACGCCAAAGCATGACTTTGATAGCCAGTCGCAATGCCAGCAAGGAGCAGGAGCAATTAATGCTGGATATTTTTAATGAGCTTGGAATGGCTATGTTGATACCCGAGAGTCAGATGAGAGCTACCACTGCATTGACTTCTTGCGGCATAGCATACGTGTTGAAATATATACAGGCAGCTATGCAGGCAGGCATTGAGATGGGGGTTTGCCCGAAAGATGCTCAGAAGATGGTGGCGCAGTCGGTAAAAGGTGCTGCCGAACTGATATTGAATAATGATACCCATCCTTCGGTGGAGATTGATAAGGTAACGACTCCCGGAGGAATAACTATCAAGGGTATCAATGAATTAGACCATGCCGGATTTACTTCAGCCGTTATCAAGGCGATAAAGGCCGGTAACGTAGAATGACATAGCCTTTCTCTAAGTATTGAATTTCAGTATGTAAAGACAATCGGCTCTTGCTGTATTCATAAATCTCTGCCACTGATTTATAAACCGGAAGCGGTAATTTATAAATCAGTGGCAGTGACTTATAAATCGGTGGTGCTGATTAATGAATATATAGGGAGGTTACGAAGAATATCTCTCTTTCCATTTGTTTTTTGTGTTGTAAATAAACAGTAATTCCAATGTGGCTTTTCTATTTCACGGAACACTGTACCGGGGCATTGGGTCAGAGCCGGAGTTTATGGAAAAGAATAGAAAGCAGTTATACAGGGTAATGTAAGGGGAGTTCCACAACAAATCTTGCACCTCCGGTGTATTGTGTGTCCAGATAGATTTTACCTCCCAACAGGGTAGTGAGGCTCCGGCAAATACTCAGGCCTAGTCCGAAACCGGGATTCATGCTGTCCAACTTCTCAAAACGTTGGAAAATCAATTCGCCTTTTTCCTTGTCAATGCCGCTGCCGGTATCGGTGACAGAGAAAATGATAGAGGTGCCTGCTATCTCATAAGCCAAGACGATACTGCCTTGAGAAGTGTATTTGCAGGCATTGACCAGCAGGTTGGTCAATATCTGTTGCAGGCGTTGCGCGTCTGTGTTCAGGATGATTTCCGTATCGGGTTGTTTCAGCTTCAGTCTGACGCCTTCGGCCACTCTGTGTGCCACACCTGCTAAAGTGGATTGGCATAGTTCGGGCAGAACGACATTGGACAGCGAGATGCTATAGTTGCCGCTTTCCAGTTTGCTGAGGTCGAGTACATCGTTTACCAATGTGAGCAATAAATTGGTATTGGTATGCAGATGACCGAGTAATTCGCTCCGCTCTTCTTCGCTGAATTCTGCACCGGCATCGTTCAGCAAATCATTAAAACCGATAATGGCATTGAGTGGCGTACGGATTTCATGACTGAGGTTCTGTAGGAAAGCCGATTTCAGCTTGTCCGCTTTTTCGGCTTGCTGCCGTGCTTTTTCGGCAGCTTCTTTTTCTATCTTTAAATGCCTGGCATGTTGTCGGCGTGTAAAAGCATATATGCTGGAGAAGCCGGAAATAAGTATCAGGATGGAGAATATCACCCATACCTTGCGCTGATTGGTTTTTTTCTCCATCTCAATACGTTGTAACTGTTCTTGCTGGTGTATGACTTCCAAGCGTTGTTTTTGTGTTTCGGCTTTTTCCAGTTCGATGGCTGTTTGTTGTTGCTTCAGTTGTAAGTCCTGGTTTTCCAGCTTCATGCGCGTCTGTTCTTTTTCCATCAGTATCATTTGTTCCCGATTTTGCATTTGTGCCAGTTTCATTTCTGTGTTTTGGAGAGACAGGCGGTTCTTTTCCAATTCCAGCCTTTGGTTATTGAAACGGGCGTTGTATGCCGCCATTACTTCCGCATTGTTTGCTTGGTTGATAGAGTCTTGCAGGCGGTATTTTTTGTATAGTTCGGCAAAGGCGGAATAGAAATCCCCTGCCATTTCAAATGCTTTGTATCTGACCGCAAGACTCAATCCTTTGTCACTGATGGAATCACTGTATGCAAGGGCTTTGTCAAGGTTTCCCAATGCTGCATAATAATAACCGTTCAGAGTGAAATAGTTTTCAAGGATGGCCCCTTTCATCACTCCCTGAGCTCTGTACTGCGCTAATTCTTTTTGAAGTTCGTCGGCTTTTTTTAAATCCATTTTGCTGCATGTCACTTGAAACAAGAGTAGTTTGGATTGTATCAATGCAGATTGGGTGACGGAAGCATCTAAACATCTTAGGGCATATTCTTCGGCTTCTTCGTATCGCTGCAGATTTATATAGCATGAGCTTATGGAGCGATACGAATAAAAGTTCTCTTTTTCATTGCCGGTCTGTATGTAGTAATCCACAGCCTGTTTGTATTGTTGGAGGGCAAGCCGGAACATGCGCTGCTGGTAATACACATCTCCCATGCGCACGTAGCTTTTCCCTATGCCGTAAGGATTGTCCAAACGAATGGCTTCGTCCTGATATTTTTTCAGTTCTTGGATGGCGGAATCATATTCCCTGTTTCTCAAATAGTAAGTGATAATGCGGTTCCATGCTCCGAATATGTATTGCTTATAAGGAGTATTGCGTGCAAAGTCGGCTACCTTTTCTTTCTCGATGAGCAATGTATTGATATCGTTGATAAAGTAATAATGGTCGGATTTCAGGTTCAGGGCAAGGCATTGCGCTTTTACGTCTCCTTTTTTCTCTGCCATGTGGAAGAGTGTATCCGCCATGAGCAATACTTCGGGCTTCCTGATGGCGTTGCTGCACTTTTGGTAATAGGAATAGAGTTGGTCGTTTATTTTATAAGGATTGTTTTGACTCATCGTTGTCGGGCAGAAAAGAAATATTTCCGCCAATAGTATTAGGATAGTATGCCCGATGAACCTCTTCATATCATTCTGTGTGTCTTTGGCAAAAATAGTGATTCTTTTATAATTCATGCTATCATTTATCATAAGTTTTATGGAGCATGGATTTTTTCTATGTTTCTTCATGGATATAGGGAGGTATCTGCTCCGGGCTTGTGGGTTAATCCAAACTGTTACCATTCTTACGGTGCAGAAGAAAACGTGGTTGCAACGCTCTATGGTAGCGCAGCTTCCGTTCCTTGTGGCGCATGATGGTTGGACTACATTATCCGGCTTTTTTCACACGTTGGGAATGTTTTTGCAGTCCTATTGCCCGAATACTTTCATTTGAAACTATCCGAAAGGCAACCACTTCCTTAAACCCGTGTCCTTGCTCATATAGAATGATATTGTGCAGTTTCGCTGTCTGTCAGATAGTTTTCATAGAAACTTCTTGAAACTTTGCTAGGATTAATTAAATCTTCATTATCTTTGAACCCTAAATCTAAAGATTATGAGTGACCAGATAAAGCAAATAGCCGAACGTCTCCGGGGATTGAGAGACGTTTTGGAACTGACTTCACAAGAAGTGGCCGAAAGTTGTCAACTTACAGTGGAAGAGTATTTGGGTATGGAAAGCGGTGAGAAAGATATATCGGTCAGCGCTTTGCAGAAGATTGCCCGCAAATATGGTATCGCACTGGATGTGCTGATGTTTGGCGAAGAGCCTAAAATGAGTGCTTACTTCCTGACTCGTTGTGGCACAGGGGTATCGGTGGAACGTACCAAAGCATACAAATATGAATCATTGGCATCGGGATTCCGCGGACGTAAGGTAGATCCGTTCATCGTTACCGTGGAGCCGAAGCCCGAAGATACGCCTATTTATTTCAATTCACACGAAGGACAAGAGTTCAACCTGGTGATAGAAGGACGTATGTTGCTTAATATTAACGGAAAAGAACTTATTTTGAATCCGGGTGACAGCCTTTACTTTGATTCTGCCCAGCCTCACGGCATGATGGCACTGGACGGCAAGACTGTGAAGTTCCTGGCAGTAATTATGTAAATTGTAAGAGTATGGTAGAAAGATTCTTAGAACAAACCACTTTTGCCTCACAAGAGGATTTTATAAAGAACCTGAAGATTAAGGTACCCGAAAATTTTAATTTCGGCTATGATGTAGTAGATGCCTGGGCTGCCGAGGAACCCGACAAGAAAGCGCTGTTGTGGACTAACGATAAAGGGGAATCCAGACAGTATACTTATGCCGACCTGAAGAAATATACCGATATGACGGCGTCTTATTTCCAAAGTCTGGGTATCGGTCGCGGTGATATGGTGATGTTGATATTGAAACGTCGTTATGAGTTCTGGTATTCCATTATCGCTCTGCACAAGTTGGGTGCGGTGGTGATTCCCGCCACTCATTTACTGACCAAGAAAGATATTGTGTACCGTTGTAATGCTGCCGATATTAAGATGATTGTTGCGGCAGGCGAAGATGTGATTACCAAGCATATCATAGAAGCGATGCCCGATTCGCCTTCTGTAAAGAAGTTGGTCAGTGTCGGTCCCGAAGTTCCCGAAGGTTTCGAAGACTTTCATCAGGGAATGGAAAATGCGGCTCCGTTTGTAAAGCCTGAGCATCCGAATACCAATGAGGATACCTCGCTGATGTATTTTACATCGGGAACTACCGGTGAGCCGAAGATGGTGGCGCATGACTTTACTTATCCGTTGGGGCATATCGTAACTGCCTGTTTCTGGCATAATCTGCATCGCGACAGTTTGCATCTGACGATTGCCGATACCGGTTGGGGGAAAGCGGTGTGGGGAAAACTTTACGGACAGATGATTGCGGGGGCGAATATCTTTGTGTATGACCATGAGAAGTTTACTCCTGCCGATATTCTCGGAAAGATTCAGGACTATCATATCACTTCACTGTGTGCTCCTCCTACCATTTATCGTTTCTTGATAAAGGAAGATATCAGTAAGTATGACTTGTCGTCTTTGGAATATTGTACCACTGCCGGAGAAGCATTGAACTATTCTGTATATGAGACGTTTAAAAAAATAACCGGTATTCGTTTGATGGAAGGTTTCGGACAGACGGAAACCACTTTGACGTTGGGTACTTTTCCCTGGATGGAGCCGAAACCGGGCAGCATGGGTGTCCCCAATCCGCAATATGATATCGACTTGCTGACTCCCGATGGGCGTTCGGCAGAAGACGGTGAACAGGGACAGATTGTCATCCGTACGTCTGAAGGCAAGCCGTTGGGTTTGTTCAAAGAGTATTATCGGGCGGCCGAACTGACCGAAGATGCTTGGCACGATGGCATTTATTATACCGGTGATGTGGCTTGGCGTGATGAAGACGGATACTTTTGGTTTGTGGGACGTGCGGATGATGTTATCAAGAGCTCCGGCTACCGTATCGGCCCGTTTGAAGTGGAGAGTGCATTGATGACTCATCCTGCCGTGGTGGAATGTGCCATTACGGGTGTTCCCGATGAAGTGCGCGGACAAGTGGTAAAGGCGACCATCGTTCTTTCCAGGAACTACAAAGGACAGGAAAGCCCGGAACTGATTAAAGAATTGCAAGATCATGTGAAGCGTGTGACTGCCCCTTATAAGTATCCGCGTGTGATAGAGTTTGTAGAAGAGCTCCCGAAGACTATCAGCGGTAAGATTCGTCGCGTGGAGATACGTGATAAAGATAAATGACCGGGGGAGTGCGTTGAGCGAAGTCTTTATTCGTAAATAAAGTAAAAGATGAAAAGAATTTTGTTTTTTGCCTTTTTATGCCTGTGTGTCTGCTTGTCGGCAGGTGCACAGGCATTGTCTCCTGTTACATGGACTGCCTACGGATTGACTTTTAAGGTTCCGAAGGGTATTGTTGTGGAAGAGGATACAGAAGAAACGTTCCTGTTGAACGATAGTAAGTTTTATATCACTGTTCAGGCGTTGGACTCTGACGGCATCACGAAGGGTGACCTGGAAGGTATGTTGAAAGACTATGCCGACGATGATGGGGTGGAGAAGCAGACTGCTGTCAAAGCCTTTGACTTGGAGCAATTTTATGGTGTTTCGATGGATGGGCAATGTGAGGGTGAACCTTGTTGCTATGCCTGTCTGATGACCAAGGCGGCCGGGAGTGCATTTCATGTTTCCATCATTTATTCGGCGGGGAAAAAAGCTGAGGCGGAAGCTATTCTGAAAAGTTTTGTGATGGAAGAGTAAGCGAATGCAGTCAGTTCTGTGCATTCGGGGAGTCAAAGCATTACTAAAGTTAACTGTAGGGGCGGGGATTGCCCGCCCGAATGCATCAAGTAAAGTGTATTCGGGCGAGTGTCCCCGCCCCTACAGGCAAAGTGATAGGTTGATTGGGTCTTGATAAGACCTCCTATTTTGCTCTTACCTTGAATTGCAAAGCAATAGGTTCATTCTTTATTCCTTTGGGAAGAAATACTTTTACTTTATCACCATCACAAGTATATTTCACACTCTTGTTTCCTTTCAGCATTTTCATTTTGCCTTTCGGAAGATTTCCTGTCCATTCTATGACTTCCGGCAGTGTTTCTCCTTCGGGCAATGCATAGATGGCATAGAGTGTCTGTCCGTCCTTGTCGGCAGTGAACCATGTGTGTCCGTCCTGATAAACAGGAGTGATTCGGGTATTGTAGATGGCTTTGCCGTTTGCCCGCAACCATTCTCCCACTTCGTGCAGACGCTTGGCCACTTCTTCTTCGATGACACCGTCCGGGGTCGGTCCTACGCCCAGCAGCAGGCAACCACCTTTGGCAGTGATTTCACTCAGTATGTTGATAACCTTTTGAGACGATTTGAATGGAGCATTCGGCACCCATCCCCAGTCATTGCTCAGCGTGATGCAACTTTCCCACGGATAGCTGAGCTGTGTTTCGGGGATGCCGCGTTCGGGAGTCTGGTAGTTTTCGTTTTTGCCCCTGATGCTGCGGTCTACCGAAATCAATCCCGGATGCTTCCGGCGTGCTTGTGCCAGAATATCGTCCAGACCAATGTCATCGCCTTTCACCCAACCGCCGTCCAGCCAAAGGATATCAAAACTTCCGTAGTCGGACATCAGCTCATTCAGCTGGTTACGGGTAAAGGTCTGATAGTTTTTCCACCAGTCGGGATGGCGGTCTTTCTTGTAATTGATGTTACGGTCGGGGGTAGCGAAATAAGGATTCCAAAACCATTCGCAATGCCAGTCGGGTTTGGAGAAATAGCATCCCGTCATGAAACCTCTTTTGCGGAAAGCATCGAATACATGGTAGGCTACGTTTTTGCGCGGATTGTCCTTGAAGGCTCCATGGGCAATGGAGAAGTCCGTGTACTTGGAATCGTAAGTACAAAATCCGTCGTGATGTTTGGTGGTGAATATCATGTATTTGATACCTGCATCCTGCATTACATCTGCCCATTGTTCGGGATTGAAGTTGACCGGATTGAGCGAGTCTTTCAAGCCCCAGTACCACTCTTTGTATTCATCGTATGGCAAAGGTTTTTTGCGTGAAATCCAATCGACATCTTCCGAGCAGATGGACCATGACTCTACAATGCCGGGAACGGAGTAAAGCCCCCAATGGAACAAGACTCCGAACTTCTGGTCTTGCCATTTATCCAGTTTATCCAATACTTGTTGGTCGGTAGGCCATACATAATCCGTTGCTTCTGATTGCTTGTGGACAAAGCCTTGTACTTGCTGGGCGTGAAGGTTCAAAGCGAACGCTGCACCGGCCATGCATACGATTAGTTTTTTAAGGTTATACATAACTGTTATGAGTTAGTGTTTATTGTTTTGTTTGCGTTTAATTTTCCTTTAAGAGATGATAAAGGTAAGGTTTTCCTATTTGGCGAGCAAAAAAAGAGGATAGAAATTTAATAACTGGGCAGAAAACAAAAAAAGAATGTCCGGAAAGCTTCATTCGCTTCCCGGACACATTCTCTAATAGATTATAATGTATCAATTACCATCCCGTGTTCTGTGTCAGATTCGGGTTGATAGAGATTTCATTGGTTGGAATAGCAAACAGGTAGTTCTTCGGATCTTCAAATCTGGCTTGTGTATCTACACGCTTGCTGTAAATGTCGAGTTCACCTTTGCTGTTTGTGCCTAATACGTTCTGCATAGCAGTGATGTTTTCGGCAGAATAAAGCTTTGCATCAGGAATCATACCCATGCGGGGTGCAACAGAAGCATCCAGACGTTTGCCACATGCCCAACGGCGCAAGTCATCAAAGCGGTAACCTTCTCCGAATAATTCTACGCGGCGTTCGCGGCGGATTTCACGAATCAGCGTTGCGTTGTTGGCGCTTACGTTTGGATATTCGGCTTCCAGTTTGGGGTCAACGGCCGGGCTCATTGTCAACTTGTGGTTGAATCCTACACGTTCACGCAACTTATTAACTGTAGCATCCAAATCTGTTTGAGAAATGGTTCCCAGTTCTGCTGCTGCTTCTGCACGGATTAACAGGATTTCACCGAAACGGAATACCGGAGCATCTAATGTTCCCTGATGGTGAGCTGCCAGATGTTCGGCTGCATTATAGAATTTGGCAATGCTATAACCGGTAGAAGAAGAACCGCCTGCACCGGTATTGACAATGTTAGCAATATTTGCCGGATGTCCTTTTAAATAATAGGTGTGTTCACCTGCTTCGGGAGAACATACAGTCTGTAACAAACGCGGGTCGCGGTTGTTCAATTCTGCCAATAATCCGGTGTGTGTGGTATGTCCGGGGCAATTGCAGAGAGTGACAGGCAATCCTGTTTCGGCACACAGATAGTCGTCGATACAGTCTTTGCTGACGCCCAAGGGAGTTTCGCCGACACCGATTTGACGGCTCAGGTTGTTACCTTTGCCTAAGCTGGGATCATAAGCTTTGGACAAGATGATTTCAGGGTTGTTGGCATAATCGGACTGAATGAATAATTCATGATAAGCCTGTGAAGGAGTACTACCCTGGAATAATGAGTAACCATATTCCGATTTCATCAATTCTCCGGCTGCATTGTATGCTTCCTGCAAGAATTTTGTATCTCCTTCAATCTTGTGGTAGCGACGCCATGTACCTTCAAACAAGCAGAAGCGTGCTTTCAACGCCAATGCAGCATCTTTGGAGATACGGGTAACATCCACTTTCGATTTCATGGGCAGCCATTCAATAGCCTGGTCAATGTCTCTCAGCATATTGTCTGCTACCAAAGTGCGGGGATCACGTGCTTTGTATAAGTCTTCGTCTCCCGGGTTTACAACTTTGTCATACCAAGGTACATCGCCGTAAGTTTTCACTTTGTTGAAGTAGTCAAGAGTTTTGAGGAATAAGATTTCTCCTGCAAAACGATGCTTTTCTGCTTCGGAAGCCTGTGACTGTTCATAATTAGCTAAGAAGTCATTACAAGCACGGATGTTTTCCCAGTTCCATTCTGTATCTTTTGCACCGGTAGGAGCTACGTGTAAACCAAAGCTGATAGAATTGTATTCCCATGTATAGATGTTGTCCGATTTGAAATCTTCTTCCATCATACCGAAATTGTAAGATTGAGGGTCTCCATGTCCTTTAATCAATTTAGGATAGAGATTGTTACAATATTGCTGTAATCCATCAGCGCCGGCTGTTGAAAAGAATTTGTCTTTAGAGATGGAGTCCAGCGGTTCGCGATCCAAATAATCGCAGCTTTGCAATGCTAAAGCTACTAAACCTATATATAATATATTTTTTTTCATAATCGTTCCTGAATTTAGAATGTTACGTTGATACCAAATGAATAAGTACGGCAGAATGGGTATTTGGTCATACGATCTTCCATTTCACCATCTTTCTTTCTGTTACCTGTTGCATCCGGGTCTAGGTATTTGTACAAACCTGTAGCTTCCCATAAGTTTTGTCCGCTTGCAAAGATTCTCAATTGAGCGATACCGAATTTAGAGATCCAGGCTTGTGGCAGGTTGTAGCCGATAGTTACATCTTTCAGACGGATGTAAGAGGCATCCTGCAAATATTTAGTCTGAGTCTGACGGCTGCGAGTTGTGTTGGTCGGAGTTGGATAGTAAGCATTCGGATTTTCGGGTGTCCAATAGTCCAGATGAGTATCGTTCAATGTACTCCACCATTGTCCGTAGTATCCCCAGAAAATACCTGTGCTACCTGTGCCGAGCCATAAGTCGCGTTTCATTGTACCTTCGAATAAAGCGCGGATATCAAAGCCTTTCCATGATGCACCCAAGTTGATATTGAAACGATAACGCGGAGTATTGTTACCGATGATCTTCTTGTCACCGTGGTCACTTAATGTGTTCTTTCCGTAGTCAACAACCCCGTTTCCATCCAAGTCTGCGTAACGGATATCACCCGGTAACCAAGTAGTTGCAATTACTTTCTGACGAACTGCTTGTTGTTCTGCTTCTGCTTTATCCTGAATGAATCCGTCGGTTACGTAACCCCAGATTTCACCTAATTCCATACCTTCGTAGTAATCACCCAGATAACCGGTTGGGTTGTCATATTTAGTAATCTTTGAGTAGCTGTCTGAAATACCGATACCAACATTATAATCCAATGGGCTGCCTCCTACGTTAGCAATTTGGTCTTTCCAACTCAAAGAAAGTTCCCAACCGTTTGTTCTCATGTTGGCAAGATTTTCCTTACCACCGGTAGACCCCATTGTTGCAGGATAGGTCTTTGATACGACCATATCATTGGTATAACGGATAAAGTAGTCGAATGAAGCAGTCAAGCGGTTATTCAACAGACCCAGGTCAAGACCGAAGTTGGCGGTAGTTACTTTTTCCCAACTTACATTGTTATAAGCCAATGAAGCAGGAGTAATACCTGTTGCCAATTTACCGTTCAATAAATAGTTGAGCTGAGCAAAGCCCATAGAGCTTAAATAATCGAAGTTGCCTGTAGTAACCTGGTTGCCTAATGAACCGACAGATGCACGAAGTTTGACGTTTTCGAATATATTACGTGCAGAATCAAAGAATTTTTCTTCAGATAATCTCCAACCAATAGAAGCTGATGGGAAGAATCCCCAGCGGTCATCTTCACCATATTTTGAAGACCCGTCATAACGACCGTTTACTTCCAATAAGTATTTGCCTTTATAGTCATAGTTCAAGCGGAAGAAAGCACCTTGTACTGCCCAGATTGTTGCTTCTTCTTCCAGGTTTTGCTTGGTTCCGGCTAAGTCGATAACAGGGATGTCATTTACAAACAAACCGGTTGTCTTACCATACATATTGCTGGTTTCTTTGGATTCTTGGTTATAACCAACCATTGCAGTGAGAGAGTGGTCACCGAAAGATTTTTTATATTCAGCCCATAAGTTCAATGCTTCATAAGTATCGTCATACTTTTTTAGTGAAACACCGTTCGGGTCTCCTTTTGACATTGAAGTGCCATCGGGCTGCTTCTGGTAAATAGTCTTTTCGTGTGCACGAGTCGTTCTGAAGTAACGGTTACCGGTATAGTCACCTCTTACGGTAAGTCCTTTGAACGGAGTTAATTTGAAAGAACCTGTATACCAAATATCATCATAAACATTCTTTGTACGTCCGGCTTGTGCCAACATACCTGCAATGTTGAAGTTGAAGTTAGAACCTGCTACACCTGCAAAGTCTCCATCCGGCAAGTAAACGGGAATAAACGGCATGGAGCGATATACTTCATAATAGGGGTCTTCCGAAGTATAGAAGTTAGAGTTAGGTTCGTTAGCTTCGCTACGATTGTATTTTACGTTCAATCCGATTTCCAACCAATTAGTTAATTGAGTGTTGAAATTGAATGACATATTAATACGTTTGAAATGGTCTGTTCCATAAGCCAGCAAACCGTCTTGTCCTTTATAACCTACCGAACCATAGTAAGAGGTCTTTTCAGAACCGCCACGAACACTGGCGTTGTGCTGTTGCATGAAGGCTGCATCATTAAACAATACATCCAGCCAGTCTGTGTTACCGGCATAAGCCCATTCTCCATTAGCGGTGAATTTATTTCCCTGCGTGTTTTCCCAAGCAGTAGGAAGGCTGGGATCTTTCATGCGTTCTTCTACGGCAGCAATAAGTTCGTCACTCCAATACTGAGTACCGCTGGTATTGTTGGACTCTACATTCATGGCGCGCAACCATTGGTCTGCCGGTAATCCCTTGGCCATGCGTGAAGGTGCCGACCATGAGAAGTTATTGTTATAGTTGAAAGTAACTTTCTCTCCCTTTTTACCTTTTTTAGTTGTAATCAATACAACGCCGAATGCTGCACGTGCACCATATACGGCTGCAGAAGAAGCATCTTTCAACACTGAGATACTTTCAATATCCTGCGGGTTAAGCAGAGAAATATCATTGGTTTCTACACCATCTACTAAGATTAATGCAGAACCACCGTTCAATGATGTAAGACCGCGGACGTTGATGCTTGTGCTTGAGTTAGGGTTACCATTGGCAAACGAAATGTTCAAGTTGGGAATTGCACCTTGCAAACCTTGAGCCAAGTTAGCGATAGGGCGGTCCTCCAAAACATCGCTTTCTGCCATTGCTACTGCACCGGTCAGATTTACTTTCTTCTGTGTACCGTAACCTACTACCACTACTTCTTCCAAAGTCTGAGTATCATCTTTTAAGATGATGTTCAGAGGAGTACCGTTCCATTTCACTTCCTGAGTAATATAACCCACGAAAGAGATTTGCAGAATATCTCCCTTCTTCACGTTAGATAAAGAGAAGTCACCATCAATTCCGGTGATTGTTCCGTTAGTAGTACCTTTTACTACTACTGAAGCTCCAATGACGGTCTCACCGGTTGCATCCTTTACGATACCGGTACAAGCTCCGTCTTGCTGTGCAATTTTCACATCGGTTATGCCGGGATTGCTAACCGCATACGCTGCTCCGGTAGAGGCTCCCATTAGGAACAGCATCATACTGACTGATTTTAGTCGTTTTAACATAGCTGTGATTTTTAAGTGTTTATTGAAAATCAATTAAATGCTTTTACCATAAAGTTCTTTCAGAACTATGCTTCATCATAAATGTTTGTATATAAGCAAGATAAGAAATCATGTAAAAAGCCGTAAGTAGGCGTTCAAGGAGAGCAAACAATGAATTTATATATAAATTCTACTTCTTTTCTACCTACTTTATTAATTTGCCCCCCATTGTGAAATAGATAAATAAAATTTGGCAATTATATTTTGTATCCGAAAATCATTGTTGATATCAAAAATGTTCTACTGCGTTTCTACTTATGAGTCTATAAGTTTTCCTCATAGAACCATATTTTTAAGATTTAGAGAGGTTTCAATTCAGAAATAAACATTAATTTAACTTCTATAGCATAAGACTTTGGAATGCACCTTTGTTAAAAAACGGTCTGTTGAGCAAAATATTTTTTATTCGAAACCTACATTCTTTAAAATTATTATATATTTGCATCGTTAATCTAAATTATATTGAAAAGCATAGTTCTGAAAGAACTTGATAATGTTGGTTATTAATAAGTTTCAATAAACACTTAAAAATCACAGCTATGTTAAAACGACTAAAATCAGTCAGTATGATGCTGTTCCTAATGGGAGCCTCTACCGGAGCAGCGTATGCGGTTAGCAATCCCGGCATAACCGATGTGAAAATTGCACAGCAAGACGGAGCTTGTACCGGTATCGTAAAGGATGCAACCGGTGAGACCGTCATTGGAGCTTCAGTAGTAGTAAAAGGTACTACTAACGGAACAATCACCGGAATTGATGGTGACTTCTCTTTATCTAATGTGAAGAAGGGTGACGTTATTGTTATTTCATTTGTAGGTTATATCAGTCAAGAAATCGTTTGGGATGGAAAACCTGTCAATGTCACTCTGAAAGATGATACTCAAACACTGGATGAAGTAGTGGTTGTGGGTTATGGTACACAGAAGAAAGTGAATGTAACCGGTGCCGTGGGAATGGTGGATTCCAAGGTTATTGCTGCCCGCCCGGTGCAAAACGTGTCGCAAGCATTGCAGGGTGTTATTCCTGGTTTGAACTTGACAGTAGGTAACTCGGGTGGTTCGCTGGACGGCGAAATGAACATCAATATCCGTGGTACAGGTACTATCGGTGATGGCTCCGGATCTTCTCCGTTGGTGTTGATTGATGGTATTGAGGGAAATTTGAATACTGTAAACCCTAATGACATTGAATCTGTATCAGTATTGAAAGATGCTGCATCGGCTTCTATTTACGGTGCCAGAGCTTCGTTCGGTGTTATCTTGGTAACAACGAAAAGCGGTAAAAGTGGTAAAACCAATGTCAATTACTCTGGAAACGTGCGTTTCAATGATGCTATTGGAATCCCTGAACTGATGGATTCTTATACTTTTGCACAATATTTCAACCGTGCTTCATCCAACCGTGGTGGTGGAGATATTTTCAGTCCGGCAGTGATGGAACGTATCAAAGCTTATCAAGAAGGTACATTGACAGCTACTACCGTAGACAATGGTTCAGGTATTTGGCAGAAATGGGCCAACGCCAACGGTAATACCGACTGGTTCGGTGAGTTTTATGACAATTGGGTTCCTTCGCAGGAGCATAACTTGAGCATTAGCGGGGGTACGGAAAAACTTCAGTATGTATTGAGCGGCAGCTTCTTGGACCAAAAAGGTTTATTGCGCCACGGTACTGATAAATTTCAACGCTATACGCTGAACAGCAAAATCACAGCAAATATCACTGATTGGTTGAAAGTGACCTTAAACAGCAAATGGACTCGTGAAGATTTTCAACGACCGACTTACTTGACTAGCAGCTTCTTCCATAACTTGGCACGTAAATGGCCGGTACATCCTGCTTATGACCCCAATGGATTCCCTATGGACGAAGGTGAAATAGAACAAATGGAAAACGGTGGTGAACAGAATAGTCAGAAAGACTATTATACCAACCAGTTGCATGTAGTTATCGAGCCTATTAAGAATTGGCGCATCAACTTGGAAGGAAGTGTGCGTACCACTACTCAGTATCAGCATTGGGAAGTATTGCCTGTACATGCTTATGATGTTAATGGAGACCCGTATTACACAGTATGGGATATGGGATACGGTTCTTATTCAGCCGGTTCTTCACGTGTAGATGAGTATTCGTGGAAAGAAAATTATTATACCACTAATATTTATTCTGACTACTTTAAGCAATTTGACAATGGACATTACTTTAAGGTAATGGCAGGTTTCAATGCCGAGCTTTACAAGAACCGCAGTATTGAAGCTATAAAGAATAATTTGATTAGTCCCGATGTACCTACCATTGATACGGCAACGGATGATCCGCAAGCTTACGGTGGTTATAATCATACTTCTGTAGCCGGTTTCTTTGCTCGTATCAACTGGAGTTACAAAGACCGTTATATGTTTGAAGCCAACGGACGCTATGATGGTTCATCACGTTTTGTAGGTGACGAACGTTGGGGATTCTTCCCATCATTCTCAGCTGGTTGGAACATTGCCAATGAAGAGTTCTTCCAAAAGTTTGGAGAAAAGACAAAGATCAACACATTGAAGTTGAGAGCATCATGGGGACAGTTGGGAAATACGAATACTAATGACGCTTGGTATCCTTTCTATCAGACTATGCCTACGGGTAGCAACTACGGATGGTTGGTTAACGGAGTACGCCCTAATTACTCTTACAATCCGGGTATGGTCAGCCTGTTGAAAACATGGGAAACTATTGAAACATGGGATATTGGTTTGGACTGGGGAGCATTCAATAACCGCTTGACAGGTTCGTTTGATTATTTCGTTCGTCATACAAAAGACATGATCGGCCCGGCCCCGGAATTATCATCTGCACTAGGTACTACCGTTCCTAAAATCAACAACTGTGATATGAAATCCTACGGTTTTGAACTTGAAATCGGATGGAGAGATCAAATAGGTGGTGTGAAATACGGTATCAAAGCTCTTTTGTCAGATGACCAGCAGAAGATTACCCGTTACCCTAATGAAAGTATGAATGTCAGCCAATACTACAAAGGCAGAATGTTGGGAGATATTTGGGGATTGACCACTATTGGCATTGCTCAAAGTCAGGAAGAAATGGATGCACATTTGGCAAAGGTAGACCAATCTACACTGGGAAGTAACTGGGGTGCAGGTGATATTATGTATGCTGACCTTGATGGAAACGGAAAAATAGATAACGGAAGCAATAAACTGGGAGATACAGGTGACTATCGCATTATCGGTAATAATACTCCGCGCTATAAATTCGGTTTGACACTGGATGCGGCATGGAAAGGTTGGGATTTCCGCGTGTTCTTCCAAGGTGTAGCCAAACGCGATTTGTGGTTGGACGGATGTTATTTCTGGGGAGCCAATGCACAAGGAAACGAATGGCAGTCTACCGGTTTTGTTGAACATTGGGACTTCTGGCGTCCTGAAGGAGACCCCTTGGGAGCTAATTTGGATGCTTACTATCCGAAAGTAAATTTTGATGGTGGACGTAACGCACAAGTGCAGACCCGTTATATACAAAATGGTGCTTATATACGTATGAAAAACATCCAGTTGGGATATTCTCTGCCGGAAGCATGGATTAAGAATGCCGGTATGTCATCGGTACGTTTTTATGTATCAGCCGACAATTTGCTGACCTTTACCAGTCTGTCGGATATCTTCGATCCTGAAGCTACAGGAAGTTTGGCCGGAACAGGTCCCGGAAAACTCTATCCGTTGCAAAAAGTTATTTCATTGGGTGTAAATGTCAACTTCTAAAAAAGATTAAGAACTATGAAACTTAAAAATATATTATTTCAGGCTTGTGCCTTGGCAGGAGGAACAATAATTCTTTCTTCTTGCAATGATTTCTTGGACAGGGAGCCTCTGTCATCGGTAACACCGGAAGTTTATTTTAGTACAACTGACCATTTTGAAGCTTATTCTATTGCCAAATATAACAACTGGTTTTCAAGCCATGCCGGATATGGTATGGGAATAGGTAATGGTGACGGAGGAACGGATAATGCTGTATCCGGGGGCTATAATTCAACATTGTATGAAAAAGGAGCATGGAAAGTTCCTCAATCAGGTGGGGGATGGTCTTTCGATGATATCCGTTATTGTAATTATTTCTTTGAAAACGCAGTTCCTAAATACGAAGCCGGCCAGGTTTCGGGTAGTGCTGCCGACATAGAACATTACATTGGCGAAATGCATTTCATGCGTGCATGGATATACTTTAGTTATTTGCGTAAGTTCGGTGATTATCCTATCATTACCGAGGTACTTCCTGATGATAAGGCAGTGCTGATGGAAAAATCGGTACGTCAACCCCGTAACTTGGTAGCCCGCTTTATTTTGGAAGACTTGGATAAAGCTATCAGTATGTTGAAAGGTTGGGGATTTGCTTCCAACAACCGTATTAATAAGGAGACTGCTTTGCTGGTAAAGTCACGTGTCGCTCTTTACGAAGCAACGTTTGAAAAATACCATAAAGGTACAGGCCGTGTACCGGGTGATGCAAATTGGCCGGGAAAGAAAGTGCATCCTAATTTCACTTTGGATGTAGACAAAGAAGTAGATTTCTTCCTGACTCAGGCTTTGGAAGCAGCCGAACAAGTTGCCGACAAAGTTACCTTGACTCAAAACACAGGAGTAGCTGATCCGGAAACTATCAGCACTACTTCAGGATGGAATCCTTATTTTGAGATGTTCGCTTCACTTGACCTGAGCAAAAACTCGGAAGTATTGCTTTGGAGATCGTATGCTAAAACCGGAAGTTACTCCATTACTCACGGAGCACCTGCATGGGTGCAGTCAGGAAGCAACAACGGTTTGCTGAAAACTTATGTGGAAAGCTTCCTTATGAAAGATGGTATGCCTTGGTATGCAGCTACAACTTCAGCTCCATACATGGGTGATAAGACATTGGATGATGTAAAAACCAACCGTGACGACCGCTTGCAATTGTTTGTGTTCAGTGAAAGCAATTTCTTGCCTGTTCATTCACAGCAAACAGCAGGTACAGTTCAATATTTCATGCCGCACCCGGTATCAAACCGTCAGGAAATGCAAGACCGCACCGGCTATCGTCTTCGTAAATATGCCAGCTTCGACCTTACACAGAATGTATGGGGTAAAGCTGAATCAACTACAGGTTGTATCATCTTCCGTGGTGTAGAGGCTTATCTGAACTATATGGAAGCTTATTATTTGAAAAACGGAAGAATAGATGGTAAAGCTGCCAACTATTGGAGAGCTGTCCGTGAACGTGCAGGTGTGGATCCTGATTTCAACAAGACCATTGCTGCAACAGATATGAACAAGGAAACAGACTGGGCTAAAAAATCGGGTGATGAAACAGTAGATGCTACTCTGTTGAACATCCGACGTGAACGTCGTTGTGAATTTATCGGTGAAGATATGCGTTATAATGACCTGATACGTTGGCGTGCTATGGATGACATGTTGTCGAAGAAGTTCATTCCGGAAGGATGTAATTTCTGGGACGAGCTTTATAAAGTAGCTAACAAAGACGAAAACGGTGCTGAAATAGAATACAGATATACCGGTTCTGAAGGTTCTAATATTTCTGATCCTTCTTTCAAATACTTGCGTCCTTACTCTGTCATGAAAGACAACAACCCTGTATATGACGGATATACTTGGGCCAAGGCAAACTATTTATCACCGTTGCCTATCCGTGAAATAGAACTGTTGTCGCCGGATGAAAATGTAGAAACTTCTGTTCTCTATCAAAATCCGTATTGGCCGACAACGATCAACGGTACTGCTATAGAATAAACGAAAGATAGTAATATGACCGATTAGGTGGAGTAATTCCACTGTTGATTCTTAAAGAAAAGAGAGTAATCCGTGATGGACTACTCTCTTTTTTTGTCTTCTTGGAGAGGCTTGGAATGCCATTATTTCATCTTATACACCAATGTTCCTCCCTTCAATATATCTTCGTGTGAGATATAGTTCTTGGTATAAGGCTCACCGTTCAGCGTAATGCTGTCAATGTATTTATGTTCTTTGGAGATGCCGTCTGCAATGACGGTGAATGTCTTTCCGTCTGCCAGGTGAAGCACAATCTTCGGCATTTGCGGAGCGCCGAACACATAGTTTCCGCTTACCGGGTCCACCGGATAGAATCCCATGGCAGAGAACATATACCACGCAGACATTTGTCCGCAATCGTCATTACCGCAAAGGCCGTCGGGCTCGGGGCGATACTGGGTATCAAATATTTCACGAACCAACTCCTGCGTACGTTCGGGACGTCCTGCCAACGCATACAGATAAGTAATGTGGTGGCTTGGCTCGTTGCCATGGGCATATTGTCCGATGAGGCCGGTGACATCTGCCTGAGTCGTTTCCAGTTTGAGTGTGAACAGCGAATCAAGCTTGTTCAAGAAAGGTTCCTCGCCGCCAAAGAGACTGATGAGTCCCGGAACATCATGCTGCACATGCCAAGTATATTGCCAGGCATTTCCTTCGGTATAGTCACCACCGGTACTTTCGGCGTGTGCCACCTGACTGGGGTTGAACGGAGTCTTCCAAGTTCCGTCCGAATTACGCGGACGCATAAACTGGGTTTCCGTATCAAACAGATTCTTGTAGAAATCCGCACGTTTGGAGAAGTAAGCCGCATCTTCTGCCTTGCCCATACGCTTAGCCATGTCTGCGGCTGCATAATCGTCGTATACCGATTCGAGGGAAGAAGAAACAGATTCGGTCTTAATCAAATCAGTGGGGAAGTAACCGTATTTCATGTACGTTTCCCAATCGGATTTCTGTTTGTGCGATACGGTCTGGGTTTGCTTGATGGCGTTGAAAGCGCGTTCGGCATCAAATCCGCGGAACCCTTTGCGGTAGGCTTCGGCTATGACGGATACACCGTGGTTGCCTACCATGGTATAGGTTTCCTTGCCCCACAATCCCCAGATGGGCAGGAAGCCTTGCACTTCGCTCTGCTCTACCAGTGAGTTGACAAAGCCGTCTACCTTTTCGGGAACCATCAGCGTGTAGAACGGATGTGCGGCACGGTAGGTGTCCCACAAGGAGAAAGTGGAATAGAATGTTCCCGTTCCTGCCTTAACCACGGAATCGGCGGCGTTGCGATACAGGCCGTCTACGTCCGAAATCTGATTGGGCTGAATCAATGCATGATAGAAACAGGTGTAGAAGTTGGTTTTCTCGTCTTCTGTTCCGGTCACGTCGATGCGGCTCAGGTAGCTGTTCCAATCGTCATGTGCCGTTTTTTTCACTCCTTCAAAGTCCCATGCGGGCACTTCGGCTTCCATATTCTTCCTGGCGCCTTCTATGCCGGTAGTGGAGAGAGCGACTTTCATCAGCAGTTCTTCGCCGGGCTGCATGTCAAAAGAGGCAATGATGCGTTTGCCTTTTTCGGTCTCACCCATAGGCAGGTAGAGGGAGTCGGTGACGGGTCGGTTGAACTTCATCACGAAGAAATAATCCTGATTGACCCAAACACTGTTGCGCATATGCCCGGTCAGGGTTTGAGCGTCTTCCCAGTTCACCTCGCATTCCTTCACCTGAGAGTGATATTGGTTTTCGTTCCATGTCGGTCCGTGTTGCAAGTCGATGAGGACGGAAGCAGAGTCGGCATTGTGATAGGTGTAGCGATGCAAGGCTGCGTGAGGAGTGGCGGTGAGTTCCGCTTTCACGTTCGGCTCGGTCAGCTCTACCGTGTAATATCCCGGTGTGGCGGCTTCCTGCTTCTTGGAGAAACGGCTGCGGTAGGCATCCCAGGCACGGGTGCGTGTTCCGGTGACAGGCATGACGAGCACGTCGCCCAAGTCCATACATCCGGTTCCATTGAGATGTGTCTGAGTGAATCCCCAGATGATGGAGTCACTGTTGACATACTCGGAGCAATATCTCCAGCCCACCGCGCCGGTGACAGGGCTGGTTTGAATCATGCCGAAAGGTCGGCAGGCACCGGGGAAGGTATGCCCGTTGTCGGCAGCTCCGATAAAGGTGTTCACGTACTTTGTGTAGTCTGTTTCCGCCGGTTCGTTTTCAGTGGAATTGCAACTGAACAATGTCCCGGTCAGGGCTAATGTACATAGAAAATAGAAACTTTTCTTCATTGGTATTTTAATTTAATAATGAACGGATTAATAAAGCAGTGTGCCCGATATGCACCAGTAACTGTTGCTTCCTCCTTCGGGAGCTCCTTGCGGTATCCGGACGGAGAGGGTGTGTTCTCCTGCTTCCAAATCGCCCAGATAGATATATTCGGGCGTAGTCACTGTGCCGGGACACCAATTGGAACGGCTCAAGTCCGAAGAGCTCAGGCCGTTTGAGAAGTTGCCCGAGCAGGGATTGGAGTTACGGTACGTTCCGCAGTCATCGCGCCAGGGGATGAACGAGATTACTTTCTTGCCATCCAGATAAACGGTGTTGGGCTTTTGATTGAATTCATCTCCGTTCCCCCAACCGCCGTGTCCGGTGGTGAGATAGAACAGGCGTGCGTTTTTTGCCGGTTCTTTCAGGGTGAATCTCACGCGCAGGGAGTCATTCAGGAAGAAGACGGGGTAGGCTTGTCCGGCCTGTTCCAGATAATTCACGGTGTTGAACAAGGGCATGGCTTTGTTTACGCGGCGTTCGTCGTCGGGGTAATACTTCAGTTTCAGGGAGAGGCGATGCCCTTTGGCATCCCAGTTGCCTATGTAGGCTCCTATCCAGACTTCGCCTTGCAGTTGCGAGGCGAGGGGAGTGACCTCCGATTTGTAAATGACCGAGTCTACCCAGTGTTGTCCTTTCACTTTGTTGTGGTTGAACTTACGTACGCCGAATCCGGTAAAGAAACGCATCAGTTCCACGGGAGCCTCATAGTCATCTGTGGAGATGAGTGCCGGATAGTTGCCGTCTTTGGCCTGGAAGGACGGTACGCTTTTCAGGTTCCGTATGGCATCCAGGAAAGACTGTTTCTTGCCGGTCGGGATAACGAAGACGGAACCGGTGCGGTCGTATGCGTCGCCGTCCGAGTATTGGGCAACTTCCACAAAGATGCTGCGGTTCTTTGCTGATTCCGGCAGTTTCACTTTTTTCAGGATAAGGGTTCCGCCTCCTGCGCTGTAAGTTATTCCGTCTTCCAGTGTATCGGGCAGCTTGGCGTTGTTGAAACAAATGGTCTGTTGGTCGAATACAGGAATGGTGATGACACCGCTTTGGTTGATGGTATACTGGTAATCGTCGGCATCCATCTTTTCGCCCCATGAGTCCGGCAACAGTGCCTGCGCTTTCTTGAGAGGGGTAATGGCGGAGGCTTCCTGTATCATATCTCCGTTGCGCACCACCTTCAGCACCAGTCCGTCGGGCACGCCGACATTGGCTTGCGGTGTTCCTCTGAAAGGAATGTCATGGGTGTACCACACTTCGATGGTGTTCGAGTTGATGGAAGTGCGTGCTATCTTGCAGTTCAGTCCCAGATGCTTGCCTTCGCCGGCAGGAGTGAACCCTTTACCGAATTCGAAAGGGGTTGCGGCGGAAATAATCTTTCCGTCAGGCAGCTCCGCCCATTTATAAGCTTCGCGACCGGCATAGTCGATATAATTCTTGATGACGGGCTGTTTGTCTTCGCGAATGCCCTCGGTCGCAGTCTCTTTCTCCCCTTTGGGAGAGACGCTTTCCAGTGCCACTTGGTCGCCCGATACGGTCATCTTTATCTGTCCGGGGCGGATTTTACCTTTATAGCTGGATTGATAAATGACTTCAATTCCTTTGGCATTCTTTACTTTCTTTTGAAGGTTCTGTGCGGCGGCTGCCGAAACGGTCAGCAGACAGAGCATCAGTAACCATGCGTTTCTTATTCCGGTTCTTCTCATGTTTAATGCTAATAGTTAGTAATTAGAATGATTGTACGATAGGCAAAGTTAATCATAAATCCGTAAAAGATTGCATCTTAGCCTCTGTCTTGAGCAATAATTTATAGATTTGACCATTTATTAGTATCCTTAAGCCGTTTCCTGCGTATGGCTAAGGTTTTCTGGGCGGCAGATTATTACGTCCTATTGCAATGGAACGTACGTCCTGCCGTAATGGAACGTACGTCCTGCCGTAATAATCCACCGTATAAAAAGTCTTAGCCTAAGGAAAGAAAATGCTTAGTCCGACCGGTGGAGTGACTTCCTGTCAAAGGAAACAGCTTTAGTCATAAGTTATATCTGTTGGTTGGATATTATCATTATATATTTTCATTTTGCAAATGATGAGAGTAAAAATAAAGGCATACAAATGCCTTACCGGTTAATTTTTAGCTTATTTCACCTTACAGATTGATTTAAATACCTATATTTGTGTTTCTAAACTAACAAGAGAAATGGCATATCAGTTTACAAGAATAGCGGTAAAGATTGGAAGTAATGTACTGGCGCGCAAGGACGGCACGCCGGACGTGACACGGATGTCGGCGCTCGTAGACCAGATAGCGGAACTGCACAAGGCAGGAGTGGAGGTTATTTTAATCTCGTCGGGGGCAGTCGCTTCGGGACGGAGTGAAATCAAACCGTCCAAGAAGTTGGACAGTGTTGACCAACGGCAGCTTTTTTCTGCTGTGGGACAGGCGAAACTGATAAACCGTTATTATGAACTCTTTCGTGAGTATGACATTACCGTGGGGCAGGTGCTCACCACAAAGGAGAGTTTTGCCACGCGTCGTCATTATCTCAACCAGCGCAACTGCATGATGGTGATGCTGGAAAACGGAGTCATTCCGATTGTAAACGAAAATGATACCATTTCGGTGACGGAACTGATGTTTACCGACAATGATGAGCTTTCGGGCATGATTGCTTCCATGATGGACATGCAGGCGTTGATTATCCTGAGCAATATCGACGGTGTTTATGACGGCTCGCCTTCTGCTCCCGGTGCCCGGGTCATCAGAGAGGTGGAGCAGGGGAAAGACCTGTCCGACTATATCCGGGCGGAGAAATCGGGTTTCGGCAGGGGAGGCATGCTGACCAAGACGACCATTGCCCGCAAAGTGGCGGATGAGGGTATTACCGTCATCATAGCCAACGGGAAGAAGGACAATATATTGGTGGACTTGCTGCAGCACCCCGAAGAAACGGTGTGTACGCGTTTTGTTCCGGCAACGGATGGCGTGTCGAGTGTAAAGAAATGGATAGCCCACAGTGAAGGTTTTGCAAAAGGCGAATTGCATTTGAACGAACCGGCGGTGAAAGTGTTGAAAGGAAACAAGGCAGTGAGCTTGCTGCCGGTAGGCATCGTTGCTATAGAAGGTGAATTTGAGAAAGATGATATCGTGAAAATTATAGACCATCGGGGAAAGCAAATAGGAGTGGGACGTGTGGGTTTCGACTCGGAGGAGGCGCGCCTGCTGATGGGTCAACACGGTCAAAAGCCGGTGGTGCATTATGATTATCTGTATTTGGACTAATCAATTTGACTGCAATGGGAAAACTGACAGATACTTTTCAGCAGGTGCGGGAAGCCGGCAAGAGTCTGGCTTTTTGTGGGGAAGAAAAGATAAATGAAGTATTGCGTGCCGTGGCGGATGCCACGGAATCGCAAGCCGGGCAGATATTGTCGGAGAATGCCAAGGACTTGGCAAGGATGGATGAGTCTGACCCGAAGTATGACAGGCTGAAGCTGACGACGGAACGTATCCACGGCATTGCTGAAGGCATTCGCAGTGTGACGCGGCTTCCGTCTCCTGTAGGAAGGGTATTGAGCGAAACGCTCCGTCCCAACGGCATGAAGTTGACGAAGGTCAGTGTGCCTTTCGGCGTTATCGGTATTGTATACGAAGCACGACCCAACGTCACGCTGGATGTCTTCTCGCTCTGTTTCAAGTCGGGAAATGCTTGCCTGCTGAAAGGGGGGAGTGATGCCGACTGTTCCAACCGGGCTATCGTGTCGGTCATTCATTCGGTATTGATACAGCAGGGGCTGAATCCCAATCTGGTTGTCCTGCTTCCGCCCGACCGTGAGTCTGCTGCCGAGTTGCTGAATGCAAGGGGGTATGTGGACTTGCTGATTCCCCGCGGGGGGAAAGGACTGATTGATTTTGTCCGTCGGAATGCCACTGTCCCGGTGATAGAAACGGGAGCCGGTGTGTGTCATGCTTACTTTGACAGAAGCGGTGATGTGACAAAGGGGGCTGCTATTATCAGGAATGCGAAAACCCGTCGTGTCAGTGTGTGCAATGCGTTGGACTGTGTGCTGGTGCACAGGGAGCGAGTGGCCGATCTTCCGGTGTTGTGCGGCGGCTTGTCATGCTCTCATGTGACTATATATGCCGACCCCGAAGCTTTCTCGGCTTTGCAGGAAAGTTATCCGGCGGAGCTTCTCCGGCATTCCACCGACGAGAGCTACGGTACCGAATTCCTGGACTATAAAATGACAGTCAAGGTGCTTTCCGGTCCTGAAGAAGCGGTGGCTCATATTGCCCGGTACGGTTCCGGTCATAGTGAATGCATCGTGACCGAGGACAGCCGCTCTGCCGACTATTTCATGAAAGCAGTGGATGCGGCGTGTGTTTATGTCAATGTCCCTACTTCCTTTACAGACGGCGGTGAGTTCGGACTGGGTGCGGAGATAGGCATCAGTACCCAGAAACTTCATGCTCGCGGACCGATGGGGCTGGAGGAACTGAATACTTATAAATGGATAGTCCGTGGAGAAGGACAGACAAGAGATTAACCGGTGAGATAGAATTTATACATATTATATATAGAACGAATTATGAGATACTTTACAAATGTACACGATTTGGGTGATTTGAAAACAGCTTTGGCTGAGGCGTTTGAAATCAAGAAAGACCGCTATAAGTATGAGAATCTGGGAAAGCATAAGACTTGCTTGTTGATTTTCTTCAACAACAGCCTGCGTACCCGCCTGAGCACTCAGAAGGCAGCGCGCAATCTGGGTATGGACGTGATTGTGCTCGATGTGAACCAAGGCGCATGGAAGTTGGAAACAGAGCGCGGTGTCATTATGGATGGCGACAAGAGCGAACACTTGCTGGAAGCCATTCCGGTGATGGCCTCTTATTGCGATATCATCGGTGTGCGCTCTTTTGCTCATTTTGAAAGCCGTGAAGATGATTATACAGAAAAGATTCTGAATCAGTTCATCAAGTATTCGGGTAAGCCGGTATTCTCTATGGAAGCGGCTACGGGCCATCCGTTGCAGGCTTTTGCCGACTTGATTACTATTGAGGAATATAAGAAGAAAGAACGCCCCAAAGTGGTGTTGACCTGGGCGCCGCATCCGCGTGCACTTCCACAGGCTGTTCCCAATTCGTTTGCCGATTGGATGAATGAGGCAGATGTGGATTTTGTCATTACCCATCCCGAAGGTTATGAACTCGACCCGAAGTTTGTCCGTGGTGCGAAAGTGGAATATAACCAGATGAAGGCTTTTGAAGGAGCGGATTTCATTTATGCCAAGAACTGGGCTTGTCCGGGTGTGACCCGGCCGGAGGACTATGGCAAGGTGTTGAGCAAGGATATGAGTTGGACGGTAGATGCGGCTCACATGGCAGTGACCGACAATGCTTTCTTCATGCACTGTCTGCCTGTCCGTAGAAATATGATTGTGACGGATGATGTGATTGAGGCGCCTACTTCCTTGGTGATTCCCGAAGCTGCCAATCGTGAGATTTCTGCAACTGTGGTGCTGAAACGCTTGTTGCAAGGTTTGGAGGCATAACTGTCGAGCCAAGTGAAACAGTCGGGGGTATGTCAAAACTAAAGTGACCTGTCACTTTGTCAACTGTAGGGGCAGGGTTTACCTGCCCGAAGACACAAAGCGAACTGTCTTCGGGCGAGCAGATCTCGCCTCTGCGAGCAAAAGCACAGCATTGTCCGGGTTTTGACACAACCCCATGCTTCCCTCATTATTGAAGTCGGTTATCACTTCTCAATCTCCATGCCTTCGTCTATCCAGTTCAGGATACCTTTATCCAAGTTGTAGACTTTGAATCCCTTCTTGACCAAGAGCTTTGCTGCATTGCGGCTTCTTCTTCCGCTTTTGCAATATACGGCTACCGGTTGGTCTTTCTGCAACAGTTCATCAACGGCTGCGGCAAAGTTCTCGTCCATAACATTGATGTTCAGGCTGCCCGGAATATGTCCTTCCGAATATTCGGCGACAGTGCGTACATCTACCAATTGGATTTTATTGTCTTTTATCAATTGTTCGAAATGGGCTGTTGATAAGCTTTTGAACTTCTCTTGTTCTTTTCCTGTGCAGGCCCATAATCCGAGCGCAAAGGCACAGATAAAGAAAACAAAATAAATAGTTTTAATCATATTGCTTTTTATTGTTAATAAGTAAATGAACGGCTGGTCATACCTTCTTTGTATGTATTCAGCGTGAAGATAATTTTGTCTCCCTTTTGCAACACATCGGCATAGGTCCGGAGGGGAACTGAAAGGTAAACTTTACGGTTAAAACCTTCCACATCGTCATGGCGGTCGTGGTAGAGAGTAAGGTTCAGTGTCTTTGTGCCATCTTCATTATGGGTAATTCCGTTGTCGATGAAATGAAATTCGTGTGTCCGGTCTTTTACCATTGCCAGTGCTATCAGGTTCAGATAGTCACCACTTCGCCAGATGCTTTGTATGGCAACCGGGTCTGTATGTATTTCCTTGAATGTATCTTTCGCTTTTGGAATAGGAGAGATGGCTATCTGTGTGTTATACAGGATGGCTTCCAATGATGACGGCTGGGAAGTATTGACAGGGGCATACATGGTAACAGTACGGTAAGCGCTGTCGGGGGTCAAACCGTCCAGGCCGGCGCGGGGCTGTATGCTCCATATCACCCCCTCGTCGCTTTTCAGATAAGTTGCCGTCCCTGTGTTGTCCGTTACCAGGTCTATCATTTCTGTCAAGACATTGGGATAGACATAATCGTCATCACTGCAAGCGATGAATAGTAAAGGAGCAAAAAGACATAAAAGAATACATTTCTTCATGGTAAATTATCTGTTTATCGTTAACTGTACTGTTACCTTTGTTTGATTATCGTTCGGATTTCAGCCTTTTGCCGCTTCCAGATAGTTGATTAACGGATTGGCATACATCGTCAATATTTTGTTTCGCAGGAAAGGAATATCCTTGTTGGGCAAATCAATCTTGGCAATCTGTCCTTCCAGATACTTTTCAAACTTAACTTTTTCTTCTTCGGTATATTCTTCGGCAAAACGGGTATCTCCCATTAAGAGGTCGCACGCCACATAATTACCGGCATACAGATGATAGTTTTGATGAATATGCTTGTCTATCAGTTCAGAGATGGCGGTGAATACTTCTGTTTTGGATAAGTTGCGCTCTTTTATCTCATCCAGCTCTTTGTTCAGGCAGGCTGAAGTTTGGAAATGGATGCGGCCCTTATAACCGTAAAGTCCGGTCTGCATATTGATAAGGTCGTCTTCGGGAGATTTCCGGAAGTTGGCGTCGTCCCGTTTCTGTTGCAGCTCTTTTGCCTTCAGAAAGTCACAGGGGTCGTATTCGTAAGAGATGGAAAGCGGAACGAGATTGAGTTCTTTCAGTCGTGCGATGGCGTCTCCTTCTCCTGCCATTGCCATCATTTTAAGCACGCTGTCCTGGGTGCGGTCGTTAGAGTCTTTTGCGCGTCCCTGGCGTTGGGCAATCCACAGGTTTTCATGCTTATGGGTGATGGCAAAGTGCATATAGCGCGACATCAGCGCAGATGCTTCCAGTTTTTGACGCATGCTGAGACCGCGTTGCACGATGAATGATTTATTGATACGTACCAGTTTTTTTATCCAGGGATAAATCAGCAGATTGTCACCGATGGCAATTTCCACGGTATTCATCTTTTGGTCTATCAAGAGAATGCACAGAAAAGCGGAGTCAAGGATAATATCACGGTGATTGGAAATGAAGGTATAATTCATTGTTTTATCCGTCAGGGCAGAACAGTCGAATGTAAGCCCATTGGCGCATTTCTTTACCAAATCCCATAATAGTCCGTAGAAAAATGCTTTTTGGAACTCCAGGTTTGTCCGGCATAGACGCATCTTCTCGGCAAGGGCCTCAAAGGGGATGCCCGGCATAACAGACTCTACCACTGCCCGGAAACTCGGGTCGGCGATTAACTCTTCATAGATTTTCGGCAACTCCTCGGGAGTGTAAGGACGAATCTTGTCAAATTCAGCTGGTATGTTCATGGCTCTTTTTATTTAAGTTAAAACTTATTTTCAATAATATCGGTCATTACATCTTTGATGTCCAGTCCGGCAGCGCGCACTTGCTGCGGGATAAAGCTGGTAGCTGTCATGCCCGGAGTAGTGTTGATTTCCAATAGGTTGACTTTATCTCCTTCGGTAATGATATAATCGATGCGGATAATGCCCGAACATCCTAGTATATCATAGATGGCGGAAGTGAGCAGACGCACACGCTCTGCCGTATCTTTGGGAAGGCGGGCAGGGGTGATTTCCTGTACCTGTCCGTTGTATTTGGCATCGTAGTCAAAGAATTCATTGTCGGTTACTACTTCGGTAATGGGGAATACCACTTCTTTATCTTTTGTTTTATAGCATCCGCAAGTTACTTCCGTACCTTTCATATAGGCTTCGATCATCACTTCATCGCTTTCATGGAAGGCTTTTTCGATGGCAGGCTGAATTTCTTCTTCTGTTTTGACTTTTGTTACGCCAAAGCTGGAACCGCCGGCATTCGGTTTGATAAAACAAGGCAGACCGATTTTGCTGATTACTTCTTGGTCGGTGATTTCAAACCCTTTGCGGAGAATCAGAGATTCGGATACTCGGATTCCGAAACCTTTCAAATATTGGTTGCAAGTGAACTTATTGAATGTTATGGCCGAAACCAGCACATTACAACTGGAGTAAGGAATCCCCAGCAAGTCAAAGTAACCTTGCAGGATACCGTTCTCACCCGGAGTGCCGTGAATGGTGATATAAGCGAAATCGAAAAGCTTCTTTTCGCCATTCTCCATGAATCCGAAGTCGTTACGGTCAATGGGAGTTTTAGTGCCGTCGGGCAATATGACTTCCCAACGGTGCCCTTCCATCTCTACTATATATAGGTTATAACGCTCTTTGTCAATGAAAGAGTAAATCCCTTGTGCGCTGCGCAGGGAAACGGGGAGTTCGCTGGAATCTCCGCCGGCTACTATCGCAATGGTACGTTTCATAGTTCTTCTCTGTTACTGATATAGTTTCTCCACTTGTCTATCAGGTTTGTCATATCCTCGGGCAACGGAGAGGTGAAAAACATCTCTTCGCCTGTGCGGGGATGAACAAAGCCCAGCGTCATGGCGTGAAGTGCCTGACGGGGGCAGGTCTCGAAACAGTTGTTTACGAATTGTTTGTATTTACTGAAATGTGTTCCTTTTAGAATTTCGTTTCCACCGTAGCGTTCATCATTGAACAAGGTGTGCCCGATGTGTTTCATGTGCACGCGTATCTGGTGGGTGCGTCCGGTTTCAAGCACGCATTCCACCAAAGTGACATATCCCAACCGTTCCAGAACCCGGTAATGGGTGACGGCGTGCTTTCCTTGTGTGGGGTCGCTTAACACCGCCATCTGCATACGGTCTTTCGGATTCCGACCGATATTCCCTTCAACAGTGCCTTCGTCATTTTCCACAATTCCCCACACCAGCGCATTATATTTACGTTTGGTGGTCTTGTTATAGAATTGAAGTCCGAGGTGTGTTTTGGCATCGGGGGTCTTGGCCACTACAAGTAAGCCTGAAGTGTCTTTGTCTATGCGATGGACGAGTCCCACCTGCGGGTCGTTCGGGTCGTATTTGGGATTGTCTTTCAAATGCCAGGCAATGGCATTGACCAGTGTCCCGTGATAATTGCCGCAACCCGGATGTACGACCAGTCCGGCAGGTTTATTAATCACCATCAGGTCTTCGTCTTCATAAACAATATCCAATGGAATATCTTCGGGGATAATATCATTGTCGTAACGCGGACGGTCCATCATGACAGTCAGCACATCACATGGCTTTACCTTATAACTGCTTTTTACCGGCTTGCCGTTTGCCATGACGAAACCGGCATCGGCTGCTTTCTGGATTCGGTTGCGCGAAGAGTTGACCAGTCGTTCGAACAAGTATTTATCTATTCGTACTTGCGACTGACCTTTATCCACTACCACCCGGAAATGTTCATATAGCTCCGATGGGTCTTCCACCACTCGCTCTATATCATCCAGTGTATCATCTATTTCATCCGCATATTCTTCTGTCATCATCACTTTTTGGGGAAAATAGTTAGAACCAAGATTTGTCTACTACGGGAGTGTCATCGTCACCGATAGCTGTAGAGTCTGTCAAAGTCGAGTCATTGGTTAACTCATCATTGCCATTACCCACATGTAGGGTCAATAAAGCTTCGTGTGGAACTTTATCGCCGGCATTCAGGGTACGGCCTTTATAAGTGACACTGTATACCCAGTCTTTTTCACCGCTGATGTATTCCGGTTCGGTGACTCTGAAGCCTAATGCACGCAGTTTGGCTTCGGCTTGGCGCAGTGAACTGTTGTCCATGATATCGGGAACACTCACTTTGGGTGCACTGTCCATATTGATGGTGAGATAGACCGTTCTTCCTTCTTTTACTTTTGAGCCTCCGGCGGGATTCTGTTCCAATATGGCACCGGGCGGCATCCCCTTGACATAACTGGAGTCGATGGCGACCGCTTTGAGACTTTGTTTATAGATTTCGTTCTCGGCCTGACGCATAGGCAATCCTTTTACATTGGGAACTACCACTGCTTCACCATGGCGGGTGTAGTTGTCAAGCCATTGCAGTGTTCCTAAAGCTATTGCTATCACAACAATAATCATGGCTACCAGGTTGAGCCAAAAGAAGCGGTTGCTCTTGAACGAAAAGAATTCTTTAAATGTTACCATAACTAGTTAGATTATTCCGCGTCAAAGATACGACAAATTCAGATTTGTTCCTATATTTACAGTCGAATATCATCTGTTAACAGCCGAATATCTTTTCTTCTTTCTTCGAAGGCTGTATTTACATTGAAGCGTTTTTTGCGTTTTGCATAATTATAACGGATATTTTTGTACCTTTGCGCCCCGAAAAATAACCTATTCCAAATTCAGGATTAACATTTTAAGCAAAAAAGATGACAAACGAAACAACAAATGAACAGGAGGTCTTATTATTACGTCGCAAATTGGACCTTTTGTTGCGTACAGGAAAAATGCTCATGGAGAGCGCTGCGGATACTAACCGCATTGAACGGAACATGAAGCGTGTTGCTGCCTATCTCGGCATTCCCGAGGAGAAGTTACACATTGATATCCGGTGGACTATGTTGATGGTCAATGTGAGTGATGAGAAGCATTCTTTTTCCAAGTTTCAAAAATGTGAAAAGCATGGCATTAACATGGAGGCTATTTCCAAAATCAGTAAATTGTCATGGCGAGCCATCGAACAGGATTATTCGTTGGATAAGTATGAAGAAGAACTGGAAAAGATTGCTCATCAGAAACGCAATTATACTCCTTACGTTGTTGCCATCTGTACCGGATTTGCCTGTGGCGGATTCTGTAAATTGTTTGGCGGGGACTGGATTGCTTTCTTGATAACTGCGTTATGTACTTTTGTCGGTTTCCGTACCCGTGCCCGTTGTATAGAGTTCGGTATAAATGTGTATATGAGTATTGCTATTTCGGCATTTGTCTGCACGTGTCTGGCGTATGCCTTTTCGTTTACGGGATGGTCTGTAACGCCTTATCATCCTTTGTTGGCATGTACGCTGTATATTGTTCCGGGAGTTCCGCTAATCAACTTTGTGGATGATATGATTGATAATCATTTGCTGGTAGGTATCACCCGTGCCGCCAATACGGTCATGATGGTTGGTGGAATGGCATTCGGTATTGCTTTTGCGATGAGGCTTTTGGTGATGAGTGATGTAACGATTGACCAGAAATTCAGTGAATTGAGTATGGTACCGCATGACGGATATTGGGTGTATGCTATTGCTGCGGCTATTGCTGCGATGGGGTTTGCCACTATCTTTAATATTCAGCGCCGCCTTTTGTGGGTGGTGGCTATAGGCGGAATAATTGCCGTGTGTACCCGTAATTTTGTTAACTTTGAATTGGGATACGGTCCGGTTATCGGTTCGTTTATGGGAAGCTTTGTGGTCAGTTTGTTGGCTGTGAAGGCAGTACACTGGTTTCATGTGCCGAATCATGTGTTGACAATTCCTTCGGTCATTCCGATGGTTCCGGGAGTGTTGATGTATCGTTCCCTGCTGGCATTTATTAATATGCACGGTGTGATAGGCGAGGTGACAAATGCTTTTTCAAATGGTATTAATTCCGCACTTATTATTTTGTGTATATCATTGGGCGTTGCTGTACCTAATATTTTTGCACGCCGTTATATTGCCAAGGACCGTCAGAAATTTCTTCAAAAAGAGCTGGAAGAACGTAAAGCCCGAGGCAAATTTATTGAGTGGTAGTCTGTTAATGGATTTATAAGGCACTCCGCATGGTAGTTAAGTTTGGGAAACTTGCTCTGTGCGGAGTTCTTTTTGATACTAAAAAAACAATTATTATTCCCGATAGTGATTGATAATCTATATATTTGCATTAAATCTATGCATTATTAAAATATTATATCATGAATAACCTACATTCCGGCTTACTTTATTCGTTGACGGGTGTCACGGCTTTGGCATCTATGTCTTCATGTGCTTCTCAGAAAAAAACAGAGGAGCAGAAACCTTTTAATATTGTCTATATCATGACAGACGACCATACAGCCCAGATGATGAGCTGTTATGATAAACGTTATATGGAAACACCTAACCTTGACAGAATTGCTAATGACGGGGTGCGTTTTACCAACAGTTTTGTGGCAAATTCTTTGAGTGGTCCCAGCCGTGCCTGTATGATAACCGGCAAGCACAGTTGTGCCAATAAATTTTATGATAACACGACTTGTGTGTTTGACTCTTCACAACAGACTTTCCCAAAACTGTTGCAAAAAGCAGGTTACCAGACTGCTTTGGTGGGTAAATGGCATTTGGAGAGTTTGCCGACAGGATTTAATTATTGGGAGATCGTACCCGGTCAGGGAGATTACTATAATCCCCGTTTCATTACCATGCAAAACGATACGATAGAGAAACAAGGTTATCTGACAAATCTCATTACTGATATGAGTATAGACTGGATGGAGAACCAACGCGATAAGGATAAGCCGTTTTGTATTTTGATTCATCACAAGGCGATTCACCGCAACTGGTTGCCCGAGTTGAAGTATCTGAATGAATACGAAGACAAAACCTTCACTATGCCTGATAATTTTTATGATGATTATGAAGGACGTCCGGCGGCAGCTGCGCAGGAAATGAGTATCTTTAAGGATATGGATATCATGTATGATACCAAGATGCTGGATATGAATAAGGATTCACGCCTGAAATCGGCTTATTTGAACTTTATCGGACGTCTGACACCGGAAGAGCGCAAACAGTATGATGATTTTTATGCTCCTATTATTAAGGAGTTCTATCAGAAGAATCCGCAAGGAAAAGAACTTGCCGATTGGAAATTCCAACGTTATATGCGTGATTATGCCAAGGTGGTGAAGACATTGGATGATAATGTGGGCCGCGTGCTTGATTATCTGAAAGAAAAGAATTTGTTGGATAATACACTGGTGGTCTATACTTCCGACCAAGGGTTCTACATGGGTGAGCACGGTTGGTTTGACAAACGCTTTATGTATGAAGAGTCCATGCGTACTCCATTGATTATGCGTCTGCCGAAAGGATTCGACAGAAAAGGAGATATTACCGAAATGGTTCAGAACATAGACTATGCGCCTACGTTCCTTGAATTGGCCGGTGTCCCTGTTCCCGAAGACATACATGGCGTATCATTACTTCCATTGCTGAAAGGTGAGCATCCGCAGAACTGGCGCAATGCATTGTATTATCATTTTTATGAGTATCCTGCAGAACATATGGTGAAACGTCATTATGGTGTGCGTACCGACCGTTATAAATTGATTCATTTCTACAATGACATTGATGTGTGGGAACTGTATGACTTACAGTCAGATCCGATGGAAATGCATAATCTTTACGGACAGGCTGAATATGAGCCCGTGGTAAAGGAATTGAAAGAAGAACTGCTGAAATTGCAGGAACAGTATAATGACCCTGTCCGTTTCTCTCCAGACAGGGATAAAGAGTAAAATACGATGATGAGATATATTTATCTGATTATTTTAGGCTTGTTTTTTTCCGTTATTAATATGGAAGCGAATAACTCCGCTTCCATATCTTTAGTACCTTGTCCGACCAATGTGGTGTCGGGAACCGGGAGTTTTCAATTTACTCCTAAAACAGTTTTTGCTGTAGAAACGGAAGAACAGGCTGACATTGTCCGTTTGCTTTCCGACCAGTTTACTTGTGCGGCCGGTTTTACCCCGAAACTGAAAGTGGACAGTAAAAAGGGAAATTTAGTGCTTCAGACAGATAAGACTATTAAAAGTGAAGCTTATTGTCTGGAGATTACTCCCAAGAAAATAACCGTCAAGGCGTCAGATGCCAGAGGTTTCTTTTATGCTCTGCAGAGTATCCGCCAGCTATTGCCGCCGGCAATAGAAAGTGCGGTCAAAGTGGATGGTACGGAATGGATAGTGCCGGCAATGACCATTACCGATGAGCCGCGGTTCGGGTATCGCGGACTGATGGTGGATGTTGCCCGCTTTTTCGTCCCCAAGGAGAATTTGCTTCGTATCATTGACTGCATGGGAATGTTGAAACTGAATACGTTGCATTTGCATTTGGTGGATGATAATGGCTGGCGTATCGAGATAAAAAAATATCCGTTGCTGACAGAAATAGGAGCAAGCCGGGTGGAGCGCCCGGGTAAACTTTTCCCCGAACGCCGTAACCAGCGTCAGGGTGAACCGACAGTAGAAAAGGGCTTCTATACTCAGGATGATATTCGTGAGATTGTTGCTTATGCAGCTGCACGCCGGATAGAGGTGATTCCCGAAATAGAGATGCCGGCACACAGCAATGCAGCGTTGGCTGCTTATCCTTTGCTGGCTTGTCCGGTAGTGGATAAATTCATCGGTGTGCTTCCCGGACTGGGAGGAAATCATGCGGATATCATTTACTGTGCCGGCAATGACAGTGTCTTTACTTTTCTGCAAAATATAATTGATGAGGTAGTTGCGCTGTTTCCTTCCAAATACATTCATTTGGGTGGTGACGAAGCCCGTAAAACCCATTGGAAAGTGTGCCCGTTGTGTCAGGCGCGTATGAAGAAAGAAGGACTGAAGAATGAAGAGGACTTGCAGGGCTACTTCATGGCGCGTATGAGCAATTATGTGAAGAGCAAAGGGCGTGAAGTTATGGGCTGGGATGAACTGACAAATACCAAGATTCCCGATGGTGCCGTTATCTTTGGCTGGCAGGGATACGGGCAGGCTGCATTGAAAGCAGCCAGACAGGGACATCGTTTTGTGATGACTCCGGCACGTGTGTTGTACCTCATTCGTTATCAAGGTCCGCAATGGTTTGAACCGGTCACTTATTTCGGCAATAATACATTGAAAGATATATATGACTACGAACCGGTGGAACGAAGCTGGACGACGAAAATGCGTTCATTGCTGATGGGTATACAGGGATCTATGTGGACTGAGTTCTGCAACAAGCCCGAAGAGGTGGAATATCTTATCTTCCCCCGTCTGGCGGCAGTGGCCGAAGGAGCATGGACTTTTCCGGTGTACAAGGACTGGGACAGATTCTTGGCGGCTTTGGATAATTTTACCGGGCATCTTGATGTAAAAGGAATTACTTATGCCCGTTCCATGTATAATATCCAGCACAAAGTGACTCCGATGGACGGCAGTCTGCAAGTAGAGTTGGAATGTATCCGCCCCGATGTGGAGATACGTTACACCACAAACGGAAGTCAGCCCACTGCCAAGTCTTCTCTTTATGAACGCAAATGGCAAGTTACCACTCCTCAAATCATCAAAAGCGCTACTTTTAAAAACGGTAAACAGATGGGGCAGACTTTGACTTTACCCATTCAATGGAACAAGGCAACGGCTAAACGGATGCTACGCAGCAATCCGGTGGAGCGTGTGATGGTGAATGGTGTTCGCGGCAGTCTGAAATATACCGATTCGGAGTGGGCTTCGTGGACCCGGAATGATTCCATTGCCTTTACGCTGGATTTGAGAAAGAGAGAGCATTTGAATAAGTTAGTATTGGGCTGTATCAATAATTATGGTATGGGAGTACATAAACCCAAACGGGTTGAAGTATGGCTTTCCAATGAAGATATTGAATATTGGAAAGTAGCTTCCAAAGAGCTTGATCCGGAGGAAATATTCCGCGAAGGTACATTTATAGAAGAGTTGCCGTTCAACTTGGATGATACCGGTCGTTATGTGCGTGTCATCCTCTTTGGGGCAGGTGAATGTCCGCTTACCCACGTGCGTCCGGGACAGGAAGCGCGTGTATGTGTGGACGAATTAATAATAGAATAAGCAAAAAAAACTTTAGAACGATGAAGAAGCGAATAACAGAAACCTTGCTGGGACTTTTGGCTTTTGTATGCTGTCTTCCCATGATGGCACAGCAACACCCCGAATGGCAGAGCCAGTATGCTATCGGATTGAACAAACTGGCTCCGCATTCGTATGTATGGCCTTATAAGAACGCAGGCGATGTGCGGAATGGAAATTATGAGGATTCTCCTTACTATATGAGTCTGAACGGAAAATGGAAATTTCATTGGGTGAAGAATCCCGATAACCGTCCGAAGGATTTTTATAAGCCTTCATTCTATGACGGAAGCTGGGCGGAGATCAATGTACCGGGTAACTGGGAACGACAAGGCTATGGAACGGCCATTTACGTCAACGAAACTTATGAGTTTGATGACAAAATGTTCCATTTTAAGAAGAATCCTCCACTGGTGCCTTATGAAGAAAATGAAGTCGGCTCTTACCGTCGCACATTCAGCATTCCGGCAAGCTGGAAAGACCGCCGTGTGGTAATTTGCTGTGAAGGGGTAATCTCCTTTTATTATATTTGGGTGAACGGCCATTTACTTGGCTATAACCAAGGTTCGAAGACTCCTGCAGAATGGGATATCACGGATAAGTTGCAGGAAGGTGAGAATACGGTTGCCTTGGAAGTATACCGTTGGAGTGCCGGTTCCTATCTGGAGTGTCAGGATATGTGGCGGCTTAGCGGCATTGAGCGTGATGTATATCTTTACAGCACTCCCAAGCAATATATTGCAGATTATAAAGTAATTTCGTCTTTGGATAAGAAAGAGTATAAAGAAGGTATATTCGGACTGGAGGCAACTGTTGAGGGACCCTCTGCTTCAGCTTCTTCTTTGTCTTATCGCCTGGAGGATGCTGCAGGAAGAACCGTACTGAGGGGAGAGCAGCCGATTAAGTCGAGAGGCCTCAGTAACTTCATTGCTTTTGAAGAACAACGGATACCGGAGGTAAAGCCTTGGAGTGCAGAGCATCCCAATCTTTATACATTGGTTTTGGAACTAAAGAAACCCGATGGAGAAGTTTCCGAACTGACCGGTTGTATGGTTGGTTTCCGTACTTCGGAAATAAAAGATGGACGGTTCTGCATCAATGGGGTGCCTGTGCTGGTGAAAGGCACCAATCGACATGAACACTCCCAATTGGGACGTACCGTGAGCAAAGAGTTGATGGAAGAAGATATTAAACTGATGAAACAGCATAATATAAATACTGTCCGTAACTCTCATTATCCCACTCATCCCTATTGGTATCAGTTGTGCGACCGCTACGGACTGTATATGATTGATGAGGCGAATGTCGAGTCTCACGGTATGGGATATGGTGCGGCATCTTTGGCGAAAGATTCTACTTGGCTGCCTGCTCACATGGACCGTATACAGCGTATGTATGAGCGCTCAAAGAATCATCCTGCCATCGTTATCTGGTCATTGGGCAATGAAGCCGGCAATGGTATCAATTTTGAACGTACTTATGATTGGATGAAATCTATAGAACAGTCTCGGCCGGTGCAGTATGAACGTGCGGAGCAGAATTACAATACGGATATCTATTGTCGTATGTATCGTGGCGTAGATGTACTCAGGGCGTATGCACGCCAGACCGAACCGAAAGTTTACCGTCCCTTTATAATGACTGAATATCTGCATACAATGGGTAACAGTGGTGGCGGACTGAAAGAATACATGGATGTTTTTGAGTCCGAACCTATTGTGCAAGGTGGCTGTATTTGGGATTGGGTGGACCAGTCTTTCCGCGAGATAGATGAAAACGGTAAGTGGTATTGGAGCTATGGAGGCGATTATGGTCCCGAAGGAGTGCCCAGTTTCGGCAATTTCTGTTGTAACGGACTGGTGAATGCCGCTCGTGAACCACATCCTCACCTTATCGAGGTAAAGAAAAACTATCAGTATATTAAGTCGGCACTGACAGACCGACGCAATCTTTCGTTAAAGGTGAAAAACTGGTACGATTTTACTAATCTGAATGCCTATACGCTGCATTGGCAGTTGGTAGGTGATAATGGAACCGTCATCAAGGAAGGTACTCACAAAATAGATTGTGCTCCCCATGCAACTGCTGATTTTGCTTTGGGACGTATAAAGTTGCCATCGAATATCCGTGAAGCATATCTCAATCTGAGCTGGACGCCTGATACGCCTCAACCTTTTATCGGAACTGATTTTGAGGTGGCTTATGATCAGTTTGTCTTGCCTGCCGGCAAGAATTTCCATGCGCAGGTTTCCAAACCGGAAGGAGAAGTGAAATGGGATATTGACCGGCAAACAGGAGCCTTGCGTTCTTATATGTATAATGGTAAGGAAATGCTGGCGTCTCCCGTTGTGCTGAGTCTTTATCGTCCTGTCACAGATAATGATAACCGTGAAAGAACAGGTGGTGCACGAGCTTGGAAAAAGGCAGGCTTGGACAATTTGGTTCAAAAAGCGACTTTTGTCGAATCGTCTGCAAAAGGCGGCAAAGCCAAAGTGGAATTGCTGAATGCCGAAGGTCGTAAAGTGGGTACTGCCGACTTCCTGTATACGTTGAGAAAGAATGGTACACTGGAAGTGAAAACAACGTTTGTTCCTGATACGGCCGTTATTACTTCGTTGGCGAGAGTCGGCCTGGCTTTCGAAATACCGGATACTTATAATCAAGTTTCGTATTTGGGACGCGGTGAGCATGAAACTTATGCAGACCGTAACCGGTCGGGACGTATCGGCATTTACCACACAGATGCAGAGCGTATGTTCCATTATTATGTGAGACCGCAGGCAACAGGAAATCGCACGGATGTACGTTGGGTGAACCTGACGGATGAGGCGGGTAACGGATTGACTTTCCGTTCGGACAAGCACTTTCAGTTCAGTGTTATTCCTTTTACGGATATGAATGTGGACAAGGCAACTCATATCAATGAGTTGAAACGGACAGGTGTTGTAACCGTTCATCTCGATGCAGAACAGTCGGGAGTGGGCACCGCTACTTGCGGACCGGGTGTGTTGCCCCAATACCTTGTCCCCGTACAAAAGCATACTTTTGAATTTATGATTCGCCCTTTGGCAAAATAAAAATAAGACACATGAGAAAAACAATTCTGACCGCAGCCTTGGTTTGCGCCTTTTTAGCTGCACAAGCTCAAGAGTACTATGAGAAACAAGTGACCTTCCCCGTCGGGGCGACTTTGGAACAGAAAGTGGATATGGCTTCCCGCCTGGTGCCCACTCCGCAACAGTTGGCATGGCAACAAATGGAGTTTACCGCTTTCCTGCATTTTGGCATCAATACGTTTACCGGCAATGAATGGGGAAGCGGAAAAGAAGACCCTGCTGTCTTCAATCCCACCGAACTGGATTGCGAACAATGGGTGCGCTCACTGAAAGAAGGCGGCTTCAAAATGGCGATTATTACGGCCAAGCACCATGATGGTTTCTGCCTTTGGCCTACTAAGACAACCAAACATTCTGTGGCCAATTCTCCGTGGAAGAATGGCAAAGGAGACGTTGTCCGTGAGTTGCGCGACGCCTGCGACAAGTACGGCATCAAGTTTGGTGTTTACCTGTCTCCATGGGATCGTAATGCCGAATGTTATGGCGATTCTCCCGCATACAATAAATTCTTTATCGAACAGCTCACCGAGCTTCTGACCAATTACGGTGAAGTGCACGAAGTTTGGTTTGACGGTGCGAATGGAGAAGGTCCCAACGGCAAGAAGCAGATTTATGATTGGGATGCCATCTTGAAAACCATCCGCCGACTGCAACCGAAAGCCGTGACAGCCATTATGGGTGATGATGTACGCTGGGTGGGCAACGAACGTGGTATCGGGCGTGAAACCGAATGGAGCGCTACGGCTCTTATGCCCCATTCTTATGCGGGTGCCGACGAAAGTTATGCAAAGTTGGGTATTAAAGGAACCGGTAAGGATTTGGGAAGCCGTGCTTTATTAGAGAAGGCTCCGGCACTCTATTGGTATCCGTCGGAAGTGGATGTGTCTATCCGTCCGGGATGGTTCTATCATGCCGAACAGGACAACCAGGTAAAATCATTGGCACATCTGACTGATATTTATTTCAAGTCGGTGGGGTATAACTCTGTGCTGTTGCTGAATATCCCTCCCGACAGACGCGGATTGATTCACGAGAATGATGCCAACCGCATCAAGGAATTGGCTTCTTATGTCAAAAAAACATTTGCCGACAATCAGGTGGAAAAGGGGAATGCTGCATGGACAGCCAAAGCCGGTGAGTCGAAAGTGTATAAACTGAAAAAAGATGCTTTGGTCAATACATTCCTTATTCAGGAAGATATCTCTAAGGGACAACGCATAGAAGATTTTACGATTGAGGTGTTTACCAATGGGGCGTGGCGTCATGTGGCTGAAGGAACGACGGTGGGCTATAAACGTCTTGTCCGTTTCTCCGACAGCAAAGCGGAAAAGTTGAGGGTGACCGTAAATGCCGCTCGCGGAACAGCCAATATTTCCAATATCGGTCTTTATTATGCACAGCCTTTGACAGAAAAGAATGTGAAAGTGAAGTTAAGTGATGTCTCGGTGAAAGACTGGAAAACGGTGGGTATGCCGGCGGAAGCGGCTAATGCCATTGACGGAGATCCTCAGACTGTATGGACTGCCAAGGCTCTGACTCCTTTGGTGGTGGATATGGGTAAAGCATCGGAAGTTATCGGTTTCAGTTATGCACCTGCGCAAAAAGAAGACCTTACGGGAACGATTTATAAGTATAATTTCTATGTTAGTATCGATGGCAAGAATTGGACTAAGTGCGATGCCGGTGGAGAATTCAGCAACATCATGCACAATCCTGTTCCTTATTTTGTTCGTTTCGGTAAGAAATATCCGGCGCGTTACTTTAAACTGGAGCCTGTTGCCGAAATAAACAACAAGCCGGCAACCACCGTTGGTGAGGTTGGAATCTTGTTGAAATAAACGGAAACATAACTTCTTTATATCCTTTGGGCAGTGCTCGAAGGTAATTCTCATTATCGCTTTGCTGTGAAGGCAGACAAATGTGTCAGCCTCCATAGCAAAGCGATTTGATAAATATATTTATTGTATATTATAACACGTGCAGGCTCATGCGTACGTACGTGTAGCTCGATACGTATATACGTGTGACCTGATGCGTATATACGTGTAGATTTATGCTACCGTATGTGTATTCCGATGCGTACGTACATTAAAAAATATGCAGCTCGCACTGAATGTTGCAAAAAGACCTTGATGTTTTCCAAAAAGACCTTGATGTTTTTTTTAAACCTCAAAGTCTTTTATTGAAACACTACCATCTTTTTTAAAAACCTCAAAGTCTTTTTTTAAGCCCGGTATGTTTTTCATGTAAGGGCAGGTTGCATCACCCCTTATTAAGTCGGTTATTCCCTTTTTCCGTTCATCCTTACATTTTAATTATAACATGCAGGTAATCAATTTGTTAATTCTGAAAGTGTTCCCATCATCCTCCCTTCATCTGTGCTTTCCAAGTCCCTTCACAATCTGCCTTCAGTATTTGTCTTGCCAGAAGATGTTTTACAGATGAAAGGAGGCTGAAAGGGCGATTACGGGATGTCCATTCACTATCGGAATCCCTATCAACAGGACGTTTCAACAGTTAATGAAAGGAGAAAAGAAGAAACAGATTTCTATCTCAAAGGCCGGCTCACGTAATATGAGCAGATCTACGGCGGCTATGAATTTCATGCCGAAAATTGCATTTTCTCCTCTGTGGATAGAAAAATAGATTTATCTTTGTAATATAAACGCTAAGATATAAATGAAAAACCGATGAAAGAAGCAACCATAACCCCCTTTGCGAAGCCGCTTTATGTAATGACCAAGCCCGTGGGCGCAGTATGCAATCTGGCTTGCGACTATTGTTATTACCTGGAAAAAGCAAAGTTATATGAAGAACAGCCTCGCCATGTGATGAGTGACGAACTGTTGGAGAAATTCATAAAAGAATATATTGAATCGCAAACCATGCCTCAAGTGTTGTTCACTTGGCATGGAGGTGAAACCCTGATGCGCCCCTTGTCTTTTTATAAAAAGGCGATGGAACTTCAAAAGAAATATGCCGGAGGCCGTACGATTGATAATTGCATTCAGACCAACGGTACACTGCTGACAGATGAATGGTGTGAGTTCTTTCGCGAGAACAATTTTCTGGTAGGCATCTCTATTGATGGTCCGCAAGAATTTCATGACGAGTATCGGAAAAATAAGATGGGACAGCCATCGTTTGTGAAGGTGATGCGTGGTATCAACTTGTTGAAAAAGCATGGGGTGGAATGGAATGCCATGGCAGTGGTGAACGACTATAATGCTGATTATCCTTTGGATTTTTACCGCTTCTTCCGCGATGAGTTGGATTGCCACTATATTCAGTTTACCCCGATTGTAGAACGTCTATCTAAACGGGCCGATGGGCTTAAGCTTTCTTCTTTAAAGCAGAAGGATGGGGAAGTAGCGCCTTTTACTGTTTCGCCTGAACAATGGGGAAACTTTCTTTGTACCATCTTTGATGAATGGGTGAAGAAAGATGTAGGCAATTACTTTATTCAGATATTCGATTCTACGTTGGCGAATTGGGTGGGACAACAGCCGGGTGTTTGTTCGATGGCAAAATATTGTGGCCATGCCGCCGTGATGGAGTTTAATGGGGATGTGTATTCATGCGATCACTTTGTCTTTCCTGAATATAAATTGGGAAATATTTATCAGAAGACATTGGTGGAGATGATGTATAGCAAAGAACAGGAAGCATTTGGGGCTATGAAGCACAACAGCTTGCCACGGCAATGCTTGGATTGCCAATATGAATTTGCCTGTCACGGTGAATGTCCCAAGAATCGATTTGTTGTGACGGAGGACGGAGAACCGGGACTGAACTATCTGTGCAAAGGATATTATAAGTTTTTTGATCATGTAGCCCCCTATATGGATTTTATGAAAAAAGAACTGCTGGCAGAACGCGCCCCGGCAAATGTGATGGACTGGATACGGGAGAATGAATAAAAATAAAAGGAGTAAAGTGATTCACTTTACTCCTTTTATTTGTTCTGGTCAGATGAATTATTTTCCGTTGTATTCATCAGATACAGTTAATTTCTTACGACCTTTTGCACGACGGCTAGCCAATACACGACGGCCATTGGCAGTTGCCATTCTTTCACGGAATCCGTGTTTGTTCTTTCTCTTTCTGTTAGAGGGTTGGAATGTTCTTTTCATTGTATATACTTATTTTTATGTTATTATTCATGCTGTAACGGGCTGCAAAATTAGTGACTTTTTTGAAATAAACAAAGAGATAACTCATTTTTAGTGATTTCTTTTTGCGTTTTTTCTTGATTTACATTACTTTTGCATCCGAAATCGCAACCGTGAGTGAATATAATCTGAAATAATAATCAAATATAAGCAAAGAAAAGTATGATTAATGCTCAAGACATTAAAATCGGAACAGCTATCCGTATGGACGGCAAATTGTATTTCTGTATTGACTTCCTGCATGTAAAACCTGGAAAGGGTAACACCTTTATGCGTACAAAATTGAAAGATGTAGTTAATGGTTACGTTCTGGAACGTCGTTTCAATATCGGTGAAAAACTGGAAGATGTGCGTGTGGAACGTCGTCCGCATCAATATTTGTATATGGAAGGTGCAGACTATATTTTCATGAATCAGGAAACTTTTGACCAAATTCCTATCGCTCACGACCTGATTAACGGTGTAGACTTCCTGTTGGAAGGAATGGTGGTAGACGTAGTTTCTGATGCTTCTACTGAAACAGTTCTTTTTGCTGATGTTCCTGTGAAGGTTCAGATGAAGGTTACTTATACAGAACCGGGATTGAAGGGGGATACAGCTACCAATACTTTAAAACCTGCGACTGTGGAATCGGGTGCAACGGTTCGCGTTCCTTTGTTTATCAATGAAGGTGAAACAATCGAAATCGATACTCGTGACGGTTCATACGTGGGTCGTGTGAAAGCATAATCTTTTTAAGCCATTATATAAAAAGGCGGAACTTGTTGCAAGCTCCGCCTTTTTTGTGTTCCTTTGTGCGACAAAATGATAGCAGTTTATGAGATATTCTTTTATTATACCGGTTTATAATCGCCCCGATGAAGTGGATGAGTTGCTGGAAAGCCTCACACGGCAGACGGATAAAGACTTTGAAGTGATAGTGGTGGAGGACGGTTCGTCTGTTCCTTGCAAGGAGGTGGTGAAGCATTATGCCGATTGTTTGGATATACATTATTATAATAAGCCCAATTCAGGACCGGGGCAAACCCGTAATTATGGTGCCGAACGCAGTAATGGGGAATATCTTATTGTTCTGGATTCCGATTGTATTTTGCCCGAAGGTTATCTGGCGGCGGTCGGAGCAGAACTGCAAAGGGAGAGGGCGGATGCTTTCGGGGGCCCCGACCGTGCGCATGAGTCGTTTTCCGATGTGCAAAAAGCCATCAACTATGCCATGACTTCATTTTTTACGACCGGGGGTATTCGCGGTGGTAAAAAGAAGATGGACAAGTTCTATCCGCGCAGTTTCAATATGGGAGTGCGCGCGGAAGTATATAAAACTTTGGGTGGTTTCTCTAAAATGCGTTTTGGAGAGGATATTGATTTCAGTATCCGAATATTCAAGGGAGGCTATGTCTGTCGGTTGTTTCCCGAGGCGTGGGTATGGCACAAACGCCGTACGGACTTAAAGAAATTCTTCAAACAGGTGCATAATTCGGGTATTGCGCGTATCAATCTGTATAAAAAATATCCGGAATCATTGAAAATAGTGCATTTGTTGCCGGCAGTTTTTACGTTGGGAGTACTGTTCTTATTGTTGGGGGCACCGGTTTGTGTATGGAGCTTGTCGCTGCTTTTGCTTTTTGCTTTGATTATATGTATCGATTCGACATTGCAAAACAACAGCTTGAAAATAGGGATGCTCTCTATTGTGGCCTCTTTTATTCAGTTGACAGGATACGGAACGGGCTTTTTGCGCGCATGGTGGAAGCGTTGTGTGCTGAAGAAAGACGAGTTTGCGGCGTTTGAAAAGAACTTTTATAAATAATGGGAGAGAAACTGGCTATAAATCGTTGGGCTGAGGAAGACCGGCCGCGTGAAAAAATGGCTCATCATGGAGTGGCTGCACTTTCTAATGCCGAATTATTAGCGATTCTGATAGGTTCGGGAAACACGGAAGACTCGGCTGTGGAACTGATGCGGAAGATATTGAGTGACTATCACAATAATTTGAATGAGCTGGGTAAATGCAGCATTGATGATTTGTGCCATTATAAAGGAATAGGTCCCGCCAAAGCCATCAGTATTCTTGCTGCTTCCGAACTGGGAAAGCGGCGTAAGGAAGAGGAGGTGAAAGAGCGTAAAAAAATACTCAGTTCTTGTGATGTTTATCAATATTTTTATCCTTTGATGTGCGATTTGCCTACGGAAGAGTGTTGGGTGCTGTTGCTCAACCAGGCTTCAAAAGTGATAGACAGGGTAAAAATAAGTGCAGGTGGATTGGCTGCTACTGCTGTGGATATTCGTTGTATCTTGAGAGAGGCATTGATGAAGCGGGCTGTTTCGATGGCACTTTGTCATAACCATCCTTCGGGAAGTCTGCGTCCCAGCAGAGAAGATGATTGCCTGACAGAACATTTGGACAAAGCAGCCAAAATAATGAATATAAGGTTGATTGACCATGTAATTTTAACAGATGGCAAATATTATAGTTATGCCGATGAGGGAAGAATATAGAACCGCCTCGGCCTACGTCTTGTGAATTGTGTTGTATGGAGATTCAGCAAGCGCATAGGCCGGATGGAGGCAGGTGGTTATAAGGATTTATTTTTCAGTTGGTTTCTTAAACGCATCAGAGCTTCTACATAATAATAATCGGCATAGCTCAAGGGTACATCAACTTCACTTTTTCCGGGAAAATGTCCGGTGGAATGCATCAGAGCGAAATTGCAGTTCGTACCTTTTGCAGCCAGATAGTCGGGACTTGTTAATGAACGGATTTGTTGTTCTGCAAAGTCCAGATAACTCTTTGCCTCAGTACTTTTATCCAGTTGACTTAGTTCTATCAGAGCAGAAGCCATGATAGCCGCGGCAGAAGCATCACGAGGCACATTGGGAATGCCCGGGGCGTCAAAGTCCCAATAAGGAACTTTATCGGCCGGCATATTCGGATGATTCATAATGAATGAGGCAATATGTTTGGCATGATTCAGATAGTCCGGTTTACCTGTTTCGCGATACATCATCGTGAAGCCATACAAAGCCCAAGCCTGTCCGCGAGCCCATGCCGATTCGTCAGCTGCTCCCTGATGAGTCTGTTTTTTATGCGGCATGCCTGTTATCGTATCATAAGAAACTACATGATAACAGCTGTAGTCATCACGAAAATGGTGAAGCATGGTCTTATCTGCGTGAGAAATGGCCATTTTTCGGAAACGGTCATCACCTGATGCTTTCGAAGCCCAACTGAAGAATTCCAGATTCATCATATTGTCAATAATGACCGGGAACTGCCAAATCTTTTTGTTGAAGTCCCAGGAACGGATGGCTCCCACCCGTTCGTCATAACGGGTAGCCAGCGAATTGGCTCCGGTTAGCATCACGTCCTTATATTCCGGTTTTCCGGTCAGACGATAGCCGTTGCCGTAGCTGCAATATAGCATGAAACCTACATCATGGCTGTAAGTGATGTGTTTTACCTCTTCTACACGGTCGGTGTACATTTCTGCATATTTTTTCATTTCCGGGGTCGGATTGTATTCGTACAAATACCACAATTCACCCGGAAAGAAACCACTGCACCACCAACTGTAATCGCTGGTTTCCAACTTTCCTTCTTTATTGATTGTTTTCGGCAGACGACCATTCTGTGTTTCAAGCTCTTTTGCCATTAATAGAGCCTGTTCGGTCGAAGCTTTCAAACCACGGTCGATGACTTCTTCGATAGGTTCCTGTTTGGGCTGTATGTTACAAGCGGTTACTAAGACTGTAACAATCCATAATACACTATGCGATAGTTTATTCATAATAGAGATAGATTATTAGGTTTTTGTGACAAATATACCGGTTTTAATTGAAAAAGCAAAAAGTATTTTTAATTCCATCCTTTAAAGGGGGATTAGGAGTAAAACATTGTCTATACGCCTTTTGGAAAGCTTTCTATAGATATCTCTAGAAACGTTTGGTATACTGTTGCAAAATCATTAACTTCTGTATTCCCATTATCACCCATACTGATATGACAAAAGGTGCGGTTAGAGTAGTAATCTCCAAGTTCATTCCTATAATCTGCAATACGACGGACAGTAAGACTGAACATGAGGTCCATACAAGACTTTTCAGGTTTTTATTTCCTAAAGCTATGGAACACAATACACCGTTATAGCCCATCAATCCCATATTTAATGTTCCGGCATCTATCCCTGGTAAGAAGGCTGGTGGGATAGGAAGAAGTGCTCCAAATACAGTATAAAAAGCAGCAGTCCGCGAATTGATAAGAATGCCGGTCAAAAAGAACAGTTCGGTCCATATATTCCCTTGAAACATTACCTGTCCTATTCCACAACCTAAGACCGGTAATGAATTGTATAATGAAACTGCTTACATAAATCAAAAAACAGCCGTAATCTAAAAAAAGTCCGGGAACAACAATTGCCTTTCACAGTTATTTATAAAACTAACAAAAATATTTAAAAAGGTTCTCGTGCATTGAAACTATGGAATTTATTAATAACTTGCCTTCAATTACTGAAAAACCTCAATCACATGTGGAAATTCATAATTATATTCATCATATCGTTGTCTGCCTTTGACAATGCTTTTGCCGGACAACCGGACGGGATAGGAAAATTCATAGTTACAGATATCAATGACAAGGACAGTACCCTGAATAAAGTAAGAATGTTCCCTCCTAAATTTTACCGAATCGGAAACGGAAGACGTATAGAAATAAAGGTATGTAATGAGGACAGTATGCAGATAAGAAGAGTACGCTGCCTTCTATATTATTCAGGCTCCGGTAAAAGAAAGTGTATAAATAAAATTTGGATTTCACCTTTGGAGGGAAATGAGACCTATTATTTCTGTATGAACATTAAATTGAAACTGACGAAAGAGGAATGGAGTAGGTTGACATTCAGGATTAAAAGAGGAAAAAGTTACAAGGACTACAAATTCTCGGATACGGATTGAAGTATGTACATCCGCCCCAATCAAGCATATCAAATCCGGGAAACAAATGGTGATATGACAAAAGAGCTTGTTCATCATTCTGGTTATCATTACAAACTGGTTTGGGCTGGTCCTCTATTATTTCTACGCCAAAGACAAGATAGTAGAATGGATGAGATAAGCCGAGTTTTCTATTTATGAAAAATACAATGTTTACTTTATTGGATACTTACACTGTTTTTTAGTATTTCATAAAATGCAGATCAATTTTTTTGTTCTCATCTCTCTAATATTCGAGTTCTATACTACATTTTATAAATTAATCCATAATTGTCCCGTAAAAGTGGATAAATAGTTCTTTGAAATATACTCAATTAAACTCTATCTGTAAAGCACGATAATTTGAATTTATACCTTTGAGACCAAATCAAATGGTTTCAAAGGAATCAAGACAAATATATTTTTGCTCAATTAGTAGAGTTTTTGAATGGTGATAAATTTGAACAATCGTAGATAAGTACGATACTTGCTGGAACCAGCTTTTTGCTATGATGTTCAGACAACTTAAACAATCGTGAGAGCCTACGAGGCTTAATTATTACATTGGAAGCATATCAAGTCAAGTATAATCATTGGGGATTGGGTAGTGACCCCTTGACCAAAATCACACTTGCAGCAGCTAGCTAAAACAGAGATTACAGAATCTTTGAAGATTTTGCATTCTACATGATGAAGGAAGTCAGTGAAAACGCGCTACTATTCCGTTATGCTTGATAACATTTCCTTGGATTCAATTTCGTAGTAAAAAAGGAGAGTCAAAGCTCATGTCCTCTATGACATAGAAACCCAAATTCCGGTTTCTTTACATTAACTATAGCTTCAAAGTATGATTCAACAACAATGTCTGCAATTCATTATGCACCAAACGCATACTATATATTTGATAGAGCATATGATTCGTTCAAAGAATTATATAGGATTCATCTTACAGACTATTTCTTTGTAGTAAGAGCCAAGTCGAATTTGAAATGTAAATTTTGCAAATGGAAATGCAGACTACCAAAGAATATACTCTTTGATGCAGAAGTGAAACTATTAGGATATACCTCTAAAAAAAGTATTCAGAATCATCGAGTTCTATGATGAGGAAGATGATCGTGAATTTACCTTCCTAACAAATGCTAAATATATTTGCACTTGACGTGGCTAATTTTCAATTAAAAAGATGGCTTGTGGAACTGTTCTTCAAATGGTTGAAGTAGTACCTAAAAATTAAAAAAAATCTGGGATACCATTGAAAATGCAGTTTGTATACAGGTAAGCGTTGCTATTATCACTTATTATTTGGTTATTATTATCCAACTGATTTGCATTTAAACCGCCCTAACTTATAGGGCCTACAAATTTTGAGTATCTCATTAAACAGATAAAAATCTTTTATAAGGTTGCTAAATAAGACTAATTTCAATAATGTCAAAGAGCAATTTAACACTCTTATGTCGGAGTAGTTTGATTAATTTTTAATTCGTCTCGATTTTAGCGGAACACTAATAAAATCAATCAGTGAATTATATCGGTACTTTTACTGAATTTTTTTTATTTATAGGTAATAACACTTTTATCAACCGCGATCTTATACTCAAAACAAGGTACTAGGTATATGTTTGTTTTTACATTTGCTATGTCTCGATTCAATATTATGGGGTACAGGCATCTGTTTTATAGCAGGGATTTGTAATAAGTCCATTTTTTGGAAAATATAAATTATTCAAATCCTTTTATGTAAGCTAAAACTACTATTAAACTAGATGAATTAGTCATGCAATATCAATAATTCTAATAGAGTAAACCTATAAATAGTTTATTATTCATACATATGTAAGTAGTACGATTAGTTAATATATAAAAATATATCATACTTCGTGTGCGATTACATTATTATTTATTAACATATAATTAATAGATAATATTTATTATAATGTTATATTTGCAAATATATGATAGAGAACCATTATGTTATACCATTAAATTTAAAATACTATGAATGATAGCTCGTAATAAATATTTGTTACCTAATTAATAAATATGTTATATTATTTATGAATTTATTTAGACTTAATACTTATGAAACACAATAGGCTTTTAAATCAATTCAATTATTATAAATGCATTTATAAAAAGATAGCTTTGTTTATCTTTGCATTTATTTCAATCATCGATATTTATGCAAAAGAAAGCGATAGGCTAATTACTCACACTGTCAATCAGGCAGACAATATAGAACAGGTAGCTAAAAAAATTACCTTAAAAGGTAAAATTATAGATGCAAATACCCAAGAAGCAATAATAGGCGCCAATATTCAGGTCAAAGGTAGTAATGCTGGACAAATCAGCGATATTGACGGTAATTTCATCCTTAATGATATTGATGCCAATTCAACATTAATTGTTTCTTATATCGGATATCTACACCAAGAGATTCCTATTAAAGGTAAAAACTCTCTTATTATTCAATTGAAAGAAGATACACAAACTTTAAATGATGTTGTGGTAGTCGGATTTGCCAAACAGAAAAAAGCAAATATGACAGGTGCTGTAAGCAGTGTAAAAATGGATGATATTATTGGAGTTCGTCCCATTGCAACAACAGGAAGTTTGTTACAAGGAGTAGCTCCAGGGCTTCAAGTAACCCAAGATACCGGTGAACCAGGTGGTGGTAGCTCGTTCAATATTAGAGGTACTACCAGTATTAATGGAGGCTCTCCACTTATTTTGGTAGATAACGTTTATTATAATGGACCACTAAATATGTTGAATCCTAATGATATAGAGTCTGTTACAGTGTTAAAGGATGCTTCCTCGGCTTCTATTTATGGTGCTCGCTCTGCTTTTGGTGTTATATTAATTACGACCAAAGGTGCTCAGAAGAGCCAAAAAGTACAACTAACATATAATAATAATTTTACTTTTTCTCGTCCGAGTTCTCTTCCGGAAAAAGCTTCTCCACTTCAAACCGTACAAGCTTATAAAGATATGGGCTATATTACCTATTACTCGGGTCAAACCGTAGATACATGGTTGGATTTACTGCACGATTATCAAGCAAATCCAAAAGCTTATTCCAACGGATATACTGAAGTTGACGGAATGAGATATCAACTTGCTGAAAGTGATGTTTTAGGAGATTTTATGTCCGAAACAGGTTTTCAACAGAAGCATGATTTGACAGCCAGTGGTGGCTCTGACGATATATCTTATCGGATGTCATTGGGATATGTATCTAATGATGGTATTATGGTTACAGATAGGGATAACTATAAACGATATAATGGGCGTGCCTTCATCAGTGGGAAAATCACTGATTGGTTAACTGCACAAGTAGATTTTACTTTTAGCAAACAAGATAAGAACATGCCTAGTGGAGCAAACTATCAAAAAGCAGTACAGCAGGCTTCGTATGCTCCAACCGGTATGATTAATATTAATGGTGAAGATATGATTTCAGGAGTAGCTGCCAATTTGGTAAAAGCTGGAGGTGACAATAAGACCGGTTATACAGATTCACGTATTTTTGCCAAATTAATTGCTACTCCATTAAAAGGACTGACTTTAAATGCTGAATTTACTTATGACCACCTGAATTATAATGTTACCAATTTTACCAAGCGGGTTGTATACGCCAATGCCGATAAGTTCTCAGAAGATTCTACAGGAGACAATTCTACATATTATAGGAATAAAGAGATGACAAATTATACGGCTTTGAACATCTATGGAACATATAATAAAGTATTTTCAGAAAAGCATAATTTTACAGTAATGTTGGGATATAATCTGGAGAACAGCTATAAAGAAGGGCTTTCTGTAACGGCTAGTGAAATGATTAACGATGAATTACCCTCTATTTCCCAGTCTGTTGGAGAAAAAAAACCGGATGATAGTTTCAATGAGTTTTCTATTCTTGGTTTTTTTGGACGTCTGAACTATACTTATAAGGAGCGTTATCTTTTAGAACTTAGTGGTCGTGCAGATGCCTCCTCTAAATTTCCGAGAGGAAGCCGTTGGGGGTTCTTTCCTTCAGCATCTGTTGGTTGGAGAATTATGGAAGAACCTTTTATGGAATCATTAAGAGAATATATTCCAGAGTTCAAAATTAGAGCATCCTATGGTGAAGTCGGCAATCAAAATATTAGTGCATATGCATTTATACCCAGTATGGGGTCTTACAGGTCTTCTTGGTTACATGATAATCAACAACCTATTACACTTTATTCTCCCGATATTGTCAGTAACAGTTTTACTTGGGAGCGTGTACAAAGTTTCAATATAGGATTTGACCTTTCATTGCTGAATAACCGATTAAGTGCTAACTTTGATTATTTCTGTCGATACACTAAAGACATGTTGACTGATGGTGTGGAATTGCCCAATGTTTTAGGTACAGGTGCTCCCCTACAAAATGTGGCAAATTTAAAATCTAAAGGTTTTGAATTGGAAATGAATTGGAGGGATCGTATTGGAGATATTGCTTACAGCATCGGCTTTAATCTTTACGATTACAAGTCATTCATTACCAAATTTGACAATGAGGCAGGGCTGATCAGCAGCCATTATAAGGGTGAACGCTTAGGCTCCATTTGGGGATATGTTACAGACCGTTATTATACAGTTGATGACTTTATTGAAGGTTCGCTTGATGCAGATCTTAAAAACGGCAAGCTAAAAGAGGGGATTCCTCATGTAGAAGGAATTAAACCTAATCCTGGTGATATCTTATATAAAGATCTTGATGGGAATGGTATTATTAATGCCGGGAAGAGTACTTTAGATGATCCTGGAGATCGTACTATAATCGGTAATAATCAGTTGCGTTTACAATATGGAGTGAATGGTAGTATAAATTGGAAAGGAATAGGGTTTTCTTTTATGCTTCAAGGAGTAGGCAAAACCGATAAATATTTATCCCATGATTTAGCCTTTCCCTATTATTATGAATTTGGAACTATCTATAAGCATCAATTGGACTATTGGACACCTCAAAACACAAACTGCGAGTTTCCAAGACTTTATCAAACAGGTACACGTAATTCAAATTATTCTGCAAACATCCGTACGCAGACCAAATATCTGACAAATGGCGCTTATATGAGAGTAAAGAACTTGACATTAGCATATACATTTTCTAACGAGTTAATTAAACATTTTGGAATTAGCAACCTGCGTATTTATGCAACAGGTGAGAATCTATTTACTTTTGATCATTTGCCTAAAGGTTTAGATCCCAGTTTATCCAATAAGGGAGGTGGTATGGGATATCCATTTATGAAATCTTACTCTTTTGGTCTTAGTATAACCTTATAATTTTTAAAGAATTGAGATTATGAAAATTAGTAAACATATTGTATCAGCTTCACTGGTTATCTTGTTTAGCACAACTGGCTGTAATGACTTCCTTGATAAGGCTCCTCTTGATGAGTTGACGGAAAGCACCGCTTTCATTACTTATGACAATTTTAAAACTTATTCTTGGAAACTGTATGAAACCTTTAGCGGCTTTCCAACAGATGGTGGTTACACTCCCTCCAACATTTCCAGCGAATATAATTCGGATAACATGATTAATGCACAAACCGGTGGAGAATCAGATTATGCCTATCAACTGAAATCTGTACCATCCACTAGTAGTTCATGGAATTTCTCTTATATTCGTAATGTTAATATTATGTTGCAGAATATTGATAAATCCTCAATGAATGATACGGAAAAAAGGCATTGGCGAAGTGTTGGATATTTTTTTCGTGCTTTAAGATATTTTGATATGATAGTGGCTTATGGGGATGTTCCCTGGATAGATAAAGTTCTTTCTGATACTGATTTGGAAGCTTTACAGGCTCCACGGACTCCACGAGCTCAAGTAGCCCAAAATATGTTGGAAGACTTAAAATATGCAGAAGAAAATATTAAGCCTGATGGTGATGGAAATAATACAATTAATGTACATGTAGTAAGAGCGCTAATTTCACGTTTTGGGCTTTATGAAGGAACATGGCGAAAATATCATAATCAAGAAGATGCAGAAACTTATCTTCGTGTTTCTGCGGAAGCTTCAGCCAAGTTAGTGAAAGATTTTCCTACTTTGATCAGCAATTATGATGAAATATTTAATTCGGAAGAACTTGTGGGACAACCCGGTATCATATTAGCCAAACAATATGCAACAGACTTGGTTACTCATAGTATCACTCGTGTTATCCGTTCATCTGCTTGGTATGCTGATGTTACAAAAGATGCAGTAGACAGTTACTTGTGTACAGACGGACGTCCTATTAGTACAAGCAAAGTATATGAAGGAGATAAAGACATTTATGCTCAATTCCGTAATCGCGATCGTCGTTTGTATTATACTGTAACACCTCCTTATAAAGTGAAAATAACCGGAAGTGCCGGTACTTCGTTTACTTGGGATTATACAGACAATTCCAAAGATCGCGAATATATTGATTTGATGAAAACTATATCTTCAGAAAAAGCTAAGTACCTTCCTATATCTAATTATGTAGGCTATACCGTACATGCAATTCCACATTTTCGTAATTACCCTAATGGTCAAGGATTTTGTGTATCGCAATTAGGATTCTATTTTTGGAAGTACTATAACCGTCATGTAGACAATATGGGACTACGCACTTCTACCGTTGATTATCCGCTTTTCCGCATGGGAGAAATACTTGTGAATTATGCTGAAGCTGCATACGAATTAGGAGAATTCAGCCAAAACATAGCGGATGCTACTATCAATAGGCTTCGTAAACGTGCTAACTTACCTGATATGATAGTTGCAGAAATAACCGATAGCTTTGATCCTGCTCGTGATCAATCGGTTCCTGCAATATTATGGGAAATACGGAGAGAGCGTCGAGTAGAATTAATGGGAGATGGTTTTCGTTTCCGAGATCTAAAACGATGGAAAAAAGGAGAATATCTCAATAAACAGCCTCTTGGAGTATGGGCAAAAAATAGTGATTATAAAAATAAACTTAAAATTCATGGAGGAGGTAACGAAGGTTATGTTGAGTTTTTCAATGAACCTGATGGATGGTTGGAATATTATTATTTGGAACCGCTACCTACTCAAGAGTTGGCTTTGAATCCGAACCTGGTCCAAAATCCGGGATGGGAAAATAATGGTAAAAATAGATAAACATTAAGAGCCTGTTTAAATTTTCCTCAATAATAATCTTATAGTGGCTAGTTTAACCATTTTCTCTGCCGAATCGAATGTTAGTTCATAGTTTCGGCAGAGTCTTCTATTGTAGGGACATTTACTGGATATCCCTAATGAATATTCCTAATTATACCTATCAATTGAGTACGTTTATTTGCGACTGTTCTTATGGAAGTGGTCTTTTGTCTTTTATGGTTTTATTGAATAGATAAGTTTTGTAGTCCTTTATCAGCCTCCAATTGATATCCTCAAAACTGATTGGCCATTTACCTATATCTTTTAGAAATTCTTGGAAGGACTCCAATTGTCCTATGTATATTTCTTTGGTGGAGGTTCCTTGCAGTTTCCACTATCCTTTATTGTTTTGTCTTTTGCTATGGCATCGCGTAACCCAAATACAGCATTTATTTTTTTACTTTTTTCATATAACGTTCATTATATATACTTCTTTAATAACTTCCAGCAGTTTTCAATCTCGTCAAGATTATCACAAAGATACGATTTAAGCTCCTTAAACTGTTTTCAAGTTCGGATATTTTTTCATTAACTATGGTATTATTCTGATTATCCAGTTCTGTCAGACGACAACTTATATATGCTTTTTGTTTTCTGATGTTCCATTGGTCAGTCGGGATCTACTTTTACTCCGGTAGCCGGTTGTACCTGTTTCTTGTTCATGTGTACCACCATATAAATGTTAGTTGATTTTTCACTTTGGGGTTGACGAAGGTTAAAACAGGCTTTCATCAATTCATGAATAAACACTTGTTCTTTGGGAGTAAAACATTGTCTATACGCCTTTTGGAAAGCTTTCTATAGATATCTCTAGAAACGTTTGGTATACTGTTGCAAAATCATTAAATTTGCAATTAAAATGACGAGAATTATGGATGCAGAGACCCGTTTGAAAATAGAAGAAAGAATAATAGCGATGTTGAAGACCGTATACGACCCCGAAATTCCGGTGAATATATACGATTTAGGATTAATTTATAAGATTGACCTGCAAGACGATGGAGATGTAAGTATTGATATGACGCTTACCGCTCCCAACTGTCCCGCTGCCGATTTTATTATGGAAGATGTGCGTCAAAAGGTGGATTCGGTAGAAGGGGTAAATTCTTCTGTTATTAATTTGGTATTCGAACCCGAATGGGATAAAGACATGATGAGTGAAGAAGCAAAACTTGAATTAGGATTCCTTTAAGATTATGAAGAATATATATTTCCTTTCAGATGCACATTTGGGATCGCGTGCAATAGCGCATGGACGGACACAGGAACGTCGATTGGTGAATTTTTTGGATAGTATCAAGCATAATGCCGCAGCAGTGTATCTATTGGGAGATATGTTCGATTTTTGGTATGAATTTAAGTTAGTAGTACCGAAAGGTTATACTCGCTTCTTGGGAAAAATTTCCGAACTGACTGATATGGGGGTGGAAGTTCACTTTTTTATTGGAAATCATGATATCTGGTGTGGCGATTATCTAGAAAAAGAATGTGGTGTGACCATTCATCGTCAGCCGCTTACTTGCGAAATTTATGGTAAAGAGTTCTTTCTTGCCCATGGTGATGGGTTGGGGGATGGTGACCGTAAGTTTAAGTTGTTACGCTCTATGTTCCATAGCACCACTTTACAACGTTTGTTTTCTACTTTACATCCTCGTTGGAGTGTGGAACTGGGACTGGAGTGGGCGAAACATAGCCGTATGAAACGTGAAGGAGGTAAGGAACCTGAATATATGGGAGAGAACAAAGAGCCTTTAGTGCTTTTTACCAAAGAATATCTTAGGAGCCATCCTGATATTAATTATTTTATTTATGGTCATCGCCATATCATGTTTGATTTGATGTTGAGTCGCACTTCGCGTATGCTTATCTTAGGAGACTGGATACAGGATTTCTCTTATGCCGTTTTTGACGGTGAAAACATGTTCCTTGAACAGTTTATAGAAGGAGAAAGTCAGTATTCTTGATTTCTGTGGAATATTCTACACAATTATGAATCAAATGTATGAGGAATTTGGGTAGCTTATACTTATCTTTGTACTATCACCATTGAATGGTGACCTTGATTGAATATTATAAAACCTTTTTAATTTATACCATGAAGAAAATCTTTCTATTACTAATTGCATTCTTTACTTGTTTTCAAGTGAGTGCAGAAGACCGGAAAACAATTCGTGTGTCGACCGATAATACGGATTTAATCTTGAAAGTAGCTCCCAACGGACGTTTGTATCAGTCTTATTTAGGCAGTAAACTGCTGAATGAACAAGATATTGTCAGTCTTCCGTCTGCTTCTGGCAGGGATGCTTCGGCCAATGGCTGGGAAGTATATGCCGGTTCGGGAGCTGAAGATTATTTTGAACCTGCCGTTGCCATTACTCACAATGACGGAAATCCATGTACTATATTGCGTTATGTTTCTTCTGAAAGTAAGGCAGTAGATGGAGGCACAGAGACAATAATTCGCTTGCGTGATGACCAGTATCCTGTAGATGTAACCTTATATTATATAGCTTACCCCAAGGAAGATGTCATAAAGACTTGGAGTGAGATCAGTCATCAGGAAAAAAAGCCGGTGATGCTTTCACGTTATTCGTCTACTATGTTATATTTCTCGGCGGAAAAGTATTTCTTGACAGAGTTCAGTAGTGATTGGGCCAAAGAAGTACAGATGAGTACACAAGAGTTGCAATTCGGGAAAAAGATTCTGGATACTAAGTTGGGTAGCCGCGCTGCTATGTTTGTTCAGCCTTTCTTTGAGTTGGGCTTTGACCGACCTGCTAATGAGCATCAGGGAGATGTGTTGTTGGGAACTATCGGTTGGACCGGAAATTTCCGCTTTACGTTTGAAGTCGATAACGAAGGTAATTTGAGGGTGATTCCTGCCATCAATCCTTATGCTTCTTATTATGAATTGGCTCCGAAGGATGTTTTCAAAACTCCGGAATTCATCTTCACACTGAGCAAGGAAGGAACAGGAAAGGCGAGCCGGAACATTCATGCATGGGCGCGTAATTATCAGTTGAAAGATGGTAAGGGCGATCGTATGACACTGCTCAATAACTGGGAAAATACCGGTTTCAAGTTTGATGAGAAAGTATTGGTGGAACTGATGAAGGAAGCCAAACATTTGGGTGTGGATATGTTCTTGTTGGATGACGGTTGGTTTGCCAATAAGTATCCTCGTAACAATGACCACACCGGTTTGGGAGATTGGGAGGCTACAAAAAGCAAGTTGCCTAATGGAGTGCCTGCATTGGTGGCTGCCGCTAAAGAAGCCGGTGTGAAGTTTGGAATTTGGATTGAGCCGGAAATGATAAGTCCGAAGAGTGAGCTCTTTGAGAAGCATCCCGAATGGGCTATCCATCTGCCTAATCGTGAAACGTACTATTACCGTAATCAACTGGTGCTTGATTTAAGCAATCCGAAAGTGCAGGATTTTGTATTTGGTGTAGTGGATAATATCATGACTGAGAATCCGGATGTGGCTTTCTTTAAGTGGGATTGCAACAGCCCTATTACAAATGTTTATTCTCCTTATTTGAAAGAGAAACAAAGTCAGCTTTATATCAACCATGTGCGTGGCGTTTATAATGTCTTGGAAAGAGTGAAGGCCAAGTATCCTAATGTGCCGATGATGCTGTGCTCGGGTGGTGGTGCACGCTGCGACTATGAGGCACTAAAATATTTCACTGAATTTTGGTGTAGTGATAATACCGACCCTATCGAACGTTTGTATATCCAATGGGGATTCTCACAATTCTTCCCGGCTAAGGCAATGTGTGCTCATGTCACTAGCTGGAATAGTAAAACCAGTGTGAAGTTCCGTACTGATGTGGCTTCTATGTGTAAACTCGGTTTCGATATGGGCTTGAAAGAATTGAGTGAAGATGAACTGGCCTACTGCCAGAATGCAGTTGCCAATTTTAACCGTTTGAAGCCTGTTATTCTAGATGGAGAGCTTTATCGCTTGGTTTCTCCATACGAAGGCAATCACATGTCTGTGATGTATGTGGGTGAAGGGCAGAAAAAGGCAGTGCTTTATGCTTATGATATTCATCCTCGTTTTGGCGAGAAACTGTTGCCTGTAAAATTGCAGGGATTGGATCCGATGAAGATGTATAAGGTGGAAGAGATTAATTTGATGCCCGGAAAGAAATCAAGACTGGAGGCAAATGGTAAGACTTTCTCAGGAGATTATCTGATGAAGGTCGGACTGAATGTATTCACCGGCGGACAGGCACAAAGTCGTGTAGTTGAGCTTGTTGCTCAATAAAGAATATTGGGAAAAAAGGAAGGCCGTTACGCATCTCGCGCAGCGGCCTTCGATATTTATTTAACCAAACAATAAAATTACTTATTCAAAATAGCTTGTGTATCGCTGGCAATCATCAATTCCTCATCTGTCGGGATAATTACTACCTTGACTTTTGATTCGGGGGTAGAGATGATAGCTTCGTCACCATGAATCTTGTTGTTCATTTCTTTATCCAATTCTACACCGATGAATTGTAAACCGTCACATACGGCTTCACGGCATTGTGATTGGTTCTCACCTACACCGCCGGTAAATAAGATAACATCTACACCACCCATGGCAGCAGCATAAGCTCCGATATACTTCTTGATGCGATAATAATACATCTTTTCTGCCAGCAGAGCACGCGGATTTCCTTCTTTGCAAGCTGCATCCAATTCACGCATATCGCTGGATACGCCTGATATGCCAAGTACTCCACTCTTCTTGTTCAGTAAATTAGAAACACCTGTCGGAGTCAAACCTTCTTTTTCCATAATGAAAGTAACGGCGCCTGCATCAATGTCACCGCTGCGGGTTCCCATTACAAGACCTTCAAGCGGAGTAAGTCCCATGCTGGTATCTACACATTTACCATCCTTGACAGCTGAGATAGAACCACCGTTACCAATGTGGCAAGTGATGATTTTAGAACCTTCGGGATTGATTCCCAAGAAATCGCATACGCGCTTTGAAACATAGCGATGAGAGGTTCCGTGGAAGCCGTAACGACGTACACCGTATTTTTCATACAGTTCGTATGGGATGGCATACATATATGCATAGTCAGGCATTGTTTGATGGAACGCTGTATCGAATACACCTACCTGAGGTATATTGGGCAAAATAGCAGAAACAGCATTAACACCTTTCAAGTTAGCCGGGTTATGGAGTGGAGCAAGGTCGTTGCAAGCGGCAAATGCATCCAATACTTCTTTATCCAGTTTTACTGATTCGCTGAAACGTTCCCCACCGTGTACCATGCGGTGACCTACTGCATTGATTTCTTCCAGAGACTTGATTGCGCCATATTCAGGGCTAACCAATGTGTTTAGGATAAATTCGATACCTGCAGTATGTTCAGGGATATCTTTTTCCAGAATCTTCTTTTCGCCATTAGGCAAAGTCAGCTTCAGGAAAGAACCTACTAATCCGATTTTTTCAATACCACCCTGTGCCAGGATTTCTTTGGTAGTCATATCAAATAACTTGTATTTGATGGAAGAACTACCGCAATTAAGCACTAATATTTTCATAATGTTGTTTCTTTATTATATTAATTGTTTGCTTTGGCAGCAATAGCCTGATTAGCAGTAATTGCAATCATCTTATAAACATCATCGATAGAGCATCCGCGAGACAAGTCGTTCACCGGACGGGCGATACCTTGCAGAATCGGACCGATAGCTGTAGCGTGTCCCAAGCGTTCTACCAGTTTATAAGAAATGTTACCTACTTCCAAACAAGGAACTACCAGAACATTGGCTTTTCCCGCAATTTCCGAACCCGGAGCTTTGCTTGCGCCAATATGTGGAACCAGGGCTGCATCAGCTTGCAGTTCACCGTCGATTTTCAAATCGGGGGCCATTTCTTTGGCAATACTCAAGGCTTCAACTACTTTGTCTACTACTTCATGTTTGGCAGAACCTTTGGTTGAGAAACTCAGCAGGGCAACACGCGGATCAATACCTGCAACTGCTTTGGCGGTTTGGGCGGTACAAACAGCAATCTGTGCTAATTGGTTGGCATCCGGCATCGGGGTTACTGCAACGTCACCCATCACCAAAACGCCATTATTTCCGTATTCGGGAGCGTGAGTCAACAGCAGCATGGCACCTGATACACAGGTAATGCCCGGTACAGTCTTGATAATCTGTAATGCAGGGCGAAGTACGTTACCGGTGGTGTTGCGGGCACCTGCCAATTGTCCATCGGCATCTCCGGCTTTAATTATCAAACATCCCAAATACAATGGGTCGACTACCAGTTTACGGGCTTCTTCGATAGTCATACCTTTTTTCTTACGAAGTTCGCACAGCAGTTGTGCGTATTCTTCTTTCTTAGGGTGATTTTCGGGGTCGATGATAGTGGCTTTACCGATGTTTCCCAAACCCCATTCTTTAGCCAGGCTCATGATTTCATCGGGATTACCCAATAAAATAAGGTCGGCAACACCGTCTGTCAATATTTGGTTGGCAGCTTTTAATGTACGTTCTTCTGTTCCTTCAGGGAGAACAATGCGCTGTTTGTTTGCTTTCGCGCGCTCTACGATTTCAGATATTAAATCCATGATATATATTAATTATGTACGTTCTAAAGACGAGTGTTGTTTTTCACGGTGCAAAATTAGGTAATTTTGCAATATCTACATTGCAAAATCTATATTATTTTTGGTTTAAAGTATGCAAAAAACGTATGTTATTGAACACCAAACAGGATGTTTCCTTAACTTTGCGCAGTTTTCAATAAGTTTTCATTAAATTCATAAGGTATGATACGTCAATGCGCCATCCTTTTCGGATGTTTGGCTTTGGGTGAACTGATTGTTTTTCTGACAGGCATTAAGTTGCCTTCCAGTATCATAGGGATGCTGCTTCTCACCCTTTTTTTGAAGTTGGGTTGGATAAAGCTGCAATGGGTGCAGGGATTGTCCGACTTTTTAGTTGCTAATCTTGGCTTCTTTTTTGTGCCACCCGGTGTGGCGCTGATGCTTTATTTTGATGTGATTGCGGCACAGTTTTGGCCGATTGTGATTGCTACCTTAGTCAGTACAGTTCTGGTGCTTGTAGTCACCGGATGGGTTCATCAATTAGTTCGTAAATCAAATGGAATATTTAGAAAATAAGTTCTTCTTGTTGGCGGTTACTTTCGGAGTATTCTTTCTGTCACGTATCGTTCAGAAGAAGACAGGCTGGGTTATTTTGAACCCTATATTGCTTACCATTGCCGTGCTTATTCTATTTTTGAAATTTGCTGGCATCAGTTATGAAACTTATAATGAAGGCGGACAGCTTATCGAATTTTGGCTGAAGCCGGCGGTAGTGGCATTGGGCGTTCCTTTATATTTGCAGTTGGAGATGATAAAGAAGCAGTTGTTGCCAATTATCATTTCGCAGTTGGCAGGATGTTTGGTAGGATTGGTGACTGTGGTCGTCATTGCCAAGCTGTTGGGAGCTACACCCGATATCATCTGTTCGTTGGCTCCGAAGTCGGTTACTACTCCTATTGCAATGGAGGTGTCGAAAGCTACCGGAGGAATTCCTTCATTGACGGCGGCTGTCGTTGTGGTTGTGGGATTGTTTGGAGCGGTGTTCGGCTTTAAGGTGTTGCGTGTGGGACATGTAGGAAGTCCCATTGCCCAAGGTTTGTCCATGGGAACGGCTACTCATGCAGTGGGAACATCTACGGCAATGGAAATCAGTGGAAAATATGGAGCTTATGCCAGTCTGGGATTGACATTGAACGGGATAATGACAGCCGTTTTCACTCCAACAATCCTTAAATTATTGGGTGTAATTTAACAAAAATGCCTCTATCTTTGTTATTAAAGAAACAAACATTTTATGATAGAATTCAAAGACATTACTTTAGCGGATAAAGAGCTGATACAGTCGTTTACACTTAACAGCCAACGTCGCAATTGCGACTTGTCGTTTGCCAACCTTTGTAGTTGGACATTCTTATACCAGACCAAGTATGCCGTTTTGGACGGTTATCTGTTGCTTCGCTTTTATGCCGGTGAAGAGCTGGCCTACATGATGCCGGTAGGAACAGGAGACGTAAAACCGGTGCTGGAGGCACTGATTGAGGATGCAGAAGCGTTGGGGGCAAAGTTCCGTATGCTGGGGGTATGTGTAGGGATGAAAGCAGACCTTGAAGCAGTGATGCCGGGGCGTTTCACCTTTACCGAAGATCGTGACTATTTCGACTATCTTTATCTGCGCACTGACCTGGCTGCCTTGAAAGGTAAAAAGTATCAGTCTAAACGTAATCATATTAACAAGTTCAAGAAGCAGTATCCCGATTATGAGTACAGGCTTCTGACTCCCGAGCTTGTTCCCGAATGCCTGAAAATGGAAGAAGAATGGTGTCGTGTCAATAATTGCGATGAACAAATGGCTTTGGGGGCCGAACGGCGGTCCATGACCTTTGCCCTTCATCACATGGAAGAGTTGGGGTTGACCGGAGGAGTGTTACATGTGAATGGAAAGATAGCCGCATTTACATATGGGGCCCCCATCAACTATCAGACATGGGACACTTGTGTGGAGAAAGCGAATACCGATATCGAAGGTTCTTATGCCATGATAAACTATGAGTATGCGAATCATATCGGTGAACAGTATATGTATATCAATCGCGAGGAGGATCTTGGACTGGAGGGGCTGCGTAAGGCGAAGCTTTCTTATCAGCCGACTATCTTGCTCGAAAAATGTATAGCCGAACTCAATGACCACAAAGGATGAAGTAAAAGCATTGTGGAAACTCTGTTTCACGGATAGTGATGAGTTTACCGACTTGTATTTCGACCTGAGATATAAGGATGATATCAATATGGCTGTGCGTGAAGAAGGAAAAATTATTTCTGCTTTACAAATGATTTCCTACCCGATGACTTTTTGCGGGGAGACGATTGCTACTTCTTACGTTTCCGGTGCGTGCACCCATCCCGATTACAGGTCGCATGGAGCCATGCGGCGATTGTTGAGGCTGACGCATCGTCGCATGTATGATGACGGCATTCTGCTCAGCACTCTTATACCGGCAGAGAAATGGTTGTTTGGCTATTATGCAAAGTCGGGATATACTCCGCGATTCGGTTATGTGATGGAAAGGGTAAACGTAGAAAAACTTATCCCTTCCGGTTCTTATAGGGTGGAAGAGGAGGATGAGGCCTCAGCCGAACTGTATCAGTATTTCGACAATCGTATGCGCGAGCGTGCCTGCTGTATGTTGCATAGTTATGAGGATTTTCTGGTTATCATGGCGGACTTACGACTGGGAGGGGGTAAGGTGCTTGTGGCACGCCGGGCGGATCGGATAGCAGGGATGGCTTTTGTGGTAATGGATGCCGGAAGCTTATATATTAAGGAGTTATTGGCAGATGGTATTCCCGGACAGACAGGTTTTGAGGCGGTCAAAGATACCTTGTTGTCGGCAGCTGCAACCCTGTACCCCGGAGCTGTCATCGAGTATATTCATCCTTCTTCCGGGGATTCGTCCACGTTGGGAATGGCGCGTTTGATTCATGTGGAAAAGATGCTGTCCATACTTGCAAGGAAACACCCGGTGCTGAGTCTGTCCATTCAAATAGAAGACGATGATGCTATTCCTGAGAATAATGGTTACTATATTGTGGAAAACGGTAATTGTTATCGTGAATATCGGGAAGGAAGAGAATATCATCTTTATACGATAGAAAGCCTGACAGCCAAGTCTTTTGAAACGGAGCATCCTTATATGAGTTTGATGCTCAACTGAAGAAATGCGAATAAAAATTTCAAAGTTACTATATGAGACTGTCCAAGAAGATTATTGTATTATCTTTTGTTCTGTCATTCAGAATGTAGTGAAGAACAGCATATTAATGAATGTATTCAGATTTCTTATTTTGTCCGGAAGGAGAAAATAAGAAATTAGCTGAACATTTTGGACAGTCTCATATACAGTGAATAATTTTTATTTAGGTATATCCTCCTGATATAGTATATGAACTACTTTAAAGCAACTCTTGCAATGGGGCGAGTTTCATGCTGTTCGAACCCTTTATGAGAATATAGAATCCTTTCGGCTTAGACTTTTTCAGGACTTCTGATAATTGACGGGCATCCTGATAATGTTCGTAAGAGGAGGTCGCTTGTCCGAACTCTTCTCCAACCAAGATTACGCGCTCAAATTTACATTCATCTATGTAACTGACTATTTTTTGATGTTCTTCATGACTACTCTTTCCCAATTCTTTCATATCGCCTAGAATGACCATCTTATGCAGCACTTCCATCCGGCGGAAATTCTCCAATGCCGCCATCATGCTGGTAGGGTTGGCGTTGTAGGCATCCACTATCAGATTATTGTCGGCAGTTGGGGTAAGCTGCGAGCGATTGTTGTGTGGAATATATTCTTCCAGTGCTTTTGAAATATCTTCTTCTGATACATTGAAAAAACGTCCGATGGCGATGGCGGCAAGGGCATTTTTAAGGTTATAAGAGCCTATCAGGTGGGTGCTTACCTTATGTCGTCTGCCTTCGTGCCTCCACTCGAAAGTGAGGAATGGGGCACATATTCCTGCCTTGCCGCTAACATAGAGTTCCGCTTCGTCTTCTGTGCCGTAGGTGATACAGGTCAGCCCTTTTGAAATCTTATTAAGATGCTCATTATCCCTATCGATGAAAATGGTGTGTTCACCTCCGTAACGTAAATGTTCGTATAACTCTCCTTTGGTTTTTATCACTCCTTCAAAAGAGCCGAACCCTTCAAGGTGTGCCTTGCCCACATTGGTGATAATACCGTAATCGGGCTCAACGATGGCAGAGAGCGTTTTGATTTCACCCGGATGGTTTGCTCCCATTTCTATCACGGCAAGCTCGTCATCGGGAGTGAGGCGTAGCAGTGTGAGTGGCACGCCGATGTGGTTGTTCAGATTGCCCAATGTATAAAGTATCCGGTATTTTTTTTGAAGTATGGCGGCTATCAGTTCTTTGGTGGTGGTCTTTCCGTTGGTACCGGTGATGCCTATAATGCGGGTATCTAATGTACGGCGATGGAAGTTGGCCAACTCCTGTAAGGTTCTCAGGCAGTTGTCAACCAAAAGGATATGCGGGTTTTCACCGGCGTATTGTTCTTCGTCCACTACCGCATATCGGCAACCTTTCTCCAGCGCTTGTGCAGCGAAGGCGTTCCCATTGAATGTCTCTCCCTTCAAGGCTATGAACATGGAGCCTTCAGGACAGTTACGGCTGTCGGTGGTTACTCCACTGCATTCCGTAAAGCATTTATATAAAGTTGAAATATCCATTATACCTTCTATTAATATTAGTTGCGGCAAAGATAGCTGAAAAATAGTTCAGGAAATAACAAAAACTCAAGAATTGTGCGTACTTTTGTACGACATAAATAACACTTCGTAGAGATGATGAACAAAGAGAGTAAATACATTAATGTAAAGGGGCAGTTGATGGATCTGTCGGAGCCTCGGGTAATGGGGATTCTGAATGTAACCCCCGATTCCTTTTACAGTGAAAGCCGTCTCCAGACAGTGGAAAAGATTGCTGCACGTGTGGTGGAAATAGTAAATGAGGGTGCTGACTTTATTGATATCGGTGCATACTCCTCTCGTCCGAATGCCGACCATGTTTCATTGGAAGAAGAAATGAATCGCCTGCGGATGGGACTTGAAGTGATTACTGATGTGTGTCCTTCGATTCCCATTTCGGTAGACACTTTCCGGGCAGATGCAGCACGGATGTGTGTGGAAGAATATGGCGCAGCCCTCATTAATGATATCTCGGCAGGAGAGATGGATTCCGAGATGTTTTCTACTGTGGCCGGGCTGGGTGTTCCTTACATTATCATGCACATGAAGGGTACTCCGCAAACCATGCAGCAGGCTCCGCATTATGATAATTTGATGAAGGAAATATTCCGGTATTTTGCACGGAAGATACATCAGTTATATGAGTTGGGTGTGAAAGACCTTATTCTTGATCCCGGTTTTGGTTTTGGTAAGACACTGGAACACAACTACGGGCTCATGGGATGTTTGGAAGATTTTGCTCTTTTTGACCTTCCGGTATTGGTGGGGATATCGCGCAAGTCGATGATTTACAAACTTCTGGACGGTACTCCCGAAAATGCGCTGAACGGCACGACCGTACTCAATACCATTGCGCTCATGAAGGGTGCTGACATTTTGAGGGTACACGATGTGAAGGAGGCTGTGGAAGCTGTGCGGATTGTGCGACAGATGAAGTCCTGTGCTATCGACTGTTAATAGTATAATCTTGAATAATAATATAGCGAAAGATGTTTATCGACTTTAGTATAAAAGACCTTATTGATATCCTGCTGGTGGCTTACTTGCTATATCAGACTTATCGGCTGATGAAGGATTCGGGTTCAATCAACATTTTTACGGGGATTCTGGTTTTCATCGGCATTTGGCTGATTGTGTCACAAGTTCTTGAGATGAAGCTTTTGGGCTCTATCTTTGATAAGTTGGTAAGCGTAGGTGTGCTGGCTCTGATTATTTTATTTCAGGATGAGTTGCGCCGTTTTCTTGTTACGCTGGGTTCGCATAAGCGCTTGGGCAGTTTTTTCCGCTTTCTGACGGGAAATAAGCAGGAGAAGACCGAGAAGGCGGACATTATGCCGATAGTGCTTGCCTGTATGAGCATGAGTAAAGGCAAGGTAGGGGCGTTGATTGTCATCGAAAAGAGTATGCCGCTGAATGATATTATCCGTACGGGTGAGATTATTAATGCCAATGTCAATCAAAGGTTGATTGAAAATATATTTTTCAAGAACAGTCCGTTGCACGATGGGGCAATGATTATACGTCACAAACGCATTGAGGCGGCCGGTTGTATTCTTCCGGTGTCTCATGATTTGAATATTCCCAAAGAGTTGGGATTACGGCATCGTGCAGCCATGGGGGTGTCGCAGGAGACGGATGCGCTGGCCATAATCGTATCCGAAGAGACCGGAGGCATTTCGGTAGCTTATAAGGGACAATTCCATCTCCGACTTACTGCTGAGGAGTTGGAACGTATTTTAACGAAAGAAGAGTAGAATTTGACCAAACAGATTTATCATGCTTTGGCTGCTACTGTTGAGCAAACTCATGTGTCTGTCCAATAGCAGGAAGCAGAAAACCATGTTTCACACATATCAGTGGGTTAATGCTTTGCTTTACAATAACTTGATGTGAAACGAGAACTTTTCGTTTACGGTAAATGCTTGTTTGGGGGTTGTGGAAAATGATTAGCTTTACATCCATGAGAAAAGAACGTATTTTGCGTTGTTGGGGTATTATCCTTCCGGTTGCATTATTAATTTATATCATGCTCTGCCGCTTCCTTCCCGGTTGCGCACGCGGATATGCCGATTATGTCTATCCGAATGTATCCTTTGTTTTGTCGGCTGTTTCGTCCGTAATTCCTGTTTCTTGGGAGGAGATAATGGCTGTAGTTGTGGTGTCTCTGATGATATTTATTCCGATCATGGCGCGCAGGCGTGGAGAGGGGTGGCTCGTTATTTTCCGACGTTTGACTTTGTTGGTATTGTGGATAATCATCTGGTTTTATATGGCATGGGGATTGAATTACTTCCGTCCGAGTCTTTATGCGCGTTGTAATTTGAAACCTGTGGAATATGAAGAAGAGGTATTCATGAAATTTTTGGATGTCTACACAGAGGGACTGAACGCTTCATTTACGCATGACACCGGTATAGAAAAAGAGGAGGTGGAGACTATCGTCAAGAGAAACTATGCCGGTCTTTCCTCTTGTTATGGGTTGGCCCGTCCGCAACCGTGGCAGCATATCAAGCATTTTGGATTTATCCCGCTATATTCGAGCGTGGGCGTATTGGGTGCCATGGGACCGTTTTTTGCCGAGGCACAAGTGAATGAAGACGTACTCCCCGAACAATATCCCTTTACGATGGCACATGAGTTTGCTCATTTGCTGGGAGTGGGCAGTGAGGCAGAGGCAAATTATTTTGCTTTCCTCGTCTGTATGCAGTCGGACTCCGATGCAATGAGATACAGCGGATACTTCAGCCTGTTGCCCTATGTGGCGGTCAGTGCCAGGAAGTTATTGTCCGATGACAGGTTTCAGGAGTGGGGAAAAACAGTCCGTCCGGAAATATGGCAGGATTATGAGGTGAAGCAGGAGTATTGGAGTGAGAAGTATAGTCCTCTACTTGGCGGAATGCAGGATTTTGCTTATAATCTTTTCCTGAAAGGGAACCGTGTTTCGGAAGGAAAGAAAAATTATGGTCGGGTGGTAGAGCTTCTCATCGCCGCTTCATATAATCGGGAGAAAGGAGAGTTTGAGGATTGGGGACGTGAAGTATCTGTTGCTCTTCCGTAACGGTTGCTTTTCTTTTTTCCGGCTGTCGATGGGTTGGTCGCCGGGACTTTACTTATTGGCTTAATTCCCGGAAAGTAAATTTTTCAGTTCTTTTCAATGATATTTCTTGTTTATATGGCTGCTTTTTTCTATCTTTATCCCATCTTGATAGGATATAATTTTAAGATTATAAACAAGATACGTAAGTGTTATACTGATGCTTAGCTGTAAAGACAGCAATTTGTATAATAAAAATTTTTTGTTGATGAGAAAAACTGATTAAGCCGTCTCGGATAGCGTTCCGGGGCGGCTGAATTGTAAAATGACCGATTTTTATTCTTTAACGACCGGATATTAGTCTTTCGTTCTCCGTAAAACTCATTATATTTGTATCCGTAAATAAAAAACATATCTACTATGAATAGCATGAATAAGATTCTTTCGACTGTTATCCTTCTGGGATTTATTTTACTGTGCGGTTGTAATACACAGCCGTCTCCCATCCGTTCGGGAGAATTGTGGCCTGATGATAATGGGGAACATATCAATGCCCATGGCGGCGGAGTGATGTATCATGACGGTACTTACTATTGGTTCGGCGAGAATAAATGCGATACTACCAGCAGTGCCATGGTAGGAGTGATGTGTTACTCATCGCAGAATCTTACCGATTGGAAAAATGAAGGTGTGGCACTTGCGGTAGAAGACAATGACAGCAGTGACATTACACGCGGCTGTATCCTCGAACGACCTAAAGTGGTATATAATGCAAAGACCGGGAAGTTTGTGATGTGGTTTCATCTTGAACTGAAAGGTAAGGGCTATGAAGCGGCACGTTCGGGTGTGGCAGTGAGTGACACTCCTACAGGACCTTATCGCTTTATCCGTTCCGGTCGTGTCAATGCCGGAAAACTTCCCTTTGATATGGATGAACAGGCACAGGCAACAATGGATACGCTGAATGCTTTGCACTATGCCAAATGGTGGACTCCGCAGTGGGTGGACGCCGTTGGCAAGGGACTTATCTTGAAACGCGATTTCGAAGGTGGACAGATGGCAAGAGATATGACAGTGTATGTGGATGATGATGGTAAGGCTTATCATATTTTTGCTTCAGAAGAAAATCTGACACTGCACATTGCCGAGTTGAGTGACGACTACCTTTCGCATACCGGAAAATATGTGCGTGTGGCGCCTGCCGGACAGAATGAGGCTCCTGCTATCTTTAAAAAGGACGGTATGTACTGGATGATAACTTCCGGTTGCACCGGCTGGGCGCCCAATGAAGCGCGAATGTTCTCTGCTCCATCCATTTGGGGACCGTGGACACAGCATCCCAATCCCTGTGTGGGACCGAACAGGGAGATTACTTTCGGTGGCCAAAGCACGTATATTCTGAAAGTCGAGGGACGAAAGGATTGCTTTATCTTTATGGGAGACATTTGGCGTCCCGAACATCCGAGTGATGCCCGATATATTTGGTTGCCTATTCAGTTTAAGGATGGTGTACCGGTGGTGGAATGGAAGGACAGTTGGACATTGGATTGAAAGAGTTTTCTATTTGACCGAATCCGGTTCTTTGTCATGATGAGAGTGGAAAAAACATTAAAAAGAATAATTGTTATATGAAGAAATTACTGACTTTGTTATTGGCGGTGCTCCTGTTGGCAGGATGTGCCGGCAATAAGCCCGGCACATTTGAAGCCGGAAAGAATACTTTCTTGTTGAACGGCAAACCTTTTATTGTTAAGGCTGCCGAGGTTCATTATCCGCGTATTCCGCGTGAATATTGGGAGCACCGCATTGAAATGTGTAAGGCATTGGGCATGAATACACTTTGTCTTTATGTCTTTTGGAACTTGCATGAAGAGACACCCGGGAATTATGATTTTACGGGTAATAAAGATATTGCTGCTTTTTGTAAGCTGGCGCAGAAGCATGGTATGTATGTCATCGTCCGCCCCGGTCCGTATGTGTGTGCCGAATGGGAAATGGGCGGTCTTCCCTGGTGGTTGTTGAAGAACGACAGTGTGGAGTTGCGCACTCTAGATCCGTATTATATGGAACGTGTCGGTATGTTTATGCATGAAGTGGGCAAGCAGTTGGAAGACTTGCAAATCACTCGGGGCGGAAATATTATCATGGTACAGGTGGAAAACGAATACGGCTCTTATGCAACAGATAAACCTTATGTATCTGCTATCCGCGATACAGTCCGTGCGGCCGGATTCACTGAAGTCCCTCTTTTCCAGTGCGATTGGAGTTCTAATTTTCTCAATAATGGTCTTGATGACCTGATTTGGACTGTCAACTTCGGAACCGGAGCCAACATCGACAAACAATTTGCCAAGTTGCGTGAAGTGCGTCCCGAAACTCCGTTGATGTGCAGTGAGTTTTGGAGTGGATGGTTCGACCATTGGGGACGCAAGCATGAGACCCGTCCCGGAGAAGTGATGGTGGAAGGTTTGAAAGAAATGCTTGATAAGGGTATTTCGTTCAGTTTGTATATGACTCATGGCGGTACTACTTTCGGCTGGTGGGGTGGTGCCAATAATCCGGCATATTCGGCCATGTGCAGCAGCTATGACTATGATGCTCCCATCAGTGAAGCAGGTTGGACGACCGACAAATACTTTGCTCTTCGCGATATGCTGAAGAATTATTTGCAAGAGGGTGAAAAACTGCCCGATGTGCCTCAAGCACTTCCTGTTATGGAGGTACCTGCCATCAAGTTTACACAGATTGCTCCGTTAATCAACAATCTCCCGACACCGAAACAGACCGAAGATATCAAACCGATGGAGAAATTCGATCAGGGCTGGGGAACCATTCTTTACCGCACTAGCCTGCCGGAGGAAGTGAAAGCGGGAACAATATTGAGAATTACGGAACAGCATGACTGGACACAAGTCTTTGCCGACGGTAAATTGCTGGCGCGTCTCGACCGCCGTGCCGGTGAGCAGGAAGTGGTTCTGCCCGCTCTGAAAGCAGGCACACAGCTTGACCTGCTGGTAGAAGCGATGGGACGTGTGAATTTCGATAAGTCTATCCACGACCGTAAGGGTATTACCGAAAAGGTGGAACTCGTCAATGGCAAAGATATAGAAGCACTGAAGAACTGGACTGTCTATAACTTCCCGGTAAACTATGACTTTGTGGCTGACAAGAATTATCAGGATATGAATTCTTCTGCTTTCTGCGGGATAGAGAAAAACGACGAGTCTGTGCCTGCCTATTACCGTGCTACCTTTACCTTGGACAAGGTGGCGGATACTTTCTTCAATATGGAATCGTGGGGAAAAGGTATGGTATGGGTAAACGGTCATGCGATGGGACGTTTTTGGGAAATCGGTCCCCAACAGACACTCTATATGCCGGGATGCTGGCTTAAGAAGGGAGTGAATGAGATTATTGTTCTTGATTTGAAAGGACCACGGGAGGCAACGGTTACCGGTTTGGATAAACCGATTTTGGATATGCTTCGGGTAACGGTTCCCGAGACTCATCGGAAAGAAGGACAAAACCTGAAATTGACGAATGAGACACCTGTAGCTTCCGGCAGCTTTAATCAAGGTAACGGTTGGCAAGAGGTAAAAATACCCGCTGCTCAAGGACGTTATTTCTGTCTGGAAGGTTTGTCTTCTTTCGACGGAACAAATGTAGCGGCAGTAGCTGAATTTGATGTCTTGGATGAAAAGGGGCAGAAGATTCCGCGCGAAAACTGGAAGATTGTATATGCCGACAGCGAGGAAACTCGTAGCGGTAACCGTACAGCCGATAAAATTTATGATTTGCAGGAAAGTACTTTCTGGCAAACGGTAGATAATGTGGCTTATCCTCATCAGGTGGTGATTGACTTGGGCAAGGAATATAAGGTAACCGGCTTCCGTATTCTTCCGCGTGCAGAACAGGGAGCTCCGGGTATGATTAAAGATTATAAAGTTTATGTGAAAACCGGGAATTTCAGTTATTAAATTAGTTTTTATATTGAATGAAAATCCTACATACCGCTGACTGGCATTTAGGTCAGACTTTTTATGAATACAGCCGTTATGATGAGCATGTTCGTTTCCTTGACTGGTTACGCAGGCAAATCAAAGAACGTAAGATTGATGTACTCCTCGTTGCCGGAGATATATTTGACGGGCCGAACCCTTCCGCAGAATCTCAACGGCTGTATTACTCTTTTCTCCGCCGGGTGACAGCCGAGTGTCCGGCACTGCAAATTATTATCATTGCCGGCAATCATGATTCGGCAGCCCGCCTGGAAGCGCCGAACCCGTTGCTGGAGGAGATGAACATCACCGTTAGAGGGGTGGTGAAGCGGGATGCGGACGGCGACATAGACTTGGCACATCTCATTATACCGATTTATAAGCCCGGTGCCGGACGTTCGCAAGCAGATATAAATATAAATGATATAGCTGCATTCTGCCTTGCCGTTCCTTATTTGCGGCAAGGAGATTATCCGCCTGCCGAAAACTATGCGCAAGGTGTTCAGACTCTCTATCGGCAACTTTTTGCAGAACTGAGGGATGAAGGCAAACCTGTTATTGCCATGGGACATCTGCAGGCGACAGGCTCGGAAATATCCGATGATGACCGTTCCGAACGTACCGTTATCGGCGGTGTGGAGGGTATTTCGCCCGATGCTTTTGATGCGCAGATTATTTATACGGCTTTGGGGCATCTTCATCGTCCGCAACGAGTGTCCGGGCGAGAGAATGTACGTTATTCGGGAGCTCCTATTCCTATGTCTTTCTCCGAAAAAGGTTACAGAAGCAGTGTGGTGATGGTGGAGTATGAAGAAGATAAAACGCAGATACATCAAATTGATGTGCCGCCTTATGTCCGCTTATTAAGCATCCCCGACCGACCTGCGGTGTTGGAGGAAGTCTTAGAAGCGATTCATGAATTGCCTGATGGGGAAATAAATGCGCGTTCGCCTTATCTGGAAGTGAAAATACAGATGACGGAACCCGATACTTCTTATAAATACAAAATAGAATCGGCTCTGCAGGGTAAATCGGTGAGGTTGGCGCGTGTGGTGGCGGTAATGCCTGTCCAAAAGGAGAGTGGTCTCCGGGCGGTAAGTTATGAAGAGCTGCGGGGAATTCGTCCGCTGGACGTGGCACTCGACTATTATAAAAGGAAATATGACGAGCAGGAGATGCCCGCAGCAATGAAAGAGTTATTGCAGGAAGTCATCAGTGAGGCCGGTAAAGAGTAATTAAGACAACAGTTCATTATGAAGATATTAGCAATACGCGGAAAGAATCTTGCTTCTTTGGCAGGAGATTTTGAGGTCGATTTTACAGTCGAACCGTTGAAAAATGCCGGCATCTTTGCCATTACAGGCAGTACCGGTTCCGGTAAGTCTACTTTGCTGGATGCTTTGTGTCTTGCGCTGTTCGATTCTACTCCGCGTATGACCAAAGCAAGAGAATCGAAAGTGGAACTGGCCGATGTCCGCAATAAGACGATTGCTCAAAGTGACAGTCGTTCTGTTTTGCGTCGAGGAACAGCCGAGGGGTATGCCGAAGTGGACTTCATAGCTTTGACAGGAGAGACATATCGTTCTACTTGGACAGCCTGTCGTGCCGGAGGAAAGCCTTCGGGTATTTTGCGCAGTGTCGGTTTTCGCTTGATGAATCTTTCCAAAAATACTGAAGAGCAGGGCACGAGGAAGGAACTTCTTGCTAAGGTATCCAAGCTCATCGGTCTGTCTTTCGAACAATTCAATCGGTCTGTTTTGTTGGCGCAGGGTGACTTTGCTGTTTTTCTGAAAGCTAAACAGGCGGATAAAGCCGAGATTTTGGAAAAGTTGACGGGGACAGAGATTTATTCTCGTGTTTCTTCGTCCATTTATGCCAAGACCAAGAGTGCGGATATGGAGTTTCGGCTTTTGCAGGAGCGTATGAAAGGAATAGAGCTGTTGTCCGATGATGCATTGGCTGCATTGGATGGAGAGAAGCTTCTGCTTTCCGGCTCTCTTGCCGCTTTGAAGAGCGAGGAAGATAAACTCTCCGCCTGTTTGAAGTGGGTGGAAGAGGAACGTTCGCTCACTCGTAACAAAGAGCAGGCTGAGAATGAGTTGAAGGAAATACGGATTGAGATGGAGAAGTCTGCTGCACGTTATGCATTATTGGCGCGTGTGGAACAGGCGCAGGAAATCCGTGATGTCTTTATGCAGGCAGTCGCTACTTCGGGACAACTGAATGCAAACAGGAAAATGCTGGCGGAACGTCAGGAACAAGTCAGGCAAACTGCTGTACTTTTCTCTAAAACACAACAGGAACTGGAAGCTGCAAAGAAGGCACAAACGGCTTGGCAGGAATATCTTGCCGAACTGACTCCCCAACTGAACAAAGCGAAAGAGCTGGATGTGCAGATAACCGAGAAGCAAAAACAGTGGTTGGACGCACAGGCGGAAGAAAAGAAGGAACTCAGCCGGAAAGAAAAACTGGAAAGAGAACTGGCCGGATTGCGCCAACAGATAAAGCTGCTTCAGGTGACTTGGAAGGAGATAGAGGATTGGTTTGGGCACTACATGGTTTATGCGGATTTGATACCGGCTGTCTCATTGGTGCTTACTCTTCTTGCCGACCGGGAGACGGCTGAGACTCAGATTGTATCGAACCGGAAAATGCTGAAGGAAGTTTCAGCTTTGCAGGAGATGGAGCAAAAAAGGTTGAAAGCCATGCAGGAAGAAGCGGAACGTTTGAACCGGCTGCTGCCTGCCGAAGTGGTATTGCTGCGTTCGCAGTTGCGGACAGGAGAGCCTTGTCCGGTGTGTGGCAGTCTGCATCATCCGGCTGCTACTCTTACCGAGGTGCAATCCTTGCAGGAGGCAGAGCTGAATCGGGCAAAAGAAAAGGTGACACAAGAGATAGAACGTCTTACCGTTTCTCTTACTGACAGGACAATGGAAATCAATACGCTTGATACCATTGTCAAGAATTACGTTCATCGTTCCGAGGAATGCCTGTCTAAAGTGAAAGAGCATGTTTCTATTCTTCCGGGTTGGCAGGATTTGTTGGATAAAGGACAGTTGAAGGGGGCGTTACGGAACTTTGACAAGCAATGGAAAGAGCGTTTGCAACAACAGACCGATACGAAGGAGGCATTGTCACGGCAGCAGGCCGAACTGGATGCCAGGCAGCATGAGCTGGAGACGCATGTTGTGCAGATAAAGGATAAACAGTCAAAGACTATTGCTTTGGAGACGGATTTGAGTGCTCTTCGTTCGCAACGTGCGTTGCTATTGGAAGGACGTCCCACTTACGAGGTGGAGAATCAGAACAGGAGGAGGCAGGAAGAGCTACAGCGGCATTGGGATATAGTCATGAGGCAATATCAGGATTTATCGGGTGCGTTGGAATCTTACAAAGGGCAGTCTGTTCAGTTGGGAAAAGAAGTGGAACGTCTGGAGGTGTTGTCGCAAGAAGAGAACCGTCGCATAACCGAATGGTTGTCCGGTCGGGAGGAGATTACGACTCGTGCCGAGCTGGAAGAGTTGTTGTCGAAAGATATTGTCTGGATTAATCGTGAGAAGAAAGAGCTGACTGCGTTGAAAGAGCGATTCACTACCGTGCAGGCTGTGCTGGCGGAACGTTGTCAATTGTTGGCTAAACACGGAGAAGGTTCGCATAAACCGTCGGAAGGAGAAACTGAAGAGTCTTTGTTGTTTAAACTGTCTGCTTGTCAGTCATCAAAAGAACAGCAAACCACACGTTTGACTCAAATCGGGCTGATGCTGGATGGGCAGGAAAAAAACAGGCAGGCATTGGCAGGTATTCGGAAAGAGTTGGACGAAAAGCAATTGAATTATGAAAACTGGTCAAAACTGAATGAACTCTTCGGGTCGCAGAGTGGGGTGAAGTTTAAAGAAATAGCTCAGGGATATACATTAGATGTACTTTTGCTTTATGCCAACAAGCATTTACAGGATCTTGCCCCGCGTTATGAGTTACAACGTATCTCGGATACGCTTGCTTTGCAAATTGTTGATCTCGACATGATGGGAGAGGTGCGCACTGTCCATTCCCTTTCGGGCGGTGAGTCTTTTTTGGTGTCGCTGGCATTGGCGCTCGGCCTGTCTTCACTTTCTTCCAACCGGATGAATGTGGAGTCGTTGTTTATAGATGAAGGTTTCGGTTCTCTTGATCCTGAGACATTCCGCATAGCGATGGATGCGCTTGAGCGTTTGCAGATGCAGGGACGTAAAATCGGGGTGATTTCACACGTGGCGGAAATGACGGAACGGATATCGGCACAGATACAGATAGTGAAAACCGGCAATGGCCGGAGCAGGGTGCAGGTAGCGGGACAAAAGTGAGAATGCCTCTGCACATAAATGCCCGTAGATAGAGAAAACGGCTGAAGGATTTCCTCCCGGAAACCCTTCAGTCTGATGTAGAAGTTTCAGCTTTTTATCATAAGTCTGAAATTGTTTGTAGAATTTGCTTTTATAAATATTTTCAGTGTGTTTTCATTCTGTTGCAGTATCCGTTTCCTGTTCCGGTTCGGGTAGTTTCTCTTTTCCGTAGAATCCCGGCATCGGTTCATAAATAGGATTGTGCGGAATAGATATGTTACACAGTTTTTTCTCCTTTGCCAGTCGGGTAATGTAGCGTCCGGCTGTGGCGCGTGTCAGCGTGAACAACTGTTCGAAATCACGGCGTGTCAGCACGCTGTGTGTCAGGAAGTATTCTGTCAGTCCTTTGTCTATCTCCTCGTCCGTCACCGGAATGGAATGTGGCTTGTACTTTGAGCGTTCCGTCTTCACATCCGCCAGTTGTTTCTTCAGATATTTGTCCGCACGGAATGTTACCGACTTGAATTTTACATTGTTGGCGCGTGTGGAGTGTGGAGTCGGTGTCTCGGGACAGGTCAAGGATATATGGAAATAGCCTATCCCCTCAATGTGTACTCGTGCTCCGTCCTTCAAATGATAGGCCAATTTCTCGCTGAGCGCGATAATGGTTGCCTTGATGTCTGCCACGGTGAGCGAAGAGCTATGGTGTATCTCCTGTGCCAAGTGGTCGGTGCTGATTCGCTCCCTGTTCACTACACGGGCGTGATACCGCTTCTTGCGTGTACCTATCGTATTGGGTGACTCGTAAAATTCAAATTTGACAGCCATTCGCGTTCCTTGTTTTTTTATTCGGTTATATAATTCATTGTCATGCGGAAGTGTTTCTGTTCTCTTCCTTTTAAGTAAACCATTTCACACTAGTGAGCAAACTATATCACTCAAGTGCGTATTTTATATCATACTGGTGATAAGATTTCATCACCATTGTGAAATGATTAATTCGACGGTACAAAAATACATTATTCTGATAATATAAACTATTATTTTACCGGATTTTTTTGATTAATTGCTGTTTTGGGGGGAATATGGGGAGGCAAGTGCTTGTTTCGGTTGTCTTTATACATGAATGCTAGTGAGTGAAACAGGAAGAGTCTTCCTGGGGCTGACACTTCTGAAAGGCTTTTAGGAGAAGATGGTAATTATATAAAAATAACTTGTGTCCAATATACTTGTACCTTGATTTACAATGGAAAACTTGACTCTTTTCTCTTGTCGTTGATTAGTATTAATGTTTTTGCAAAGCTAGATGACTTAGGTTAGAAATGTTTTCTAAGTCTTGTTGGAATAATTTATTTCAGGCATAAGTAATTCATTATAAAACAGTTCCAACAAAAGTCAACGGAAATGGGTGAACTTGCATTCGGTATGAGGCAATTCATGCCCGAGACATGCCAATAAAAGAAGAAGCTATCTATGTGCCCTATTTTTTATAATTTTCATTGGGATACACATATTCAAAACCTGATGTGGGCGGAATTATTATGCATATATAGTCTGTTTAATGCGTTCCCTCACTTGATTAAATGTTTTCTACTCCTCTTAAAGGAAGTTCCATATCAGATTGATTTCATTATCCTCTGCCATCGGCTCCCCACATCATTTTGTTGCGCAGGGTATTAAAGAAGATATGGTTTTGTCGTTTTACTACCTTTATTTTATAATCAGCTTTACGGATTGTGAGTTTGCTGCCTTCACGACAGGTTTCACTCCGTCCGTCGATGGCAATCAGGAAATTGTGGCTGCGGCTTTCTACGTCAAGTGTTATTTCCCAGTCATCGTTAATTACAATAGGACGTACATTCAGACTGTGAGGCGCAACCGGGGTGATGGCGATGGTGTTGCTATGCGGAACAATAACCGGACCGCCGATGCTTAGTGAATATGCGGTCGAACCGGTAGGGGTGGCAATGACAAGGCCATCCGCCTGATAAGTGGTGAGATAGGCACCATTGATGGCTGTATGAATGGAAATCATGGACGAGCTGTCGCGTTTTAATACAGCGATTTCGTTCAGACCGAAAGGATATCCTTTCAGCTCTTGTTCTTTACAGGATACTTGGAGTACACTGCGGTCTTCTATCCGGTAATTATTACTGTAAATATCATTGAAAGTATCTTCCATTTCTTCGGGCGAAACATCAGCCAAGAAGCCCAAACGTCCGGTATTAATGCCTAATATGGGGATATTACGCGATCCCACCCGGCTGGCTGCTTTCAGAAAAGTACCATCGCCACCGATGCTTAGCACCATATCGGCTTCAAAATCATTTCCCTCGAAAACACCGGCTTGACGAATTTGCAATTTCAAGTCGTCCGTCAGGAACTGATAAAACTCCCGGCAGATATAAACTTCGGCGCGGTGCCTGTCCAGGATAGAAAGCAAACGCTCTACGTGTGTGGATTTCTTGGCCTGATAGGTGTTTCCAAAAATGGCGAATTTCATGGGACGCATATTCATTAGTTAATTTTATAAATCTTTTGTTTGGCAAAATGGATTAGGTTTTGATAAAACCTGCTAACTTTGCACATCAGAACTGCAAAGATAATAATATATTGCTAAGATGACAAAGTTAAGTGTAAATATAAACAAGGTAGCTACCTTGCGTAATGCTCGTGGCGGGAATAACCCGGACGTGATAAAAGTTGCTTTAGATTGTGAGGCGTTTGGTGCTGAAGGCATTACTGTTCATCCTCGCCCCGATGAACGCCATATCCGTCGTAGCGATGTGTATGCACTGCGTCCTTTGCTTACCACTGAGTTTAATATTGAGGGCTATCCCAGTCCCGAGTTTATTGATTTGGTGTTGAAGGTGAAACCGCATCAGGTAACTCTTGTACCGGATGCTCCCGACCAGATTACTTCCAATGCGGGATGGGATACCAAAGCGAATCTGTCTTTTTTGACGGAACTGATGGATACATTCGGTCACGCAGGAATCCGTACTTCTATTTTTGTGAATACGGAGCGTGAAATGATAGAATATGCGGCTAAAGCCGGGGCCGATCGTGTGGAGCTCTATACCGAACCCTACGCGACTCTTTATCCTCGGAATCCCGAAGCGGCTGTCGCTCCTTTTGTAGAGGCTGCCAAAGTGACCCGCAGTTTGGGGATGGGCTTGAATGCCGGACATGACTTGAGCCTGGTGAACTTGAAATATATGCATGACAATATTCCTTGGCTGGACGAAGTTTCCATCGGTCATGCTTTGATAAGCGATGCTCTTTATCTGGGGCTGAAACAAACAATTGAAGAATATAAAAATTGTCTCCGTTAATGATGAACTTGACTTTACTGGCTGCGCAAACAGCCATTGGGGATACCCTGGCAGGGGGTAATCCTGTTTTGACGCCTGTTTCGGGAGAGGCGCAGATGAACCTTTGGGACATGGCGCTGAAAGGCGGATGGATTATGGCTGTACTAGCTGTACTGTCTGTGGTGTGTTTCTATATTTTCTTTGAACGACTGGCGGTTATCCGCAAAGCCGGCAAAGACGATCCCATGTTTATGGAGCGTATCCGTGACTATATCCGCACCGGCGAAATAAAGTCGGCCATTAACTATTGTCGCATAACCAATACGCCTTCGGCACGTATGATTGAAAAGGGAATTACCCGTATGGGGCGTCCTGTGGCCGATGTGCAGGCTGCTATTGAAAATACAGGTAATATTGAAGTTGCCAAACTGGAAAACGGATTGCCTATTGTTGCAACCATTTCCGGCGGTGCACCTATGATTGGTTTCTTGGGGACTGTTACCGGTATGGTGCAGGCTTTTTGGGAAATGGCAAATGCCGGAAATAATATCGATATCACTCTGCTTTCGGGAGGTATTTATGAAGCTATGATTACTACGGTGGGTGGTTTGATAGTGGGTATTGCAGCTATGTTTGCCTATAATTATCTGGTGACTCGTGTAGATAAGGTGGTGAGCCAGATGGAAGCACGCACCATGGCATTTATGGATTTGCTGAACGAACCTGTTCAAAAGTAAAAGCGTATGGCACTGAAAAGAAGACATAAAATATCGCCCAACTTCAGTATGGCGTCTATGACGGACATCATATTCCTGTTGCTGATATTTTTTATGATTACCTCCACCATGGTGTCGCCCAATGCCATCAAGGTGTTGCTTCCGCAAGGTAAGCAGCAGACTTCGGCAAAGCCGCTCACACGGGTAATCATTGATAAGAACCTGAATTTCTATACTGCTTTCGGCAATCAGGACGAAATGCCGATTGAGTTGGAGGAATTGCCTGCTTTTTTGCAAGAGTGCGCTCAGAAAGAGCCCGATATGTATGTGGCGCTCTATGCGGATGAGGCAGTGCCTTATCGTGAAATAGTAAGGGTGCTGAACATTGCTAATGAAAATCACTTCAAAATGGTGCTGGCCACGCGTCCGCCTGAGAAGAAACGATAAGCTGATTCTTCGTTATTGTCATTCTGAATGAAATGAAGAATCTGTAAACATGAGAATAAAAGCATGAAAAAAAATAAGATAACAGGACTGATTGGTACGATTGTACTACATGCCGTTCTCCTTATTCTGTTGCTGGTGATAGCTATTCGCCGTCCGCAGATGCAGGAGGAAGGAGGTGTGCCTGTTATGTTGGGAAATACGGAACTGTCGCAAGGCAATGCCGACCCTTATACGTTGACGGATGTGGATATAATGAATGAGCCGGAAGCCCCTGCACCTGATATTTCCGAACCGGAGCCGGTTCCTGCCGTTGATGTAAAAGAGGAAGTAATCACTCAGACAGAAGAGGAAACAGTGGCAGTGCCCAAGAAAGAGCCGAAAAAGGAAACTAAAAAAGAGACTCCCAAGAAGGAAACTCCCAAAAAGGAAGTTCCAAAGAAAGATACTGTAAAACCGAAAGAGAAGACTGAAGCCGAGAAACGTGCCGAGGCTGAGAAAGCTGCTGCGGAAAAGAAGGCGGCTGCAGAAAAAGCGGCGGCAGAGGCAGCGGCAAAGAAGATTGCCGGTGCTTTTGGCAAGGGTACTCAGATGGGGAACAAAGGAACCGGTACGGCAGGGAGTGGTCTTGAAGGTAGCCCGACAGGTAATGCGGCGGAAGGAAAATCGACAGGTACAGGTGGTTATGGAACATTTGACCTTAATGGACGTTCTTTGGGCAGCGGCGGTTTGCCGATGCCTGTTTATAATGTTCAGGATGAGGGCCGTGTGGTGGTAACCATCACTGTAAATCCGGCAGGGCAGGTGATAAGTACAAGTATCAACAAACGTACCAATACGGTAAATGCTGCGTTGCGGAAGGCTGCGGAGGAGGCGGCACGTAAAGCCCGCTTTAACCAAGTAGACGGAGTAAATAACCAGACGGGTACTATTACATATTACTTTAAACTGAAGTAGCTTATGAAAACAATTTATGTATTTTTGGCAGAAGGCTTCGAGGAAGTGGAAGCGCTGACCCCGGTGGATGTGTTGAGACGTGCAGGTTTGCCTGTGAAGACAGTCTCTGTAACTGGTGTGCTGACCGTAAATGGTGCACACGGAGTTCCGGTTATAGCCGATATGGTGTTTGAAGAAGTGAAAGAAGCGGATACGGAAATGATTGTGTTGCCGGGTGGTCTGCCCGGAGCGACAAATCTGGATGCACACAAAGGATTGAGTGATTTGATTATGGCCTTTGCAGAAGCCGGTAAACCGTTGTCTGCTATTTGTGCGGCTCCGTTGGTATATGGCAAACGTGGTTTGTTGAAAGGAAAGAAGGCAACTTGCTATCCGGGCTTTGATAAATATCTGGATGGTGCTGACTATACAGCCGCTTTGGTACAGAATGACGGCAATTTTATTACGGGAAAGGGCCCCGGTGCTGCAATGGACTTTTCATTTGCAATCGCAGAAAAATATGTCGGTGCAGATAAGGTGAAGGAACTGAAACAAGCGATGATGATTGCTGAATGAAGAAACATGTTATCATAGTAGCCGGTGGTAAAGGTTTGCGTATGGGTGGAGATATTCCGAAACAGTTTCTGCCGATAGGCGGCAAACCTGTGCTGATGCGTACTATTGAGGCCTTTTATTCCTACGATCCTTCTATACATATAATATTGGTGCTTCCATTGGCTCAACAGGCTTATTGGAAGCATCTGTGTGAGACATATCATTTTGTATTGCCTCATGATATTGCCGATGGGGGCGAAACTCGTTTTCACTCTGTAAAGAATGGTTTGGCACTTGTCGGGGGGGAGGGGCTGGTAGGTGTTCATGATGGTGTCCGTCCTTTTGTGTCCCGACAGGTAATTGCCGGATGCTATGATACGGCCCGGCAGCGGCACGCCGTTATTCCTGTGATAGATGTGGTAGAGACAGTGCGGCATCTGACAGGGGGGGGAAGTGAAACGGTTCCACGCAATAACTATAAACTGGTTCAGACTCCACAGGTATTTGATGTACAATTGCTGAAAGATGCTTATCGGCAAGAATATACGGATGCTTTTACCGATGATGCTTCCGTAGTGGAAGCAATGGGTAAGGAGGTATGGTTGGTAGAAGGAAACAGGGAAAACATTAAATTAACAACTCCATTCGATTTGAAAATAGCGGAAGTCTTAATTTGAAATGTTCGATATCACTACGCGTGACATAAAATATTTGCAAGGGGTGGGGCCCCAACGTGCAACAGTCTTGAACAAGGAGCTGAATATTTTTTCCTTGCGTGATTTGTTGTACTATTTCCCTTATAAATATGTAGACCGGAGTCGTCTTTACTATATTCATGAAATAGACGGTAATATGCCTTACATTCAGTTGAAAGGTGAAATCCTCAGTTTTGAGACTTTTGGCGAAGGAAGACAACGCAGGCTTGTCGGTCATTTCTCGGATGGAACGGGGGTTATTGATCTTGTTTGGTTTCAAGGAATCAAATATCTGTTGGAACATTATAAGACCCGGACAGAATACATAGTCTTCGGCAAACCGACCGTATTCAACGGCCGTATCAATGTGGCGCATCCCGACATGGATCCCTCGGGCGAACTTACCCTTTCTGCAATGGGGCTGCAACCCTATTATAACACGACGGAGAGGATGAAACGCGGTTTCCTCAATTCGCATGGATTGGAGAAGCTGATGAAGAATGCACTTGCTTTATTGCAGGAACCTCTTGCGGAGACGTTAAGTCCGCAAATTATAGAAGAACATCACTTGATGTCGTTGGATGACGCCATCCGTAATATTCATTTTCCTCAGAACCCTGAATTACTTCGTAAGGCACAATATCGCCTGAAGTTTGAAGAACTGTTTTATGTGCAGCTCAACATTCTGCGTTATAGCAAAGACAGACAACGTAAATATCGCGGCCTGTATTTTGATAAGGTAGGGGAGATATTCAATACCTTCTATTCCCAAAACCTTCCTTTTGAATTGACCGGAGCGCAGAAACGGGTAATAAAGGAAATAAGAAAAGATATGGGGAGCGGGCGACAAATGAACCGCCTGTTGCAAGGAGATGTGGGAAGCGGAAAAACATTGGTTGCTTTAATGTCGATGCTGATAGCATTGGATAATGGCTTTCAGGCTTGCATGATGGCTCCTACCGAAATACTTGCGGCGCAGCATTATGAGACGATTCGGAAATTTCTATTCGGCATGAATGTTCGGGTGGAGTTGTTGATGGGTTCTGTGAAAGGAAAGAAGCGAGAAAAGATTTTGAAGGATTTGCTTACCGGAGATATTCAGATATTGATTGGAACACATGCCGTACTCGAAGATACGGTGGGCTTTTCTTCTTTGGGAATGGTGGTGATTGATGAGCAACATCGTTTTGGAGTAGCTCAGCGTGCCAAATTGTGGATGAAAAACACTTGTCCGCCTCATGTGCTTGTAATGACGGCTACTCCTATTCCACGAACATTGGCCATGACACTTTATGGTGACTTGGATGTATCAGTGATTGATGAACTGCCCCCCGGACGTAAGCCTATTCAAACTGTTCATCAGTTTGACAATCGTCGTGCCGGTCTTTATGCTTCTATCCGTAAACAGATAGAAGAAGGACGTCAGATATACATTGTTTATCCTTTGATAAAGGAAAGTGAAAAGATGGATATTAAAAACTTGGAGGAGGGTTATGAACATATATGTGCAGAGTTTCCTGATTGCCGGGTGAGCAAGGTACATGGAAAAATGAAACCCGCCGAGAAAGATGCGGAGATGCAACGGTTTGTTTCCGGTGAAACGCAAATAATGGTGGCTACTACTGTGATTGAGGTTGGTGTAAATGTTCCTAATGCTTCGGTGATGGTTATAGAAAATGCAGAACGTTTCGGACTCTCTCAGTTGCACCAGCTTCGAGGGCGTGTCGGCCGTGGCGCCGACCAGTCTTATTGTATTTTAGTGACCACTTATAAACTCACGGAGGAAACCCGAAAGCGTTTGGAAATTATGGTGCAGACAAATGATGGTTTTGAAATAGCCGAGGCAGACTTGAAGCTTCGTGGTCCCGGTGATTTGGAGGGAACTCAGCAAAGTGGTGTGGCTTTTGATTTGAAGATAGCAGATATCGCCCGTGACGGACAGCTGCTTCAGTATGTACGTGAAGTAGCAAGTAGGGTTGTGGATGAAGACCCTACATGTATTCGTCCCGAGAATGCCGTGTTGTGGCAGCAGCTTCAGGCTTTGCGTAAAACAAATATAAATTGGGCAGCAATATCTTAGCTTACTCTGTATTACTGTTAAAACAGAGGATATATGTTGCAAAACATAAAAGGTATCTATCTTCCCTGCCCACAATGGTTTTCGTTCGTTTTATCACGCTATTGTGTATATTCTACATAAAAAAAGAGTTAAAGATAGAGCTGCCATTTCGAAGAAAAATTCTATCTTTGGGGGAATTTTTGAATAGAAGTATCTTGATAACCTTAAAAGAACCAATGTTATGATGGAAAAAACGTTAGTCATTTTGAAACCGTGTACTCTTCAGAGGGCACTGGTCGGTGAGATAACAAGTAGATTTGAACGCAAAGGATTACGTTTGGCCGGAATGAAAATGGTTCAATTGACAGATGAGGTACTTAGCGAACATTACGCTCATTTAAGCTCAAAGCCGTTCTTTCAGCGTGTAAAGGATTCAATGATGGCTTGTCCTGCTATTGTTTGTTGCTTTGAAGGTGTAGATGCTATTCAGGTGGTGAGAACATTAACCGGTCCTACTAACGGTCGCTTGGCTGCACCCGGAACTATTCGTGGAGATTACAGTATGAGTTTTCAGGAAAACATAGTTCATGCATCCGATTCACCTGAAGCTGCCGAAGTAGAACTAAAAAGATTTTTTAAACCAGAAGAGATATTCGAGTACGAGCAAGCTGTGTTTGGCTTTCTTTATGCTAATGACGAATATTAAAAGAAAAACAAAAGAAACGGATGATTTTGAAATGTATTAAAGTAGTCGCAGCGGTAGCTTTTGCCTTAGTCAGCCTGAATGTGTCAGGACAGGACTTGTTGGCACGCCAGGCGCCAATCGACAGAAAGTTGAAGGCAGTAGATTCAGTTGCATTAATTCGTCAGATTAAAGCGGAGAAAGCTGCTTATCCTGCATATACCCTTTATCCTAACTGGAGCAACGAGCGTGTACACGCTTACGGTAATACCGTTACTATCCCTGATACTTTCCGTATTGATATGACCGGTTTCCACATGCCGACTGAACATACAAAGATTACTTCAAAATTCGGACCTCGCCGTCGCCGTATGCACAATGGATTGGATATTAAAGTCTACATTGGCGATACGATTCGTGCTGCTTTCAGTGGAAAAGTGCGTATGGTGAAATACGAACGTCGTGGTTATGGAAAATACGTGGTAATCCGTCATGAGAATGGTTTGGAAACTGTCTATGGACACTTGTCCAAGCAGATTGTAAATGAAGACCAATATGTGGAAGCAGGCGAGCCCATCGGATTGGGCGGTAACACAGGGCGTTCTACGGGGTCTCACCTTCACTTCGAAACCCGTTTCTTGGGGCAAGCCATTAACCCGGCACTTTTATTTGATTTTGAAAAGCAGGATATTGTAGCCGATTCTTATTTGTTTAGAAAAGGCAATAACAGATATAGACGCAATAACACCAGCAGTAAGAATGTCAGCCTGATGGCTTCTTCGGATGGAACTATCCGTTATCATAAAGTGCGCAGTGGTGATACGTTAAGCCGGATTGCGCAAAAAACAGGTACTTCTATTGATGCGCTGTGTAAATTGAACCATATTACCCGTAGAACGATACTTCGTCCGGGACAAGTGTTAAGATGTTCTTAAGTAATAGTTAATTAAGAAATATAAAATAGGGCGGAAAGGAGTATTCTTTTCCGCCTTTTTGTTTACGCTTAAGCAGAAAAATGTGTAACTTTGTCGCCTATTCATAGAGAATGATGAAAGATACTAAACAACAATTTGAACATGTGATAGCTATTTGCCGTGATTTGTTTGCGAAGAAACTGCATGATTACGGTGCTGCATGGCGTATCATGCGCCCTTCATCTGTTACCGACCAGATTTTTATTAAAGCCAACCGCATTCGAAGCATTGAAACCAAAGGGGTAACAATGGTGGACGAAGGTATCCGTTCGGAGTTTATGGCTATCGTTAATTATGGAATTATCGGTTTAATCCAGCTGGAATTGGGGTATGCCGAGACGGATGACATGACAGAGGCGCGTGCGTTGGAATTATACGATCAGTATGCAAAACAGGCATTGGAGTTAATGCTTGCCAAGAACCATGACTATGATGAAGCATGGCGTAGCATGCGTATAAGTTCTTATACCGATTTGATTTTGATGAAGATTTACCGCACCAAGCAAATCGAGGGTCATGATGGGGCTACCTTGGTATCCGAGGGAATTGATGCCAATTATATGGATATGATTAATTATTCGGTATTTGGATTGATAAAATTGGAATTTGGAGAGTAAGCGTTTACATAGCATTATTGGACTTTGGACGAATGCATGCCGTTTCTTTTTGGCAATTGTATTTATATTTTCCGGCTTTGTCAAGGCGGTAGATCCTCTAGGTACTCAATATAAAATTCAGGATTATCTGGAGGCTTTCGGTTGGACTTCGTTGGTTCCGGCATTTTTTCCGTTCTTGGCATCGGTATTGCAGGCAATGATTGAGTTCTGTTTGGGCGTATACCTGTTATTTGGCATTCGCAGGCGGACGACACCTTTGTTCATGCTGCTTATTATGGGAGTAATGACTCCGCTTACTTTGTGGTTGGCAATCGATAACCCGATATCTGATTGCGGCTGTTTCGGAGATGCGGTGGTGTTGACCAACTGGCAGACTTTTTGGAAGAACTGTTTCTTATTACTGGCTGCGGTGTCTGTATTCAAATGGCGGAATTGTATTACTCCGTTGATTACTAAACGTTTTGATTGGCTCGTTGCGCTTTATACATTCCTTTATATATTAGGAATGACTTTATATTGTTATCGTGAATTGCCGGTTTTCGATTTCAGACCTTACCATATCGGTGCTGATATTCGTAAAGGAATGGAAATTCCGGAAGGTGCTCAGCCCACTGTTTATGAAACTCGCTTTATCTTGAAGAAGGATGGTGTGGAGAAAGAGTTTTCACTTGAAAACTATCCTGACAGCACATGGACCTTCGTGGATTCTAAAACGGTTGTTAAGAAGCAGGGATATGAACCGCCTATTCATGATTTTTCCATTATTCGCCAAGAAGACGGTGAGGATATCACTGAAGAAGTGTTGAATGATGAGGATTATACTTTCTTGTTGGTGGCTCATCAGCTGAATCAGGCTGATGACAGTACGATCGACTTGATAAATGAGCTTTATGATTACAGTGTGGAAAATGATTATAAGTTTTACTGCCTTACTTCGTCTACCGATGAAGATATTGAAGATTGGCAAGAACGTACCGGAGCTGAATATCCGTTCTGTTTGATGGATAATATTACCCTGAAAACCATGATTCGGTCTAATCCCGGATTAATGTTATTAAAGAATGGTGTGGTAATTAATAAATGGAGTGTGAACAGTCTCCCTGACGAATATATGCTGACAGACCGTTTGGAAAAGCTTCCGTTGGCACAGATAAATACCAAGACATTCAGCCACAAAGTAATTCTGGTATTTGCCTGGTTTATATTCCCATTGCTGTTCTTCAGTATGGTAGATGCTGTTTGGGAGCAATATCATAAGAGAAAGAGAATAAAATTGAATGAGAATCAAACAAAATAATTTCATTAACCCTTTAACAAAAAAACAAAATGAGAAAGAACATTGTTGCAGGAAACTGGAAAATGAACAAGAACCTTCAAGAAGGTATTGCTCTTGCAAAAGAATTGAACGAAGCATTGGCTGCTGACAAACCTAATTGTGATGTAGTAATCTGTACTCCTTTTATTCACTTGGCTTCTGTTACTCCTATCGTTGACAAAGCGGTGATTGGTGTTGGTGCAGAAAACTGTGCTGATAAAGTGTCTGGTGCATATACAGGTGAAGTTTCTGCAGAGATGGTAGCTTCTACAGGTGCAGAATACGTAATCTTGGGTCACTCTGAACGTCGTGCTTACTATCACGAAACAGTAGAAATCTTGGAAGAAAAGGTAAAATTGGCTTTGGCTAATAACCTGAAACCTATCTTCTGTATCGGTGAAGTTTTGGAAGAACGCGAAGCTAACAAACAAAACGAAGTGGTTGCTGCTCAGTTGGCATCCGTATTCTCTTTGTCGGCAGAAGACTTTAGTAAGATTATCTTGGCATACGAACCGGTTTGGGCTATTGGTACAGGTAAGACTGCTACAGCTGAACAGGCTCAGGAAATCCATGCATTTATCCGTTCTTTGATTGCTGAAAAATATGGCAAAGAAGTTGCAGACAACACTTCTATCCTTTATGGTGGTAGCTGCAAGCCTTCTAATGCAAAAGAACTGTTTGCTAATCCTGATGTAGACGGTGGTTTGATTGGTGGTGCTGCTTTGAAGGTTGCTGACTTCAAAGGTATTATCGATGCATTCAAATAATTAGTTTTCAGAATATCTCAAAACAAAATAGCTACTATTTTGTCATTCTGAACGTGAGTGAAGAATCTGTGTATATTCACTTTGTGTTGACGGACTCTCCACTTTGTTCAGAATGACAATGTTAATGCTGTTAGAGTGATGATTATTCCTTGATTTTCCTAAATTCATAAAACGACATGAGATACATTTTTATCATCTTCTTCTTAACTTTTGGCATTTCCGCTTTTGCGCAGCAGAACATTGTAGAAAGTCTGCAACGTAATCGTGCCGGAGAGGGTGCAGTGACCATCCATCAAGACCCGAAGATAACGGGACTGATAGGTACAATTCATACCGGAAGTGCTGCCGGTGGTGAACAAAAAACGCTGAAAGCCAGAGGTTATCGGGTTCAGGTGTATGCCGGAAACAATTCTCGTGTGGCTCGCAACGAAGCCAACAATATGGCCAATAAGGTAAAAGAGGAATTTCCGGAACTCCCCGTTTATGCTTATTTCCAGCCTCCCCGTTGGTTATGCCGTGTAGGTGATTTCCGCAGTATAGAAGAAGCTGACGCAACTATGCGCCGTTTGAAAGCTACCGGTGTTTTTAAAGAAGTATCTATTGTTCGTGAACAAATTAATATTCCCTTAGACTAACATGGAAGAACTATTGCACCCCGAATGGTCTGCAGAGAAGATTGAGCAGTTGAAAGGCCATTATGAGAGTATCTTATCGCTGTTGGGCGAAGATGTAGAGAGAGAAGGATTGTTGAAAACTCCCGAACGTGTGGCAAAAGCTATGCTGACGCTGACACGCGGTTATGAACAGGACCCCCATGCTATTTTGTTGGGAGCTAAGTTTAAAGAAGAATATAGCCAGATGGTTATTGTAAAAGATATTGATTTCTTCTCTTTATGTGAGCATCATATGTTGCCGTTTTATGGCAAAGCGCATGTGGCTTATATCCCTAACGGTTATATTACGGGTTTGAGCAAAATAGCCCGTGTGGTTGATGTCTTTTCACACCGTCTTCAGGTGCAGGAACGTATGACGTTGCAAATTAAAGAATGTATTCAGGAAACATTAAACCCATTGGGTGTAATGGTGGTAGTGGAAGCAAAGCATATGTGTATGCAAATGCGTGGGGTGGAAAAACAAAATGCCATTACTACTACTTCTGATTTTACCGGGGCGTTTAATCAGGCAAAGACGCGGGAGGAATTTATGAACCTTATTCGTCATCAACGCTAACATATATAATAGCTCTATCAGGTGTGGAAGTGTGTCAGAACCTAAAAGTAACTGTTGCATTGTTATTGTAGGGAGGCAAAACCAAAATAACTTATTATTTTGTCATCCGAAACGAAGTGAAGGATCTATTGGTATCTTGCAGATCCTTCGTAAAGCTCGGAATGACAGATAAAAATAGCATTGTCAACCTCTTGACACTACTTTCCTATGATAAATTTTATGCTTTCAGCACTACCCGGTCACCCGCACGTTTGGCCATTTCTTTCAATAGTTCACTCAACTCTTTGTAGTGAGCCATGATTTCCAGACATTTGTTGGCGTCTTGAGTTACTTCGGGTTTGCTTAATGCTTGCAGTGTATGCTTCATTTCTTCTTCCAGTATGGCCAGCTTAAAGTCGATGATTTGATGTGGAACCAGTTCGTGTAAGCGTTCTTCATCCGTTACTATCTTTTGGGATTTAGAATGATATTTGCTTAGTTGGTAACGGTCGTTTATCATCTCTGCCGCCAATTTGCTGATGGTAGGATCAGGATGTGCCAGAAAATAACGTTCTGCCGTGAAGTTCTGATCATGCAGATGACTCTCCGCTTCCGCCAATATTCTTCTGTGCAGCGGGTTGTGAAACTGTAATTCATCCTGTTTTAAGTCCATGGAAATATATTCTATCACTGTAAGTGGTGTTTCTGCATTCTCTTCTGTCTCTACATAACACATAATTCTTTCTCCATAACGGATTAAAGTCTTTATCAGCAGTTGTTCTTTGGCATAGAATACATACTTTTCTCTTCCCTCTTCGGGAATGTAGGACTGATATTGTGCTTCTAGTTCCTCGGGAGGGAAAGGAGGAGGTGGAACGTTATCTTCTGTTCCTATGGGAGGCGGGACCATATCAGCGGAAGGAGAAAGCGTATTGGTTGTATCCTTCTCTTTCTTGATTTGTTCCAAATAGTTGTCATCACGCTGTAGCAGGTGCTTCTTTATCTCATTCAGGATGATTTGTTCATTTACATTCAGAATGGTAGCACACTCCTTTACACAAGCATAGCGAATCACATCATTAGGAATCAGCCCGATACTTCTTGCCATATCAGCTATCAGACCGGCTCGCTTGACAGGATCTTTTTGGGCGTCTTTCAGCAATAGATTTGTCTTAAAGCGAATGAAATTCTCTTCGTGTTCGGCAATATATTGCTTAAACTCTGTAGCGTTGTGCTTTCGGGAGAAGCTATCCGGGTCGTCTCCGTCGGGGAGGAGCAGAACTTTGATATTCATCCCTTCTGCAAGCAGCATGTCTATGCCTCGGATACTGGCTTTTATGCCGGCCTCGTCACCATCATATAACAAGGTGATATTTGGAGTAAAACGATGGAGCAGGCGGATTTGCTGTTCACTCAAGGCGGTTCCCGAATTAGCCACCACATTCTCTAATCCACATTGGTGCATGGCTATCACGTCGGTATATCCTTCTACCATGTAAACGCAATCTGCTTTCACGATGGCTGCTTTTGCCTGAAAGATGCCATACAGCTCTTTTCGTTTGCTGAATATTTCCGATTCGGGTGAATTGACGTATTTTTGATTGACTCCTTTGGTGCGGCTGTCTAATACACGTCCTCCGAAACCTAATACTTTTCCGCTGATATTGAACCATGGAAAAATGACGCGTCCCCAAAAACGGTCGCGCAGACTGCCGTCTTCTTTTTCGTAACAGAGACCGGTTTTTATCAGGAACTCTTTTTTATATCCTTTGCGCAAGGCTTCTTGTGCCAGAGCATCGTGTGCCGTGGTGCTGTAGCCTAATTGGAATTTTCTCACAATGTCGTCACGAATACCACGCTGGCGGAAATAAGTCATACCGATGGCTTTGCCATCAGCATGGTTATAGAGGATATTCTGGAAATAATCACGTGCAAATTCATTTACGACGAAGAGACTTTCACGTATATTTTGTACTTCTTTCTCTTCATCGGTGAGCTCTCGTTCTTTTATTTCTATGTTGTATTTTTTTGCCAGCCAACGTAGTGCTTCAGGATAAGTCATTTGTTCGTGTTCCATCACAAAGTGAACCACGTTTCCTCCTTTTCCACAGGCAAAACATTTACATAGCCCCTTGGCCGGCGATACGTAGAACGATGGGGTTTTGTCGTCATGAAACGGGCAAAGCCCTACAAAGTTCACACCTCGCTTGCGTAGGGTGACAAATTCGGATACCACATCTACTATCTGTGCGGCATCCAATATCCGGTCTATGGTGGGTTGGTCTATCATTGCGAATGCGAAGATAATAAAAAAACGCCGTCGGAGGTGAGTTCGATGGCGTTTTTAACGGAATAATATAATCAATGGTTATTTGATATTGGGATTCAGTTTGTTCCATTCGGCAACAGGAGGAAGAACGCCCATTGCAATGACTTCATCGCGCAATGCACAGAGGTGTTCATAACTTTTTTCCAGTGCGGCTTCTTCTTCAGGAGTGCCTTTCACATCTTTCAAGTGGCAACCATCTTTGGTGATGGAAGTTTCCCAAGCCATCATGATGTGGTCGAACTTGCCATTGGATACATAAGTGCCTGCCGGCCAGCGGAATGGTTTTCCACCCATGGCGGCAGCAATCATTTCGATGGAAACGTATGACGGACTTTGGAAAGAAGAACGTCCGCGCAGGTTGATGATATTTGCACCGCCTTTGGTTACTTTTTGTTGAATTTCAGCCCATTGCTCTTTAGTCAGTTCGGGAGTGCCGATAATGTCAAGCAAAGCTTTTCCGTTTACTTTTGCGGTGGAAGCGTAGACTGCCATCTGCTCGCCGTGACCGCCATACGTGCGGCAGTTTTCTACTTTGTCCATAGCAATACCGAAATGTTTGGATAGTTCGCTACGTAAACGGGTGGAGTCAAGGGCAGCAAGAGTAGTGACCTGAGAGGGTTTTAAGCCGGAATATAATAAGGTAATGAGACCGGTGATATCGGCCGGGTTAAAGATGACTACGATATGCTTTACATCCGGGCAATAAGCTTTTACATTTTTACCGAATTCTTCGGCGATGGCAGCATTACCTTTTAGTAAATCTTCGCGAGTCATGCCTGCTTTGCGGGCAGCACCTCCCGAGTTTACAATATATTTGGCATCGGTCAGGGCTTCTTTGATATCGGAAGTGAATGTGATGTTCATGCCTTCAAAACCACAGTGGAACAGTTCTTCTGCTACACCTTCCAGGCCCGGAGCGTAAGGATCGTATAAACAAATATTAGGAGTAAGGCCCATCATAATAGCAGTTTGAGCCATGTTGGAGCCGATCATGCCGGCAGCGCCTACGATTGTCAGTTTTTCGTTTGTTACAAATTCCATAATTCTTTTCTATTTAAAGTTTGTATAATATAAACGTTTTCGCAGGAGAGTATGTTTCCTTTTCCGGATACAAAGGTATAAAAGCTTTCGATAGGGTGTTTATTCTAAAATATTATATCGGATAACAGAAGGTTATATTGGAACTCTTTATTCTTATCTTTTCATTTGGTGTTCTGCTAGTTTCATACAGGGAGGGTGCTGGCAGGGCGTGTGGAGATAAAATGTGCTGCCACCACCTCTGTATCTTCCTGTTGATGGAGATTTTAAAGGAGAAGTGGTAGCAGTGGTAGCACATTTGCTAAACTCTAGGAAGAGTAATGTAACTTTTCAGTGCGTCTACATATTCCTCAAAGGCTTCAAGACCTTTCGGGGTAATTTTGCAGATTGTACAAGGCATTTTGCCTTTGAAGGTTTTAATGACTTCCACGTATTCTGCCTTGTTCAGCTTGTCTATCTGTACACTCAGATTTCCTGCCGTTGCTCCTGTCTGTTGTTTCAGATAACTGAATTCGGCTTCTTCCACCGAAACCAGTATCGACATGATGGCAAGTCGAAGCTCGGAGTGTAGCAATGGATTTAATTCTTTGAACATAGGCGCAAAGTTATAATTTTTTTTGTTTACGGGCAGCATGGTTCAGCACATGTCCCGGGATAATCATCATAAAAATAAAAACAGGAGCGAATATCAATACCTGGTTGAAACCTTCATAGAAAAGGCATCCGATGGAACTTAATGCTCCCAGTGTGCCACAAATGGTCACTGTTTTATAATTTATCACCAGTCCTGTTAAAGTGGTACCCATACCCATCAGTAGAAGAATAATGAATAGGATGGGAAGTTTCCAGAAAAACATAGCGAGTAGAGATATCAAAAATCCAGCTGTTCCGAATACCAGCCAAATGTAGCTGATGACTTTGTCTAAATGACTTTTGACAGTCGGCTGTTGGTTGCGTGCAGAGAGGTAGGTTCCGGTTCCTCCTATAATGGGAAGCATAAACCATAGATATTGCCAGTTATTATTCTGTGTGTATGTTACCAGAAGCCATACTAACAGACTGGTAAATACAGTAGTGTATCCCCATAACAGGAAAGGCATACCGCAATTTGTCTCCATTCTATTTTTCGTGTTTTGAATCATTTGAGCGATGAGTTCTAAACTCTCTTTCTCATTCAATTTTCTTTCTTCCATAATGTTTTTCTCTTTAGTTTGTGATTGGTTAATATTTGATACTTTTCTCTATGGCTGTTATCAGCAGGCTGATTCCCCAACCTGCTATAACCCATAATACCCACCAGTAATGTGGACTTGTAAACCAGTTTACAGCTACTAAAAACAGGTTTATTACCACATAATAGACTAATGACCAAGTAAGCCAATTCCAAAAATAACGGGCTCTTTGTTGGCATTCCGCTTTAATTTGTTCCTCGGTTGGAACGAATTTTTCATTGTTCTGATTTACTTTCATGGCTTTTATTTTCCTTTCCCTTTTTTGTCTTTGTGTAATGTGTAATTTTCGTTTTCATCGTGATAAACATAAATAGTGTGTTTTCCTGATGTCACTTCTTTAATTTGTGCTGTGGCTCTTGAACCTGTTGTTTTTTATTATCTCTTCTTTCATAGATTGTGGAGTGTGTAAATCTCCTACACCTATCATAAGATTTCCTTTGTCCGTCTTAATACCTTTTCCCGGAGCTGCTAGTGTGGCGCATGAGGCTGTGTCAAAACGTGGATAATGCTGTCGTTTGGTTCGTGGGGACGAGGTTCGCTCGTCCGAAAACAGTTGGCTTTGTGTCTTCGGGCAGGCAATCCCTGCCCCTACAGCTGACGATGGGATAGGCCGGTTTAGTTTTGACACATTCCCAAGTTTTTGTTGAAATGTTGTGCTTGCTTTCATTGTTTTTATTGTTTGTGTATTGAATGCCAAAAGTTTATCTTTAATGATTACTTTGCAAATATAATCTAGTTTATAATATAAACCAAATAATCAGGGAACTTTTTTTTCTTGATATTCACTTTGTATATAGATATTTGTTTGTTAATGGTTTTTGGTTTGTTCGGCCGCTTGTAAAACCTTTATAGATAGTAGGCTTTAGTTGCTCTCTTTTGTATGTAGTTTGTGCGGTTTACGTGCGCATGCGATATAATTAGGTGTATTCCATTTCCTTTCTGTTTGGTTGTTTCTCAAAAGTATTTGTGATGTTACAACATTCTTACTTAGCATGCCACCACCCGGTACACATTTATGCACTCGTTCGAACAACTGGGTGGCGGAAAGGCTCTGCACCTCCTGAGGTTCTCAACTGCTTAATACTTTCTTATGGTATCCTGACACAATGACATATATACGTATAGGTTCATGCGTACGTACGTGTAGCTCGATACGTATATACGTGTGGGCTTATGCCACCGTATGTGTAGTCCGATGCGTACGTACACACTTTACAAACAGGGGGATGTGTCAAAAAGTGGATAATGCTGTCGTTTCGTTGGTAGGGGCGAGGTTCGCTCGCCCGAAAACAGTTTGCTTTGTGTCTTCGGGCAGGC